>WNFZ01004992.1_pt1 | contig 12222 bp, 8 predicted proteins | sample 5400081 | NCBI WGS metagenome assembly WNFZ01 (sample SAMN13153365, study PRJNA577476) | soil metagenome | isolation source: 80 cm soil or saprolite under grassland replicate 1 | place: USA:California | collected 2016-06-15
CTCGTCAGAGGGCGCGTTCACGTGCACCGAGAGGCGCTTGTAGGCGCCGAGGCCGGTGCCGGCCGGGATGAGCCGGCCCATGATCACGTTCTCCTTGAGGCCGCGGAGATAGTCCACCTTGCCGCTGATGGCGGCCTCGGTGAGCACCCGGGTGGTCTCCTGGAAGCTGGCCGCGGAGATGAAGGAGTCCGTGGAGAGCGAGGCCTTGGTGATCCCGAGAAGGAGCGGGTGGCCGCTGGACGGCTTCTTCCCCGCCTGGTTCATCCGCTCGTTCTCGTGCATGAACCGGAACTTGTCCACCACCTCGTCGATGAGGAAGTCGGTGTCGCCCACGTCCTCCACCTTCACCCAGCGCATCATCTGGCGGGTGATGACCTCGATGTGCTTGTCGTTGATGTTCACCCCCTGCAGGCGGTAGACCTCCTGGATCTCGTCGACCAGGTAGCGCTGCAGCTCCTTCTCCCCGCGCACCCGCAGAATGTCGTGGGGGTCGATGGGGCCGTCCATCAAGGGCTCGCCCGCCTTCACCCGCTCGCCCTCCTGGACGTTGATGTGGGCGCCGCGGGGAAGCTGGTACTCGCGGGGCTGCTCGTCGTCGCCCGTCACGAAGATCTTGCGGTGCTGCTTGGCCACGTCGCCGTACTTCACGACCCCGTCGATCTCGGTGATGACCGCGGGCTCCTTGGGCCGCCGGGCCTCGAAGAGCTCCACCACCCGGGGCAGGCCTCCGGTGATGTCCTTGGTCTTGGCGGTCTCGCGCGGGATCTTGGCCAGCACGTCGCCCGCCGCGACCTCGTTGCCGTCCTCGACCATCAGGTGGGCCCCCGACGGCAGCAGGTACTTGCGGATGCTCTTCCCCTTCTCGTCCTTGATCTCGATCCGGGGCTGCTTCTTCTCGTCCGGGGATTCCATGATGACGAGGGCCGCCATGCCGGTGTTCTCGTCCACCTGCTCGTGGAAGGTCTGCCCCTCGATGAGGTCCTTGAAGCTGATCTGGCCCTCGTCCTCGGTGAGGATGGTGAAGGAGTAGGGGTCCCATTCCACGAGGAGCTGGCCCTGCTTGATCTCCGCTCCCTCCTTGACCTTCAGGCGGGCGCCGTAGACCACCGCGTGGCGCTCGCGCTCCCGCCCCTTCTGGTCCTGGATGATGAGGGCCCCCGCGCGGTTCATGACCACCAGATCGCCCTTCTTGTTCTTGACCGTGGTCAGGTTGTGGAACTTGAGGGTTCCCGCGTTCTTGGCCTCGAGGGTGGTCTGCTGGGTGGTGTGGCTCGCGGTGCCCCCGATGTGGAAGGTCCGCATGGTGAGCTGGGTGCCCGGCTCGCCGATGGACTGGGCGGCGATGACCCCCACCGCCAGGCCCATCTCCACCAGCTTGCCGGTGGCGAGGTCGCGGCCGTAGCAGAGGGCGCACACCCCGCGGAGCGACTCGCAGGTGAGCACGGAGCGGATGCGCACCTTCTCGATCCCCGCGGCCTGGATGGCGTTGGCCGTCTCCTCGCTGATCTCCTTGTTGGCGTCCACGATGACCTGGCCCTCGATGTCCTTGATCTTCTCCAGGCTCACCCGGCCCACGATGCGGTCGCGCAGGGGCTCGATCACCTCCCCCGACTCGATGATGGGCCGGATGTCGATCCCGTCCACGGTGCCGCAGTCGTGGTCGGAGATGATCACGTCCTGGCTCACGTCCACCAGGCGGCGGGTCAGGTAGCCGGAGTCCGCGGTCTTGAGCGCGGTGTCCGCCAGGCCCTTGCGCGCGCCGTGGGTGGAGATGAAGTACTGCAGCACGGTGAGGCCCTCGCGGAAGTTCGAGGTGATGGGGTTCTCGATGATCTCGCCGCTCGGCCGCGCCATCAGCCCGCGCATCCCCGCCAGCTGGCGGATCTGCTGCTTGCTTCCCCGGGCCCCCGAGTCCGCCATGATGTAGATGGGGTTGAACTCCTGCCCGTCCTTGTCCTGCTTCTCCATCTCCTTGAACATGGCGTCCGCCACCTTCTCGGTGACGCTCGACCAGATGGAGATGACCTTGTTGTAGCGCTCGCCGTTGGTGATCGCCCCGTCCTGGTACTGCTTCTCGACGTCGATGACCTCTTTCTGGGCGCCCGCGACCATGCGCTCCTTGCCCTCGGGGATGATGAGGTCGTCGATCCCGATGGAGATCCCGGCCTTGGTGGCGTAGGTGAAGCCCAGGTCCTTGATCGCGTCCAGCATCTCCACCGTCTTCTCCAGGCCGTCCCGCAGGTAGCAGTACTGCACGAGCTGCTGCAGCCCCTTCTTGCGGAGGAGCCCGTTCACGTAGGGCACGCCCTTGGGAAGGTGGTCGTTCAGGATGACCCGGCCCACGGTGGTGTTGAGGATCTGGTTCTTGACCTTCTGGGCCTCGGTGTGGATCACGTCCTGGTCGTCGTAGACGGTGGTCAGGTCGATCAGCTCACCCGAGTAGAGGAGCCGGATGGGGGTGAGGGTCTCGACCTCCTTGTGCTCGAGGGCGATCAGCACGTCCTCGCTGCAGGCGAAGGCGCGGCCCTCGCCCTTGGTCCCCTTCTTCTCCTTGGTGAGGTAGTAGCAGCCGAGCACGATGTCCTGGGAGGGGATCGCGATGGGCTGGCCGTTGGCCGGGGAGAGGATGTTGTTGGAGGACAGCATGAGCACGCTGGCCTCGATCTGGGCCTCCGGGGAGAGGGGGACGTGGACCGCCATCTGGTCGCCGTCGAAGTCGGCGTTGAAGGCGGTGCAGACCAGGGGATGGATGCGGATGGCCTTGCCCTCGACCAGGATCGGCTCGAAGGCCTGGATGCCCAGCCGGTGCAGGGTGGGGGCGCGGTTCAGGAGCACGGGGTGCTCGCGGATCACGTCCTCCAGGAAGTCCCAGACCTCCGGCCGCTGCTGCTCCACCATCTCCTTCGCGGCCTTGATGGTGGTGACGAGGCCTTCCTTCTCGAGCTTGCTGTAGATGAACGGCTTGAACAGCTCGAGGGCCATCTTCTTGGGCAGGCCGCACTGGTGCAGCTTCAGCTCCGGCCCCACCACGATGACGGAGCGGCCCGAGTAGTCGACGCGCTTGCCGAGCAGGTTCTGGCGGAAGCGGCCCTGCTTGCCCTTGAGCGTATCCGAGAGCGACTTGAGCGGCCGGTTGTTGGCCCCCCGCAGCACCCGTCCCCGGCGCCCGTTGTCGAAGAGGGCGTCCACCGCCTCCTGGAGCATGCGCTTCTCGTTGCGGACGATCACGTCGGGGGCGCGCAGCTCGATCAGCTTCTTGAGGCGGTTGTTCCGGTTGATCACCCGGCGGTAGAGGTCGTTCAGGTCCGAGGTCGCGAACCGTCCGCCGTCCAGGGGGACCAGGGGGCGCAGCTCGGGGGGAATGACCGGGATCACGTCCAGGATCATCCACTCCGGCTTGTTGCCGCTCTTGCGGAAGGCCTCCACCACCTTGAGCCGCTTCGCGTACTTGATCTTCTTCTGGACGGAGTTCTCCGTCCGCATCTTCTCGCGGAGCTCCACCGCGTCCCGCTCCACGTCCACCCGCTTGAGCAGCTCCTTGATCGCCTCCGCGCCCATGGAGCAGCGCAGCCGGGGGTACTTCTCCCGGAGCTGCCGGTAGCGGTCGTCGCTCACCAGCTCCTGGCGCTTCACCTCCGGACAGTCCCCGGGGTCCACCACCACGTAGGACTCGAAGTAGAGGATCCGCTCCAGGTCCCGCAGGCTGATGTCGAGGAGGTGGCCGATCCGGCTGGGCAGCCCCTTGAAGAACCAGACGTGGGAGACCGGGCAGGCCAGCTCGATGTGGCCCATGCGCTCGCGGCGGACCTTGGACTGGGTGACCTCGACCCCGCACTTGTCGCAGATCACTCCCCGGTGCTTCATGCGCTTGTACTTGCCGCAGAGGCACTCCCAGTCGGTGATGGGACCGAAGATCTTCGCGCAGAAGAGGCCGTCCCGCTCCGGCTTGAAGGTCCGGTAGTTAATGGTCTCCGGCTTGGTGACCTCGCCGTGGGACCAGGAACGGATCTTCTCCGGGCTCGCCAGGCGGATCTTGATCGCGTCGAAGTCCACGACCACCCGCCCCAGGTCCAGGTTCGGCCTCATCGGAATCATCAGACTCATTTCGTCTTGCCTCTCAGTGCTTGGTCTTGATCAGCTCGACGTCCAGGCACAGGCTCTGCAGCTCACGGATGAGCACGTTGAACGACTCGGGGAGGCCGGGGTTGAACACGGTGTCGCCCTTCACGATGGCCTCGTAGATCTTGGCCCGACCGTACACGTCGTCGGACTTGGCGGTGAGGAGCTCCTGCAGGATGTGGGCCGCCCCGTACGCCTCGAGGGCCCAGACCTCCATCTCCCCGAACCGCTGGCCCCCGAACTGGGCCTTGCCCCCCAGGGGCTGCTGGGTGATGAGCGAGTATGGCCCGATGGACCGCGCGTGGATCTTGTCGTCCACCAGGTGGGAGAGCTTCAGCATGTAGATGTAGCCCACGCTGACCTTCTGCTCGAAGGCCTCTCCCGTCATGCCGTCGATGAGGGTCATCTTGCCGTGCTCGAGCTGGTTCGGCCGCAGGGGATTGCGCTCGGTCTCCCGCTGGTTGGCCTTCTCCAGGAGACCCTTGATCTCCTTCTCTGTGGCCCCGTCGAAGACGGGGGTGGCGAAGTGCAGGCCCAGGGCCTTCGCCGCCCAACCGAGGTGGGTCTCCAGGATCTGTCCCACGTTCATGCGCGAGGGGACGCCGAGCGGGTTCAGGACGATCTCCACCGCGCTCCCGTCCGGGAGGTAGGGCATGTCCTCGTCGGGCAGGATGCGGGCGATCACGCCCTTGTTGCCGTGGCGCCCCGCCATCTTGTCGCCCACGGAGAGCTTGCGCTTCATGGCCACGAAGACCTTGACCAGCTTGATGACCCCGGGGGGCAGCTCGTCGCCCCGCTTGAGGCGGCTCTCCTTCTCCGCGAACAGCGCCTTCAGCACCTCGATCTGGCGCTCCGTCTTGTCGACGATCTCGTTGAGCGCCTGCTCCACGTCCCCCTCGTCGTCGCCCTGCACGCGCAGCTTCAGGATGTCGGAGTGCCGGAGCTTCTGGAGGGCCTCCCGGGTGAGCTTCTGGCCCTTCTTGACCAGCTTCTCCCCGCGGAGGTTCACGAGGTCGGCGGTGGCGGTGGTGCCGTCCAGCAGGTCCTCGATCCGCTTGTCGCGCTCGTCCTGGAGGATGCGGATCTCGTCCTTGAGGTTCTTCTCCATCATGAAGAGCTCGGCGTCCTCGATCTGCCGGGCCCGCTCGTCCTTCTCCACACCCTTCCGGGAGAAGATCTTCACGTCCACCACGATCCCCTCGATGCCGGGCGGGCAGACCAGGGAGGCGTCCCGCACGTCGCCCGCCTTCTCCCCGAAGATCGCGCGCAGCAGCTTCTCCTCGGGAGTGAGCTGGGTCTCGCCCTTGGGGGTGACCTTGCCCACCAGGATGTCGCCCGGCTTCACGCTGGCTCCGATGCGGATGATCCCGCTCTCGTCGAGGTTGTTGAGGAGGGACTCCGAGACGTTGGGGATGTCGCGGGTGACCTCCTCGGGGCCGAGCTTGGTGTCCCGGGCCTCGATCTCGAACTCCTCGATGTGGATCGAGGTGTACATGTCCTCCTTGACCAGCTTCTCGCTGACCAGGATCGCGTCCTCGAAGTTGTAGCCCCGCCAGGGCATGAAGGCCACGAGCACGTTGCGGCCCAGGGCCAGCTCCCCCATGTCGGTGCAGGGGCCGTCGGCCAGGATCTGGCCCTTGGCCACGTGCATCCCGACCTTGACGATGGGCTTCTGGTTGATGCTCGTGTTCTGGTTGGAGCACTTGAACTTCGTCAGGTTGTAGATGTCGGCCCCGATCTCCTTGCCCTTGTCGGGGCCCTCCTGGGCCTCCACCCGGACGATGATGCGCCGGGAGTCCACGGAGTCGACCACCCCCGCGCGCCGGCACACCACCGCCGCCCCGGAGTCCTTGACCGTGATGTGCTCCATGCCGGTGCCCACCAGGGGGGCCTCCGAGCGGAGGAGGGGCACCGCCTGGCGCTGCATGTTCGAGCCCATGAGGGCGCGGTTGGCGTCGTCGTTCTCCAGGAACGGGATCAGGGAGGCTGCCACCGACACCAGCTGCTTGGGGCTGACGTCGACGTAGTCGACCTCCTCCCGCTTGGCGAGCACGAAGTTCCCCGCCTTGCGCGCGGAGATGCGCTCGTCCGTGATCTCCCCGTCCTCCGCCAGCTTGATGTTGGCCTGGGCGATCGTGTACTTGTCCTCCTCCCAGGCGGAGAGGTAGAAGCAGTAGGGCTCGATCTCGGCCGGCTTCTTCTTGCGCCCCTTGATGGCCGCGTTCTCCCGCTCCATCTCCTCGCGCTCGACAATGTCCCCCACCTTGTAGTTGGACTCCCCGGCGTCCAGGACCTGGTAGTACTCGAGCACCCGTCCCGTCTTCACCTTCCGGTAGGGGCTCTCGATGAACCCGAACTCGTTGATGCGGGCGAAGCAGGAGAGGCTCGAGATGAGGCCGATGTTCGGGCCCTCCGGGGTCTCGATGGGGCAGATGCGGCCGTAGTGGGTGGGGTGCACGTCACGCACCTCGAACCCGGCCCGCTCCCGGCTCAGCCCGCCCGGCCCCAGGGCGGACAGGCGCCGCTTGTGGGTGATCTCGGAGAGGGGGTTCGTCTGGTCCATGAACTGGCTGAGCTGGCTGCTCCCGAAGAACTCGCGGATGCTGGCCATCACCGGCTTGGCGTTGATGAGGTCGTGGGGCATGGCGGTGGCCATCTCCTGGTAGACGCTCATCTTCTCCTTGATGGCCCGCTCCATCCGCACCAGCCCGATCCGGAACTGGTTCTCCAGGAGCTCTCCCACGCTCCGCACCCGCCGGTTCCCGAGGTGGTCGATGTCGTCCACGTCCGCGGGGCTCCGGCGCAGCTTCAGCACGAAGGCGATGACCGCGGTGATGTCGTCCAGGTGCAGGATCTTCTCGGAGAGGGGGGTGTTGCGCCCCAGCTTGGTGTTGAGCTTGAGCCGGCCCACCCGCGAGAAGTCGTATTTCTGCGGGTTCAGGAACATCCCTTCGAAGAGGTTGCGGGAGGAGTCGAGGGTCGGCGGGTCTCCCGGCCGCATGCGCCGGTAGATCTCGATGAGGGCCTCCTCGGTGCTCTTGATGGTGTCTTTCTTGACGGTGAGGGACATCATGGGCCCGATGTCGTCCCGCTCGGGGAAGAAGACCTCGAAGGCGCTGATCTGGCTGTCCTCGGCCTGGATCACGGAGAGCACGCGCGGGGAGAGGGGCTCGTTGCCCTCCAGGATCACCTCGCCCGTCCGGGGGTCCACCACGTCCGCGACGCTGAAGGCCCCCTCCAGGTCGGCCTCCGTGATCTCCACCTCCGGCACGTCCAGCTTCTGGAGCTGCTGCACGTGGGTGGCGGTGACCCGCTTGCCGGCGTGGACGATCTCCTCGCGCCGGCCGGAGGCGTCCTTGGGGCCGTGGATGGTGCGCGAGAGCTTGAGGCCGGCCAGGTTCTCCGAGACCTTCCAGGAGAGCTTGCCCTCCCGCACCAGGATCTTGTCGCAGCGGTAGAACGTGCGCAGGATGTCGGCGTCCGAGCGCAGGCCCATGGCCCGCAGGAAGACGGTGGAGAGGAACTTCCGCTTCCGGTCGATCCTGACGTGGAGCAGGTTCTTGGAGTCGTACTCGAACTCCACCCAGCTCCCCCGGTAGGGGATGATCTGGGCCGCGAACAGTCCCTTCTCGGGCTGCGAGAAGAACACCCCCGGCGAGCGGTGGAGCTGGCTCACGATCACCCGCTCGGTCCCGTTGATGATGAAGGTCCCGTTCTCCGTCATGAGCGGGATGTCCCCGAAGTAGACCTCCTGCTCCTTGATGTCCCGGATGGTCTTGGCCCCCGTCTCGGGGTCCTTGTCCCAGACCACCAGGCGGATCGTGACCTTGAGGGGGACCGCAAAGGTCATTCCCCGCTCCTGGCACTCGTCCACGTCGTACTTGAGCTTGAGGCCGACGGGCTCGTCGCAGGTCTCGCAGGTGACCGGGGTGTTCTCGTTCAGGTGGCCGCACTTCGGGCAATGGATCTCCCGGTCACCCCGGGGGTCGGTGATGAGGGTGGCCCCGCAGAAGGTGCAGGGGCGCCCGAGCTTGTCGAGCCCCACCAGCCGGCCGCATTTGCACTCCCAGTTCCCGATCGCGTAGTCCACGAACTCCAGGGAGCAGTTCTCCCGGAGGTCGGTGATCGGAAAGACGCTCTTGAACACGGACTGCAGCCCCGCGTCCTCGCGCTCTCCGGGCAGCACCCTCATCTGGAGGAAGCGCTCGTAGGAGTTCTTCTGGATCTCGATCAGGTTCGGGATCGGGATGCTGGTCTTGATCTTCGCGAAGTCGATCCGCTCGCGGTAGATATTCTTGGAAGCCGTATACATCGCTTCAAGCCACCCTGGAGGACGCGGGCCCGCGTCCCCAAAAAGAGGAGGACCCCGGCAGGCACACCGCCCCCCGGAGTTGGCACCCTCGGCCCAGAAAGGTCCGGATCATCCGTTCTCGCGCTCGCCGGAACGGGCTACTTGATCTCGACCTGGGCTCCCACTTCCTCGAACTTCTTCTTGATCGCCGCGGCCTCGTCCTTGGAGATCCCTTCCTTCACGACCTTGGGCGCGCCGTCCACCAGATCCTTGGCCTCCTTGAGACCGAGGCTGGTGACCTCGCGCACGACCTTGATCACGTTGATCTTCTTGTCGCCCGCGTTCAAGAGGTGGACCGCGAACTCCGTCTGCTCCTCGGCCGCCGCCGCCGCCCCGCCCGCCGCGGGCGCGCCCGCCGCCGCCATCATCACCGGGGCCGCCGCCGCCGCCGAGACACCCCACTTCTGCTCGAGGACCTTCACCAGCTCGGCCACCTGCATCACGGTGAGGCCGCTGAGATCGTTCGCGATCGTCTGAATGTCAGCCATCTCTTCCTTCTTCCTCTCTAAAGAAACCCAACGACGAAAAGCTTGACTCGCGGGGCCGGTCCTACTTCCCCTCTTCCCTGTCCTGGTGCGCCTGCAGCACCCGGACGAGCTGGGTGGCGGGGGTACCGAGCAGGCGGACGAGCCGGGTGGCGGGGGCCTGGAGCAGGCCCAGCAGGCGCGCCCTCATCTCCGGCAGGCCGGGCATGGTGGAGAGCGCCTTCACGCCCTCGGCGTCGAGGAGCTGGCTCCCCGCCACCAGCCCCCCCTTCACGGACAGGGCCGGGTGGTCCTTGGCGAAGTCCACCAGGACCTTGGCCAGCACCACCGGGTCGTCCCCCGTGTAGGCGACACCCGTGGTCCCCTCGAACTTCGGGGCCAGCTTCTCCAGCGGGGTGTCCTTGGCCGCCCGCAGGGCCAGGGAGTTCTTCACCACCCGGTAGCGCGAGCCGGAGGCCTTCACCTTGCGGCGGAACTCCGTGACCGCGGGAACGCTGAGCCCCTTGAAGTCCACCAGCACCGCGTGGGCCGAGCCCTTGAACTCCCCGTGGAGCTCGTCGATCAGCTGCTGCTTCTCCGTGCGATTCATCTTTCCCATTCCCCTCGCCTCAGGCGTGCCCTTCGACGGAGGCGAGGTCCACGCGCACTCCGGGGCCCATGGTGGACGACAGGGCGATCGATCTCACGTACTTGCCCTTGGTCGCGGCCGGGCGGGCCTTGATCACGCTGTCCAGGAGCGTCTTCGCGTTCTCCAGGAGCTTGTCGGGGCCGAAGGAGACCTTGCCGATGGGGGCATGGATGATCGAGGTCTTGTCCACCCGGTATTCGACCTTGCCCGCCTTGATCTCCTTCACCGCCTTGCCCACCTCGAAGCTCACGGTGCCCGTCTTGGGGTTCGGCATGAGCCCGCGGGGCCCCAGCACCTTCCCCAGCTTTCCCACCGACCTCATCATGTCGGGCGTCGCCACCACCGCGTCGAAGTCCAGCCAGCCTTCCTGGATCTTCGCCACCATGTCCTCGCCCCCCACGTGGTCGGCCCCCGCATCCTGGGCTTCCTTGAGCTTCTCCCCCGAGGCGATGACCAGGACCCGCTTCGATTTCCCCCCCAGGCCGTGCGGGAGGATCACGGTGCCGCGCACCATCTGGTCGGCGTGCTTGGGGTCGACCCCCAGGCGCACCGCCACCTCGACCGTCTCGTCGAACTTGGCGAAGGCGGTTTTGGTGACCGTCGCCACGGCCTCGGGAAGCGGATAGTGCGGCTTCGCCGCCGCCGCCTCCTTGGCCTTCTTGAACTTCTTTCCGACCCGACCCATTCGGCTCCTTTCGCGCCCTTCCAGGCGCTCCCACTTCGCTCGGCGCCCAGCCGCGGGCGCCCGGTGGTACTGCCCAAGAGACTCACCGCGCCCAACCCCCTACCCCGAGACCTCCACTCCCATGCTCCGGGCGGTGCCGAGCACGGTGTTGACGGCGGCCTTCAGGTCGGAGGCGGTGAGGTCGGGCATCTTGAGCTTCGCGATGGCCTCGACCTGCTTCATGCTGATCTTGCCCACCTTGTTCTTGTTGGGCTCCCCGCTCCCCTTGGCGATCCCCGCCTCGCGCTTGATGAGCACGGCCACGGGCGGGGTCTTCGTGATGAACGTGTACGACCGGTCCGCGTAGACCGTGATCACCACCGGGATGATCAGGCCCTCGTCCTTCGCGGTCTTGGCGTTGAAGGCCTTGCAGAAATCCATGATGTTGACTCCGGCCTGACCGAGGGCGGGGCCCACGGGCGGAGCGGGGGTGGCCTTGCCGGCCGGGATCTGGAGCTTGATCTGTCCGACGACCTTCTTCATAGACTAGAGCTTCTCCACCTGCAGGAAATCCAGCTCCACCGGGGTCGACCGGCCGAAGATGGTGACCATGACCTTCAGGGTGTTCCGGTCGAGGTTCACCTCCTCGACCACGCCCTGGAAGTTCGAGAAGGGCCCGTCGATGATGCGGACGCCCTCTCCGCGCTCGAACGTGTACTTGGGCTTCGGCTTCTCGATGGACTCCTTGACCTGGTTGAAGATCTGGTCGGCCTCCTCCTGGGAGAGGGGGACCGGCCGGTTCCCGGAGCCCACGAAGCCCGTGACCTTGGGGGTGTTCTTGACGAGGTGCCAGGTCGAGTCGGGGATCTTCTTCCCGTCGGGGCCCTCCTCGGTCTCGATCTCGACCAGGATGTAGCCGGGGAAGAAGCGGGTGGCGGTCTGCACCTTCCGGCCCGCCTTCATCTCCACCACCTCCTCGGTGGGGATCTCGATGCGGCCGATCTGGTCCTCGAGGCCGTAGGCCTTGGCGCGCTGGCGCAGGCTCTCCGATACCTTCTTCTCGAAACCCGAGTAGGTGTGGACGATGTACCACTCCTTCGACGTCACGGTCTCCACCACCACCCTACCTCTTCAGGACCTGGGACAGGACCCGGGAGAACACCAGGTCCAGTCCCCAGAGATAGAAGCCGAAGAAGACCGTGGTCGCCATCACGACCACGGTGGTGGCGGAGACCTCCTGGCGGCTGGGCCAGGTGACCTTCTTGAGCTCGGCCCGCACCTCCGTGAGGAAGGCCCGGAGCTCGCCGAGCTTCCGGGGGATGAAGCCCAGCGGACCGCTGGGACCTCCCCCGTCGCCCCCGCTCCCCTTGGTGGTCTTCTCGACCTTGTCCGCCTTCTCGACCTTCTCGTCCTCAGCGACGGCCATTTGAAATCGACTCCAACCCCAAGTCGTGATCCCGCGGGGCACCGTGAGCCGCCAGTTGGCAGGCCAGGAGGGACTCGAACCCCCAACCCCCGGTTTTGGAGACCGGTGCTCCACCAATTGAGCTACTGGCCTTCATCTTTCAGGGGGAAACGCTGCGCCGCGTTTCCCCCTAGAACCCCCTTCGCTCGCTTCGCGGGAATGAATCCCGCTCCGCTCGCCGCCCGTCGTCCACTATTTCGTTTCCTTGTGCGCGGTGTGCTTGCGGCAGAAGCGGCAGTACTTGCTCAGCTCCAGACGCTCGGTGGTCTTCTTCTTGTTCTTCGTGGTGTGGTAGTTCCGCCGCTTGCAGTCGGGGCACTGGAGGATGATGTTGTCGCGCATCGCTACTTGCCTTCCTTGCCCTGGCTAGGTGACGATCTCGGTGACGGTGCCGGCGCCCACCGTGCGGCCGCCCTCCCGGATGGCGAAGCGCAGCCCCTTCTCCATCGCGATGGGCGTGATCAGCTCCACGCTCATCTGCGTGTTGTCCCCCGGCATCACCATCTCCAC
>WNFZ01009151.1_pt1 | contig 12221 bp, 14 predicted proteins | sample 5400081 | NCBI WGS metagenome assembly WNFZ01 (sample SAMN13153365, study PRJNA577476) | soil metagenome | isolation source: 80 cm soil or saprolite under grassland replicate 1 | place: USA:California | collected 2016-06-15
CGCACCTTGCTCATCCACGGCGCCCGCGCGCTGTTGCGTGTGACCGCCCATCGCAGCGATGCCAAGAGCCGCTGGGCGGAAAGTTTGCGGCGGCGGCGGCCCGATAGCGTCGCGGCGGTCGCCCTCGCGGCGAAGCACGCGCGCATTATCTGGGCGCTGCTCGTCCGCGCACAGGAATATCAACTTGCGACCTGAGCCAACAAAGCTCCCACCAGGAGATTGCGACGATGCAACGTTGATGGACAACAGGTCAGACCGGTGCCCGAAGAGCCTGGTAACCCTGCAGGTCCGACATCGAGACCTCTGAGCGAATGAGGATCGGGCGCGCGGCTGTTCCATCAGGGTCAGCGGTGAGAAACAGCACGCCGCACGCAAAGACCGGATATAGAGATGCAGTCTCGACCTACTTGCCGTCAACGACCATGCTTGCAATCAACGGGGGAGGCCATATAGCTGGGTTAGGCGGCAACCCGCAAGGATAAGCGAAGAAACTCAGGGGCAAAATCAGCGCCATTCGGCCACACCAAGGTCTTGAGCTCTGGATGAACGACAAACTGGCGAAACACCTCAGGATCTCGCAGCGGTTCGAAGATCGGACCGTGAAGCTCTTTGGAGAGATCCACCTCTCCTTCAGCTCTGTCGTCAAAGCGAAGCCAGACGGTATGCCCAGAAACGTAGCGCGCTTCAATGATGTGCGGCAGCATGATGTTTACTCCAACGGATCGATACGCGGCAGCGGCTGGCTGGCACGCGCCAGCGACCAAGCCTCCAACAGCTCGGCGCGATGCAGGTCTTTCCACTCGAGTACATGTGCAAGTGCGCGCTTTGGGAAGTTGCCATTGATACGACCCGATTCGATTTCCACCGTGATTTCAAATTCGCCGTAGATTGCATGGAAATGCGCCGGCCCATGCTCACGGTAATACATCGCGATGATGATGCCGAGAAAGCGACTAAGCTCAGGCATGCACGATTGTAGCGCCGGGCGCGCTTGGTTGCCGCCTAACGATCAAGTTGAGCGGCGGCCCGCTCGCGCAAGCGGTGAACGTAGCCACCGCAGCGCCGGCGGGACGTCCGCTCGAACGCTGGGTTGGGCCTCGGGCCCAGAAATAAGCCCGTGGTCCGTTGGCATCTATCTGAGCAGCACGGTGTCACTCGATAACCCGATCTGCCCGTAGAAGCAGTGACGACGGCAGGTTCAGCCCGAGAGCCCTTGCCGTCCTGAGATTGATCACGAGTTCGAACTTCGTGGGCTGCTCGACTGGCAAGTCCGCAGGCTTCGCGCCCTTCAGGATCCGGTCCACGAAATATGCTGCGCGCTGCCAACCCGCGTTTCGGTCTGGGCCGAAGCCAAGCATGCCGCCGGCATCCGCAAACGCTGGGCGCCCAATCGCCGGCAGTCGATTCTTCGCCGCTATCTTTGCGATAGCCTCGGAATTGGCGAGGAGCATCGGGTTGGAGCTGATGACGACGGCCTCTATGCCCTTCGTTACTGCGGACGCGAAGACGGCATCGAAATCGCCCGGTTGGCGCGCTTCAAGATGTGACAACTCGATCTTCAGCGATGCCGCGGCCTGCTGCTCTTCCTTGAAGAATGCGGCCACTGCGGTGTTGGCTGGATTGAAAATATGGGCCACGCGCTTCAGATCCGGAACGGCTAGCTTCAACAGCTCCAGCTGCTTGACGTAGAGCTCGGGGCCCAAGAACGTCCAGCCGGTGATGTTTCCTCCTGGGCGAGCGAGGCTCGCGACAATGCCGGTCCTGACGGCATCGGTGCTCGCCGCCATCACGATGGGAATCGTCGTGGTCGCGCGCTTGGCAGCAACCGCACCTTGTGTCGAATATGTCACGATAACGTCGACCTTCAGACGAACCAGCTCCGCTGCCAACGCTGAGAGCCGATCATACTGGTCGTCGGCCCAGCGATACTCGATGACGAGATTCTTCCCCTCAACGTAACCGAAATCACGGAGGCTGGCACGGAACGTTTCCAGCCACTCGCGGCTGTGCGATTCCGTGTCGATAGCCAGCAGACCGATGTGAGACACACTCGCCGTCTGCTGCGCCACAGCGGCGCGCGCGGCGACGAGACACAAGATCATCAGCACCGCGATGAGTCTGGCGAGCGCGGAGCCTACTTCCGTGAAAATCCCTCCCATTGATCGATACGCCAAAGTGACCGGGGCTGCGTGCGTCTGGTTTTCGCAGCGCGGGGTCTAACGGAACCAAGTTAACCGGCGCTGTCCGGCGGCGCCGCAGGACGCCGCCGGACAGCGTCCGGTTGAACGCGCGGTTAGGGCGCAACTACAAAGCACGAAGCAAGGACTCGTAGTTTGCATGCGAACCGACCCAGAACCAGACGACGGTGTGTAAGCGGGTGGCGAAGTCATCTTGCCAGATGCGAGTCGGATGAGGAGGATCGTGTCCACTAAATTTTTGGTGGACACGTGAACGCTTCAGACGGAATCCGGCGGCGGCGTCGCACACACAGCCCGGAGTTCAAGGCGAAGGTTGTAGCGGCCTGCCGCAAGTCGGGCGTGTCGATGGCCGCGGTGGCACTGGCGAACCAGTTAAACGCGAACCTGCTGCGCCGCTGGGTGGTGACGCAGGAACGAGCGCAAGCGGCAAACGGGATCGATGCAATCAGTGCGGCGCCTGCTGGACTGATCGCGCCGGATGCGGCGTTCGTTCCGGTTGAGATCGAGCGGCCTTGTGCCGCAGCGGCGCAGCAGATCACCATCGAGTTGCGACGCGGCGCGACGGTGGTCAAGGTCGACTGGCCGTTGGTGGCGGCGGTCGATTGCGCGGTCTGGTTGCGTGAGCTGCTGCGGTGATCCGTATCGATGCGGTGTGGCTCGCCGTGGAACCGCTGGACATGCGTGCCGGAACGGAAACGGCATTGGCGCGCGTGGTGCGCGTGTTCGGCGAGGCGCGCGCGCATCACGCCTATCTCTTCGCCAATCGGCGGGCGAATCGGATCAAGGTGCTGGTGCATGACGGTATCGGCATCTGGCTGTGCGCACGACGGCTGCACCAGGGCCGCTTCATCTGGGCGAGTACGGAATCGGGCTCGCGACTGACGATCACCACCGAGCAGTTGCAGGCGTTGGTGATCGGATTGCCGTGGTGTCGCATCGGCGCACACGCAACGATTCGCGTCGCGTGAAAATGCTGTTGCCGTGGGAATCGATGTGGCACTATCGAATGCATGCAGGTGCACGATGAGCTCACTCGAATGGACGCGCAGCAACTGCGCGCATTCGCCGCCGAGCTGATTGAAACGCTTGCCAGCAAGGATCGGGAGCTTCGGCACAAGCAGCTCAAGATCGAGCAACTCACCCATGAGATGGCGCTGCTCAAGCGCTGGAAGTTTGCCGCGCGCAGCGAACAGTTGCACGGCGCACAGGGGAGCCTCCTCGACGAGACGATCGACGCCGATCTGGAAGCGATCGCGGCGGAGCTCGCGACGCTGAGAGCGGCGGATCCCGCGCAAGCGCCAAAGGACCAGCCCAAACGTAGCCCGCTGCCGGCGCACCTGCCGCGCGTGGACGTGCGCCACGAGCCGGAAAGGACCGTTTGTAGTTGCGGCTGCGCGATGAAGCGTATCGGCGAGGACGTCAGCGAGAAGCTCGGCTACACGCCGGGCGTGTTCCACGTCGAGCGACACATTCGCGGCAAGTGGACCTGTGCGAAATGCCAGACGCTGATCCAGGCGCCGGTGCCGGCACAGGTGATCGACAAGGGCATCCCGACCGCGGGCCTGCTCGCCCAGGTACTGGTGGCGAAGTACGCGGACCACCAGCCGCTGTATCGACAGGAAACGATCTTCGAGCGAGCGGGCGTGGCCCTACCGCGCTCAACGCTTGCGCAGTGGGTCGGTGCTTGCGGCGTGCATCTACAGCCGCTGGTCGATGCGCTGAGGACGACGCTGCTCGAGCGAGCGGTGCTGCACGCCGACGAGACACCGGTGGCGATGCTGATGCCAGGCAAAGGCAAGACGCATCGCGCGTACATCTGGAGCTACAGCTCGACCCAATTCGAGGGCGTGCACGCGGTCGTTTACGACTTCGCGGATAGCCGCGCCGCAGCGCATCCCAAGCAATTTCTCGAACGCTGGTCGGGGAAGCTCGTTTGCGACGATTACTCCGGTTACAAGGGCTTGTTCGCCGACGGCGTGACCGAGGTCGGCTGCCTCGCGCACGCGCGCAGGAAATTCAGCGATCTTTGGATCAACCACAAGAGTCCCTTGGCTGAGGAAGCGCTGAAGCTATTCGGAAAGCTCTACGATGTCGAGCGCGAGGCGCAGGAACTGAGCGCCGAGCAGCGACAGAAGATACGGCAGCTGCAATCGAAGCCGATCGCCGACAAGTTGCGCGAATGGCTGCTGCTGCAGCGGCAGAAGGCGACCGACGGAACGGCGATCGCGAAGGCAATCGACTATAGCCTCGGACGTTGGAAGGCGCTGACGCGATTCCTTGACGACGGCGCGCTGCCCATCGATAACAACTGGGTCGAGAATCGGATCCGCCCGATTGCGCTGGGCCGCTCTTATGTCCAGCGAGCGATTATGCGCGGTTTCCAAGGAAGCTCAGCCAACTCCGAGCTTTGGCCTGACATAACAACGGTGGTTTGCTGGAGGCCCGATCACCCTCCAGGAGTCCACCATGTCCGAGGAAACGATAGTTGCGCGCCTTGCTCGCCGAGACTGGCTCGTCGATGGCCCGCTCGCATCCGTTGTAGATCCTTACATCGACCATCTGTTCGCCAGGCGTTACGCGCGCAGCACAATTGGCAGCTATCTTCGATGCGTTGCCCATTTTGCCTATTGGATGCAGGCCGAGCATCTGGCTCTCTCGGATGTCGGGCCCGAACTAGTTAAACGGTTTGTAGGGCCGCACCTCAATGCCTGCAGCTGTCCGGCGCCAAGAAAGCGTGTCGTTACAGACACTCGCGCCGCTCTGCGATGCTTGCTCAGACTGCTGGCGGAAAGGTCCCGCTTGCCCGCCAAGGTCCCGACGCCGTTTGCGGCCGAGCTTGAGCGTTTCCGTCATTACCTCGTCCATACCCGCGGCTTGACCGAGAACACGTGTTACTACCGGCTCAAGCACGTCGGCGATTTCCTTATCCGTTGCAGTCAATCCGAGCTCGCCCCTGTCGCATCGCTTGACGCAGTCGATGTTGAACGATTCGTGCTCGGTTACATTGGTAGGTGGTCGCCGAGATCATTGAGTGTCTTGTGTGGCGATCTCGCGAGCTATCTGCGCTTCCGCGCGGTGCTCGGGGATCGAACGCAGGCACTCATCGCGGCTTTACCGCGCTTCGCCAAATGGAAGCACACAACGCTGCCGAAGGCGCTTTCCGATTCCGAGTTGGCTGCCTTCCTCGCCGCATTTGACCAGTCCCATCCAACTGGAATGCGCGACTTCGCCGTTGCTCGCTGCATGGTCGACCTTGGATTACGCGGACATGAAGTCGCCGCCTTGCGACTGGAATCGCTGGATTGGCATTGCGGCACGTTGATGATCGATCACAGCAAGGGTAAACGCGTGCATCGGCTGCCTTTACCACCCAAGACCGGCGCGGCGATTGCCCGCTATTTGCGACGCGGACGACCACAGACCAATAACCGGGCATTGTTCGTTCGCCACGTCGCGCCGTATGACAAACCGCTCGTAGTGCCGGCTATCCGTAGCGCAATGAACCGCGGTTTTGAGCGCTGCGGATTGGCGGATCGATTCTGCAACACCCACGTGCTGCGACACACAACTGCGGTGCGCCTGCAGCGATCCGGCGCGTCCGTCAAGGAGATCGCCGACGTGCTGCGCCATTGCAGCATTGAGTCAACGACGACCTACGCGCGCGTGGACGTCGACCGCCTGCGTGGTGTAGCGCTTCCTTGGCCAGGGAGGCGCGCATGAGAACGGATGCCTGGACCTCTCGAGTAGAGGATTACCTCCGCTATCGGCGCCAGCTCGGCTTCGAGTTGACCAACGAAGCGAACACGCTGCACCGATTCGCCGAGTTTGCCGAGCGACACGGCCTGCAGGATCGGCTCTCGACCGCACTGGCGGTGGAATGGGCGCGCGCATCAAAGCGACAGACGCCCATTACGTGGGCGCGACGTCTTGAGGTTCTGCGCGGCTTTGCCTTCTACTGGAAGCGATTCGATCCCTCGACCGAGATTCCCGACCGCAATGCGCTAGGGCCTGCTCACCGGCGCCTCGTGCCGCACATCTACACCGCGGAGGAACTCACCGCGCTACTCAACGCGACCGATGACCTCCTGCCATGCGGCGGGCTGCGTCCGGCGACCTGCCGAACCGTGTTAGGGCTGTTGGCCGCGAGCGGGCTCCGGATCGGCGAGGCGATCGGTTTGACGCGTCGCGACGTCGATCTTGATACCGGCGTGCTCACGATTCGCGAGGCCAAGTTCCACAAGAGCCGGTTGGTACCGCTTCATCCAACAGCGACGGCGGCGATGCGCTCATACGCGCAGCGGCGCGACACGATCGTGTCCAACCCCAACAACGACCGCTTCTTTATCCTCGACAACGGCAAACCCGCCAACCAGCGCGGCATCCTGTTTGCGCTCCACTCGATCTGCGCAAAGCTTGGCTGGAAGCCGCGCGGCGATTACCAGCATCATCGGCTTCATGATCTCAGGCACACCCATATCGTTGCCAGCCTGCTTCGCGCCTATCAGCACGGCGACGAGATCGACCGGATTATGCTTGCCCTGTCGACTTACATTGGACACGCCAAGATTGCAGATACCTACTGGTACGTGACCGGTATCCCGGAACTGATGGCGATCGCAGCGGCTCGCTTCCAGGACTACGCGCAAGGAGAGCCCAAATGAGCGCCTTGCTCTCCCATCCGGCCGAGTTCTCCTCGTTGGTGCAACGCTTCTTTGCCGATCGAATGATCCAGCAACGCAATGCAAGCCCGCGAACAGTCGCAGCCTACCGGGACACCTTCCGCCTCTTATTCGCGTACGCTCAGCGCCAACTCGCCAAGACCCCTACTGCACTGTGCCTGGACGACTTCGACGCTAACCTGATTCTCGGTTTCCTCGAGCATCTCGAATGCGAGCGGGGCAACTGTGTGCGCAGTCGAAATTGCCGGCTCGCCGCGGTCCATGCGTTCGCCAACTATGTCGCATTGCAGTGTCCGCCGGCGCTGTTGTTGGCGCAGCAGATACTGGCGATTCCGCCCAAGCGCTTCGAGAAACCGATGATCGGGTTCCTCTCCAGAGAAGAGACTCGGGCCGTACTCGATGCCCCGGATCCTTCTACCTGGTGTGGGCAGCGCGACCGTTTGATGCTGTCCGTCCTGTACAACACCGGCGCCCGCGTTTCCGAGCTGATCGGCATCTGCGTCTCCGACATCACGCTCGACGCAAAGGCGGCGTCTGTTCGAATCCACGGCAAGGGCCGCAAACAACGCACGGTTCCGCTATGGAAGCAAACGACGAGCCATATCCGTCAATGGCTCAAGCACGAGTTGCTGCGCCCGGACCAACCTCTATTACCTGGGCGTCATGGCCAGCAGATGACTCGATCGAACGTCGCTGAGCGCCTCACCCTGGCGGTAGCCAGCGCAGCCAAACAGTGCCCTCAGTTGAAGGGGCGAGTCATCAAACCGCATATGGTGCGCCACTCGACCGCGATGCATTTGCTCCAGGCCGGCGTCGATATCACGGTCATCGCTTTATGGCTGGGACACGAAAGCCCGGTCACCACGCATGGCTACATCGAGGCGGATCTCGCAATGAAGGAGCGCGCCCTGGCTGCTGTTGAACCGACGCAAACCAGAAAGAAGACGCGCTACCGTGCCTCCGACGCACTTCTGAAGTTCCTCGAATCGCTCTGAATTATGCAAGGCCACACCACCGCGCGTGTGCAGGAATCACCGCGCGGTGGCCGCAACCTGACATAATCATCGACTGAACATAAGAGCGGTTATGCAAAGCTCTCCATAAGCGCAAGAACTGGCTGTTTGCGGGATCGCTGCGCGCAGGAAAGCGTGCCGCCGCAGTCATGAGCCTGATTCAATCGGCGCGGCTCAACGGCCACAATCCGTATCGGTACCTCAAAGACGTTCTCGAGCGGCTGCCCACCCAACCGGCGAGCCGCATTGGCGAATTACTGCCGCATAGTTGGATGCCGGCGACGGCTGCGAGCTGATACAGCGCATTAGGACAAGATGTGTTGCCCAGCCGCTTACGACGGTGTCGCCATTCAGCACGCCAACGGCTGGATATGCGCGATCGATGCGCACCGAGTAGATTGGTAGTGTCGAATGCACCTTCTTGAACCGGAGCGAGGGATGCGCCGGATTCGCAGACCATAGCGCATACGCTGAAGAGGCTTTGTCTTGGACCGGCTTCGGCAGAGTCGCCAGAAGAGAGCGGAATGCCTCGGTAGTGCGCGAGAGCACGAAGACTAAAGTGGCTTTGTCTTTCCGGCGCTATGCTCGGCAAGAGCTTCCTCGGCCATCTTGGCGAGGACGTCTTGCGATTGTGAGAACAGCTCGCTCCACTTTTGCTCTGAAGCAAGCTCATCCAACACAAGAGCGGCGATCGCGTCTTGTTCCGCCGAAGGCAGCTTGGCCACCTCGTTCAAGGCCTTTTCGAGTAGCTTTGTCATGGCAGTCGACCGTGGGTTGCGCCCTAACGCACAAGTTGAGCGGCGCCGTGCAAACGCCGACTGGTTGAAGCCGCGCCGATCGGCGTCCGCTCGAACGCCGGGTTAGTGCGTATTCCGCTGAAGATGACCGCTGATTCCGATCGAAGATGACCGGTGATTCCGGAGGAAGGTGACCGGCGAGAAAGCCGGGTCAGCGTGGTTCGGGGTTTTTACACGGGTCGGTCACGTTCAGTCAAGTTTCTTCCTCTTTGCAGTGGATTTTGACTCGTCTGCAATCGCGTGTTTACGCATCGATTCGCCCTCGAGATGGATCTTGTGAGCGTTGTGCAGGAGCCGGTCGAGGATGGCGTCGGCGAGCGTCGGATCGCCGATGTAGTCGTGCCAATGATCGAGCGGCAGTTGGCTGGTGAGAAGGGTGGAGCGAGCGCCGACGCGGTCGTCGAGCAGTTCGAGCAGATCGTTGCGCTCGTGCGCTCCGATGGGAGAAATGGCGAAGTCGTCGATCAGCACGAGGTCGACCTTGGCGATGGCAGCGAGGCGTTTACGGAAGCTGCCATCGGCGTGACACAGGCGCAGTTCCTCGAACAATCGCGGCGCACGCAAGTACAGCGCGGACAGACCTTGGCGACAGGCCTGGTGGGCGAAAGCGCAAGCGAGGAAGGTCTTGCCGCAACCGGTAGCGCCGTGAATGACCAGATTCTGAGCGGCACGGATCCAATCGCAGCTGGCGAGGCTTGCCAGCTGGCTGCGATCGAGTCCGCGGCGCGCGCGGAAGTCGACGTCCTCGAGGCAGGCGCGCTCTTTGAGGGCGGCCACCTGCAGCAGACGTGCGAGTCGGCGATTATCACGATGCACGACTTCGCGATCGAGCAACAAGCCGAAGCGCTCTTCGAAGCCGAGGCTGGCGGCCGCGCTTTGGGTGAGCTGCTCGGCGAGCGCGGTGGCCATACCATAAAGCTTGAGCCGGTTCAGTGTATCGAGGGTGGGTTGGATGAGCATGGTGCGCGATCTCCTGAGGTGGAGCGGAAGTAGTCCGCCCCGCGCACGTTGGCGTGCTGGGACGGGGTGGGTGAAGCGGGGGGCTCAGCGCCGGGGGTAGGAAACAGCTCGCTGTGCTGATCGAGCTTCGCGTCGAGGATCGACTTGATACTCTTGCGCAGTGGCGAGCCGATGGTCAGCGCGCGCCGGCACGCGGCCTCCAGGCGCTCGCTGCCGTAGTGCTTGGCGAGGTTGAGTAGTCCCAGGCAGGCGCGGTAGCCCTGCTCGGGGTGCGGCCGGTGCTCGAGTTGCCAGCGCACGACGTCGCGGGTGGCCGGACCGATGCTCAGTGCCCAGTTGAGCAGCCGTCCTGGCGTCCACTGCATATGTTTGCGATGCGCATCGGGCATGTGCTCGGCCAGCGTGGTATGGCGGCCGCGCAGCGGCGAGCGCAGGTGAGCGGCGACGCGCTTGCCGTGCCAGAAGCACTCCACCGTAGTGGCGCTCAGGCGCACGTCGAGCTTCTGCTTCACGAGGCGATGGGGGACGCTGTAGTAATGGCCGGCGGCTTCGACGTGGTAGTCGATGTTCACGCTCGCGCTCTTCCATTCGGCGTATTCGTAACGCGAGGGAGGTAGCGGCCGCATGGCCGGCCGATCAATCGATGCGAAGGCGCTCGCCCGTGAGCCGTCGAGCTTCTTGAATGGACGGTGGTTCAGATCGATGAGCAGCGCAGCGATGCTCGCGTTGAGCTCTTCGAGGCAGAAGAACTGCCGATGGCGCAGCCGCGCGAGAATCCAGCGCTGGACCAGGAGCACACTCGATTCGGCGAGCGCCTTGTCGCGCGGCTTGAATGGACGCGCCGGCAGGATCGCCGTCCCGTAATGCGCGGCCATGTCGGCGTAGGTCGAGTTGGCCTCCGGCTCGTAACGGCAGGCTTTGTTGATGGCGCTCTTGAGATTGTCGGGCACAAGCAACGCTGGCACGCAACCCATGAATTCGAACGTGCGCACGTGCGAAGCGATCCAGTCGGGCAACTGCTGCGTCGAAGTGGCCTCGGCATACACGTAGCCCGAGGCGCCCAACACGGCCACGAAGATCTCGGCGCGGCGGATCTCGCCGCTGGCGCCATCGATGATCGGCACGGTGTCGCCGGAGTAGTCGATGAACAGTTTGTCGCCGGCGCGGTGCACCTGGCGCATCGAGCGCTTAAGGCGGTCGCGGAAACGCTGGTAGCGCAGGCAGAACTGACTGTAGCGATAGGCTTCGCCGGCGTGCGTCGCGCTGTATTCCTCCCACAGCAGTTGCAGCGTCACCCCCTTGCGCTTCAACTCCTGATGCACTTGCCCGAAGTCCGGCTCGGCGTAACGGACGACCAACGACGGCCTCTTGGGAAACAGCAGCGCTTCGAGTCGAGCGTCGTCGAGCTCCGCGGGCAGCGGCCACGGGAGCTGCGCTTCGCGCGCCCGCTGCACATACTTGGTGACCGCTCCCTTCGAGATGCCGGTGGCCGCGGCAATGCGTTCGTGGCTCAGGTTGGCCTCGAACTTCAGGCGGATAACCTCTTTGATCTTGCGCATGGTCTTCCTGTTGGCAGGCATCCCGCTTCCCCGAAAAAAATCGGGGAGCGTAACCCGCGCCCTTGAAAGCCAGCGCCGACCCGGGCTCGATTCCGTTTCATCGTGACCGATGATTCCGCAACGTGACCGACGGTTCCGAGCATCGCCCGAAATCGGTCACGTTCGCTCGGAATCACCGGTCACGTTGCTCCGGAATGCCCGGTCACCTTCGATCGGAATCGTCGGTCACGTTCCGTCGGAAACCGCGGTCACCTTGGTCCGGAATACGCAGTTAGGGCTCGCGGATTCACAAGGTAAGTGCAACACGTCTTGAAATCGGGTGGGGAGCGGTGACACTGGCTGCCTCCTCATCCGGCCAGGAACGGGGTTGCATCCATGAATCCGTACCACCAGCTCACCCAGGAAGAACGATACCTGATTACGGCGCAACTGATGTGCGGCCACTCGCCGGCGCAGATCGGCCGCGTCCTTGGACGTCACCGCAGCACGATCACGCGCGAGCTTCGGCGCAACGCCACCTCTCACGACGGCAGCTATCGCGCCGAGAAGGCGCACAGCTACGCCACCGCCCGGCGCCGACGCTGTCGTCGCAGCGCGCACTTCAGCGTCGCGGACATGGCGCGGGTGGCGCGCCTGGTGCGACGCAAATGGAGCGCCGAACAGATCTCCGGGGTGCTCAAGAGGCGCGGCACGCTGCGCATCAGCCACGAAACCATCTACCGGCGCATCCGCTGGGACAAGAAAGCCGGTGGCGACTTGTGGCGCCACACTCGCATCATGAGCAAGTTCGGGCGCAAGCGCTACCGCAGCCATGACTCCCGCGGCGTGCTGCCGGGCAAGCGACCCATTGGCCAGCGACCGCTCGAAGTCGAGGCTTGACCATGCCTCGATTTGACGTACACCAGGCTACGCAGCCTTGAGTTTTGATTCCATGTGTGCCGGAATCTGATAGCCGATCGACGAGTGCAAGCGCTGATGATTGTAGAAGCCTTCGATCCAGTCAACGATATCGAGT
>WNFZ01016835.1_pt1 | contig 12215 bp, 14 predicted proteins | sample 5400081 | NCBI WGS metagenome assembly WNFZ01 (sample SAMN13153365, study PRJNA577476) | soil metagenome | isolation source: 80 cm soil or saprolite under grassland replicate 1 | place: USA:California | collected 2016-06-15
GGTCTACGGCGGCAGCTTCAGGACGCCGATGCTGCTCGGTCTGGACGGTCTGCTGCTCTCTCACGGCAAGAGCCTGTTCGTCTACAACCCCTTCCTGCTGCTCGCCATCCCCGGCGCGGTGCTGCTGTGGCGCCGCGACCGGTCGGCGGCCGCGCTGCTGCTGGTCCTGGTCGTGGCCCGGCCCCTCTTCTACGCCCGCTGGAGCGATCTGTTCGGCGGCGTGACCTGGGGGCCGCGGTTCCTCATGCCGAGCGTCGGCCCGCTCTCGCTGCTCGCCGTCTACGCCGTCTCGCAGATCCCCCGGCTGCACCTGGCGCTGCGGGTGCCTGCCGCGCTCGTGGTCGCCGCGCTGGTCGCCGCCAGCGGGGTGGTCAGCGTGGCGTCGGTGTGGGTGCCGTACGAGGCGGCGTGGAAGTGGTCGGTGACCGCTCCGGCGGACCTGCACCTCGAGGGCGCGGCGCTGAGGAGCTACGTCGCCGCGCGGCACCACGCCTTCATCTACAGCCTCGGCGACAGCGCGATCTCCTTCAACCTGCGGCACATCACGCACGACAACCGCTTCTTCCCGCTCACGCATTTCCGCGGCGGCGCAGAGCCGATCGGGATCGTCGGGCTGGTTGTGGCGGGCCTCGCGCCGCTGGCGGCATGGGTGCTGGGCCGTCCCGGGCGCCGCGGCGGGCCGGCGGCGGACGAGCCACCCCCCGAGGCCGCGGTGGCGGCGAGCCAAGGAGCGGCCCGTGACTGACCGGAGATCGAGGCGACTTGCGTGGGATGCACCGACGCGTGGGAAGCTCCCCAGATCAGCGAATCGCAGCGGAATGAGGAGAGATCCGTGGGGTCCACCGTGAGCTGGTTCGGGACGATCCTGCGTGGCGTGCGCTCGCGGCTGCCGCGACCCGCCGAGCGCAGGTTCGTGTCGGACGTCTACCGTCGCCTGCTGGGGCGCAGGCCAGATCCCGAAGGCAGGCGCAGCTATCTGGGAATGCTGCGAGGAGGCGGGTCCCGCGGCGATGTCCTGCTCAGCATCGTGCGGTCCGATGAGTACGTCGAGCGGGCGGTCGCACAGCTGGACCTGCGCTCGGACGTGCCGGACGAGGTCTTCCTGACCAGCGTGTACCAGAGCGTGCTGCGGCGCGACCCGGACCAGGAGGGGCTGCGCCACTACCGGCGGCTGCTGCGGGAGGGGGCCGACCGGGGCGGTGTGGTCCGCACCCTGCTGGACTCAGACGAGCACATCAACCGTGTGACGGCCGAGCTGTACCGCCTGCCGAACCTGCGCCGGAGCTGGCCCAGGCGCTACGTCGAGGCGCCCAGCAGGGCGGGCGGGAGCATCGTCGTGTTCCACGCCCCGACGCCGGCCTGGTTCGACCGGCTCGAGGCGGCGATCCTGTCAAGCGACTACTACGACAAGCCAGGTATCTGGGAATTTGGCCTCAACCGTGACAAGCGATTGATGGCGGAGATCGTGGCGTCCCTCGAGCCGACCTGCGCGCTCGAGATCGGCTGCTCCAACGGCACCGTGCTGCAGTCGCTCCATGAGCGTGGGATCGAGGTGGCGGGCCTGGACATCAGCGTCTCGGTGGTGGCCCGCGCCGACCCGTCGATCCGCGAGCAGATCCACATCGGCGACCTGCTCACCGCCGATCTTCCCAGGACCTACGACGTGGTCTTCGGGCTGGACGTCTTCGAGCACCTCAACCCCAACAAGCTGGCTGCCTACCTCGCCCGGGTCCGGGCGCTGACCAATCCCGGCGGCTTCGTGTTCACCAACCTCCCGGCGTTCGGCGAGGACCCGGTGTTCGGCACCGTCTTCCCGATGGACCTGGAGGAGTGGGACCGCGACGCGGCGGCGGGACGGCCGTTCTCCCTGCTGCCGGTCGACGACGACGGCTATCCCCACCACGGCCACCTGGTGTGGGCCGACAGCGCCTGGTGGGTGCGCCAGTTCGAGGGCGCCGGCCTGCGCCGCGAGCACGCCGTCGAGCGCGCCCTGCACCAGCGCTACGACGACTACATGCGCCGGAGCTCACCCGCCCGACGCTCGTTCTACGTGTTCTCCCGCGATGCGGACGACGGCGTCGTGGCGGGGCTCGCCGAGCGGATCGGCCGTGCTGGCTCGGCCATCCTCAGCCAGGAGTGGGACCCGGCGGCGGCAGGCTGACCGCCGCCGGACCCGTCAGCGGCTGGTGCGATCGGGATGCGCCCCCTCGAGTCGCTCCAGCATCGGGCGCACGGCGGTGGTGCCGAACAGGTCCCAGACCCAGGCGAGCTCCGCGTCGCTGGGCCGGTGACCGGCAACCCGCGCGGCGCGGTCGGTGGCGCGCTCGAGCCGCGCCTCCAGGCCGCCGAAGCGGCCGAGCGCGACCTCGAGCCCGGCGACGTGCGCCGCGACCTGATCCACGGTCTCGGCCAGCTCCCGCGAGAGGGCCAGGTCGACCAGCATGGTGCAGCCCACCAGCCGGGCCGCGGCGCCGCCGGGACCGCCCATCTCTCCGCGGCCGCTCATCGTGCCCCGCCTCCACGCGGGTCCTCGGGCGATCGCGGGCGCAGGGCGGCGTGGCGCCGCTCCTGCCGGCGCACCTCGAGGACGCCGACGACCTGCGCGTACAGCGCCTGGGCGTGGACGCACGGGGCGGAGGCGCCACAAGGGCAGGAGACGCGGGTCACCCAGCGGCCGACCGAGCGCAGGTCCGCCCAGTGCTCGGCCAGTCCCAGCGGGTAGGGGTCGGCCCGGTCGCCGCCGACCAGCAGCACGTGATGGCCGGCGACCCTGCCGCGCACGTAGACCGGCCGCCGGTCGCGGCGCAGGCGCATCGACTCGACGAAGCCGCGCACGGCGGCGCCCTGGGTATTGCCCGCCACGTCGCGCCACACCTCGGTGCCGGTGCCGCGTGGGGTGGGGTAGCCGAACATCAGCGGGATGGCGATGCCGACCAGCTCGCGGGCGGCGTCGCTGACGCGGCGCAGTTGCAGCACCACCGCGGCTGAGCGCGGACGGCGGCTGCCGTGCTGGTTCCAGTGGCGGCAGAAGCTGCAGCGCCAGGCGTGGACAGGGCCGGGGTCGACCGCCGGCCAGCGGCAGACCTCGCAGGTGGGGAAGAGCATCGCCCGGTCGGGGACGCCGGGCACGATGGGGCAGCCGGGGCAGACGTTCCTGCGGTCACCGGCGAGGCGGTGGAACAGCGCGACGAGGCTCCGCGCGAGCGCCCGGTCGGGGACGCCCGGGACGACCGAGCGCGGCTCGCGGTGGAGCAGGGAGGCGATCACCGGCTTGTGCCGGGACGAGCCATTCGGGATAGGCTGTGCGACGGGCATGAGGGTCTCCTCGTGTCCCCGGGCCCGGGGCGGTTGGATCGCCGCCGGGCCCTTCTCCTGGTTGGTCAGGCATGCTATCCTGCCGACCCACAAGTTGTCAAAAGAGGATACCGGTGGAAATCCGGGAGCAGGCAAGGGGGACGATGACCGAGCGCGAGCGCGAGGACGACGAGCTGCTCACTGAGCAGGAGCTGGCCGATCTCCTCAAGGTCTCCGTGCGGACGGTGCGGCGCTGGCGCGCTGAGGGTACGGGCCCGCCGGTGGTGTGGGCTGGCTCCCACCGGCCACGTTACTGGCGCAGTCAGGTGGTCCGATGGCTGGAGCGCGGCGGCCGCGAGACCCGCCCAAGCTGACGCGCGCGAGGGCCGCGGCCGGCCGCCGACGGCAACCCGCGGCCAGCCCCACCCAGAATCCGCGGGTCACCCTGGAGTGCGAGGTCCTGCCCGGTCTTGAGCCGTTCTGCGGCGACGAGCTCCGGCGCGTGCTCGGGCGGCAGGTGGAGCTGGCCGGCGGCAGCGGGCCCGGCGCGCTGCGCTTCTCCTGGTCGGGTCCGCTGCGGGCGCTGCTCGGACTGCGCACCGCTGTGGCCGTGTACCTGCTGGTCAGCGTGCCCGGCCGGCGGCCGAGCACGCTGCTGGGCGACACCACGCTGTTCGACCAGGTCGAGACCGTCCGCCGGCTGCACCGGCCCGGTTCCTTCTCCTCGTTTCGCCTCAGCGTCCCCGGCAGGGACTCGGCCGCGCTGCGGAGGCTGCGCCAGGAGCTGACCGCGCGCACCGGCCTCGGCCACGACCCCGACGAGGGCGAGCTGTACCTGCGGATCCGCCGCTCGGCCGGTGGCGATGGCTGGGACCTGCTCACCCGCCTCACGCCGCGCCCGCTGTCGGCGAGGGGATGGCGCGTGGCGCGCTGCTCGCCGTCACCCACGAGCTCAGGCTGTTCCAGCGCTGCCTGCGGGCGGAGACGCGCCGCTGGCAGCTCGAGCGTGCGGTGCAGGTCTACCAGAAGGGCCATCACCCGGTCGTCCATCTGCTGCGCCGCACGGCCCTACAGGGCGCGGCTTGACGACTCCCTTGAGCAGGACCCGGACCGCTACGTCGCCGAGCCGCTGCGCCGTCATGGCCTCGACGCCAGGGCCGGGCAGGTGCTGGCGACCGTGGACGCCATGTGCCTGCCCGCCAGGGCGCTGGTGAAGCTGTTTCCCGGCGCGGCCGGGCTGCTCCATGCGGTGCGGCGAACCGGCCTCGGCTGCGTGATCGTGAGCAACACCAGGACGTGGTGCCGGCCAAGCGGCTCGGCATGCGCGCCATCAGGGTGGCGGCGCTCTTGGAGATGGCGTAGGCGGGCTGGTCGGGCGCGTCCCCGAAGGGGTGGACGGCGCCGAGGTTGACGATGGCGCCGCCGCCGCGGCGGCCCATCGCCGGGACGGCGGCCTGGCACGCGAGCATGGTCCCGGTCAGGTTGACCGTCAGCACGCGGTTCCAGCAGGTGATGTCGGTGGAGAGCAGATCGCCCCTGTGGGAGGTCGCGGCCGCGTTGACCAGCAGGTCGAGCCCGCCGAACGCCGCCTCGGCGGTGGCCACCGCCCTGCGGGCGGTCACCGGATGGGTGATGTCGCCGCGCAGGTAGCTGGTGCCGGTCGGGGTGGGGTCCGGCGGCTTGACCTGGTCGACCACGATGACGCGCACGCCCTCGGCGAGCAGGCGGGCCACGACCGCGCCGCCGAAGCCGCCCGCGCCTCCGGTCACGACCGCGACCTGCCCGTGCAGCGACTGGTAGCCCTGATCGTCAGGATAAAGGACTTCATCATGAATAAGCATCTCGGGAATGATAGCTGCTTCGGGGGACCATGCCCACCCGGCGCCCGATGATGCTGGATTCGACGAAGTTGCCGCGGCTGCCGGATGCGTACAGGATGGTTCCGCTGCTGGGTCGCCGGGCCACGCGGGGGAGCGATGTACAGGGGTAGAGACAGGGATGACAACGGCATCCCTGACTGGCAGGAGGACGAGAACTATCTGGACGAGGCGCCGGTGGATGCGCCCGTCGGGTCGAGCGGGTGCCTGATCGCGCTGATGTCACTGCTGGCCGGGGCCGCCGTGGCGGGTCTCGGGCGCCGTCTCGCAAAGCCGGCGGATGATTTCAGACCATGATCGGCGGGCAATGCGAATTCCTCCCAATCCATCGCGCAAAGGCGCAACCAACTATTGTCACACGGAAAAGCCGGATCGTCGATGGACGGTAGCCGCGCGGCTGTACGGGTCGGCGCCGCTATTGCCGTGTTGTCCCGTGACTGACCCTTGTGGCAATTCTTGACCAGGCCAGGCTTCATCCTTTAGCTTGGTCTGGAAACACGCGCTTGACTTTTTCATTGACTACGTCCTGGTTTGCCCCTAGACTTTCGTCCCAGGCTCTCACTTTTGCATAACGATCTCGGCAGAGGCCCGGACGGGCCTTCAGGAGACCATTGCGCCCCGACGATCACGGGAATCGTCGGGGCCTATTGTCACAATGGGTGCCCCAAGCCGCAGGGGAAGTATTTAGTGCTGCTGAGCGATGATCGTCAATGCCCGCCGCGGAGGACGGTCCAGCCACCGGGACCGTTTCGCTTCGCCCTGCCGCCCGTCGCCCGCTCGCCACCGCGAGCGGCCTGGTCATGACCACGACTGCCAGGTGTGATGGGCATCTGCTCTCGCGGAAAGGACGTGCGCCGATGAGAGTTGGCTTCTCTCTCTTGTTCCTCTTGACGATCGTCATCCTGGTGATGCTCCGCTTCCGGCACAAGGGCGACGGGCTCACCCTCTTCGAGTTCCTGCTCTGTGGAGCCTGGGGGTTCCTTCTGGCCCAGTCGGCGTTCGCGCCCACCGTCCGGAACTTCATCTCTGCGTTCGCGCAGGCGATCAGCCGCTAGGCAGGCGGAGCTCCATGCCCGGGCATCGAGACCAGCGCCGGTCCCACTCCCCGACAATGCCGCCGGCGTGGCCGGCGCCCGCGCGGCGCGGCAGGACCTCGCGCCGCCGGGTCCGTCCGGTCAACCGTCTCCTGTTTCGCCCGATGCGACGGATTCTCGTCGCCTACGTCCGCGCGCTCGTGCGTGCCGTCATGCCGTGGCTCCTACCACTTGGCATCCTCGCCGTCCTCTCGCGCCTGACCATGTTCATGGGCGGTCATTGAATCGGTCCCCGCCCCGGCTGCCTTCAGGAGGAAGTCGATGCCACCGCTGCCAGGCTGGGATCATCCCGTAGTCCGCCAGCGGCGCGACGTGGTGCGCGCCGCCCTGACCTCGCTGCCGTCGCCCGCAGGGCGGGTCTCGGCGGCTGCCACCGGCGCACGATCGCTGCTGCCGCGCCTCGCGCTGTGGCTCGCCATCGCTGGCGTGGTGGGGCTGTTCGCCATGGCAACCGACACCGCCCGGGTCGCCGTGGTCGCCATCCCAGCGGCGATCATCGCGGCGACCTGGAGCCAGCTCTCCCGGCCGGTCCGCACAGTGGCACTGCTCGGCCTGCTCTGGCTGTCGCTGGAAGCGCTCGGCCCAGCGCTCGGCCTCAGCCTGGACGTGCTCCTGCTCGCCTGCTGGCGACTGTCGATGCAGGTGGGCGGCAGGACGGCCGCCGAGGCGCCGCCGCAGCCGGCCGCGCCGCGGATCCCCGATCTGGTGGTCACCGGCAACGCCAACGACCGCCCGGTCAGCATCCACGTGCCGACGAGCCTGCGGCGCTTCGCCGAGGAGCGGCGCCTCTCCCCTGAGGAAGTGGCCATGCTGGCCAGCATCCACTTCCCCGGGGAGCCACCACACACGGCCGCCCGCTGGCAGCACATCTACAACGCCATCCGCCTCAGCCGCTGGCTCGACAAGGAGGAGGCCTCGTAGCTCACCCGCGCAGCTCGACCAGCGGCACCAGCTGCTCCGCCGCGGTCATGGAGCCGTGGTGGCCGGTGAGCTGCGCCTGCACCGGGTCGACCTCGCGCTGCATCACCCCGACCGGCTCGAACGCGGCCGCGACCACGTCGCCGATCCTGGGGCGGACCCATGCCGGCACCTGCGGCCCGAACCAGCCCGCCTCGACCGCCTCATCGCCGCTCACCACCCACATCGCCGGGCTGAGCAGCGCCCGCCAGGCGGCGAGCACGTCCTTGGCGGCGCCCGGCCTGGCGTAGACGTGGCGGGCGCGGGCCTCGCCGCCGAGCAGGCGCACCCCGGCGGACAGCTCGGGGTGATCGGCCAGGTCGAGGCGCTGCTCCGGCCGCAGATCCACCATGCCGTGGTCGCCGGTCACCAGCAGCGCGGCGTCACGCGGCAGGCGCTCGGCGAGATGGCGGACGAGCAGGTCGACGTGGGCGAGCTGGAGCCGCCACGCCTCGCTGCCGACCCCGCGGACGTGGCCGGTACGGTCGAGGTCGGGGTGGTAGGCGTAGACCAGGCTGCGCCGGCCGCTGGACAGCCCGCGCAGCACGGCCGTGACCTCGTCGCCGAGCGACTGGCTCGCCAGGTAGGAGCCACCTCGGAGCGCCGCGCGGGTGAAGCCGGACTTGGCGAACTCGCGCTTGCCGACCAGGGTGACCGCGATGCCGTCGTCGGTCGCCCGCTGGAACGCGGTGGCGTTCGGCTGGAAGGTCTCGGGCACGACCTCGTCGCGCAGGTCCTTGGACGCCCCCATGCCATAGGGCGACCAGCGCAGGCAGTTGAAGGCGCGGTCCCTGCCGGGCAGGGCGATGGTGTAGCCGACCATGCCGTGCTCGGCGGGCGGCAGGCCGGTGCCGATGGAGCCGATGCTCGCCGCGGTGGTCGAGGGGAAGCCGGTGGTGAGCGGCTGTCCCCGCGCCGCCGCGTCGGCCAGCAACGGCGCCCAGGCACGGCTGGCGAGCAGTGCCTCCCAGCCGAGGCCGTCGACCAGCAGCAGGCAGGCCCGGCGCAGCGGCTCGATGCCGAGCGGGTTGGGGGACCCCGGGACGTCGAGCGCCGCCAGCAGCGAGGGCACGAGGTCGGCGAGCGACGCCTCGCCGTAGCGTGGCAGGACCGGCGGGGGCGGGCCGGTCCGGGATGGGGCGGTCGTCATGTACGCAGGGTACGCGCGCCAAGAGCTGGCGGTGACGCGGTAACGCGGAGCGCCGCTCGGAGGTCGGTATCGAAGCTACGCGGGTAGGATCACCGGACCTTGCCCGACGACCCTGCCCACCAAGGAGGAGACGGATTGGAGGAAGACGGACAGCAGCCTGAGGCGCCGGCGTACAACGTGCTGAAGACCTGGGCGTCGGATGACTGGGGCTTGTACGGGAGGGGGGACGAGCTGCTGTGCCGGGCGCTCGCCCGCCATCCGCGGGTCGGGCGGGTGTTTCACGTGCAACCACCGACCAACCCGGCAGAGCTGCGGGTGCGCCTGCGCGACCCGCGCTGGGAGCAGGACATGGAGAGCCAGCTCCGCCGCTTCGACGGGGTCGAGGACGGCGGCGTGCTGCTGTTCACCCCGACGACGAGGCCGGATCGGCCCGAAGCCGCCCTCGATCGCACCGTCGAGCTGCTCGAGCGCGAGCAGGCGTTCGCCCGGCCCCTGCTCATGCTGCAGGCGCTGGTCCACCCCTTCGGCCGCGACCTCGCCAGGCGGCTCGGCGGCCGCGGCGTCAACCGCGTGGCCATGGCGCGCCGCGACCCGCGCGCCGGCTACCAGCCCGACGCCGACGAGCGCCAGGCGCTCGACGACATCTACCAGGCCGAGGTCCCGGGCGCCGACCTGGTCTGGGCGGGCACCAAGGAGCTGGTGGAGGAGTTCAGGAAGCTCAACCCGCGCACCGTGCTCCACCCGGTCGGCGCCGACCAGGGGCTCGCCAAGGGCAGGCCCGCGCGGGAGCTGGCCGACCTGCCGCGCCCGCTCATCATCTACGCCGGCTCGATGCGCGCCTACCTCAACGTCGGGCTGATCCGCGGCGCGGCCGAGCGCCTGAGCGACCACAGCTTCGTGTTCGTCGGGCCGGCCGCCGACTTCATCGCCCCCCTGCTCGCCGGCGCCCGCAACGTCCACGTGATCGGCCTGCGACCCTACCAGCTGCTCCCCGACTACCTGGCCGCCGCGGACGTGGCCATCGCTCCGCACCAGGTCGCGCCGGCCACCCGCGCGGTGGTGCCCGAGAAGCTCACCGGCTACCTGGCCGCCGGCCTCCCGGTGGTCACGACCGCGGTCGCCGGGGCCGAGGAGCTGCGGCGCCTGGTGTGGATCGCGCGCGACCCGTCGGAGTTCGCCCGCGCGATCCAGGGCGCCCTCAAGCGCGACCGGGACCGCCGGCGCTCGCTGCGGCAGGCCGCGGTGGCGCCGCTGTCGTGGGACGCGGTCGCCGCCCACCTGCTCGCGAGCGTCGACGCGGTGCGCTCCGGCGCCGAGCCTCCCTCCCCCCCGGAGCTCAAAGTCCCGGCCATCCCGGGATTCCTCGCACGCTGACGCCGCCGAGCAGGGATCATCAGGACATGGACGAGCAGCCACGGGTCGAGCAGCAGCCGCTGACCACCTGCCACTGGCATCCCGACCGCGAGACGGGGCTGCGCTGCTCACGCTGCGACCGGCCGATCTGCGGCGAGTGCGCCGTGCCGGCGGCCGTCGGCCAGCTCTGCCCCGACGACGCCGGCGACCGCACCAGGGCCCGGCGGCCCGGCCACGGCGACTGGCCGGTGGTCACGCTGACGCTGCTGGCGGTCAACACCGTCATGCTGCTGATCGAGGCGCTGCTGAGCGGCGGCGCGGCGGGCCTGCTCGAGCCGTCCGCCAGGGCGCTGTGCCGGCTCGGGGCGCTCAACGGCCCGGCCATCGCCCAGGACGGGCAGTACTGGCGCCTGCTCACCGTCATGGTGCTGCACGCCGGCATCATCCACTGGGCCTTCAACAGCTGGGCGCTGTACCTGTTCGGGCCGGTGCTGGAGTCGGTGCTCGGCCGGCTCCGGTTCCTGACGCTGTACGTGGGCAGCGGCCTCGCCGGGGCCGGCGCCAGCCTGGCCTTCAACCACACCCAGCTCGGGGTCGGCGCCTCGGGCGCGATCTTCGGGCTGCTCGGCGCGCTGGTCGCCTTCTTCTACCGCCGCCGCGACGTGGGCGGGCGCGCGCCGCTGCGGAACCTGCTCGTGATCCTGGCGTTGAACCTGTTCATCGGTGCCCGCGCGGCCAGCGTCGACAACTTCGCCCACGTCGGCGGCTTCCTCGGCGGGCTCGCGGCCATGGCGCTCCTGGAGGTCGCGCCGAGGGGGCGCGACAGCACCAGCCGCGCCCTGCAGTACGGCGCCCTCGCCCTCCCGTTTGTGGCCGGCATCGCGCTGACGGCCGTCGCCATCGGCAACGGCCCCACCGGGCTGAGCTGCGCCGGCGCCTGACGCGCGCGCCGGGGAGCCCCGGAGCCCCGGGAGCCCCCGGGACGCGGCGCTACGGCGAGCGGTTCTGGTCGCGCTGGCGCGCCCGCGGCTCCAGCGCCTGCAGCGCGCGGGTGCGCTGGAACAGGGCGTTGCTCATGGCGATCCGGAAGGGGTCGAGGAGCGCCAGCAGGAACATGACCGAGGCGAGCCCGGCCAGGCCGCCCGGCAGGCCGGCGACCACCAGGGCCAGCGCCTCCGCCAGAGCGATCAGCAGGCAGATCGGGAAGTTCGCGGCGGCCACCCGGTGGGAGGACGCCGCCGCGCGCGTCACCCGGCGCTCGCGGTCGAGCACCACCCGCTGGTTCAGCACGGCCAGGAACGCCCAGGCGAAGGCGAACAGCGGCGCCAGGCCGATGAAGAACTTGGCCTGATCGCCGGCGGACAGCGGGCCGGTGTCGCGCGGGCCGAGCAGCAGGATGCCGATGAAGAAGGCCGGGATCGCGTAGACCACCTTCAGCAGGTAGGCACGCACGCCAGGGCCGAACGAGCGGCGCGCGGCCGCGACCGCCTCGGCGGCCGGCGGCGGCTTGGACGCCAGCGCGCCGGCCAGGTAGGCGACCAGGAACAGCTCCAGCAGCAGGTTCGCCACCAGCAGCGGCAGCAGCAGGCTGACCTGCAGCACGTCGCCGGACTGGGCGATGGGAACCTGGACGAGCGCCAGTGCCACCGCCAGCACGACGGCGATCGGGCGGCGCCGGTACTGGCGCCAGGCATCCTTGAGGATCGCGACGAACACAGGCCCCTCGAGCACGGCGGCAGGGCGGGCGAGCACGCCCGAGAACGCGACAAGCCTATCCTAACGGTGCTGCCGCCATGCCACGACGCGATCGCATCACTGGAGCGCTCATGACCACAGGGACCGGGACCACCGACACCGGGAGCGTCCGGCTCACCGCGCTGTCCCACGGCGCCGGCTGCGCCTGCAAGCTGCCGCTGGCCGCGCTCGAGGAGCTGATGGCCGGCGTCGGGCCCGGTCTCGGTGGCGCCCACGGCGACCTGCTGATCGGGGCGGCCGAGGGCGACGACGCCGCCGTGCTGCGCCTGGACGAGCGGCGCGCGCTGGTGCTCACGACCGACTTCTTCACGCCGATCGTCGACGACGCCGGCGACTGGGGACGCATCGCCGCGGCCAATGCCCTCTCGGACGTGTACGCCATGGGCGGCTGGCCGCTGGCCGCCCTGAACCTCACCGCCTGGCCCGCCGCCACGCTGCCGCTCGAGCTGCTCGCCCAGGTGCTGCGCGGCGGCGCGGAGGTGGCCGCGCGGGCGGGCTGCCTGGTGGTCGGGGGCCACTCGATCGACGACCCCGAGCCAAAGTACGGCCTGGCGGTTGTCGGGCTGGCCGACCCGGACCGGCTGCTCACCGTGGACCGCGCCCGACCCGGCGACCGGCTGGTGCTGACCAAGCCGCTCGGCACCGGCGTGGTGGCCACCGCCATCAAGCGCGGCACGCCCGAGGCGTCGGTGGTCGCCGCGACGGTCGCCGCCATGACCACCCTGAACCGGCCCG
>WNFZ01005001.1_pt1 | contig 12212 bp, 10 predicted proteins | sample 5400081 | NCBI WGS metagenome assembly WNFZ01 (sample SAMN13153365, study PRJNA577476) | soil metagenome | isolation source: 80 cm soil or saprolite under grassland replicate 1 | place: USA:California | collected 2016-06-15
CGATGAAGCCGCCGGCAAGGCCGGCGCCGATGGCGCAGCCGACGCAGCCGCCGGCCTGAGCCGGGCTTGGCGCGGCGAGTGCTGCGGCGCCGATCGAGGCGGCCGCGGCGCGGGCGAGAAGGGTCTTCTTCATGGCAGGTCTCCTGGAAGGGGCGTCGGGAAAGCCCGATCGCGGCAAGAATCCCATGGAAAGGTTGTGCAAAGGTTGCACGCCAGTGCCCCGAACTAAGCACAGCCATTTTGACTGAAATGTGAACGCGACGCGGGCAAACGATGAACGGAGCGGGGGGCTCGTAGCTCCGTAACGCCCTAGCCCGGATGGAGCGGCGCGAAGCCCCGCGCAATCCGGGAAGATCCACCCGGATTTCGCGATCGCTCGATCCTGGCTGCCAGCGCTGCAGCTTCACACGCCGTCTCGGTGGCGCTATTTCTCGACTATGGCCAAGCGAATCACCGTCCGTCTTCCTGCAGACCTCCTCCATCGCGCGAGGCGCAAAGCCGCCGCGGAACGGCGCACCCTGACCTCACTGATCGAGGATGGGCTGCGGCTGGTCGTGGGCGGGAACAAGAGGGCCGCGAAGGGGGAACGCATCATGCCCCGGATCAGCGTAGCTAGCGGCGGCCTGATGCCGGGAATCGACCTCAACGATTCGGCCGCGCTCCAGGAGGGGGATGATCTCGACCTGATCGCGCGGATGAGCGCCGGCCGATGATCCGGCAGGCAACGGCGAGCGCCGTTGCCTGCCTCACAAACATCACAGCGCCTTGTTGCTGGCCTTCACGGCCTCGGCGTCGACGTAGACCTCGCTGCCCATGTCCAGGAATTTCTTCGACATCTGCGCCATGCCGACTTCCTTGTCGTTGAGCGTCGCCGCATAGTCGCGCACGTCCTGGGTGATTTTCATCGAGCAGAATTTCGGGCCGCACATCGAGCAGAAATGCGCGACCTTGTGCGCCTCCTTCGGCAGCGTTTCGTCGTGGAAGGCGCGCGCCGTCTCCGGGTCGAGCGAGAGGTTGAACTGGTCCTCCCAGCGGAAATCGAACCGGGCGCGGGAGAGCGCGTCGTCGCGCAGCTGCGCGGCCGGATGGCCCTTGGCGAGATCGGCGGCGTGCGCGGCGATCTTGTAGGCGATCACGCCCTCCTTGACGTCCTCGCGGTCGGGCAGGCCGAGATGCTCCTTCGGGGTGACGTAGCAGAGCATCGCGGTGCCGAACCAGCCGATCATCGCCGCGCCGATCGCCGAGGTGATGTGGTCGTAGCCGGGCGCGATGTCGGTCGTGAGCGGCCCCAGCGTATAGAACGGCGCCTCGCCGCACTCCTTGAGCTGCTTCTCGACGTTGATCTTGATCTTGTGCATCGGCACGTGGCCGGGGCCCTCGATCATCACCTGACAGCCCTTGGCCCAGGCGATTTTCGTGAGCTCGCCCAAGGTCTCGAGCTCGGCGAATTGCGCGGCGTCGTTGGCGTCCGCGATCGAGCCGGGGCGCAAGCCGTCGCCGAGCGAGAACGACACGTCGTACTTGCGCATCAGGTCGCAGATCTCCTCGAAGCGCTCGTACAAAAAGCTCTCGCGGTGATGCGCGAGGCACCATTTGGCCATGATCGAGCCGCCGCGCGACACGATGCCGGTGACGCGCCGTGCGGTGAGCGGCACATAGGCGAGCCGCACGCCGGCGTGGATGGTGAAATAATCCACCCCCTGCTCGCATTGCTCGACCAATGTGTCCTTGTAGACCTCCCAGTCGAGCTTGACCGGATCGCCGGCGACCTTTTCGAGCGCCTGATAGATCGGCACGGTGCCGATCGGCACCGGCGAATTGCGCAGGATCCATTCGCGCGTGGTGTGGATGTTGCGGCCGGTGGAGAGATCCATCACAGTGTCGGCGCCCCAGCGGATCGCCCACACCATCTTTTCCACCTCCTCCTCGACCGAGGAGGTCACCGCCGAATTGCCGATGTTGGCGTTGATCTTGGTGAGGAAATTGCGGCCGATGATCATCGGCTCGAGCTCGGCATGGTTGATGTTCGAGGGAATGATGGCGCGTCCGCGCGCGACTTCGTCGCGGACGAACTCCGGCGTGACGAAGGGCGGGACAGAAGCGCCGAAACTCTCGCCGTCGGCGAGCGCGTTTTGCGCACGCTCGAGCGTCTGCTTGCGCCCGAGGTTTTCGCGCTCGGCGATGTAGATCATCTCCTTGGTGACGACGCCGGCGCGTGCCCATTCGAGTTGGGTGAGCGACTTCTCTCCGGTGCCGCGCAGCGGCGCATGCCGGCGCTCGAACGCGCGTGCCAGCCGCGTGCCGGCGTTGCCGTCGTCCTCGGGTTTCACCGCGCGCGCTCGGTAGGCCTCGACGCCGCCGCGCTCGCGCACCCAGGCTTCGCGCGTGCGCGCGAGACCTTGCGTCACCTCGATGCGGACCGCCGGATCGGTATAAGGCCCGGAGGTGTCGTAGACCGGGAGCGGCGCTTCGCCCGCGCCCTCCGAGAGCGCGACTTGGCGCAACGGCACCCGCAGGTCCGGCGCGCCGTCAGGCGCTGCATAGATTTTCCGCGAGGCCGGGAGCGGACCCGTCGTCACCTTGGGGGCGGCGAGCTCCACGACGTGCTTGTTCATCGGATCTCCTCCATTCGCTTCGTCGGGAGATCCGGGCTGAAGAGCGGCTTTGGCAGGAACAGTTCCCGTCCCTTCGCCGGCGTGACCCGGATCAGGTTCAAAGGGTCACCGCGTCGCCTGGGCTTTATCGCCGTCGGCATGCGGTATCTCAGCCCCTTTACCGGGGCTCCCCTCGGAACGCGGTCAGTCTAGACCTGTCGCCTTAGGTGTCAACGCGAGCGGCGCTCCGCAAGCACCGAGCGCCCGCCGCCCGGCTCAATACAGCCCGAAGGGACGCAGATTGCCCGAGTTTTGCGTGGGGTATCGGGCGGGCAGGGTCTGGGCCGCATAGCCGGGCGATTGCGCGCGGGCGATCGTGTCGCGCCCGCGCGAGTTCGGCAGCACCACGACTTTCGTGCCGACGTTGACCCGCTCGTAGAGGTCCATCACGTCCTCATTGAGCATGCGGATGCAGCCGCTCGAAACGTGGCCGCCGATGGTCGAGGGCTGGTTGGTGCCGTGGATGCGATACGCGGTGTTGCCGAGGTAGAGCGCACGGGCGCCGAGCGGATTGCCGGGGCCGCCCGCGACCCAGCGCGGCAGATAGGGCTGGCGCGCCACCATTTCGGCGGGCGGAATCCAATCCGGCCATTCGGCCTTGCGGGCGATCGTCTCGATGCCCGACCAGGTGAAGCCCTCGCGGCCGACCCCGATGCCGTAGCGGATCGCCCGGCCGCCGCCGAGCACGTAATAAAGATACGTGTTCGCGCTATCGATCACGACGGTGCCGGGCGCTTCGGAGCCGGAGAATGCAACCACTTGGCGCCGCAGCTGCGTCGGCAGGCCGAGATCGGAGCCCTGATCCCGGACCACATTGTCGAAAATCATCCCCGGATTGCGCATCGGCTCGGCAAGCCCGAGCGGATCGGCACAAACCGTGCCGCCCAACGCGGCAATGCTGATCGCGGCCGCCGCAAGGCGGCTCGACATGGACTTCAACGCTGGCATGGCAACCCCCTGTCGGCTGGCCATTCGTCGCGACAACGACACAGAGGGTTCAAAGTTCCGTGTAGGAAATCTCACGATTTCGAGATAAAGCCGAAAGAACGCAGATGAGGTTCAGCGCCGGCTTTGCCAACCGACCACCGCGTCCGGCACCGCATCGGTCGAGGCGAAATAGGGTTTGAGGTCGAGCAACGGCGTGCCGTCGAGGCAGTCGAGCCCCATGACCGAGAGCACGCGGCCGTTGCGCTCGATCAGGCGAACGACGCTCGCCGCAATCGGATTGGGCCGCACCGGCGAGCGCAGCGCAAAGCTGCCGCGCGGCTCGCCGTAGTGCCGGGGCACCTGCAGGACGAGGTCGCGCCGGGCGCGGTCCATCCAATACAGCACGAGCAGATGGCTGCAGCTCTCGACGTCGGTCAGCGCGTCCGCCCAGCGCTCGTCGACCTCGATGGTGCAGATCGCATCGGACTCGCGGGCGTTCTTCGGGCAGTCCTCCCGGCGCGTCCACGGCGTGCGGATGCGGCCGATGAAATAGAGCTGCGCGTCGAAATGCTCCGGCAGCGGCACCGCGACTTCTCCGGGCCGGATATCGGATGCACTCATGCTTCGCTCTCCCGGGCCGTCCCGGCCGCGCCAACGGGCCGTATTCAAGGCCTTCACCTTCGCGCCGGAACGCCCTTGCGAGATTCGGATTAACGGTATAAAGATATCTTTATGTCTGTTTGCGGCAGCGTGAGAGCCATGTCGAACCCCGGCCAGTTACCCTTCGGCGAGCTTCATACCGCGTTGCGGGCGGCCGCAGAAGCGACCCGGCTGCGGGTGCTCGCGCTGCTCGCGGAGGCGGAGCTCACCGTCTCCGACCTCACCGAGATCCTGCGCCAGTCGCAGCCGCGGATCTCGCGCCATCTGCGGCTCCTCTCCGAAGCCGGGCTCATCGAGCGCTATCGCGAGGGTTCCTGGGCATTCTTTCGTCTCGCCGAGCGCGGCGGCGGCGCCGAGGTCGCCCGGGTCCTCATCGGCCGGCTCGATCCGGCCGACCCGGTCGTGACCCGGGACCGCGAGCGCCTGGCCGAAGTGCGCGCCGCGCGCGCCGCGGCCGCGCAAGCCTATTTCCGCGCGCATGCCGCCGAGTGGGACCGCATCCGCCGGCTGCATGTATCCGACGTGGCGGTCGAAGCCGCCATCCGCGCCGCGCTCGCCGAACGCCCGCTGCGCTCGTTGCTGGATCTCGGCACCGGAACCGGGCGCATGCTCGAGCTGTTCGGGCCGCAGATCGACCGCGGACTTGGCATCGACCTCTCCCCCGACATGCTCCGGCTCGCGCGCGCTCGTCTCGAACGCGCCGGGCTCAAGCATTGCAGCGTGCGGCAGGGCGATATCTACGATCTGCGGCTCGCGCGGGATTCCTTCGACGTCGTGCTCGTGCATCAGGTGCTGCACTATCTCGACGACGGCGCGAGAGCCATCCGCGAGGCCGCCCGCGTGCTGCGTCCCGGCGGCGCGTTGCTGGTCGTCGATTTCGCCCCGCACGATCTGGAGTTCCTGCGCGAGGAGCATGCGCACCTGCGGCTCGGCTTTGCGGCCGAGACCGTGGCGCAATGGATGGCCGCCGCCGGGCTCGACATGGTGCTGCAAGAGACGCTGGCGCCCGAGGCGGGGTCGGAGGGCAAGATTGCCGTATCGCTGTGGCTTGCGCGCGATCCTCGCATCGCCTTCGCGGGCTCGGCGCGCGAGGTCGCCTGATGGTTGCGCAAGAGCAATTCCACGCGAGCCGTTCCGCGGGCATCGCCGGCCAATGCCGGATTCATGTCTCGTTCGAGTTCTTCCCGCCGAAGACCGAGGAGATGGAGAAGACGCTGTGGGAATCGATCCAACGCCTGGCGCCGCTCGCGCCGAGCTTCGTTTCGGTGACCTACGGCGCCGGCGGCTCGACCCGCGAGCGCACGCATGCGACGGTGAAGCGCATCCTGGCCGAGACCGCGCTCGTTCCCGCCGCGCACCTGACCTGCGTCGCGGCGGCATGCCCGCAGATCGACGCGGTCGTGCGCGCCTATTGCGAAGCCGGCGTGCGGCACATCGTGGCGCTGCGCGGCGATCCGCCCGGCGGGGTGGGCGAGCGCTATGCGCCGCATCCGGGCGGCTATGCCAATGCGGCCGCACTCGTCGCCGGCATCCGGAAGATCGTCGACGTCGAGATTTCGGTCGCCGCCTATCCGGAGAAGCATCCCGACAGCCCGACGGTCGAAGCCGACCTCGACATGCTCCAGGCCAAGGTCGACGCCGGCGCCAATCGGGCGATGACGCAGTTCTTCTTCGATAACGAGCATTATTTCCGCTATCTCGATCGCGTCCGCGCCCGCCGCATCGACATTCCGATCGTGCCCGGAATCCTGCCGGTGCAGAACTTCAAGCAGGCGAAGGCGTTCGCGGAGCGCTGCGGCGCCTCGATGCCGCGCTGGCTCGCCGAGCGCTTCGACGGGCTCGAGGACGATCCGGCGACCCGCAAGCTGATCGCGGCCGCGGTCGCGGCCGAGCAGGTGCTCGACCTCGTCGATCGCGGCGTGAGCGAGTTTCATTTCTACACGATGAACCGCGCCGATCTCGTCTACGCGATCTGCCATTTGCTCGGCCTGCGGCCCAATGCGGCACCGGAAGCCAAGAAAGCCGTGGCGTGAGCATGCCTGCAGTAGATGAGATCGGGCAGTGTGCGACGAAGTCAGGGGATGTGACAAATTCGTGAGACCTGCAGCAAGTAAGGCGGAGAGATAGGGCAGAGCGAATCGGCATGCGACTCCCTCTCCCCGGAGGGGAGAGGGGTGGGGTGAGGGGGATCGGAAGAAATAGGGAGCGCAATGCGTTTGAATGAATGTGAGCGGCAGGACTTCAACGGCGAGGCGATTGCGCCGCAATCAAACGGACGCCGAGCGTATTCTATGGCTGAAACTGCGGGATCGCAGGCTCAATGGGCTGAAGTTCAGGAGACAGGTACCGATCGACCGATATGTCGTGGATTTTTTCTGTGCCGATGCTCATCTGGTGATCGAGGTCGATGGTGGGCAGCATGCCACGGCTGACGAAACGAACCAGACGAAGGTTTTGGAAGCAATGGGATATCTGGTGCTGAGATTTTGGAACAACGAGGTGCACGAAAACATCGACGGAGTTCTGGAATCGATTCTGAACCTCCTCGCCAGGTCCGAACCCCCTCACCCCGACCCTCTCCCTTGCGGGGAGAGGGAGAACAAGCGCCGAGGTTGCTGAACCCGATGTCTGTAGCGTCGCCGGCGATCACAATCTCCCCGGTCGAGGCCGAGCTGAAAAAGCTCGCGGCCGAGCGCATCCTCGTGCTCGACGGCGCCATGGGCACCATGATCCAGGCGCTCGCGCTCGGGGAGGCGGGCTATCGCGGCGCGCGCTTTGCCGACTGGCAGCGCGAGGTGCGCGGCAACAACGATCTGCTCAACCTCACCCAGCCGGATGCGGTGCGCGACATCCATCTTGCCTATTTCCGCGCCGGCGCCGACATCGCCGCGACCAACACCTTCTCCTCGACCGCGATCGCTCAGGCCGATTACGGCATGCAAGAATTCGCCTACGAGCTCAATCGCGACGGCGCGCGGATCGCGCGCGAGGCGGCCGCGATCGCTGCCGGAGAGGATGGCCGGCAGCGGTTCGTGGCCGGTGCCATGGGGCCCACCAACCGCACCGCCTCGCTTTCGCCCGACGTGAACCGTCCCGGCTTCCGCGCGATTTCCTTAGACGAGCTCAAGGCGGCCTATGCCGAACAGGCGCGCGGGCTCCTCGACGGCGGCGTCGATCTCCTGCTGATCGAAACCATCTTCGACACGCTCAACGCCAAGGCGGCGCTCTATGCGATCGCCGAGCTGTGCGAGGAGCGCGGCCTGCGCTTGCCGGTCATGATCTCGGGGACGATCACCGATCGCTCCGGCCGCACCTTGTCGGGACAGACGCCGGAGGCGTTCTGGAACTCGGTGCGGCACGCCGCGCCGCTTGCGGTCGGGCTCAATTGTGCGCTCGGCGCCAAGGAGATGCGCGCGCATATCGCCGAGATCAGCCGCGTCGCCGACACCCTGGTGTGCGCCTATCCGAACGCCGGGCTGCCCAACGAATTCGGCGGCTATGACGAAAGCCCGCAATTCATGGCCGAGCTGATCGGCGAGTTCGCCGCCGCGGGGCTCGTCAACGTCGTCGGCGGCTGCTGCGGCACCACGCCCGCGCACATCAGCGCCATCGCCGAGGCGGTGCGCGGCAAGCCGCCGCGGCAAATTCCGCAGCCGCCGCGCCTGCTGCGGCTCTCCGGGCTGGAGCCGTTCACGCTGACGCCGGAAATCCGCTTCGTGAACATCGGGGAACGCACCAACGTCACGGGCTCCGCGCGCTTTCGCAAGCTGATCCGGGAGAACGACCTTGCCGCCGCGCTCGAAGTCGCGCGCGACCAGGTCGCGAACGGCGCACAGATGCTCGACGTCAACATGGACGAGGGTCTGCTCGATTCCGAACAGGCCATGATCGAGTTCCTGCATCTCATGGCCGCGGAGCCGGACATCGCCCGCGTGCCGGTGATGGTCGATTCCTCGAAATTCCGCATCATCGAAGCCGGCCTGAAATGCCTGCAGGGCAAGCCGGTGGTGAACTCGATCTCGATGAAGGAGGGCGAAGCGGAGTTCGTGCGGCAGGCGAAGATCGTGCGCCGCTACGGTGCCGCCGTCGTGGTGATGGCATTCGACGAGAAGGGCCAGGCCGACAGCATCGAGCGCAAGAGGACGATCTGCGCGCGGGCCTACGACATCCTGGTCAATGGGGTCGGCTTTCCGCCCGAAGACATCATCTTCGATCCCAACATCTTTGCGGTCGCCACCGGCATCGAGGAGCACGATGCCTATGGCGTGGCGTTCATCGAGGCGGCGCGCTGGATCCGGCAGAACTTGCCGCACGTGCACATCTCGGGCGGCGTCTCCAATCTCTCCTTCTCGTTCCGCGGCAACGAGGCGGTGCGCGAGGCGATGCACTCGGTGTTCCTGTTCCACGCCATCAACGCCGGCATGGACATGGGCATCGTCAATGCCGGGCAGCTCGCGCTCTACGACGATCTCGATCCGGAGCTGCGGGAAGCCTGCGAGGACGTGGTGCTCAACCGCCGCAAGGACGCGACCGAGCGGCTGCTGGCGCTCGCCGAGCGCTTCAAGAGCGCCGGCAGGGAACGCCGGGAGCCGGATCTTTCCTGGCGCGACGGGCCGGTCGAGCAAAGGCTCGGGCACGCGCTCGTCCACGGCATCACCGATTTCATCATCGAGGACACCGAGGAAGCGCGGCGCGCCGCCGATCGGCCGCTCGCCGTGATCGAGGGTCCGCTGATGGCGGGCATGAACGTCGTCGGCGATCTGTTCGGCTCGGGAAAAATGTTCCTGCCGCAAGTGGTGAAATCGGCGCGCGTGATGAAGCAGGCGGTCGCGCACCTGATGCCGTACATGGAGCAGGAGAAGCGCGACAAGGGCCTCAAGCAGGCGAGCGCCGCCGGAAAGATCGTCATGGCGACGGTGAAGGGCGACGTGCACGACATCGGCAAGAACATCGTCGGCGTCGTGCTCCAATGCAACAATTACGAAGTGATCGATCTCGGCGTCATGGTTCCGGCGACCAGGATTCTGGAGACGGCGCGCAGCGAAGGCGCCGACATGATCGGGCTGTCCGGCCTGATCACGCCCTCGCTCGACGAGATGTGCAATGTCGCGGCCGAGATGGAGCGCCAGGGCTTCGATCTGCCGCTGTTGATCGGCGGCGCCACCACCAGCCGGGTCCACACCGCGGTGAAGATCCATCCGAACTATCGGCGCGGCCAGGCGGTCTATGTCACCGATGCGAGCCGCGCGGTCGGCGTTGCGGCGGCGCTGCGCTCGGCGCAGAGCCGCGGACCCTATGTCGCCGAGGTTCGCGCCGAATATGTGAAGATCGCCGCCGCGCACGCGCGCCAGCACGAGGATCGGCATCGGCTCTCGATCAAACAGGCGCGGGCGAATGCCCCGAAATTCGACTGGCGGGGCTATCGGCCGCCGCGGCCGCGCTTTCTCGGCACGAAACTATTCGCCGATTATCCGCTCGGCGAGCTCGTCGATTACATCGATTGGTCGCCGTTCTTCGCGACCTGGGAGCTTCAGGGAAAATTTCCGGCGATCCTCGACGACGAGAAATACGGAGTTGCGGCGCGCGGCCTTTACGAAGACGCGCAGGCGATGCTGCAAAGCTTCGTCAAGGATCGCCCGTTCGGAGCCGCGGCCGCGATCGGCTTCTGGCCCGCCAACACCGTCGGCGACGACATCGTGCTGTTCGCGGACGAAACCCGCAAGAAACCCGTCGCGGTCCTGCACGGCTTGCGCCAGCAGGCGGCAAAACGCGAGGGCAGGGCCAATCTGTCGCTGTCCGACTTCGTCGCGCCGCTGGAGAGCGCGGGCGAGGATTACGTCGGCGGCTTCATCGTCACCGCGGGACTCGGCGAGGACGATCTCGCGAACCGCTTCAAGAACGCCAACGACGATTATTCCGCCATCATGGTCAAGGCGCTGGCCGATCGGCTCGCCGAGGCGCTTGCCGAGCGCATGCATGAGCGCGTGCGCAAGGAGTTCTGGGGCTATGCGGCCGGAGAAGCGCTGGCGCCCACGGACCTGATTTCCGAGAAATACGTCGGCATCCGGCCGGCGCCCGGCTATCCGGCGCAGCCCGATCATACCGAGAAGGCCATGTTGTTCCGGCTCATCCAGCCCGAGACCGGCATCGGCGTGCGGCTCACCGAAAGCTTCGCCATGTGGCCGGCCGCCTCGGTCTGCGGCGTCTATTTCAGCCATCCCGAGAGCCGCTATTTCGGCGTCGGCAAGATCGAGCGCGACCAGGTCGAGGATTATGCCGCGCGCAAGAACTGGTCGCTGGCCGAGGCGGAGAAATGGCTCGCGCCCATCCTCAATTACACGCCCGCTCCGCCGACGCGAGAGGCGGCGGAGTGAAGGTTCGAAAATACCGGCACGGCAGCGTCGAAACGGGAATCAGCGCATGGTATTCATGCGCACATGCATAAAGCCCTGTCCTGGGACGATGCGCGAATCCTGCTCGAAGTGGTGCGGCACGGCACGCAAGGGGCGGCCTCGAAGGCGCTCGGCGTCGACCAGGCAACCGTGTCGCGGCGATTGCTGCGGCTCGAGGATGTGATCGGCGCTCCGCTGTTCCTGCGCGACGGCACGCGGCTCATCCCGACCGATCTCGCCAGGCGCATGGCGGAACAGGCCGAATCCGCGGAATCGGCGCTCACCTCGGTTTTCGACATGGAAGTGGAGGGCAAGCCCGAGGGGGTCGTGCGGATCACGGCGACGCCGATGATCACCGCGCACGTGCTGGCGCCGGCGTTGCGGCTGCTGCGCGACCTCGCGCCCGGCATCATCGTCGAGCTCATCGGCGCGCCGGAGAACCTCGGGCTGACGCATCGGGAGGCAGACGTGGCGCTGCGCCTGACCCGACCCGCCGGCGGCAGCTTCCTCGCGCGGCGCATCGCCATGGTGGAATACGGCGTGTTCGCGCGCCGCGGCACCGATCCCGGGAAATTGCCGTGGATCGGGCTCGACGAGATGCTCGGCGACTTGCCCGAGGCGCGTTGGCTCGCCAAGCGCGAGCACGAGCCGGTCATCGCCCGCGCGGCCGACATGGAAACCATCTATCAGGCGGCGCGCGCCGGCATCGGCCGCGCCTTGCTGCCGCTGGCGATCGCCCGACGCGACAGCGGGCTGATGCTGGTTCCGGTCGCGGACCCGCCGGCGCCGCGCGAATTGTGGCTCCTGGTCGAGCGGCGGGTGCGCCAGACGCGCCGCGTCTCGATCGCGCTCGGCTGGGTCGAGGCGGTGGCGCGCGATTCCTTCTCGCCGCCGCCGCCGTGATCGGGATCAGAGGTCAGTAATCAGTAATCAGTCGAAGTCCGGAACCGCGCCGCTTTTACGACCGCTGAGGACCGATTTCTATTCCCTGAAATGCGAACACCGGAGAGAAATTCTCTCCGGTGTCGGAACCGTGTAGCCGTTTTCATTCGCGACCGGCAATTTGGCGGAAAGATTTTTGTTGTAGTCCCCTTCAAAATGCGCCGAGCAGGATCGCGGCGATGAAAAGAAACACCGCGAACACCGCCAGGACATTGAGTTTCAGGGCAAGATCCACGACCATCCACCTCCCTCGCAGTTGAAGCTATAGTATAGCAGAGCGCGATCTCGTTCCGAAGAAAGAAACATGCTGCAGCGCGAACGCGCAGCGATGGATCATCGCACGTCAACGAATTGGGATCGTTCCAGTTACCGGCGAACTTTATGAAGATTCCAAAATACCCTTCCGCTCGGCCGGCATCGTGAGCATTCATGCGAATTTTGCAATTCTTCTACAAATCGCTGCAAACGGCGAGCTGGCAAATCGTCCGATCGCGCGGGCTCCGCTGACCAAGCCGCGATCCTCGAACCTAAGATCCCGTTGCGCTCACCCGTGCGCGCGCGCGATCGCGCGCTCGAGAAACAGCGCGGCTTCGAGCGCGCTCCTGTCGCGTCCGAACCGTCCGACGATTTGCACCCC
>WNFZ01027816.1_pt1 | contig 12211 bp, 11 predicted proteins | sample 5400081 | NCBI WGS metagenome assembly WNFZ01 (sample SAMN13153365, study PRJNA577476) | soil metagenome | isolation source: 80 cm soil or saprolite under grassland replicate 1 | place: USA:California | collected 2016-06-15
CGGCGTTCCGGGTGACGTGGCGCCCGGAAACGGCAACTACGACCTGCCGGGGGAGTCCGTCGCGAGCGGGGCGATTCGAGTTCACTAGGCCGCGAGCCCGCAAGGGCATGGAGCCACTCGACGCCGCCGACCGGCGACTCGCTCGAAGAGCCCTGCTCGCGGGTGCGGCCGCGGTCGGGGGGAGCGCGCTCGCCGCCGGCGGGTTCCCCTCCGGGCTGCTCGCTGCCCCCGCCTTGCCCTCGGCCGACGCGGTGCCGTCGACGAGTGAGCAGCATGCCCGGTCTTCGGCCCGTTGCTGACGGTCTTCTCCCTGCAGCGGTACGGATGAGTTCGTCGCCGTTTTAGACGGGAGCTCGGCGTCCAGAAGGCATTCGACGGGGTCGGTCACGACCTGCGCGCTCGATCTCGTCCTTCTCGAGCTCGAGAAGCGCCTCCTCCATTACGCACGCCTGGGCCCGGATCTGCTGGAGATGGCCGATGAGGGCTTGGTCCTCGCGTCCGAGCCGGAGCCCGCCTGAGCCAGGCGGGATCGTCTGCCTCCCACGCGGCGGGCCATCTTCAGGTCGTGGCCGTGGGGACCCGGACGCCAACGAGCACCACCCCCTCCTGGAATCGGGATCCCCGAGTTACGGACGAGGAGTAGGGCGGGCGTGAACGCCGGGTGAGATTCTCCACGGGACGCGCGCGATCGCGCTCGTGCGCGCCTTCTGGAGCCGTGGCGGTCGAGCCGCCGATGGTTGGGTGGAAAGGCGGAGGGGGAGGGATTCGAACCCTCGATCCGCCTAACGACGGATAACGGTTTTCGAGACCGTCCCGAATATGCTGATTTGCAGGGACTCTTTGTTTCCGTGCGCCAGTTTGTGCGCCAGCCAGCAGAGTTGCTCGCCAGCCCGACCCGCACGGCAGGCGTCCATGGGCGGACGGTCGAGCTCTGGCGCGCGGGGGGACCATCTGCGCCAGGTCGCCTAGCAGCTCGGTAGCACGCGCGAGTGGATCACGAACACGCTGCGCGATGAGCTGACGAACGCCGAGATGCTCGCGCTCGTGGGCAGCTGCCGGCCGCTTTCCTAGTGCTTGGTCGTCGTGGTCGCAGGAGTCGACGGCTGGACAACCGGTGCGGGCGTGTACGGAATGGCAAAGTTCTCGACCGGGAGGCGAGCGACCGCGGCACTCATGAAGTCGTGCCAGATGAGCGCGGGCAGCGAGCCGCCGAAGACACCGGAAAAGCCCTCGACGTTCGTCATAGGGATCTCGCCCTGCGGATATCCGACCCAGACGCAGGCGGCGAGCTGCGGCACGTAGCCGCAGAACCAGGCGTCCTGGAAGTTTTCGCCTGTGCCCGTCTTGCCGGCGGTGGGCCGGCCGATCGCGGCCACCGTCCCCGTCCCCTCCGTGATGACGTGCTGGAGCGCCCAGGTCACCTCGTCGGCGACGCCTTCCGGCACGGCGTCGCGCGCGCGGCCGCTCAACCGCCGAAGTAGCACGCCCCCCGGCCCCTTCACCCTCGCCACCGCGAACGGCGCGTGTCGGACGCCGCGATCGGCGAGGGTCGCGAAGGCGTCCGCCATCTCGAGCGGCGTCACCGCCTGCGAGCCGAGCGTGATGGAGCACACCGGCTGGAGCGGCGAGGTGATGCCCATGCCGTGGGCAACCTGCGCGACCCGGTCGGGCCCCACCTTGACGACGACCTGCGCGAAGATCGTGTTCACGGAGTGCGCGATCGCCTGGACGAGGGGCATCGTGCCGGCCGCCTCGTCCGCGTAGTTGTGCACCTGCCAGAACCCGTTCGCGTTGAGGCAGCGCGGATCGGGCATCGTGAGCGTCGGCGGCCCGCTCCACACCGAATCGAGCGAGATGCCCTCCTCGAGTGCGGCGGTCAGCGTGAACGTCTTGAACGCGCTTCCCGCCTGGCGGTGAGATTGGGTGGCGAGGTTGAACACCGGCTGGCGCCGGCCGGGAACGAGGCTCGCCATCGCCCGGATGGCGCCGGTTTGCGGATCGATGGCGACGAGCGCTGCGGCGGGGTCTGCCGCCGTTCGCAGGTGAGCGGCGATCGCGAGCTCCGCTGCCTGCTGGAGCCACGGGGCGAGCGTCGTTTCGACGCGCAGGCCGCCGATTCCAGCGCGCCTCGTTCCGAAGCGCCGGTCGAGCTCGCCGGTGACGTAGCGGAAGAAGTCCGACCCTTCTCCCGGGCCGCCGACTTGGGCGCGCCTGAGCCCGAGCGGAGCGCGCAACGCCCTCTCGTAGCGGGCGTCCGAGATGTCCCCGTTCGAGAGCATGGCCGCGAGCACCTCGGTACGCCGCGCCCGGGCCGCCTTGGGTCTCTGGAAGGGGTCGTAGGCCGTCGGTGACTGCGGCAGACCCGCGAGGAGCGCGGCCTGGGGGAGGGCCAGCTTGCGAGCCGCGCGTCCGAAGTACGTCTCCGCCGCCGCCTGCGCGCCGTACGCGTCGTTGCCGTAGTAGATCTGGTTCATGTAGGCGGCGAGAATCCGTTGCTTCGGCCAGACGTTGGCCAGCTGAACCGCGAGGCACGCCTCATCGATCTTGCCCTCCAGAGACATCGCCTTGGTCGTCCCGAGATAGAGGTTCCGGACGAGCTGCTCGGTGATCGTCGAGCCGCCCTGGACGACCCGGCCTGCCGCGGCGTCGGCGATCGCTGCCCGCACGATGGCCTCGTAGTCGATGGCGCCGTGCTGCCAGAAGCGTCGGTCCTCGATCGCCACGGTCGCCCTGGCGAGCCACGGAGACATCCGGGCGAGCCCGACCGGCTGTCGCCGGCGCACGGCGGGAACCATGCCGAGTCGCGAGCCGTTCGCGGCGTAGACGAACGAGTTGCTCCCGAGCTCGATCGGCCGTTCGGGGGCGAGGGCGCAGCTCGAGCGGAAAGCGGCCATGGCCGTGTAGCCGATCCCCGTGAGGACGACCCCGACGAGACCGAGCACGATGACGATGGCGGCGAGGCGTCGAGCGACGGGCTGGCCGTCGCGCCTCCCCCGCCGGCTGTGCGCCGCATAGAGGGAGGCAATCGGCAGCGGTGACCGTTGGACGGGGCGCGGCCGGTACGGCCGGTAGACGCGCTGTGGCCAGCGGGCGCGCGCTGCGGCCACCTGCTCGGCGCCGAGATGCCAGCGGCGTCCCTGGCTGCCGGCCTCGCGGGGGTAGCGCCGGCGCAGCCAGGCGCGGAGGGTCGCGGGCGAGATGCCGAGCTCACGGGCGAGCTCCTGGGGCGTCATGGCTGCCCGGACGATTGCCGGGTTCGGCCACGTGCACTATCCGCCGAGCGGACGACCGTGCAGTCGAAGGGGGCTCATCTGGCCGATCCTGCCATGCGAGCGGAGCTCCTCCAGTCCGAGCGCGACGGCCGCCGGCACGGTGGCCGGGAGCACGTTCGTGACGAGGAAGAACGCGTCTAGCGAGGTCGCTGCGCCGGCGCCGAGGAGGCTCGCCAGTCCGCGGTTGCGGCTGTCGGCGGCGAGCACGGCTCCGAGAACCGCCGCGATGAAGAGGTCGGCGTACTCGATCGAGACAGGGCCGAGGACGACTCGCTGGAGCTGAAGACGCTGGAGATGGAGGCTCGCGAGCGGTCCGACCGCCGGAGCCGCATTCGTAATCGCCCCGGCTCGCCTGCTCGAGGGTGGTTCGCCACGGCGAGCGCGAGATCGGTCGCCGTCCAGGCTACGATGCCCGCCTTCGCGACCGGGCCCGGAACGGCCGCGACGATGGTTGCGAGCGCGACGCAGCTCAGCGAGACGAGGACGAGGGCGGGCCGCCTCTTCCGGAGGACTGTTCGAGGCACCCCAGGCGAAGGCGAAGAGCGCGGGAACGACGGGGATCAGTCGCCAATCGTGCCCCCCGCGTCGCCCAGGCGACGCCCAGCAAGGCGAGCAGCGGCACGACGAGGAGCGCAAGCGAGGAGAGACCGCTCGCGAGGGCGAGGCGACCCGCGGAAGGAAGGTCACCCCGGTGAGCGCGGCAGCGGGTCCTGCGACGAACGGCCAGTGAGCTCGCAGGCGCGCGAGCCAGGACGGGCGAACCGCTCTCGGCAGCAGCACGATCGCTCCCTGCACGAGACAGAGCCCGCAATAGGAGCCGGACGACGCTGCGGTCACCGGCTAGAGACCCGCCGGGAAAGCGTACGAGCTGGGGATCGGTCTGGACAGCTCGGAGCCGGTGCCAAACGTGACGACGATTTCCTGGTGCGGCTCGAGGATCAGGGCTGCCGGGTCTCCCGCCAACCGCTTTCCGTCGACGTAGACCGAGAGTCGCCGAGCGCCCCCCGCGCAGTGGCCGCCGAAGCAGCGCGACGTCAGCGGCACGCCCCAGACGCCGAAGAACTCGCCGAGAGTGAACGGGCGAACCCGCGCCGATTCGATGTGGACGACGCCGGTCGTGTCGTGTGCGTGAAGAGGTGAGAAGAACACGGAGGTGAGAAGAACACGTCACCCGGGGCGATCCCGACTCCGGCCGGCACCGTGACGCGCTTTCCGTTCACGAACAGATCGAGATGGACGTGATAGTGGAGCGAGCTTCCCTCCGCGGCAAGCGCCGGGAGCCCGAGAGCGTCGAGGCGGTTGCGTAGGCCTTCGACGTTTCGCGGCCATGCAGGCGGGCCCGTCAGCTCGTGGGGACTTGCGGCGGGCGCCGACGAATGCGTTCCGCCCGCCGTCGCGCCGACGACGGCAAGGACGACCAGCGCCGTCGGCACGACCCCTAGGGCGACCGCAAGCCAGCGAAAGCGGTGCAATCGGCTGAGCAAGGCGCCTCCATCGCCTCAGCACCGCCCGGGCATTCGGATCGCCAATCCGCCGACCGGAGGACGGTGCGGGGGACGCAGGCGGGGGTTCGGTCGCGGCCTCGCGCCGACGCCCTCATCGTCCGGTGGAAGGATCGTCCGCGGGGGGTCCACCCGACACGCTGGGCGAATGGCAACGGCATCCTGGACGGGGCAGCTCCCGCCTGCGGGCGACGAGGAAGGTCTCGAGGGTTACCAGGTCACTGACATCTGGGACCGGCCGGTCGGAAGCGTCCGCGTCCTTCTCCGTCTCGGCGACGACTTCTACCTGGTCGTCCGCTCCCGCTCGCCCGTCAACGCCGCTGACCGGCCGATCCCGATCGAACACGTGGCCTTCGCCGACCATGGGCGCTGTGTCGTCGGCCTGGCTCTCTCGCGAGAGCAGTTCGCCCAGTATCCGCCGCTCTCTCGCCGGAACGCCGTCCGCGCCGAACTCGCGGACGCCGCGCGCGTCACGACCGTGCCGCCCCTGCCTGCCGGCACACGGGTGCCCGCTCAGGCAGCGACCGGCTCGCTCTTTGCACTCGCCTTCCTTCTGTCGGCAGCCGGGCTGCTCGCCCTCCTCGCGGTCATCCTGTTCGTGACCGCGCCCTGGGACTCGTGGGAGTTCAGCCTCTTCGGCATCCCGGCGGCCTTCTTCCTTCTCGCTCTCGCCCTCGGGTACCGGAGGACTGTTCGAGCGTCGGAGGCCGCACTGGTGGGAAGCCGGATCTCCGGCTCCCGGAGCTGATCCCTGCGGGGGATCGACTGGAAGGTCTTCCACTACTTGAGTGGATCGCTCCGTGAGCATCCCTCGATCGGGGATGCGATCGAGGACTTCGTCGCTTACTGGGCCTTTCCCCTCTTCGTCGTCGCTACTTTCCCCCTCTGGCTCCTTGACCGTCCGTGCATGCCTCCGCTGGAAGACAGCCTGTCTGTCCAGTCTCGCCGCGGCAGGATTGGGCCCTTTTTGCGCCCAGGTGATGTCGCATCTCTGGATGGGAGAAAGCATCCGTTCCAGGCCCACCCATCGCAGACGCTTCTCCTCGCGTCGCCGTCGCAGGAGCCCTCGTTCCCGAGTGACCACGCGGTCGCCGCCTTCGCGATTGCGATCGCTGCGCTCGCGGTGTTCTCCCCAGGCCCGAACCGCCGGTCTCCGGTGGTCGCGGCGCCGAGCAGACTCACCGATCCGCTGGTGGCCCCTGTTGGAAAGCGTTCGACGCCGCGAAAGGGCTGTGCTCGCTCGACGCGGACGGGTGCGGTGTTTCGGTTGAGCGGAGGGGGAGGGATTCGAACCCTCGAGAGGCCAGTGACCTCTAACGGCTTTCGAGACAGTTACGAAATTGGCAATTGCAGGGATTTTTGCGGGTGGTGCGCCAGTGTGTGCGCCAGCCCGCCGACAACACTGCATCCGTCTCTGACAACGGAATCCGACCTCGTCAAGCCAGCCGTGGCGAAGCCGCCGGGTATCGGAACCGTGGAGGCCCGCACCGGTGTAGTAGTGATGCGTGAAGCGCAGCGAGGGCCTGGTTCGTCTCACGTTCGTTGTCGCTCTGGCCGCGGCGTGCTCGAACGGCGGTGAAGGTCAGTCCACCTCGACCCGGCCGGCTGCCGGCGACCAGACGAGTGAGCTGACGGTGCGTGCCCCGGAGGAGCTGGCCGGCCGGCGCGTCGTCTTCACGCGCGCCGACGGAACGTACGTCGCGCGCGCGGACGGCTCGGCTCTTCGCAAGGTGCTCGACCTCGAAGGCGTCTTCGAGTTCCAGGCGGATGTCTCTCCCGACGGTAGTCGGCTCCTGCTTCGCGTGGACGATGAGGGTCGCGAGCAAGGGACGTGGATCGTCGGCCTGGACGGGAGCCGACCGGTTCGTCCTCACGGGCAAGAGGGAGAGCGAGCAATTCCTCGGGCTCTACGTGTTCGACGGGACGGGGACGAAGCCGCGCCGCATCACCCCGGACGAGTGGGAGGCGCAGTACCCCGCCTGGTCGCCGGACGGTGGTCGGATCGTGTTCACCCACGTCGTCCCTCCGAACGGGTTCGACATCTGGGTCGTAAAGGTCGACGGGAGCGGGCTCCGTCAGCTGACGGGCGAGCCGGGCTCGGACAACTACCCGGCGTGGTCGCCGGACGGAAGAGCGATCGTCTACTCCTCCGACGACCGCTCGAACCGAAACGGACTCTGGCTCATGGGCGCCGACGGGTCCGATCAGCGCTACCTGGCGGCCGGCGGCGAGCCGCAATGGGAGCCGGGCAACTGGATCGTCTTCGACTGTGCCCTGCAGGACCCCGAGCAGCCGGGCCAGGTGTGCGTCGTCCGCCCGGACGGCTCCGAGGTCGCCCGCCTGCCGCTCGGTCGCGAGGCGGCCTTCCCCAACTGGCTGCCGTGACGCGAGCGACAGGCATGCAGACGGTCTCTGGATCGCGAGTCGCGCTTGCTCGCGGTCGAACCGAGTCCTCTGGCCGCGACGCGAGGTAGCTCAGCGCCGCAAATCGAGAACCGCTCTTTCGCGGAGTAGTACGTTTGCCCGCGTTGGCATCTGAGTCAACGCCGCCGGTGCAGACCTGACCGCTCGTCTGACGTAAACTCGAAGCGATGGCCGTACCGGTACGGGAGATTCCCGCTCCGTCCACGGCGCCAGCGAGCCCGCTTGACGACGTGCTGCGTCGCGTAAATCGCATTCGCATCGCGTACGGCGCCGATGCGCTCTACGAGCTCCCGGCCGCTTGCACGGCATGGGAGGGGGGCGGATGCGTGCTCGAGCGGGCGTTCGAGGACCTCGACGTGCTCGTCGTCGACTACCGGCGCGCGTACGGCCGGCACATCGAGTTCGAGCACGGCCTCGGCGACTTCGCCCGCGACTTCGACGCTGGCCGCTACCCGGGGCTTCTCGCCTGCCGGTGAGCAAGCTACTAGCGATTTTCGGACAGTCCTGAAGCTTTTCACCGGACGATCGAGGATCCCGAAACCGGCCTTTGGGAAACACCATCCCGCTTACGGCGACTGCGCGCCGGCGGCACGCGCCGGGGATCGTCTCGGCACGCAGTCATACCCGCAGGGAGACGACGAGCCGGCCCCGCTCCTCGCCGACCTCGGTTCCCAGCCTCCGGCAGGCGTCGGTGAAACGTTCACCGATCCAGGCGGCGTCCTCGCTCGCCGCAAGCCGCGTGTGACAGAACTCGAGCTTGAGCGGTACCGCCTCGAGCCGCACGGGCCCCTCGTCGTCGAGCTCGACGAGGAAGAGCAAGCCGAGGTCGTTGCGTAGGTCGGGGTCGACGGCGTAGTCGTCGAGGAAGTCGCCGAGGTCGTACAGGATGCTGCCCTCGACGCCGTGGAAGACGTGCGCCGAATGGCCGGCGACGAGCGTCGCCCCGACGGCGCGGAGGCGGGCCGCCGCACGGCGGATCTGGGGCAGCGGCGCCGTGGCCATGTTCGGGCCCCAGTGCGGCGTCACCAGTACGGCGTCAGCCTCCACTCTCTCGACCGCGTCGGCGACCCAGTCGAGCCCGTAGGCGATCCCGGGCGCGGCCGGCGCCGCATCCCACTCCCTCGGGTCGTCGGCGCAGCCAAGCACAGCGAGCCGGAACCCGTGCGCCTCCAGCGTTGCGGGTGCGCGCGCCTGCTCGCGGTCTGCTCCGGCACCGACAGAGGCGATTCCGGCCGCGTGGAGGTAGGCGAGCGTGTCGAGGAGCGCCTCGGCCCCGTAGTCGAGCGCGTGGTTATTCGCCAGCGTGACGCAGTCGACGCGGAGCTGGCCGAGCAGCTCGGTCGCGGCCGGCGGCGCGCGAAAGGAGAACGGCTTTCCGGGCTCGCGCTCGCCTCGCTCGGAGATGGCACTTCGACCGTTTCTTGCGCACACATGGCATCCGGGAGCTTCATTCACGCTAGCTCGCTCGGGGCGGCACGCGGCTTTCGAGTGAAGCTGAACAGGGCGCAACGAACGGCGGATTGATCGCCACATCGCTTCTCGTGCGAGCTCGGGCAGCTGAAGCTCGAGTTGGAGCAGGCGCGTTCGCGACTCGCAGTGCGTCGCGCTTAGGAGGCCGGGACCTCGCGGAAAGCCCCGGAGCGGCGGGCGGATCCACCAACACCTTTCAAGGCTCGGCAGCCCGCGTTATAGGCGGAGGAATCCATGGCGCGGGTTCGCCCGTGGACCGTGTGGGGTGACAAAACTCCGTTCACATGCTCGTGGATCAATCCGGTTTGCAGGCAGATCCGAGGTTTTGACACCCCACAGGGTAAACGTCGATCTCGCCGACCACCATCGGGGGCCCTGCCACGTCCTCGTCTTCAAGCGAGTGATGGAGCAGGCCTAGGAACTAGCGCCAGCTGGGTTTGTACCCACGGAAGCGGTCGTCCGAGATCGTGCGCTCGCGCGACCCGTCAGCGTCCATCAGCAAGAGCTCCGCATTCCCGGGCGGCCCTCGGGTGAAGAGGATTTTCGAGCCGTCGGGCGACCAGGCGGCGGCGATGTTGCTCGCGCCCGGTTCCGTCAGCCTGCGCACGTGCGTCCCGTCGGCGTCCATCACAAATACGTCCGCGCCTCCGCTGCGGTCGAAGCCCGTGAAGAGGATCTGCTTACCATCGGGTGACCAGGCGGCCGCCTGCTTTGCCTCCGGCGTCGCAAGCACGAGGCGCCGCTCCGTTCCATCGGCGTTCATGACGAAGAGATCGCCGTCGCTGCCTTCGGTCGGCGCGGCGAAGACGAGCTCCTTGCCATCGGGCGACCAGTGTCGACTTGATGGGGTGGGAAGCTTGACGTAGCCGTAGGCGTGATAGACCGCCTTCGGCATCCGGTCGTCCCCGATCGAGAAGTGGATCAGCGAGCGCTGCGTCTGTGCGCCCCAGTAGCGCTCGGCCGGCACCTCGATCTCGCCCATCGAGCGGGATTCCTCGACCCCAACGGCGCGCAGACGTCTCGGGCTCGGGTCCCTCTGATGCGTGCCTAATCGAGCGTGACGGCCCTGCAGGTGGTCATATACGTGCTGCCACCGCCAGAGATCGTCCAGATGATGCCGTGCGTCGCGTGCCGAATCCCGAAAGCGTCTACGGTCGCCACGTCGAAAACGGCGTCCGCCCTCCCGTTGCCAGAGACGCCTGTCGTGAAGGTTGCCGTTGGGACGTCGACCGCCGCGCCGGAACAGGTCGGATCGCTGGGATGGAGCAAGAGCGTGACGCCGTAGCTCGTGTTCGACAGCGCGCCGTTCAGCACGTAGACCTCATGCGCGTAGACGTTCGGGCCGTTGGCGTGGATGTTCTCGATGAACCCCGAGCGGAGCGGCGCATCCCCCACTGGTGTGAGCGCGAGATGCTCGGAGTGGTAGACGGCGTCGCCGAGCGCGGCGGGGACGATCGCAGCCGCACCTGCAACGCACGCCGCCGCAAGCACGAGTCGAAAACTCATGAGTCCCTCCCTCGTGGACTTCGGAGCGAACCTAGCGACCTTGGCCCACACATTCAAGGGAAGACGTCCAGATTTGACAGGCCCCACGCGTCTTCGTGCTTTGCGCTGCGGAGCGAATAGTCTTGGGCCGCTTCACATGCATTTGAGCGACCAGAGGCTGATCGTCGCTTGTGACAGCCGCGCACGAGGCTACGCCAGTCGCAGTCGGGCCTATACCGGCCAGCGCCGACCGGCAGAAGAAACGGATTCCGTTGTCCAGCGCCGTCGGCACGGCGCGAGCCTACCCCGTATCGCGTTTCGGTGGAAGCGTCCCTTTCGGTCCTGTCGCCTTCTTGCTCGAGTCCAGGCAGACATATCGCCCTCTGTTGAGAAGACGACGAGCCCTTTGACGCGATTGTGCGCGGCGAACGGGTTCCGCAGCGCGGCAGTATGGCAGCCTTGACACGCCCTTGCGCGAGTAAGACACTCGCGACACAGATGACTAGGAGGGACGCTGAGATGTCTTTGGCGGCATCTCACCCAGGGACTCGGAGGGCGTGTCCTTGGCGACCGATATCTCCGGTGGGTCGGTCGACCCGCTCGTCGCTTGTGATGAACCCCGGTCTGCGACGCCGTGACGGCGTCGGGGAGAAAGGAGTAGGTCATGGATCAGATCTGTCTTGTGATTCCCGTTCTTCAGGGGAAGAGCGATGATGCGCGCGCCTTCATGCGCGAGCTCGAGGAGTCGCGGAAAGCGGAGTACGACCGCTCTGAGCGGCGAATCGGGATCACGAAGGAAGTCTGGTACCTGGCTCACCTGAACGGGAGCGACGGCCTTGTCGCCTACATGGAGACCCGCGACTTCGCCGAGGCGCTCAAGCTCTTCTCTCAGTCGCAGGACGACTTCGACCTCTGGTTCAAACGACGGCTGGCCGACTCGACCGGAGTCGACCTGAACAACCCCCCGGAGATGACGTTGCCGGAGCTACTTTCAAGCTACGCGGGGGAAGCACCCGCGGTGCCCTAGCGTTTACTGGCCAACTCCAACACGGCCGCGTCAAAGATCGCAACCGAACCAGGAAGAATCGCATGTCGCTGACGACCGCCCAGAAGGAACACAGCCGGGGGCCTAGAGGCTGGGCGGCCCCCACGTGTTCGCACGAAAGCGCCGGTAATCCCTACGAAAAGGAGTTGCCGGTACGACGACGTTCGCAAGGACGTCCTGAACACGGATACCGGGAACTGGCGCGCGATCCTTGCCGACGATCGCATCGCCGGGACCGTGACGATGTCGAACATCGTCTACGGCCCGTTTCAAAGCGCCAACCTCAGTTACCGGGTCGCAGAGCGGCTCACCGGCCGCGCCTAGGGTGCGCAAATTCAGTCGAAGGGAAACCTGTCTTGCGCCGGATCGATTGTGGACTCCGATGCGGCGGCGGAACCCTCAACGTCGCTCGAGTGAGGATGTGATATTCGCGCGCGGAACGCGATCGAAATCAGAGACAGCAGCGGGCATCAGGATGTTCGCAGGCTTATTCAGACGCTCGAGAAGATCGAAAGGCGTCGGCCATCCAAGTAAGCGTGCTCACTTTAGCCACAGGGCCTAAAGAACACCCGGCCTGAACTGGAGCAAGCTCATCCACGTCGCTATGACCGTCCTCTCGGGGCTCGAACAAGGCGCGTAGAACCGGTCAATCTCGTTGCCGCCGATTGTCCCCTTGACCGTGAGGACGAACACGCCGGTGGGGAGCGGGCAAGCTGTCATCGAGGCGGGAAGTAAGGCTTCTTCACGCTGCGCGAGCGCCTCGCAGACTCTCGCGGCGAGCGCGAGGAATCTGGCGTCTCGGTCGCAGCGGAGGGAAAAGCGCGCAACGAGGCCGGTGCCCGCGCTCGGACTGAAGGTGAGTTCGACCACGGTTCGCTCAGTGGCTCGCACCAGGGCCCCGCTCGTCCCCGTCGACTCCTGCGCCCCCGTCGCCTGCCGATCCGGACCGCCTCCGATCGCACATGCGGTCGCCATGAGAAGGACGAGGGCAGCGGCTCCGGCGACGACCAGGG
>WNFZ01005005.1_pt1 | contig 12206 bp, 10 predicted proteins | sample 5400081 | NCBI WGS metagenome assembly WNFZ01 (sample SAMN13153365, study PRJNA577476) | soil metagenome | isolation source: 80 cm soil or saprolite under grassland replicate 1 | place: USA:California | collected 2016-06-15
CGCTGCTGTGATAACAGTGCTTGCCACATCCCGTTAACCCCAGTACAGTAGGAAAGGAGTAACCTATGGAAGAGACATATGTAGATCCTGTTTGTGGTAAGGAAGTCACTCCCGAAACGGCGGCAGATTCTGTGCAATACGGCGCAACAACTTATTATTTTGACTCCGCAGGTTGTCGGACAGTATTTGAAAGTAACCCGGAAAAATACGTCACTCAGTCCCCTCCGCAGGAAAACCAGAGGTAGTATATTTTTACAGACAGCGACCCCGCCTAAGGCAGGGTCGCTACTGTTTTAACGATTCATTTACTTTTAAGAACATCTAGCGCTGCCTGATAGACAAGTTCCAGCGAGTGCATAATCTTGTTCAAGTCTTTGGGCACCTGCCAACGAAATTCTCCCAGGCTGTCCATGCCCACGACAACTGAAACCGTTGGTACATCGCGGACTTGCCCTATTGTAAAAAGTCCAGCGGATTCCATTTCCACGGTTTTTACCCCCTCCGATTGATACTGTCGTATTTCTTCAACCGTTTCGCGAAAGGGAGCGTCTGTTGTCCAGGTTGTGCCGCGGGAACACTCGCCAGAACGAGCATGGATTGCATCGGTCAGTTGATCCGCCAACTTTGCATCGGCATCAATGTATTTGGCAGGAGGCAAATAATGATACGAGGCTCCTTCATCACGGATCGCGCGGTCAATGACGATAATGTCGCCTGGCTTCAAATCCGGTTGAAGCAGCCCTCCCCACGTCATGAGGATCATGCACTTCACGCCCATTGCCACGAACTCCTCAGCCAGCTCGGCGGTCATCGGTGAGCCGCCACCGAAGCCTGTCATGATACCCACTTTTCCTTTTGGCTTCTTGAGCGCGTAGAGGTCACCGTTCATTCCACCCGCGCGTTCTACCGGAACGCGCCAGCGCATGCGCCGCGGCAGACCACGTTCCAAACAGAATAAGACTCCACGAGGTGACGACAGACTCGGCATCCGCCCAACCTGTTTTCGGTAGCCTACAATTTCGCGCGCGCCATAAAGCTCTTGCAATTTGTGTTTATCGGGAAATATGGGAAAACTCATGCGATAGTCCTCATCCCTTCGGTCGATAACGCATTGTAATGATGTAAAAATCTCCCCAGCCACGCCAGGGCTTGCGCGACGCCAATCGATCATCGAGCCAGCTCAGGATCCGATAAAGCGGGGTGTATTGCTTGGCGAAATTCTTGCTTTCTGCAGTTGGCGTGATTACTGAGAGTCCCTCAATCGCAAGGCAATCATAATCATTCCCAAACCATCGGAGAACTTTTTCCGGTGTGAAGTAGTAGACCGTGAAATACAATCCTTCAAGGTGCGCGCGCGTGCCTTTACGTGCAAAGCGGCGAAATGCCAGCCGCGGATGACCGCGAAATATTTCTGCCATCTCCCACAAACAAACGGGAGGCATTAACACCCAGGTGATCAGACCATTCGGACGTAAAACCTTCGTCAATTGTTGAATAACGGAAGAAAGATCGGTAATGCAATTCAAACCACCGAGATCCGAGAAGACTGCATCGAACGGCGCGCCCTGCGCTTGATCTAATTGTGTGAAGGAACATTGCTGAAACGTGATTTGTTTTGCCAAATCAAATTTTGAAACTTTAGCTTGCAATCGCTCCAACATTCCCGGAGCGATATCGGTTGCGTGGATTTGATAGCCGCGCCGCGCCAACTCGACAGCGTCTGTCCCGGTGCCGCAATTCAATTCCAGGATTCGCGCGCCTGCAGGAATGAAACGTTCCACATGGGCATAGACTTTGTTACGCATACGGGTCTGATTGGGATGACTATCGGCAAAAGAATCATATTTTTCGGCAGTACGCGAGAAGGCTTCTGCAACAGTATCGAATTTATTTTGCATGGCTAAATGTATTGTCTCAATTGAAGTTCACTTCTAAACATTCCAAACAAGTTATGCGGAATGGAAACAAGTCCATGCAGTGATGGTTTTCGCAATGCCCTGCGTGTGCGAAACTCATAATGGACTCGTCCGTGTAGAATGCGATAAAACTCCGTCGGGAATGGACCGCGATGCAACATTGCCAGGTCTTCCGAGTCAACCCAGTTTTGTTTCTCGCCTAATTCCAATTTCACCCGTTCGAAAAACTTTGTTCCAGGCAATGGATAGGAAACTGAGATACCAATATCGTCTGGCGCGCACTCGCGTACCATTTTCAAAGTTTTTTGTACATCGTCCCATGTCTCGCCGGGATAACCAAACTGCAAAAAAAATCCGACCTCGATATTATTTGCCTGCAACAAGTGTGCCGCATTGTAAATATCATTCACTGTATCGCCCTTGTCCATTGCGTCCAAAATTTTCTGCGAACCCGACTCAGCGCCGACCCATACCGTTTTGCATCCTGCCTTCGCCAGCGCCGCAGCTGTTCTCTCATTGACCAAATCCGCGCGTTGCAAACATTTGAATGGAATTACTGCATCTGCTTCTTGTAACAACGCGGCAAACTTCTCGATCCAATTTGGCTTGAGTCCCAAAATATCATCAGCAAACCAAATATGATCGGGCGCATAAGTTTCCTTAAGCCACTTCATTTCCGCGACCACATTTTCTGAGGAGCGCGAGTTATAACGCTGACCCCAGATCGGCTTGGCGCACCAGTTGCAATGATATGGACAGCCGCGCGTTGTGACCACGTTCATCGAAAAATATCCGTGACGCTTCAGCCATATCGAACGATATTTTTCCACGTCCACCAAATCCCAGGCGGGGAATGGAAGTTTGTCGAGATTAGTAATATCGGGTCGACGTATTGGGTGGAGCGTTGAGCGTGAGGCGGCACCAATTATTTGATTCGATTCATTCCCCGCCGACAATTGCTCCAGCAACTCGATCAGCGTTTCCTCCCCTTCGCCGATGAGACAGTAATCCGCACCGTTTTCAAGGTAATCCATATAATGATCGGTCGCGTCGGCACCGCACATAATGACTTTGCATCCACGCGATTTCGCCATCTCGATCATTTTGAATGCAGCCTCGCGCATCCGCGAGAGACACATCTTGGAAAGATAATTGAAGTTATCTTCATAGATAATGGCATACTCTGGTTTATGTTCATCCAGAGCAACGCTCCATTCCTCCTCTGATTCTGCCAGCATCGCATCGAACAGACCGACATCATATCCATGTTGACGAAGATAACTTGCGGCATATAACGTCCCTAGCGGAGGATAAGGATTCATGGCTTCCCAGAGTTTTGGGTCAAAGCGCAGATAATACGATTGACCAAAGAGTATTTGAGTCATGTCGTCTTCACACTGATCCCTTCTCCCGCGGGGACAGGGAAATTATGGCTCAAATTATCGAGTCTTTGCTTAAACTCTTTCTGCGTCCATCTGGCGTGATGATCAAAATTTCCCTGGCAGATCTCGGAATTGAAAACGGTCTCGGTACCAAATCCTTCCTGCATTGAGAAACGTGCAATTTTGCGGTTCATCTCCCACTGCTCGAATAGGTTACCCAATTTGCCGCGTAAGGGAAGCTCAAGAATCTTTTGGAGTGCAGGAACTTGTTCCGGTAAGTTCGACAGCAAGCTGTTAGACTCCATAAATGCATTCGGCAAATATTCTGTTGCCCATTCGTTGGCTTTTATCAATCTTTGATAGACTCCCATACCCGCGATTGGGATCATCTGGCAGAGCTCGCGCGCGGTATATAGATCATGCTGGAACCACGCCAGCGCGTTTTCAGAGATAATCAGGTTTGGGCAAATCGTGTGACCGAACAATTTCACCATACGATTGAAAAGCAGCGCGAATGCGCGCGCTGTCCATACTCGTTCCGGAACAGTGATTAGCATGTAATCGAAATCTGCATTCCCCGAAACATTCATCACAGCCAGCGAACCGGTTAATGCAACCATACGAATGAACGGTAAGGAACCAAGGATGCGTCCATATCGCAATGCGTGCGGCATCAACTCTCTCGAACGTGCCTCGCGCTCCATGCGAATGGAAACGATCTCTTTGCGTCCTAGCAAAGTAAAATAGTTTCCAGTCTGGATAAGGAGATTTCCATTCTGTAACACCTGATTCACCATCTCAGAGGATACCTTTGCGTAAGTGAGATATCGATGAATCTCACCTGCCGTTAATGGGTAATCGAATATGTCTGAGTAGGCAACGGTGTAGAGAATGGCTTCTGGTAAGCTTTTGTGAGAATTATCTAACATTGAAAATCCGATGGGATAAAATAAGACGTATACAATTTGTAGAACTATACAACGCGTAAATGGTTCTGTCAAACAATCTCATGCATCTTGCAATTGTTACGCCATTTCCTCCTGCCATTACGGGCATAGGACAGTATGGGTATCATGTCACACGTGCCCTGGCAAAATCGGGAGCATTTTCGCGCGTTACGGTCCTGGCGGGGTCGCAAGGTAATGGGGAAACGCCGAATCATCTTGGTTTAACGGAAATTGAGTATTGCTGGAAACCAGGCTCATTAAACGCACGCCCCGCCATATTATCCCGCGTGAAGCGTTTGAATCCAGATCTCATCTGGTTCAACTTGGGAGCAAGCATTTTCGGAAAATCCCCGCTGTGCAATGTATCGGGCTCATTGACTCCAATGTTTGCAAAACAAATGGGATTTCCCACCATCGTCACACTTCACGAACTGGTAGAGTTTGCCGATTTACGAGCCCTCAATGCGCCTGGTGGACCATTTGCACCAATGGGTGCGCGTCTGCTGACAAGGATCGCCACGTATGCAGATGTCATCTGCCTTACCATGCAACACTATAAAGAACTTTTGGCTTCCCGGCAGCTCGACTGTGCTCATATTCCCATTGGTGCATATCATGAGCCTGAATTACTCAATGAATCCGATTCACAGGAACTCTTGTTCTTTACAACCCTGGCACCGTTCAAGGGACTTGAATTGTTGATCGAAGCATTCTGCAGGCTGCGAAAAAAATATCCGCGTTTGAAGTTGAATATCGCAGGCGCCGAGCATGCGCGTTTTTCAAATTACACGCGCGAACTAAGAACACGCTTCGATGGAATGGAGGGTGTTCACTGGCTGGGTCAAATTCCTGAAGATCAGGTCATGAATCTGTTTCGTGAATCGCAAATTATTGTTTTGCCCTACACAGCATCTACAGGTTCATCGAGTGTGTTATACCAAGCGGCCACGTGGGGACGTGCAGTCATCGCGTCCGATTTGGAAGAGATCTGCACGCTGGCGAATGAAAATAATTTACAAATCGAATTCTTTAAAGCGGGCAACATGGAAGGTCTTTGCACGTCGATTCAAAACCTGCTTGATTCGCCCCAAAAGAGGCGCTTACAAGCAGAACATAATTTCACATCTATTTTGCCTGCCCATCCCGGAGAAACCGGCAAGAAATATATCAGTGCGTTCAACCGTGCCCTCGAAAAGCGGAATAGCGCGAAACGAATCCATTTGCCAGAACTTCAATCGGAGGTCCGTTGATGCCGCGTTCGGTGCGCGTCGCTACATTGATTTCGTTCCTCCTTCATGGCGCATTGATTCTCCTGACGCGTTATCGCATGAGTTATGACGCCTACGTCCACATGTTCTTTGCGGATCACTATCGCATCGATTGGTGGTCGCTTTGGGATACGCGTTGGTATACGGGCTTTTTCGTAACATCTTATCCACCTTTGGTTCATCAGCTGATCGCGCTGTTGAGTCGTCTCGTTGGATTGGACAAGGCGTTCGCGCTTATTCTATGGATGACGGTAACGTTTTTACCTCTTGCAATATATTCATTCGCGAGAATATTCGTAGGCAGAACAAGTGCGGGATATGCGTCTCTCGGCGCAGCATTGCTGCCTTCAGTTTATCTGACGGCTCATATCTTCGGACAACTACCTTTCCTATTTGGAACAGTTCTCGCGTTATTCGGCGCGGCGAGTTTATCTCAATATCTCGAGGAAGGCGGAATTCATAACTTTGCGCTGACGATTGCTCTTACCACTACAACCATGGCGGCACATCACGCTGTTTTATTGATTCAGCCGTTTCTTGTTTTCGCAATCGTAACGCGTTTATTTTTGGGCAATCAAATCACCGAGAGCTTTGATAAGACGCGGTTGGTCTCGCGACTCGTTTTATTTGGCTTTGTTGCGATGGCATTGAGCGTTCTCGTCATTTTTCCATTTTGGGAATGGGGGCGCACACAATCGATCCAAATGCCGATTGACCATGCTTCACGCCATAATTTTTTCAAAGACCCATTGGCACTGGTACTCTTCTTTGTGCCGATGTATGGTCCGTTGATGTTCGTCCTCCCATTTGTTTTTTTCTTCACGCGCAAACGCCAACGGATCGGCTTGGGGCTTGCATTGTCCATTCTTTTTCTACTTGGTCTCGGGGGCACAACACCACTTCCTCATCTCATTTTTGGCAAAGGTTGGGAATGGCTCACCTATGATCGCTTCGCATTTTGGACTTCCCTGTTCCTGCTTCCTTTTTTCGGTATGATGGTCGTTTTCTGGCGGCAGAAATATTCAAATAACTTTAGCCGAAATTTCTTTATAAGCCTTGCTGTCTTTTCCTTGATCGTCGGATCGGCAACCGCATTTTTGCCTCTCCAGCCCGGCGCAGTGGATATGTCGCAAATCGTGAAGTTTCTTAAGCAGGATGATCACTCTACTTGGCGCTATCTTACATTTGGATTTGGGGATCAGCTTGCGCTCCTTTCCACGCTGACAACTGCCACCAGTATCGATGGCAGCTACCACACTGCACGGACTCTGCCCGAACTCCGCTCGAGCGGAATCGCCCAGATTGACACATCCTTCTGGTTCCCAAATGGACTCACCAAACTGGATCTTATCCTGCAGAAAGCAAGCGAACGCGGCGTCCACTGGGGATTCGTCAATATTCCACAATACATTCCAATCCTGCAAAAGAACGGCTGGATGAAGTTAACCACTCTCGAAGGAGGCGTTCAGGTCTGGGAAAATCCGAATGCAGTTTTACCCAAACCATCAAAATCACCGCCAGTGGATTTGTTTGCATCGTTTGCGTGGGGAACATTTCCGCTTCTTTCTTTAATAACAACCTTATCACTCGCATCACTCAAACTGTATCCATTGCCAGCTGAAAAAGTTTTGCGAGGCGTATACGCGTTCGTGATTGGTTTGATTCCCCTCGTGTTGTGTTTTTGGTACTACCGCACCCTCGGAGAGTTTTCACATGCGCGAGTGTATTTCACTTATGACAACGCCGTCTTCTTCATCGGTGATGGGCTGGCAATGATAGCCGTGACTCTTTGGGTTGCTGTGAGAATCACTCGTTCCACTCAATTACGAATCACAAATTACCAATTACGCAATCGCTTCTCACCTTTCATCCTTTCTATTTTTGCCCTTGTTCTCTTTTCCAGTCTCAGCATATTCTGGTCATCGGATTGGCGTACATCACTTTATATCTCGCTTCACCTCTGGCTCGTCTTCCTGCTGATTCTTTCCTTGAATGATTGGAAGGAAGCATGGAAGCCGGCGATGTTGGGTCTGTGCGCGGCATTGACGATTCAAATTATTACTGGCTTCGCAGGTTTTGCCCTGCAATCCACTTCCTTCCTTGAGCCGATTGATATGCAATGGCCCGGAGTACTGGATGCAACAATACGCGGCGTAAGCGTTGTGGGACTCCAAAATGGATACCGAATCCTGCGCGCCTATGGAACATTGCCTCATCCTAACATCCTCGGGGGCTTCACGTTGCTCTGCTTGCTGGGACCCATTGCTCTTTTTCTGGGAAACCGAAAGCCAAATTACGCTGCCCTCGTTCTATTCGTACTAGGAATTATTTTGATGGGATTAACATTTTCCCGCTCTGCATGGCTGGGATTGGCTGCATTCCTCTTCTTGCTTTTATTAAAAGCAAGAAACCTCGATCGCAAAAGATTATATTTATTACTCGCAACAAGCATCTTGACGATCATTCTTACGGTCTATCCTTTACAGGAATTTCTTTTTGCGCGCGTTAGTAGTCCAACTATTCAAACTGAGCGGATATCCTCGGTGGGACGTTCGTGGCTCGCTGAGCAAGCGATAGAAATGATCCATGAACATCTGGTTGCCGGGGTTGGGATTGGTTCATTCATTCTTGAACTTGCAAAACATGCCGTTAATGGCGCGGTGATCGAGCCTGTTCACAATCTGTTTTTACTCATTGGCGCAGAATTGGGGATCATTGGTCTGCTCGCGCTCATCAGTTTGATTGCTGCAATTACACTGCAAATCATTAAAGCTCGCAGCCCACAGGCGATCCTTGCAAGTGGAACGCTAGCTGGGTTGAGTGTCATCAGTCTATTTGATCACTATTTGTGGTCCATCGCTCCAGGACGACTCATGCTCGGGCTTGCTTTAGGTCTCTGGGCTGGACAGGTTTTTTCCTATGACGCGTGAAATCGTAGTGAATGGGCGTTTTCTTTCCCGCCGCATTACCGGTGTGGAACGCTACGGGCGCGCAGTCCTTTCATTGATCGGTGACAATTGTCGGCTGGAAAAGACGCGAGTGAATGGATTGCGCGGTCACATTTGGGAGCAGTTCATCCTGCCGAGCAAGCTGAGTTCAGAATCCATTTTGTGGTCACCTGCAAATACTGGACCTCTTGCAATCCAAAATCAAGCTTTGACCATTCATGATTTGAGTCCGCTGGAACATCCGGAATGGTTCCGAAATGACTTCGCCACATGGTATCGTCTATTTTTGCCAATCCTGGCAAAGCGCGTTCGAGTGATCTTTACACCATCTAATTATGTGAAGAGGAAAGTCTGCACGCGTTTTGATATTAGCCATGTGATCGTGACGCCGAATGGCGTGGACAGCTCTATCTTCCATCCCAATGCTGGACAAGACAAATATGTTCTTCCTCAAAAATATATTTTGTTTCTCGGAACTCTTGAACCACGCAAGAATTTGAATGGATTGTTGCGAGCATGGAACGAACTACGAAATGATTTTCAAGATGTCTGGCTAGTTGTTGCCGGTGCGCGCGAAAACGTATTCAAGCCATTCAAGTTAAGTTCAGAAGTGGAACGCGTACGCTTTCTTGGTTATGTGGAAGATAAAGATTTGCCGGGACTCTATGCAGGGGCATTGTTATTTGTGTTGCCCTCGTTTGATGAAGGCTTTGGCTTGCCGGCGCTGGAGGCGATGGCAAGTGGCACACCTGTCGTTGTTGCAAACGGAGGCGCATTATGCGAAGTTGTCGGCGATGCAGGAATTATTTTTGATTTATCAAAGTCCGGCGACTTCTTTAACGCAATGAGCGAATGCTTATCAAACAAATCCTTACGCCTTTCGTTGAAGGAAAAAGGATTAGCAAGAGCCAAATCTTTTTCATGGCAGAAAAGTGCCGACATGATTTGGAAAACACTTAATGAAATCTGAACCTCGGCTTGCATTTATCCTGGATGCACTACCATCACTTGGAGGGGCTGAAAAGGTTCTTTTCACGGCATTGGAAGCCTATCCACACGCGGATGTGTTCACGCTGATTTATAACAAAAAGGTTTTCAACGGAACCCCACTTGCGAATCGTGACATCCGAACCTCGTATCTGAATGCAATTCCCTTTGCACAGAGACATCACCGCTTCTTCCTGCCTCTTATGCCGCGTGCCATCGAGTCATTCGACCTTCGCCAATATGATGGAATTGTTTCCTTCAATTACGCGGTGGCTCACGGTGTTCGCAACCCGAACAAAATCCGTCATATTGCATATACCTACACTCCGATGCGGTATGCGTGGACAAATGTCAATTTGGATGGGACTCACACGCGCCAAAATTTTATTGTCGATCAATTGATGAATGCCTTTCGCAAATGGGACGGGAAAGCCGCCTCGCGCATCCATGAGTTTGCCGCCATTTCACAGGCAGTTGCTGAGCGAATGAAATCTGCCTGGGGTCGCGAGTCACGTCTTATCTATCCTCCCGTGGAAGTTGAGCGTTTCTCTGCTCATAGCAAACGTGAGCCGTATTACATTATCGTATCGCGACTCGTTGCCCATAAACGGATCGATCTACTTGTACAGGCATTCGCAAGACTTAAGCTGCCCCTGATTGTAGCTGGCGATGGACCTGAACTTGCGCGTCTTAGATCTCTGGCAGGGCCCAACGTTCAATTCTGTGGATACTCATCAGACGCAAATATTGCTGAATTGCTTGGCAAGGCACGCGGCTTTGTCTGTGCTGCCGAGGAGGATTTTGGCATCGCGATGGTAGAGGCACAGGCAGCAGGTTGCCCAGTCATCGCATATGGAAAAGGTGGCGCGCTGGAAAGCGTGGTGGACAACTGTACAGGGGTATTTTTCGAAGAGCAGACCGTTGAAAGCGTTATGGATGCGGTTCAAGAGTTCGAGAAACGTCATTCTTGTTTTGAGGCGGCGAAAATTGTGCAAAACGCCAAGCAGTTTGGGAAAGAGCGGTTCTTGCAGGAATTCAAACAATTTGTTGGCTTTTCACTGGGTTAAATTTAGCAGATCAGTAATTCTTTTACTTGTCTTGACGGATTCAGCGATTGTCTATATACTTTTGAAAGCGCTTTCAGAAAACGCTTTCAAACGAAACACATGACGTTCAAAAGCCGTCCACCCACGATTGCTGATGTTGCCCGCCATGCAGGGGTTTCAATAGCCACGGTGAGCCGCGTTCTAAATGCGACAACTCCAGTCCAGCAGCAAAAAGCAGATCGAGTACGCCTCGCGATGGATGAACTCCAGTTCGTGCCTCGTCACGCGGCGCGTGTGCTCGCAAGCAGACGGACGAATACCATCGGTTTGGTGATGTCTGAAATCAGTGGCGCGTTCTTTCCTCCTATGTTGAAGGGAATTGAAGCGGGAGCACATGAGGCGGGCTATGATTTGCTAATCCATTCTACACAAAAGGAAGGCCCCTCGCGTCGTCCACTTGGCGAGCACAACACGGATGGATTATTGGTTTTCACTGATAGTCTCGATCACCGCGAGCTGCATCGCCTGCACAATATGGGTTTTCCAATCGTGCTTTTGCACCAGGCTTCACCTGACTCGCTGAACATCCCCGTAATTACAGTCGAAAATAAAGATGGCGCTGCTATGCTGGTCAATCATCTGATTGAGATGCATGGTCGGCGCCAAATTGTTTTTTTGCGCGGACCTGAAGGACATGAAGATTCCGTGTGGCGTGAACGCGGATATCGCGAAGCGTTGGAAACGCATAACATCCAGTTCAGACTTGAACTCATTGCAGCTGGGCAATTCGATGAAGATGAAGCTTTTGCTTCCATTCAAAAATTGTTACAGGATGGAATTGAGTTTGACGCGGTCTTTGCTGGGGATGATGACTCGGCAATTGGTGCGATGCGCGCCATCAAGATGGCGGGACGACTCATTCCACATGATGTGGCTGTTGTGGGTTTCGACGACGTTCCCTTCGCCCGCTACCTGTCCCCCGCGTTGACAACAGTACGCGCTCCAATTGAAAATATTGGGCGCGAAGCTGTCCGCCAGCTGGTACGCCTGATCAATGGCCAGCAGGCAGAGGCTTTGACTCTGATGCGCACCGAACTCGTTGTCCGCGAATCGTGTGGTTGTTTTTCGTCACCGATCAGTTTACAAAACGAGTTCCTTACGTCCACAGGAGGTGAAACGCAACAGAATGAATCCCTTTCGCGTGAATCCAAATCGATTTCCACATTTTCGGAGGAGTAAATGAAAAACAACCTTTTCAAATTAATGACTCTGCTCGTGATGGCTTCCATGTTATTGGCAGCTTGTGGTGCGGGACAACCTGCTGCGGCGCCCGCGCCCAAACAATTGAATGTATGGATCACATGGGGCGATAATCCCCAACAACTACAAGCCCTGTTCGATAAGTATGGAAACGCAAATGGTATCAAAATCATCGTAACCGCGCCTGTTGAAGCTGACAAAGTTTTGCCGGCACTAACAGGCTCAGAGCCGCCCGATATCCTGATCCTGGGTGGTGGTGATCTAGTAAAGTCTTACGCCAAAGAAGGCCTGGTCGTTGAACTTTCTAACGCGATCAAGACTGGCGGCATTGACTTGAATGACATCTTCCCCGCGCCATTATCACAATGCAAAGATGGAGACAAAATTCTTTGTCTGCCGTGGGGCACGGACATCTGTGCATTGTATTGGAACAAGGATCTGTTCGAAGCCGC
>WNFZ01012184.1_pt1 | contig 12205 bp, 4 predicted proteins | sample 5400081 | NCBI WGS metagenome assembly WNFZ01 (sample SAMN13153365, study PRJNA577476) | soil metagenome | isolation source: 80 cm soil or saprolite under grassland replicate 1 | place: USA:California | collected 2016-06-15
GGCTACCGGACAGTCTCGACCTGGCTCTGTGGATTGGTTGTTACACAAGATAGTCGTTCGGCGGAGGCCAAAATCGACAGCGCCCCTGCCAGGCGCGAAAAGTTGGTGTTCAGCACTGCGTTCGGGGGTCGAAAATTGGTGTAGCGGGTCGTGCCATCGTAGACCAGCACACCGTCGCCGTTATAGGTATAGCTGGTGCTGCCGCGCTGTGTCATGCGACTGAGCGCGTCATAGGTGTAGGTACTCGTGCCGTCATTGGTCAGATTGCCAGCGTTGTCCTGTAAAGACGTTGGTGGCGAACGCATTGTGATGCGCTAGAATGCCACTGAGATAGCAAGAAACACTTTACACTTCATGGTGCCACAATGGTGGGAAACTATCCCTTTACAGAAGAAATAGCCCAGGTTCGCCAGCAGATACCCGTAAAGACGCTGGTGGCGAACCCGTCCTGATGCAGTAAAATGCCGTGTAAATGGTGAGAAACTCTTTACATTTTAATGTGCCGCCGCAACGAAAAATGGTATCATTGTGGTGGAGTACGGCCGGTTCGCCAGCAGATGGCGGTCTTCACCACCCCTGCCGCTTGGCTCATCCCCGCTTCCCCACTTCCGACCACCAATCCGAGCCTGGGTGGATACTTTTTCGGCCGATACCCACTGCGCCAGGCCGCACTTCGAGCCAAGTTGACCGCCGCACCCACGAACAGCGCGTGCAAGTTGTTCTTGGCCTGGCCCACGTAACGCGTGGTGCGGATGCCGTGTCCGCGCACCAACGCCGAGAGGCAGCCTTCCACCCCGCTGCGGTGCGCGCGATACTGCTCCTTGAACGTGTCCGTCTGTTGCCGCTGGCGTGCTGCTTGTGTTTCCTGATAGTGCGGCCCGAAGCCCAAGGCACGCCCTTCCTTCTTTCCGGTGCAACAGCGCGCTCGCAGCGGGCAGGCGGCACACGTCTTGCGCGGGAAAATCGCCTGGTCGCCGTTCTTGCCCGAGGAGATAATCGGCGTCGTATGTCCACCCGGACAAGTCACCTGCCGCAGTTCGAAGTCGATGTGGAAGTCGGCATGCGCGAAGCCATCGGGCAGTTTCGACTGCGGCGTGACCGTCGTGCGGATAGGACCAAGCAAATCTTCGCCGACTGTCCGCCCATCCTTTATATTCTCGCCACTCACATAGCCCGAGTCAACAAAGCGCTGGCCGGGCAGCCGATCCTGCGCTTCCTGGCGCGCACGAATATCACCAAGCACAGTCATATCGGACTGTGCTGCTGGCGTGATGGCAATATCGGTGATGAGATGTGGGGCATCAGGGTCATCAGTCTCGGTGACCTGGAGCTTGTAGCCCACCCAGTCCTTGCCATGTTTGGTGGCCCAATGGGCGTCGGAGTCGTGGGGCGTTTCGACGATCTGAGTGCCGCCGCGGGTGGTGTTCTCAGTCCAACGCACGTGGTTGTCTAGCCACCGCTCATAATGAACCGCCCAGACATCCCGAAGGGTTTCAACCGCGCGCAGTTCGCGCAAATCGGCGGCATCATCCTGCTCTAGCCGCTCCAGCAGCCATTGGCCGTCGTCACCAACGATGACCGACAGGCTATCGCGCTCCTCGTCGCTCAGCCGTTCGGCCTTGCAGCGCTTGGCATAGCGTTCTTCCCATTCAGTCGGGAGCGTCCCGCGGGTCCAGTCCGGAGCACGGTGCAGCAGCTCCTTGATGACCGTACGCATGGTCTCGACGCATAGCTCGATCCGCTTGAGCCGGCGGCGGTGAGTGTAGATCGCCAAGCTGTCGGTGCGTTGGATGCCCTTGTGCTTATAGAATCCAAGTTGCTTGAGTTGGGCGAAAATGGCGTTGAAGACGCGCGACTCAGCCTGATACGTGAGCAAGCGCTTGCGAAACTCGGAGAGCACGGTGTGGTCGAAGCCGCGATAGCTGGGTGGCAGATGCAGTGCATATTTCCAGTCAAAACGAAAGCGCAGGCAATAAACGGTCATGCGGTCGGAAAGGTCTTCGAGCGACTGGAAGATAGTGACAAACGAGAGTAACACCGGCGAAATGCTCGGCTGGCCATCCGCCGGGTAGAGGTCAATGAAGTCCTGGTCGCGGAACTGGTCGAACAGCACATCACCGACGAACTGGTAGACCGAATCGTTGTCGAAGAGCCCCTCGACTAATGCCGCCGTTGCCTCGGGAATGGGACGCGGCGGTTGTGGTTTGAGGCACATCGCACACCTCTGCGCAAGCAATCGGTTTACGCGGCATGGTAGCACAGCCCGAGCTATACGTGTGCCGTGTCCGGTTTTCCAAAAAACCAAGGTGCGAGGCGCTTGTGTTTCGTTCAAGGAGGATTATGAGGAGGTCTGTGTTATACTCCTGGGTTTGTTCGCACAGCGTTTGAGTTGTCACATCCTTCCTCCACTACTTGATAGTTTCTACTTGCCATAGTCGAACCACCCCATCCCAACTTCCTGCTGCTAGGACATGTCCATCTGGACTAAAAACCACGCTCGTTACAGAATCATAATTACCGCTCAGAACTTTTACCAAGAAACCATCGTTTGTACTCCAGAGCCGTATTTTCGTGTTCTTCACGCTCACTTCTGTATCTTTAATACCCGTGCCAGTTGCCAGAAAACGACCGTCCGGACTGAAAACAAGGCTATTGATCCAATCATCATGATCTAAACTTTTCATCTTAATGCCATCAGAGACACGGAAAATATCCGCCTTATTTCCAACACCAGCAGCCAACGAACGTCCATCCGGACTAAAGGCGATAGTTGAAACGATCTGATCAGTAGACAAAGACTTTAATAACTGACCATCACGCACGCTCCAAAATCGAATCGAACGATCGACACTTCCTGAAGCAATTAGTTGACTATCAGAACTAATTGCAACACATGTAACTTGATCTTTATGACCTTGAAGAATATACTTTGCGGTTCTGCTAGAAGTATCCCATAAACGCACGGTATGATCATCGCTTCCAGAAACTAACATATTGCCATCGACGCTCCACGCAATGCTGTTAATGCTGCCACTATGACCGGATAGAGCATATATCTGTTGACCTGTAGATACGCGCCAAACGCGAATTGTAAAAGCGGGTCCCTGAGTTGCCAATAATTGTCCATCTGGACTCCACGCTACAATAGGCGCTCCCCACTGATCTCCTAAAGACTTCAATAGGCTGTGATCCGTCGAGCTCCAAATCTGTGGACCATTGGAACTAATGGTTGCAATTTCCTTACCATCAGGATTGAATGCAATGGATTCCACAGGCTTTCCAACATAAATAGAGTTATTATCTATCACAAATTCTTTGACTATAATAGTTACGATAGTCAACAGAAGAAGCGCACTAATAAACCATGTCAGTCGAGTAGAAAAAGATTTCCGTATCATTTCTCGCCTTCTTACATTACGAGGAAAGACGTACAAGAATGCTATACCTACACATTTATCCATTCATGGGGCATGGTAACAATTTTGCTATCATGCCCCATCCAATTTCTTCAGTACTTACAAATCTCGTGGCTTTTGTTCGATAATCGCCGAGAGTGATCCGGATTATCAACTACATCTGCCACCGTTATCACTTCATTCAACTATATTAGTGCGGAGCCAGGATTGCGCACCATTAAGATCCCTAATTCGTCTATCTTTGATCATATTACCAAAAATCCACCCTTTTATACTTAGCCGTAGATCTTGACGACTATTACCCCGTCTGTTTTGATATTCGGGTTTATTTCGATCAAATATCTCCGGAAGATCAGGGAGGATCTCAGATATCAAACAATCACGCAGTTCATAGTTCCCCTTTTCGTCAGCTTGAACCGCTGCGTCAAAGCTATTAATATCATCCGTTGTCCCGCCCATATCACATTGTATCATGTAATGCCAGTATCTTCCCGGCCCTTGAGAGCCCTGATAATCACCCAATTTCTCATGGCCAACTATACAAGACTTACCGAAATAGTCTCGCCAATCTCCCCAACTATTATATCCGGCATCCACGGCTGTCAGGAAGTGGCCCACCTGATTACTAGGTGGATTTTTGCCCCATACTAAACTATCTTGGAGTTCCTTCCGAAAACCCGAGTCATCAAACGGTATACCAAAATGTCGTGCGCTACCGCTACTGGTATACCATAGGACAAATTCCAAGCGCTCCGCTGCTTCAGACAAATTATTCTGTCGCATTTGCTGCGCCTTGCTACCGGATCCGCCAGGTAAGTCCAGATCCGTGAACAGATAGACCAAGGAACCAGCCGCATTATGTTGTATTACCATAGTTGGGTTGCTGACATGCAGAACCTGATTCATTCTAACTCGCTGAGAATTGCAGTAGTCGTTATAGTCGTTATTCAGCGTGGTAATAGAGGGAGACCACGTTGCTCCAAAAATCTGAGGATCGCAGGCAAACTTCCCCGTCGGATCGGAATACAGCACTGGATTACTCAAGGCATAAGCGTAGCCGTGATGGCTGTAGGGGGCTGTATCATCACTCTCGTCGGTTCGCCACCTGTGAGCCGTAAACGTGCCTCTCGTGGTACTATACCACCGCGCGCGCAGATTGACCAACCCTGTCGCACTATCCTGCAATTCGCCGGTAAACCCGAAGGTTGGCACACTCCCGCTCTCTGGTGTACCCCAGGGGTCGTAGTTCACGACACTTCCCACAGCCGCACCCGTGTCACTCAGAGTGCGGCGCACGCTGCCCAGCGCGTCCCCGACATACCACGATTTCGCGCTCCCGCTCTGCGCGGCCAGGCGATCCAAGCCATAGAGATAGTTGGTCGTCGTGCTACCCTGGGTCTGGAGCACCTGACTGAGTGGCGCGGCAAGGTCCTGCGTGTAGCGTGTGAGCACACTGTTCGCCGTCTGTGCCACCAGCGCACCATCCCCATTGTAGGTGTTGTTGCGCGTCTGGCTCCCGGCCGTCGTGGCCAGCATCCGATTCAGCGCATCGTAGGTGTAGCTCGTGGTGCCATCGTTCGTCAGATTTCCCACCGCGTCGTATGTCCAGCCCTGGACTTGGTTGGCCGCATCGTACGCCACCGTCGTTGGGGTTCCACCATTGACCGTGACTGAGGTGCGGTTGCCCGCCAGGTCGTAGCCGCAACCCGTCGTAGCTGTAGGAGATCACCCGCGTCGCCGGTGCGGTCGTGGCCGGGCCGATCTTGGTGACGAATCCATCGCGCGATCCACCCGCAAAGGTGGTCTGCCGCGCACCGCTGGTGGTTGGGAAGTTGCTCGAATAGGTCGTGCCCGTGACGTAGATTGCACCGGCACTATCGACCGCCACACCATAGCCCTGGTCGTCATTGCTGCCGCCCAGGAAGGTACTGAAGCTCAGCGTGTTGCTGGCCAGGCTGAGCTGCGTCACGAACGCGTCCGGGCAGGGATACGTACTGGGCGCGGTTCCACACGTGCCGCCGCCGAAACTCGCCTGGGTTGGGCTGGCGGTTGGGAACGTACTCGAATTGGTATAGCCGGTCAGCGTCACTGTGCTGCCCGAGACCGCGATGCCGAAGCCGCGGTCGTCGCCACTCGTGCCCAGGTAGCTGCTGTAGAGCAGCGAGCCAGTGCCCGAGAGCGCCGGGTTCAGCTTGGCCACGATCATGTCGTTGTCGCCGGCGTTGGCCGCCTGGTACGCTCCCAGCGTCGGGAAGTTGCTTGAGCGGGTGTACCCGCTGATGTAGGCGAGGCCCGCGCCATCCACCGCGATCGCCGTGCCCTTGTCGTACCCGCTGCCACCCAGGAAGGTCGAGTACAGCAGAGAGGCGCTGCCCGAGAGCGACGGGTTCAGCTTGGTCACGAACGCGTCGGCGTTGCCGGCCCGGCTGCTCTGGCGCGCGTTCTTGGTCGGGAAGTTCGACGAGTACGTCCGGCCCGTAATATAGACGTTGTTACTGCTGTCGAGCGCCAGGCCGGTGGCTTCGTCGTCGACACTGCCGCCCAGGTAGGTCGAGTACAGCAGAGAGGCGCTGCCCGAGAGCGACGGGTTCAGCTTGACCAGGAAGGCTTCTTCGCCGCCGCCGGCCGTACTGGAATAGCCATTCAGGATCGTCAGCCCGCCGGTGATCACGCCGGTCGCGTAGATATTGCCGCTGCTGTCGACGCCGACCCCCTCGGCGCGGTCGTCGCCATTACTGCCGAGGTAGGTGCTGTAGCGCAGCGCGCTGCCGCTGGCGTTCAGTTCGACCACAACCGCATCGTTGCAGGCTTCGCCGTTACAGGTGCCGCCGGCATAGCTGCTATCGAGCGCATTCAGGGTCGGGAAATTGCTGGAGGCCGCTTCGCCGGCCAGCACGATATTGCCGCTGCCGTCGAGCGCAATGGAGCGGCCCTCATCCTCGCCGCTGCCGCCCAGGAACGTGGAGTACAGCAGGGTATGGCCGTCAGCCGACAGCTTGCTGACGGTGATGTCCTGGCTGCCCGCGCGCGTCCCTTGCACGGGGTTCACCGTCGGGAAGTTCGACGAGTAGCTGCCGCCGATCAGGTAGGCGTTACCAGAGCTGTCGAGTGTGATGCCGTTGCTGTCCTCGTTGCCGCTGCCACCGTGGAACGTCGAGTAGCTCAACACCGGGTCGATTGTCAGCGGCTGGTTGTGGTCGTAACTACCGAGCGCGAAGCTGACACTGCCATTGGTAGCCACCACGTAGCTAACGTTGATCATGATGCGCTGGCCGCCGATATCCTGCCAGGCGAGCGGCGCGTGCTCGATCAGCGTCGTGCCGGTGATGCTGGCGGTGCGCGCAGGCAAGGCGATCAGCAGGTCGCCGGTCGTCGTGTCCAGGCGCACATCAGTGGCGCCCGTGTAGCGCCAGTGAATGCGGCTGGGGTCGGCGCCGGCTGCCACGGTGTAAGTGCGCTTGAGCTGGCCGTCAGTGCCTTCATAGCGCAGGTCGATGCCGGCATACAGCTGGCGGTAGGCCACCCCGGCGTAGGTTGGCAGATTAGTCTTCCATTGCTGCGGGTCGTTGCCAATGAGGTAATTGACCACCCCAGGCAGTGGACTGAGCGCCTGTATCTGAGGGGTGCCCTGCGTCCCCTCATAGCGCAGGCGCGCCACGGCGATGTCGCGTACGTGGGGCGTGTGCAGCTCGGCTTCATCGCTGAGCGGCTGGGTGCGGTCGAGCAGCGGCACGGCCAGCACCGCTTCGCTGGGGGTAAAGAACAGCGTGCCGCCACGGCTGCGCACCAGGTAGCGCACACTGGCGTCGGTCTGCCCGGCATTCGACACAAATGCCAGCGGCAACCCACTCAGCGTGGTGGCCGCGCTGGTGCGAGCGACCGTGCTGCTCGTGGAAGAACTGAGCGCTGTGGCGGCCATGCTGCCGGTGGTGCTGAGCGGCAGCGTCTCGGTCACGACCGTGCGCATCCCCAGGCGGTCGACCTGATAGGCGAAGTCACTGGCCTGTGTCGTCCCGACCATCGTCTGCAAGTCGCGCAGCCGGTCGGCCGCATCGTAGGTATAGGTCGTCGTGGCGTTATTGGCGCGACTGGCCTGGTGGAGACGACCGGCTGGATCGTAGGCATAGCTGGCGAGTGTGGTGGCGCCTTGGGTGACGGTCTGGAGCCGTCCATCCGCATAGTAGCCATAGGCCAGCGTGGTACCATCGGGATAGGTCAGCTGGGTGCGCTGGCCACGCGCGTCATAGCCATAGCCCACGCTGCCGGTCTGGGGTGCCGTGAGTTGCGTGATGCGCCCGAGCGGGTCGTATACGAAGCTGGTGGTGCCACTTCGATCGGTCAGGCTAGTGCGCCAGCCGAGCGCATTATAGCCGGCCGTCATCGTGCCCAGGTTCGATGCCGATGTCTGAGTCAGGCGGTCGAGACCGTCATAACTGAACGACAGGTCGTTGTTGGTGCCGCGCGGGTCGTGCTGGGTGGTGATGCGCCCGCCCGCATCGAAGTCCCAGGAGGTTGTGCGGTTGAGCGCATCGGTGGCGCCCGTCTGCTGGTTGGCGGCATCATAGCTGAAGCGGCGGACATTGGTGCGCGGGTCAATGATCGCGGTGCGGTTGCCGGCGCGGTCGTACTGATACTGCGTGACCACGTTGCAGGGCAGTGCGCTACAGGTGCCGCTCGCCACGTTCTCAGTCACCTTGGTGAGCCGGTCCAGGTTATCGTACCCGAAGGCGGTCACCCGGCCACTTGGATCGGTCGTCTGTGTGCGCCGTCCCGCTTTATCATAGACCACGCGTGCCAGCAGATCCTGGTCGCTGGGATCATTCGCGCCCACCACTCCATCCTGGTAATTCACGATGTTCGCGACCACCCGGCCCAACCCATCCACCTGATAGACTATGCGTTGCCCGTCCGGTCGCTTGGTCCAACGCAACACACCGGCGCCATCATACCCTGAGCGCGTGACCCGCCCGACGCTGTCGGTGATCACCACCGTGTGATCGAGGCCATCGTAACCGGTGCGTGCCACTGCACCCACGGCATCGGTGACGACCGTGGTGCGACCAAGAGCATCGTATGCCATCAGCGTAGTGACGTTCGTCAGTGGCGTCGTCGGCCCGCCCACGACATAGTTCTGGGTCGTCGATCGGGTTTGGCTGAGGCCATCGTAGCTTGTGCGGGTGACGATTCCCAACGCGTCAGTAACGACAGTAGTCCGGTTCAGCGCATCATAACCGTTGCGCGTTGGCACATTCCGATCTGGCGCATTTACGGCGTCAAACGCCGCACATCCTGTGCTCACTGGTAACCCGCTCACGTTGCGGCAATTCTGGGTGGTGCCAACAATCCGGCCCAGCGCATCATATTGCTGGCTGACCCAGCGCCCGAGCGTATCCCGCTGCCCGAGGATCCGCGCAGAGAGTGGGTCATAGGCGGCGACACTGATCCGATTTGTGTCGGTCCGGCTGCCCAGCGTTGGCGGGTCATAATTCAGCGTGGTGGTGATGACCTGGCCCAGGGTATCATACTGATACAGCGTGATGCGGTCTGTAATCGGTTGCGTCGCGGTGAATTGCCCATCGACGTAATTGTCAATTTGTTGGACCACCTGACCGGCGCCATCATACCGTTTCACCGAGATGATATCGGCATCGCGGAGCCCGGTGAGCGGGTTGCCGTCTTCGTAGTTGACCGTGGTGGTAATCGGGCGGTTCAGCGCATCATAATCCGTGTAGGTCCAGCGGCCCAGCGCATCCCGCTGGCGGGGCACGTTGCCGGCAGCATCATAGCCATACAGGAGCTTGACATTGCGGTCGGCGGTTTCGGTCGAATTCTGCCGGTCATAATTGAGCGTGACGGTGATCGGCCGGCTGAGCGTATCGTATTCCGTGCGTGTGATTCGTGTCGTCGCCGCGCTGAACTGAAGAGTACTCACATTAAAGGTGCCGGTCAGGATACCTGTTTCGGTCATGAGCACCGTGCGACCCAAACTATCGTAACCATATAATTGAGCGACGTTGGCATCAGGTATGGTCGGGCTATAGGTTGGCGGTGTTGCCGGCAACGTACCGCCGCTGTATCCGGTGATATTCCGCACAGTCCAATCCACCTGCCCGGCGGCGTTGTAGTGTGTCACCGTGTAGCGCCCCAGGACATCTTTCACCCAGATTTGTCGGCCGAGTGCATCATAACCGTACGTGGTAAGCACGTCTTCATCGGGCCGCGCTGATGTAAAAGTCCCATCCTTATAATTCCGGATCGTTTGGGCGATCGTGTTGTCAGCGTTGTACGTCGTGGTATCCGTGCGCGCAAACGCGGTGCCGAATCCAACAGTCGAGGAGATCACACGGCCCGACGCGTCATAGCCATACGTTGTCACCTGGGCCAGTGGTGTCCCAAAGCCAACCGTAGTGCCAATCACCTGATGCGGGTGCGTAGCGTCATAGTCGTAGTGCGTGACGATCCCATCGGGGTTCTGCTCGTCCTGGAGCCGGCTGTCCATCGGCGTCGCTGGGGGTGTGACCGTCCAGGTTCCACTGGGAGTTAGATAAGCGTAGGTGTAAAGCGTGGTCGCACGGCTCGGGGTGGTCGTCGTGATGCCAACCGTGGCGCTAATGACATTGTTATAGCTATCATAGCGGAACAACGCGGTGACGCCGCGCGCATCAATTGCTTTGACGAGATTGTTGTGCGTGTCGTAGAACGCCTGCGAGACCTGGTTCAAGGCATTGGTGCTCGTGAGCGGCAGTCCAAAGCTGGTATAACTGGTACGCGTAGCGTTCCCATTCCCATCAGTCAAGCGACTGGGGCTGAAACTTCCATCATAAACGGAGTCCTGAACCACAGTCCCATTCATGCTGATGCTGGTTCGCGCGTTGCTCGGACTATAGAAGACTTGCCCGACATCGCGCCGGCCATCCTGCCCGGTGGTGGTAATCACCGTCGAAGCCATGAGGTAGCTGAGCTGGAGTTGCTGGCCATCCTGCAAGGTCTGGCTGATGGCCTTGCCGGCTGGCGTGTAAGCATTGTAAGTTGTGCTTTCGACCACCTGGTTGAGCGGATTGAGGATTTGAGTCAGCAGGTGGCCCTGGTAGGTATAGGTGGTGATCTGGTTGCGGATATCTTGCACCGTTTTCAGATCACCGGTTGTAGGATCGTACGTATATTGTACGGTGCGCGTGCCGTCACTGATACTGCTGATGCGCCCGGCCGCATTGTACGTCAACGCGAGATAGCGTGAGCTATCATTTGCGTCGGCGATACGATCTAAACGTGGCGGCGTGCCGCTGTAGGTCAGAGTCAAGCGACGGCCGCGGGCATCGCGTACGCCCGTCAGCCGGCCACTTGCGCCATCGAAGATGAATTGGCGCTGGTCGCGCAGCGTTTGGGTGTAGACGCCTCCAGCCTGCACGAGGGTACTATAGACGCCTGGAAACGATCGGAACTGCCCGGCGCCGAGATCCTGGAAGCGGAACCGGTTGCCTTTGGGCGAGAGAATGCTGACGCGGCCCAACTCCCCGCCCGGCATACTTGGGGTGATCAGGCGGGCCGCATAGGGGTGCTGCCAGCCAAAGCCGAGCACCGTCGTGATTTCACTAGTGGCCTGGCTGTTATAGATCCGTTCCCACGACAGATCAGGACCTGGCGAGCTGATCCTCAGATCAAGGGCGCGCGTCGACAGATTGCCGGTGCGGGTGTTGATCGGCCCACCGACAAAAACTTGCGCGCCCGCGCACTGGCAATCTTCTTCGGAGCGATTCTGTTGGGGGTCGAGCACCGATGTAACTGCGCCACCCTCCGCGCACTGGCCCGCCGCCACTTCAAACGCGTTTAGTTCATAGTCGTAGGCATCTTTGCTCCAGATCACACTCTTCCCGACGAAGGTCGTGTTGTCGCATTCCAAATCCTCGACTCGCTTGCCGGACAGGCTGGCGAAGAGAGCCAGTCCGCTGCCATCCTTTTTGGACGAATAGATTTGGCTACAGCCGTCATTCGCCAGGTAGAGCGTCGCTGCGTCGGCGACGACGAGCCCGGAGTTCGCGCAGCTACCGAGGGCAACCGAGAAGGAGCCCAGTAGGCTTCCGGTCAAACTATAGTGATAGATCGTGCCGGAAACATCCGGACTCAGCCAGATCGTATTATCAGTGCCGTCATAGGCGAGGCCGTCGATAAGGTCGTACCCGCCGAGCGTATGCGTGAAGCGTAGGGTGGCGGTGCCAGTGCCGGTCGTCCTATCCAGTACAGCAGCATACACTTTTGGAGGCGAGGGGTTGGCCGTGGCAATCCAGAGCAAGCTATTATTGGCATCCCAGGAAATGGCGCCAATACCATCGCTGCTGGAGATGCCTGAGATGGTGTACGAACCAAGGGTGGCCCCATTTGCCGGGTTGACACGCGTAATAACGTTGTTATAGGCGCATGATACCAACAACTCACTGCCATCGAAGCCGATTCCGACGGTGAGGCTACAGGATGGCGCCGGGGTCACGGTGATCGTGCGGAGGATGTCGCCGGGGGCTGATTGGACAGTCGCTGCCGCGCGCGGTACGGGGGCGGTCGCGACTCGGCGGGGATGGTCGCGCGGCACCGCTGGCGCTGGGAGTGAACTATCGGTGGCAGCCTGCGCGCGGCTGCCGCCCCTGATCGTCGCCGTGACGGCTGGTGGCCCGACCAGCGCTGATTTCGCGAGTGCGATCCGCAGGGGGGCGGGTGGCAGACCACCGACGAGGATGCTGAGCAGCGCAATGCGCAGCAGCGAACGCCCGATGACACGGTGTAGCATAGTCCACCCC
>WNFZ01014818.1_pt1 | contig 12205 bp, 10 predicted proteins | sample 5400081 | NCBI WGS metagenome assembly WNFZ01 (sample SAMN13153365, study PRJNA577476) | soil metagenome | isolation source: 80 cm soil or saprolite under grassland replicate 1 | place: USA:California | collected 2016-06-15
CCTCTAGCGGAGGTACTTGACGACTACAACGAAGGCGATTTGTGCGCTCCAAGCTGCGAAAGTGAGGGGTCTCCTACGCCTGCACCGACACCGAGACACCCTCCGGTGTTCCCTCGGCACCATCGTCCGTGAGGGAATCGCCCCTAACTCCCGGTGATCAGTGAGAAGTTAAACTGGAGCTCGCGAGGCAACTCGCGAGCTTCCTGTTTTGGGTCAAGTGATTTGCAGAGCGCGACCGCACACGCAACGTACAGGACGGCTGTAGCCACGTCGCCGTGTGGAGGCGCTTTCACGCGGTTGCCGCCTCATCGGCACGGCGGCACAGTGCCGTGGGTAGATCTCCTTCTCTTATCGTCACAAAAATTTTGAAAATTTTTTTCTTGGCTTGCGCTGCCGCCGCATGAGACAAATTACAACTCTGCTCGCGCCCCGACCAAACAGCGCAAAGAAAAAATCGGAGAACAAAAAGAATGCTAAAGAAAACCCTGATCGCCTTCATACTTCCCTTACTCGTGCTCCTTGGAACCTACGCAGTCCAATCCGCCGCGGGACGGAATCGCAGTGCCCAACCCGGCCAGAAACCCTCAGATGCGCTGACCGGCACCCTTCAAAAGATGATCGTGGAAAACGGCAGCGTCACCATGGATCTCGACCTTAATCGATTGAACCCCGAAAGCCTTCGGGGCACGGTGGCCGGCCAAACACTCCATTTTGCCGTAGGAGGCAATTCCTTCTTTCCCATTTTGGTTTTTAACGATCAATTGCGCGGTGCTGTACCAGGATCGATGGCCTTGGTCCCAGCGGGAGTCAAGGCTGTAGAGGCAGCCGTGCCGGCTGCGGGCGCCTCGGTTTCGCAGGCGACATCCGCCTCAGGCGGACCACTACAGAATCTGCCTATCTTAGGCGCGTCTCTCAAACAGCTCGTAATCGAAAACCTTCCTTCGGGTCAAGGGTTCGATCTTGCCGTGCGCGACAGCAACACAGGATTCACGTTTTTCAATGTTGAAGGGCACCAGTACGATTACGATGCCAACGCGCAGGCATTAAGTATAACAAACGGACGGCTTCTTGTTTCGAAGGAGTTTGCTAACGCCCTCGGGCGGCCATCAGACGCTGGTACAGTCGTTGGCAAAATCTCCGTCGGCGCGGCGATGCAATCCATCGAGATCACGCAGGTAGTTAACGGCGAAACCAAGTCGGTGGCCGTGCCGTCCCTGGACGGCGCGGTCGGATCACAAATGCCCGCACTAGCCCCGGGACCCGATGTTATTGTGGGAGAGCTGCCCCAGGTCCAGCAGTTCGGAAATGATACCATAAATCATTTTGTCGGCCTGGGCGTGGCAACGACCTCCTGTAACAATGGTACCGAACCGCTGCACTGGTTTTCATTGGACCGTGGCAGTAACGATCACCCTGTCATTCCACAAAATCTTTATCGAATGAGCGGCGGCCCTGACAACAACGATCGCTTTGAACAAATTGGCCAATCCTGGCTGAAGCACGCCTTTTTTGCATTGGAGGACGACGCGTGCGGCTTTGGCTGCGACACTGGCGGTTGCACCACCGGCTCAAATCTGTGTCCCGGATGCTCCGACCCGTACAGTGCCGATCTAAATGCCAGCCAAAGCGGCATTGGCTCGCGCGCGTGGGTGAATCCATTTACCGGCGAGTTCCCATTGGGCGCCAACAATCACAGCGGGCACAATCACACTGGCACATCGCACCGGGTCACAGTAGCGAGCAGCGATCTAAACCCTGCGCAAAACAGCGGTGCGACTTATTTCGCCGAAGCCCAGTACGTCACTCCGCACGAGTATTCATGGTGTCAAAGTCATCCCGGGGAGTGCAACATGTACAACAATGTGTCCTACCGCCAGTTCACTGTCAGCGGTAGCGGGGATAACTACACTTTTTCGACTGCGGGCGCCACCCAGCGGATGCAACCGGCCATCATGGGTTGGGCAGGCGCAACCGTAAATCAAATCCAGCCCGACCCGGGTAACGATGGTATCTCGTTTATGGGCTACAAAGTGACCGACCTAGGTGGCGGCGTCTGGCACTATGAATACGCGATCTATAACGAGAACCTGGATCGCGCGATTCAATCTTTCAGCGTGCCTTTAGGACCCGGAGTGAATGTTAGTAACATCGGCTTTCACGCACCGCCTCAGGAACCGGGCTGGCCAAACGATGGCACCCAGGGAGACGCTGGCTATGGCAGCACACCATGGGATGTTACCCAGGACGCAAGCTCTATCACCTGGAACACGGAAACGTTTGCGACCAATCAGAACGCCAATGCGATTCGCTGGGGTACACTGTATAATTTTCGGTTCGATGCCGACCACGGACCTAACCCTACGGACGCAACAGTAGGCTTTTTTAAGACTGGCTCCCCAATTGGGGTTTTAATCCAAGCCCCCGGAGACGTCCCGGCACCATCGCCAACGCCAACACCCACGCCAACTCCAACGGCAACAGCTACGCCGACTGCTACAGCCACACCTACGCCAACTGCAACGCCACGGCCTACGCCAATACCCAGGGCTCGTCCCACTCCTCATCCTAGACCAAATCCCTGACTCCCGAGTGATCAGTGATCGATGATTAGTTGTAGCCGGGGCTCGCCGACCTCGGCCGAGCGCGCCATCACTATCACAGATTTGCCGCGGTAAGCGACGCGCGGCTACAGCAGCGCAGCTGCCGTCACGCCAAAGCCGTTAACAACCTTGTAACCTTTGAATGGTTGAGAATCTTTTGGCGTCTGCACAACGTGGCTGTGTGTGACCGAAAGTCTTCAAGGCGTGGCGATTCCGTGCTCCGCTCCACGCGCCAAAATGGGCGATACGCTAAGGGTGCACGGTGTTGTCACAAAAAGTCGGGACGCGCCTGCCACAATTCGGATTCGTTTCCTTTGTACACAACAAACGCCACATGAAAACAACAATAATATTCAAACATTCCACTCGGAAAATCCTGACCACCGCATTGGTGTTGCTCTCGGGGGCGCTCACGGACTTCGCGGCAACAGTGGAGTCCTCGCGCCCACGACCGAAGGCGCCAGCAGGTTCGTGCAATCTGCCGCCGATTCCCGCGCCTGGCGAGACCGTCACGTGGACTCTTGCAAACAGCCCTTACGAAATCTGTCAGAACATCACCATCCCATCGACTTCCACGGTCATCGCGGAAGGTGGAGTGCAGATCAATTTCGACCCCGACATGCAAGTGATTGTATTCGGCACGATGGATCTTCAGGGACAGGCCGCTCAGCGCATCGTGCTACAAGCGCCTGCCGTTTTCCCGCCAATCATCGACATTGATGGCGGGGTTTTTGACGCGGCGTTCTCAGATTTCACCGGCCAGGTGCGGGTGGAAAACGGCGCGAACGTCGCGCTCTCCGATTGCGCGTTTCAGGGCAACGCCGTGCTGTGGGCACAGGAGTCGCCGACCACGCGACCGTTCATTCTTATTGAGCGCTGCACGTTCACTTCCTCGTCTGCCTTCATCACCGACGCAATAACCGTTCTTACTGACAACGTCTTTAACGGAGCGACGTGCTCCGTTCTCCGCGGCTTCGCCGACGTGACGACGACGAACACGTTCACCAATGGGAGCTTCTCCGTGAATCGCCAGGAAAGCGTGCAGCCGTTCTACCTCAACGGCGTGCATGCCAGTAACAGCACAACAGCAGGACTGGTCCTATCAGGTGGCAATTACTCTGTCGGCATTGACACCGTTCTTCAGAACAATCCTTATCCTGTCGCGCTTGAAGGCGGCTTGCTTCCAGAAAGTGCGATTCCATTAACCGGCAACACCATCAATGCGATTAATGTTGGCAATGGCGGATTCGCCGGGCGAGGCCGATGGTCTCAGATAGGCTTGCCTTATCGACTGACAGAGCCAACCACCGATTTGCCAGGCGGCGATCTCACCATCGATCCCGGTGTGATTGTCGAAGCGACCGATCCCGATGCCGCGCTGCGTTTCCGATCAACGCGGCATAGTGTTTTGAAAGGACTTCCCAACACGCCCATCATCTTCCGCGGCCTGAACGGACAACCTTGGGACGGTTTGCTTTTTCACGTCAACTCCACGACCGGCTGCCGCCTCGAGTACTGCACGATCGAGAACGCGCATTTCGGCGCGGTCAGCACGGATAACTGGCTGTATGCGGATAGTTGCCGATTCGCCAACAATAATGTCGGCGCGAACATGAATACTTTCGGCGCGATTACTTTCGCAAAAACGCGTTTCATCACCAACAGCACCGGCGTTAATTTTGACCCTGCAGGGGAGCCCGTTCCTTAACAGCCCGTTCACGCCCAATTCGTTCGAGGGCAATGGCGCGGGGATCGATGCCTTCACCGCGGGATCCAGCGCCGATGCTCGCAACTGCTGGTGGAACGATCCCAGCGGGCCGACCACTCCGCGGAATCCTGGCGGACAAGGCGACTCCATCGTCGGCGCAGGCGAGCCCGCCGTACAATTTTCTCCTTTCCTGACCAGCCCGCCGGATTTCAACAACACGCCGCCAGTAGCCCGGATGCTTGGGCCGAGACTTACCCAATTGTATGCTTCGCCGGACCTTCAAATCCCAGACTTTCTTCTCGATCAGGGCACGAAATACATTCTGCGTTGGACTGCGCAAGACAATGACGCCATCGTCAGCCAACGAATCGATTTTTCGCCCGACGGTCATTTTCCCGATCGCTATTTCACGCTGGTAAGTAACATTCCCGCCTCAGCGCGATCGTTTGAGATCACAATTCCTAACCCGGGTTTTGCTGTGACGAATGAGCCGCAGTTTTTGCGGGTGGTATCAACCGACGCTGCTGGTCAGGACGGTTGGGACGAGGCACCGGTGCTGGTTCCCTCAGGTAACATCACAGGGAACCTAACGATTACAACCGACTTGAGCGGGCAGACCTTTACTGCTGGTGAGCCCATTCCCGACATGGACTGGACCGGGTCAGTAAATTTCGGAACGATCACGCCGGTGGTGGTCATGGAATCGGATGGCGCAGGCGTGTCAGGTATCAACATCAGTGGTCATGGAGTGTTCTTCCAGAACTTTCCGTTTGTAAGCACAGATCGAGCGCGGCTGGCGCTGCAGGTGCGCAACAATTCCAATGACACAAAGTGGTTTTTCGCTTCGGGCTACTTTTCGATCCGTCACGACTCCCGCCTGGGATTTGAGCCGCCTGGCGTGGATCTCAATTTTCCAGTTGGCGGGGAATCGTTTCCCGGGGGCTCGATCGTTCCAATCTCGTGGACGGCTACCGCATCGGAGGGTCTGCGCTCGTTCGACATTCAGGGATCGTATGATTCCGGCCGCACATGGCACTTGATCGTACGCGATCTTCCAAGCACGGCGGTCAGTTATGATTGGCAACTACCGCCGTCCTCCGGTATTCCTGACGTGCGCCTTCGCATCGTCGCCAGAGATGTGCGCTTCCAGAACAGTTCTTCAACCAGCGGACCCTTCAGCATCACCCCTTCTGGACCAACACCGACACCTACGCCGACGGTAACACCAACTGCCACACCAACGCCGACGCCTACGCCTAGAGTGACACCGAGGCCGCGCCCAACTCCGCATCCACGGCCGACGCCGTGACCGTAGGGCAGGTTAAAAGGTTACAACTGTTGAATCGGGGACTCGCGAGGCCCTGCCCGCATCGCTACGCGAAGCGTTGCGGGCGTGGCAACTCGCGAGTTCCTTGCTTTTAGGAGGAGCGCACGCGTCGGGGTGACGTCTGGGGAGCACAGGCTGCCAGCCTGTAGTCGTCGGCAGCTTGCCGACGACAGTCCCACGTTTTGCAGGGAAACTTCGGCTTCGAATGTTGGAAGAGCTTTTCGGCAAGCTGCCGAAAAGGACAGGCCAGCGGCCTGTGCTCCCCAGAGAGCCGCGCGCAGCGGTTTGAACGCCCAATGTTCAATTCAGACAGTCGAACCTTGAGCACTGGACGCCTGCTCGCGATTTATCGAAATTCGGCGTTGGACGTTTCCCTGCCCGCAGTGCTATTACCGCGCCCGCATCGCATACGCGAAGCGTTTCGGGCAGGGCAGCGTTGCAGGCGGGGCAAAAAAAGAAGAGTTTCGCCTTGTTTCAGTTTTTCAGCTATCATCCAACGTTAATCAAATGAATACTCAACCAGCAAACTTCCCTAAAATTCTACTCCCATTTGTAATCGCGATCGGGCTTTGCGCCATCGGTCCCAGTTTAGCGATCGCGCAGCTTGCCAATATCAACCCCATCAAGGACAACACGCTCTACGAGTACGATCCCGCAGAGGGCGACCTTAGTAATGCGCTTGGCAATCACTTCTTCGCCGGTGAGACGGGAACGGGCGAGCTCCGCCGTGGCGTGCTTGCCTTCGACATCGCTGGAAACATTCCCGCCGGCTCAACGATTCTCGGCGTGACCTTGAGCCTGAACATGTCGAGAACTGCTTCTGCCACTCCTCGAACCATCGAACTGGAGAAGAAGGCGACGGAGCGCCGGCCACGACCAACGATGCCACATGGCGGCACCGTTTCTTCGATACCATTTTTTGGACGACCGAAGGCGGAGACTTTTCCGGCACGGTAAGCGCAAGCCAATCAGTTGGCGCCGTTGGAATGTACACGTGGAGTTCGTCACAGATGGTTGCCGACGTGCAATCTTGGTTAAACAATCCCGCCGCTAACTTCGGATGGTTGGTGTTGGGAGATGAGTCGGAAGCTGCGACGGCGAAACGGTTCGATACTCGAGAGAGCGCCAGCCCGCCAGTGCTGACCATCCAATATTCGAGAGTTACACCGAGGCCACGCCCGACGCCGCATCCTCGTCCCACGCCGCAGTAGTGAAGAGAATGGTGATTAGTGACGGGTAAATAGCGGTTATTCCGTTCTGCGGATGTTTTTACTATTTTCGATCGCATCTGTGCGATTTGCGTTGGCAATACGCGATTAGAAAAACGCAACAAACGCGCAGCCGACAAATCCCAAGGGTCTTAGGTTTTAACGATGAGCACCGACCCCGTAAACTCTCCTAAAAGCCATCTCACAAATCCAGAGGACAGCCTGAGGACAGGCCGTCTCGATGGTTGGTCCTCGCTACATCTCGATGGAGCCGGGCCGCCCTCGGCCCGCAAGCAAGGGGACCAAACTATTTATGAGACAGCTTCTAAAATTTTGCGCGCACTTGTCCTCGCGACCGCGCTTGGCGGCATCGGTCTCAGTGTAGCGAGCGCGGCGACTATCGATATCAACCCCAGCAAAGACAACACACTGTATGAGTACGTTGCCGCTGATGGCGACCGCAGTAACGCCCTTGGTGATCACTTTTTCGCCGGCAAGACAGACAACCCCATTTACATCCGCCGAGGCGTGCTAGCCTTCAACATCGCGGGGAGCATTCCGCCGGGCTCGACGATCACAAGCGCGAGCCTCACGATGAATATGTCCCGAACGAATCTCGATACCGCTCGAATCATCGAGCTGCACAAGCTGCTCGCCGACTGGGGAGAAGGAACGTCCAACGCAAATATGCAGGAGGGTCAAGGAGCACCGGCCACCCCCAACGATGCCACATGGCGGCACCGTTTCTACAGCACTATTTTTTGGACGACCCAAGGCGGGGATTTTTCCGGCACAGTCAGCGCGAGCCAGTCGGTTGGCGCCGTTGGCTCTTACACCTGGACTTCGGCACAGATGGTTATGGATGTGCAATCATGGCTGAATACGCCGGCAACTAACTTCGGCTGGCTAGTGTTAGGAGACGAGTCCACCAACACGACGGCCAAGCGGTTCGACACGCGAGAGAGCGCCAACCGGCCTGTGTTGACGATCCAATACACGACAGCGACACCGACGCCCACGCCAACAGCAACCCCAACAGCAACCCCTACCCCGACAGCTACCCCATCGCCCACTCCAACATCGACTCCGACTGCTACAGCCACGCCTACGCCTACTGCCACTCCCACCGCAACTTCCACCGCGACGCCAACACCTACAGCGACCCCAACGCCAACAGCAACACCTACTCCGACAATAACACCCACGCCAACACCAACACCGACTGCGACGCCTACACCTACGCCTTTTTCACATCCGTTGGTCTTCCCGCCTCTTACCACTGAGGCGAACGTGTCGATCGGCATCGACGAGGCGTGCGTGCAGATATTGGACGGGCCCTGCACAAACATGTGGACGTACGGCGGGACATACCCCGGCCTGACCATTCGTAGGCCGACTGGGCAGATGACTAATGTTACCTTTATTAATAACCTCGACCCAGCCGCCGGCGCGCAAACTGTGCATAACCACGGCAACCACTCGTCTCCGGAGAACGATGGCCGGCCAGACGAATTCCTCATCGGGGCCGGCGAATCGCGGACCTACACATACACTGGCCTCGAGGAAGGTATGCCCGAGCGCGGCACGATGCATTTTTACCATGACCATCGCATGGATGTTACCGGCCGTAACGTATGGTTCGGTCTCGCCGGCCTGTATATCATCGATGACCCGGCTGATCCCGCGACGCTGCCCTCGGGCGACTTCGACGTGCCTTTGGCAATCGCTGATCGGCAGTTCGACGAGAATAACCAGATCCCGTACGTCTTTGATCCTAATGGCGTGAGTGGCGACAAGATCCTTGTCAACGGCGTTTACCAGCCATACTTCGAGGTGGGCGACAGGAAATATCGCTTCCGTATATTGAACGCGTCCAATTCTAGCACCTATAACCTCGTGCTAAGCACGGGGAATCTGTTCATACAGATCGGTACGGAGAGCGGCCTGCTCCCCGAGCCGGTGACGCGGACGGAGATGCGGATGGGCCCGGCAGAACGTCTGGACGTTGTTGTCGATTTCGCCGGGAGACTTGGGGAGGAAATCTATCTCACCGATACCCTCACAGGCATGCAACTGCTTCAGTTCCGGATTATTCAGGACCTCGTTGATGACAGCTCGATCCCGCCAACGCTGCGCCCGCTGCCGGATATCGGTCAGCCGACTGTGACACGCACCTGGGGCTTTGATCGAACGGCGGGACACTGGACGATCAACGGGCTAAGGTTCGATCCCAACCGAGTCGACGCACGCCCTATGCTGGGAACCACCGAGAAGTGGATCTTCACAAATCCTACAGGCAGGCCCCACACCGTGCACATTCACGACGTCTATCAGCAGTGCCTGAGCCGCAATGGAGGGCCGTGTTACCCTTACGAAACGATGAAGGAGACCTGGTACCTGGATCCCGGCGAGAGCATCGAGGTCAAGCTAAAGTTCACCGATCATACTGGCAAGTACATGCTCCATTGCCACATGATCGAGCACGAGGACGACGGAATGATGACCCAATTTGAGGTAATTGCACGCGTGTCTCCGACACCGAGGCCGCGACCCACTCCCTTCCCGCGTCCAACGCCGTAGCGGTAACAAGATCGCCGATCAGTGACTGGTGACCGGTGGTTGGTGACGTCGTGCGCGATAATTTCTGGGGAGCACAGGCTGCCAGCCTGTTCTTTTCGGCAGCCTGCCGAAAAGCTCTTGGAAATTCGTAGGCAAAGTGTCATTGCGAGCCGTTTGGGCTGTCGTCGGCAAGCTGCCGACGACTACAGGCTGACAGCCTGTGCTCCCCAGAGAAGGATTCGCCGCGCCGCGGGGTTCACGCTCAACGCTCGTTAGGCCGTTGGCCTCCCGGATCCAGCTGGCTCGCGCGCTGGAAATGTTTTTCGGCCAGCTGAGTCATACCAAGGTCCTGGAGGCGGCGCCCAATCATCCAATGGAAAAGGGGATCATTGGGCGAGAACTGATCGGCTTGCCTTTCATAACTACTGGCTTCTTCGGGTTTACCTAACGACTGCTTTGCGCCGGCTAGCTCGTTATTCACCAGCGCCAGGCGGGGATTGCGCTGCACGGCATCGGTCCACACCGACATGGCTTCGTCCCTGCGGCCAAGCTGCCAGAGCGATTCGCCTTTTTCCTGGCGCGCTAGAATCAAGTCGTCGCGTTCTGTCAGAGCTTGATCCAGACTCGCCTGTGCCTGGTCGTAACGCCCCAGCCGATTCAAGATCGCGCCGCGATAATAGAGGCTTAAAGCCTTCGCCTCTCCTTTCTGATAAGCCGCGGACCGGCCGAGCAACTGGACGGATTGTTCCGTGTCCCCCAGGAGATATTCAAACCATGCCAGCTTCGGCAGTGCTTCGCTGTTTACAAATAGCCCCAGCTTCGAAGCAGTCTGAAGATGTTCTCTTCCAGCGAAAATGTTTTCCCGGTCAGCCGGGCTAAGCCAGCGAGCAGGATTGACCTCGGCGAGGGCAAGCTCGTCGGGCACCTGGACTTTCTTAAACGCGCGGTCGCCCAGAAACTCATGATAACGGACCCAGCCGCTGTGAGCATTCAATCCAATCCAGACACAAGCGAGTAAAACGACAATTCTTTTGCCCGAAACAATCTCCACGTTTTCAAAGTGAGAAACGTCGTCACCGTGGCGCAACCAAGCGCCATCAGAAATGGAACGAGCACGTAAACACCGCGAACAGCCAGAAAACTTCCAAGAAATACGAGTACGCCAACGATTTCTTCCGGCCATGTTAAAGAATAATTCCTCTTAATTGCGTCTGATTTGGGCACCAGGATCGACGGCTTGCCGAACCCAAAATACAAGGCGTCGTTCGGGCAAACGCTGACGCAATCCATGCATTTCATGCAGCCCGGATCGACCACCATTCCGTACTGTTTCACTTCCGCGTGCACCAGAACGTTTGAAGTGCAGGTCGCGGTGCAGTGGCCGCATTGATTGCATGCGGGCGTGACACGGATTTTGCCGGGCGATAATTTGTCGGCCAGCCCGAAAAAACCGCCATAAGGGCAGGCATAAGTGCAAAAGCCTTTTTGTCCCAAAAAATAAACCGTCACGAAACCGCAGATGAAAAGAAACGGGATGGCCACTGCTACAGAGGGAAACGTCTGCCAAAAATTGGTGGTCACCAGATGATTGGTGAATTTGGGAATAAGCGGTTCGTGCGGTTCCGAGAACATTCGATATACGACGGGCCAGACAAACATGTACAGCGCGCCAATGAGCGGAACATAAACCAACAGCCGGGATCGAAACGGTTTCGGATGAAGCCCCATCTTTTTCAACAGCCATCCGCAGAAATCCTGCAGTGCGAGGATGTGACAGCCCCAGCCGCAGATGTATCGCCCGAAGATCAAGGTGGCCAGGATTGCCAGAGAGAAAAAGATGAATCCTGCGTTAATAAACCCATTTTGCAGCGTGTACATGGTCTCCGAGGGCTCGATAGGCGAAACTGTCTTGCCCATGACGCGCCACTGAATGATGTGAGCGATCATGAACAAATTGAGAAGGATCAACGCCGCTGCTCGCCACCGGCCGGTCTTTGATTTACGAATCCCGCTCTTTTGAAGGGGGGAATTTTTTTCCGCAGGCGCGGGACCACCCTTCCGCGAGATCGACGTTTTTAGTTCTGGGCTGACGCAACCGCTTTTCACGAAGTTGGCGAATTTACGCTAAAAGACGCGGGATGCCAGCGAGCAGGATCGCGCGCTTGTCCCACAAGCCACATCGACTTCTGGTGACGCGAAAAAAAATGTTGCAGGGCGGGCACTCCGCCTGCCAAGCGGCGTGCTTTCCAATTCAAATCAGCCCCCGGCAAGCGAGGCGCTTGCCCTACAATGGGTTCGCTCTGATTTCACCAGCCGCCGGTTGATCGCATTCCAAAAGGATCGTCACCAAGTTTTTTCAGGATTTCCTTTCCTTCACCGAGGTGCCCATGAGAAATATTGCAGCTCTCTCCAGCACCTGGTCTAAGAGAGCCAATCACTCGGAGGATCCAAAACAATGCTAAATAAAGCCCTGACTGCCTTCATACTCCCGTTACTTCTTCTCCTCGGTCCGTCCGACGCAGGTTCCGCCAATTCCGCTGCACAACGCTCAACGCCCAACGCCCAACGCCCAATCAGGAACAATCCCGACTACGATTGAGCGAACGTCACCCCCTACATTTATCGAAGGCCCGAGTCGCATTGCCACTGGACCTTTGTCATTTTGCCAGCCACGACATCGACTTCGAAAGGTCCGTAGCGCCCAATGCTGGTTGTCCTTCCCTTAAGCGAAACTTTGTAATGTCCGGGGGCCAGCGGCAGCCGAAAGCGCCCTTGCTCGTCCGTGGCAAACGATGCGACCTCG
>WNFZ01007085.1_pt1 | contig 12197 bp, 12 predicted proteins | sample 5400081 | NCBI WGS metagenome assembly WNFZ01 (sample SAMN13153365, study PRJNA577476) | soil metagenome | isolation source: 80 cm soil or saprolite under grassland replicate 1 | place: USA:California | collected 2016-06-15
TGCGCCGGCACACGGGCATGCTTCCCCTGAATTTCAAGATCGCCAGCGGTTCGGAAACCGGCCAGTTCGAAATTCAGAGTGGCGCAGCCAGCAAACAGCCGCAACAACTCGGAGAAGACGAATCCTACTCGCTGACGGTCACCTCGACAAAAGCACAGCTCAAAGCGCCAACCACGCTCGGAGTGATGCGCGGCCTGCAGACCTTCCTGCAACTCGTCCAAGTCTCGTCCCAGGGCTTTGCCGTTCCCGCGGTCACGATCGATGACAAGCCGCGGTTCCCATGGCGCGGGCTCATGATTGATTCCAGCCGCCACTTCATGCCGGTCGAGGTAATCCAGAGGAATCTGGACGCGATGGCGGCGGTCAAGCTGAACGTGTTCCACTGGCACTTGTCGGACAATCAGGGATTTCGCGTTGAGAGCAAGCGGTTCCCGAAGCTGCAGGAAATGGGCTCCGATGGCCTCTACTACACGCAAGAACAGATTCGCCAGATCGTTGCGTACGCCCATGATCGCGGCATCCGCGTGGTTCCCGAGTTCGATATGCCGGGCCACTGCACGGCGTGGTTTGTGGGATATCCGGATCTCGCCAGCGGGCCTGGGCCCTATTCCATCGGGCGGCAGTTTGGTGTATTTGATCCCGCAATGGATCCCACGCGTGAGAGCACTTACAAATTTCTCGACAAGTTCATCGGCGAGATGGCGAAACTTTTTCCTGACCGGTTCTTCCATATCGGAGGCGACGAGGTAAACGGCAAGCAGTGGGACAGCAATCCGAAGATCCAGCAGTTCATGCATGCGCATGGACTAAAGAACAACGCGGACCTGCAAGCGTACTTTAATCAGCGGGTACAGAAAATTGTCGCCAAGTACGGCAAGGTGATGGAAGGCTGGGACGAAATTCTTCGTCCCGACTTGCCGAAGACGATTGTCATTCAATCGTGGCGCGGGCAGAAGTCGCTGGCCGACGCCGCGCAGCAGGGCTATCGTGGCATCCTGTCGTCCGGCTACTACCTCGACCTCGTGAGTCCAACATCAGCGCACTATGTAGTCGATCCATTCACCGGCCCAACCGCCAGCCTATCGGATGTCGACAAACAAGAGGTCCTCGGTGGCGAAGCCTGTATGTGGTCCGAGTACGTCTCGGCGGAAACGGTCGATTCCAGAATCTGGCCGCGCATGGCCGCGATCGCCGAGCGCCTGTGGTCACCGCAGAACGTGACCAACATCGATTCCATGTATAACCGGCTTTCGACCGTGAGCCAGTGGCTGGACGCGTACGGTCTAACCCACAATACACAGTACAACGTAATGCTGCGCAGAATGGCGGGAGTCGATGACGTCAGCGTGTTTCGTGAATTGATCGATGTAGTCGAGCCCGTGAAAGGCTACTCGCGGTATGCGCTGGCCCCTGCTGAACCGAACTCCGGCACTCCGATGAACCGCGCCGTGGATACGGCGCGACCGGAGAGCATGCCGGCGCACCAGTTCTCAAATCTGGTCGATGCTTTTGTGTCCAGGTCTGCCCGTCCTGGCGTTGAAGCGCAGATTCGCACACAACTTGAGAGTTGGCGCAGAAGCTGATCCAGTTCAGCGCCGGGGAAAAGCCGACCGAGCTTCCGATTCCGAAGCGTGCATCGCAATAGTCTAGGACGCGACGTCTCGCAGCCAACGCTTGACGGCGTTCTGCTTCGGCGCGAGAACCGGCACGCTTGCCGGCCACGGCTCCTCCACTCCCATCAGCGCCGTTGCTCCACCGACGAGCGCCATGTTCTTCGTGAAGTTGATCATGTCTTTCATGCGCTGCTCGCCCGGTTCGTTCCAGAAGTCGTGCATGACGGGAGAAACCCCGGCGAGAAAACCAATAATTGCCGCGCTCCCCAGCTTAGGTTTGATGCCGAGCAGAATGCTTGCTCCGCCCAGAATCAACATCGCGCCGGTCGCTTGCACCGCGACGTCCGGCTTCGGCACTTTCTTCGCGGCCGCGTACTCTGCCATTTGCTTCTTCTGCTTGAAATGATTGATCCCGCTCATAATGAAGTACCCGCCAAAAATCAGGCGACCGAGCAGAAATGGAACTCTCATCTTTTCCCTCCTGGCGAAGTGTTTTCGATTCGTGCCATTCCGGGCTCGTTGCCCAGGCGTCACCGGAGCTTATTCATCTCCTGCTAAACTTCTTGTTTGGCGCTCGCTATCCATACTCAGGAACTCTGCCGCCACTACCAGATGGGTGGCACGCTGATCCGAGCTGTTGACGAGATCACGTTGAGCATTGACGAAGGAGAGGCCGGAGCAGCGTGGGCATGGTCTTTCAATCGTTCAATCTGATCCCACGGATGACCGTGATCGAAAACGTGGAACTCCCATTGCGCTTCGCTGAAGTGGATCGCAGCAAGAGAGCGGATCTGACAAGCCGAGCCCTCGCTCGCGTCGGACTCAGCGGCCGAGTGCGGCATCGTCCAGTCGAACTTTCCGGAGGCGAACAGCAGCGGGTCGCGATTGCGCGCGCGCTAGTGACCGAGCCGAAAATTCTCCTTGCAGATGAACCCACCGGCAACCTCGACAGCCGCACCGGAAAAGAAGTCATGGACCTCATCCGCAACCTGAACGAATCCTCCGGGATGACTGTTGTCCTGGTCACGCATGAACATGTGATAGCGGAAACTTATGCGGCGCGCATGATTTCCCTCGCCGACGGCAAAGTCATCTCCGATGTCCGCAACACAAAGACGGCGACCACCGCGGCCGCGCGAGGTGACGCGTGAAGCTATATGACTCAGTCGAACTCGCGGCGCGAAACCTGCGCGAAGCCATGCTGCGCAATTCGCTCACCACGCTGGGTATTGCGGTGGGGGTAGCGTCGCTTGTAGCCATGCTGTCTTTGGGAGTCGGATTGCAGCGCATGGCATCTCGCCGTCTGAAATCATCCGGACTGTTCGACACTGTGGTAGTCAGCTCGCGGCGCGACCTTCGCGCCTTTAGCCGCGATCAGGAGATCAGCGGGCCGGCGCCATCCGAGAGTCCCGACTTGGATGAGACGGCACGTCAGCGGATCGAACACCTCCCCGATGTTTTGGAAGCGTACCCCGAACTGCGATTTATCACCGATCTGCGCTATGCCGACAAGCCTTACCTCACCATGGTCGCGGGAATGGCGTTCTCCTCCAAGGAGAGCGACAGCTTTGAAGGCATGCAGGGCCGGTTCTTCTCGTCGGCCGACGCCCACGAGGTCATTGTGCAGAAGCGCTTCGCCGCTGAGTTGTTGGGGCGCCCCCAGGTGCGCGGCCCAGTAGAGATCAGCGTATCCGATGTTGCCGGGCCAGTGCTTGGCAAGCAGCTCGTGATGCGCTACGCCGAACGGAGTGCGTCTGGAAACAGCCAAGATGCAGCATCGTATTCGGTCATTTCGCGCGAATTGCCACTGACCATCGTCGGCGTAAGCGACCTTGACCCGGACAACATGCGCGGTCCGGCTCGGGCACGGGTATTTCTACCGGAAAAGCTGCTCGAATCGCTGCATCCCATGCAGGCCTATGACACTCGTGACGCCACCCGCGCCACTTCGAATGAGGCCACCTATGGCACGGTGATCGCTCGCGTGAGCGGCGCTGCTAAGGTGGCGTCAGTCGAAGACGCGATCAAGAAGCTCGGCTTCAACACGTTTTCGATTCTTGACGCGACCAAAAGCCTGCAGCGGTTCTTCAAGATTCTCGACATGTTTCTTTTCATCTTCGGAAGCCTCGCACTGACCGTCGCGTCGATCGGAATCGTGAATACGCTCGTTATGGCCGTTTTGGAACGACGCCGCGAAATCGGAATTATGAAAGCCATTGGCGCCAGTGACCAGGACGTTCGCGGACTGTTCTTCGCCGAAGCCGGATCGATGGGACTGCTTGGCGGAGTATTGGGAGTCGCACTCGGATGGGCAATCGGTCAGGTGATCAGCGTGGGAACCAACATCTATTTGCGCAACCAGGGCTTTCCTCCCGAACAGCTGTGGGCGGTGACCTGGTGGCTGATTGTATTTGCGCTCGGAGTAGCATTCGTCATCAGTTTGCTCTCTGGACTTTACCCCGCGTCGCGAGCCGCGAAACTCGATCCCGTGCAGGCGCTGCGCTACGAATGAGCATGCTGCGCCTTTCCTCGCCAACAACCTCCGGGGCATGCCTGTTTGCTTTTCTTGCGTTACTCGTGGGCATCGCACAAACCGCCTTTGCTCAGGGACGTGTCGACTGCAGCACTTTCCCGAGTAAGATTCTTAGCCGCTCGGTGCGCTACTGCGTGCTGCTGCCGCCCAGCTATGCCACTGACTCGAACAAGAAATATCCAGTTCTGTATTTTCTTCATGGCCTGGGACAAAGCGAGCAGTCGTTGATACAGAGCGGAGGCTGGGGACTGGTAGAAGACCTGCGCCAGCACCATACGATTGGCGACTTCCTTCTCGTTGCAGTTGAAGGCCGAGGGACATTCTTCATCAACTCTGCCGACGGCCGCGAGCGCTACAGCGATTTTTTCCTAACCGAATTCCTTCCTCACATCGAGACGCACTTTCGCGTCATTCGCGACCGCAAATCGCGCGGCATCACCGGATTGTCCATGGGCGGATACGGAGCGCTCCGGTTCGCGTTTTCTCACCCTGAATTGTTTGGATCAGTGAGCGTGCAAAGTCCAGCGCTGATCACCGAATCCGCGAAGGAACTCAATGCCGATCTGCGCAACGCCGGACCTCTCGCGCGATTTATGGGAGGAGTTTTTGGAAATCCGATCAATGTTGCGCACTGGAACCAGAATAGTCCATTTGCGCTGGCACGTCTGAACCGCGCGCAGCTCAAGGCTCAAGCCATCTACATCAACTGCGGACAACAGGACGAATACGGTTTCGCCGATAGCGCCAGCAAAATGCATCAGCAACTGCTGGCCGAAGGCATTCGGCATGAATTCCATCTCTACCCCGGCGGCCACACGCCCGATTACTTTCTTTTCCATCTTGGCGAGACGCTGCAATTCCACTGGCAAAGTTTCGCGGGTACCAGACCGAATAGCCGCTGATTCGCCCGAGACTTTCCGCGTTAGAATCACCAGATGCGAAAAGCAGTGCTGCACCTGAAGAAAGCCGATCCCGTCCTGCGCGCGATCATCGAGCGCGTCGGACCGTGCCGCATGACTTTCCGCGAGCCGACGTTTCACAGTCTGGCGAGAGCAATCGCTTACCAGCAGCTCAATGGCAAGGCTGCTCTGACCATCTTCAATCGCTTGGCCGCGCTCGCTGGTGACCCGCTCACTCCCGAAGGAATACTGAAGCTCACGCCTGAACAAATGCGCGCGGTGGGGCTCTCCAAACAAAAATCATCGTACTTGTTAGACATGGCGGATCGGGCCCACCGCGGCGAACTGAATTTCTCCCGAGTGCTGACGATGTCAGAGGACGAAGTCATTGAGCACTTGACACAAGTCAAAGGCGTAGGAGTCTGGACCGCGCACATGTTCCTGATGTTCACGTTGCAACGTCCGAACATTCTGCCTACAGGAGACTTTGGCATTCGCATGGCGATGTTCAAGCACTACCTCGACAAGCGTTCGGCCGGGAACGGCTCCACACAAACTGCAAAGACGTCTGCCCGCAAGCTGAAGACCCGTAAAATCACGCTACCCACTCCCGCCCAGATGGAGAAGATCGCAAAAGCGTGGGCACCTTACCGCAGCATCGCGTGCTGGTATCTGTGGCGGAGTTTGGATGTGAATACGCCCGCCAACTAGTCTCCCGCGATCTTCTTAGTGCCGGTTCTGTAACGAAATCGGAACAAAACTCACAATTTTCTTGTGGGCGACCGGAATGCAGTTACACTTTTCGCCCATCCGCCGAACATCTCGAATTAAGGAGGACAACAATGAACCGAGCCTTTCTGGTTGGAATCAATGCCTATCCGGGCAACGAACTGAACGGCTGCGTCAATGACGTTACTGACATGGCCAGCTTCCTGGTAAGTCATTGCCAGTTTCAGGAAGACGACATCCGTCTTCTCACCGACAAGCGCGCCACGACCAAAGCCATTGAGGATCACCTGACGTGGTTGCTGACCGGCATCAAGACCGGCGACCGGATTGTGTTTCACTATAGCGGTCACGGAGCGCAATTTCCCATTCGCGATGCAAACGGACACGTAACCCGCGTCGATGAATGTATCTGTCCGGTTGACTTCGACTGGACTGAGCAACACGCCATTCGCGACAAGCAGTTCAACGATCTCTTTGCCAAAGTTCCGAAAGGGGTTGAGTTTACATGGGTGTCAGATTCCTGTTTCTCCGGGGACCTTGCCAAAGATATGCTTCCGCCAAAGCGCAAGATCAAGGCGTTCCCGATGCCCGCGGATATCGCGTGGCGTATGCGGACGGCCGAAACCAAAGGGGTGAAGTCACATTCCTTCGAACATGTGATCCAGGGCTACAATGCCGTTCTGATTTCCGGTTCAAGCAAGACGGAGACGTCCGCAGACGCCGACATCAATGGCCGCTACAATGGCGCGCTGACCTATTATTTGCTGCAGACACTTTCGGCGCCCAACGGACTCACTCAAACTTTGGAGCAGGCCGTGACGCGCACCCGCGCGGCGTTACACCGGAACAGCTATACGCAACACCCGCAGCTTGAGGGTTCCGAGGACCTGATGCAACAGCCCTTCCTGGTTGGCCTGAAGAAGGAAGCTGCGGCACCTAAAGTCGCTTAGCTGTCATTCCCAGACTCCAAGGCCTGGTATCAGTTAGCCGGGCCTTTGTTCTGCCGCATCGGCATCCGGAGTGCAAAACTGTGTTCTAATATTCGCGATGTCCGATTCCAAAGTTCGCGTGCTGGTGGCGAAACCTGGACTTGACGGTCACGACCGTGGCGCGAAGGTCATCGCCCGCGCCCTACGCGATGCCGGTATGGAAGTCATTTACACCGGCCTGCGCCAGACCCCAGAGATGATCGTGACTGCGGCGCTGCAGGAAGACGTGCACGTCATCGGGCTCTCCATTCTTTCGGGCGCCCACAATGCAATCGTCCCGCGCGTTCTCGATCTGCTGCACCAAAACAAAATGGACGATGTCCTCCTGGTTCTCGGCGGAATTATTCCTGATCAAGACATCCCAAACCTCAAGCAAGCCGGTGTGGCTGCGATCTTTCAGCCCGGCACTTCGATGGACGAGATCGTCCGCTTCATCCGCGAAAATGTTCCATCGCGCGGCGTGACCGCGGGTTCGTGACATTCCCGGAAAGCATCCATACCGCTGCTCTTCGGGAACAACTTGCACATACGATCGGCCCAGCCCCATGGTACTGGAAAACTTTTCCATCGATCGCCAGTTCCTTTGGGCGACCGCTCGTGTGGACTTCCCAAGGAGAACAGGGTGCCTTGGCATACGTAGTGTCGCTCGCACCGGAGGACGAACCCGACAAGCCTCGCATCGCGCTGAATACGTATTGCCGCCCATTTTTTGTTCCGCCCGGCCGCCTCGGCATCTGGTGTCCTGAAGGCCGCAATCTGCGGTTCACCTGCTTCGATCCCGGCCAGCTGAAAGCCTTCGATCTCGCCGAAATTGCAGGGTGGTTCAAGCAGTCTGCGGACCGGATTTACTCCGCCAGCGAACCGATCGCGGACTTTGAAGTTCCGCTGCAACTACCGCCGGGAACCCACAGCATTGATGTCCCTCCGGATCTGCGAGACATTGAAGAACTGATCGTCCCAACCTCCTACGCCGCAAAAACCTCAGACGACCCTGCTATGGCACTCTTCGTGTTCTATTTCCATGCTGGACTCGTTGAAGTCCTGCCGCAGCGCTGGTTCACCGCTGCGCAGTACAACGTAGGACCTCAATGGATCTCCCGCGCCGCCCGCGATCCGGAGTCTCATCGCATTTTCGGCGAATGCTTTGGAGCTGGCAGCTTCCTTTTGCTGGAGGATGGCATGCGACTGGAGCGGTGGCTTCAGAAGAACGCTGGCACCTGACACCGACCTCTCAAAACCGGATTCTGATAGCCCGTCAGTTTGGCTGTGAAAAGGAAAAAACTGAACCACGAAGGCGCACGAAGTATCACGAAGGTCGTTCTGGCATGAGAGTTTCCTTCGTGTGACTTCGTGTCCTTCGTGGTTGACCTTCGAACTTGGCCAATACCCGATTTCTTGACTTCTTTTCAAGCCTTAGCTAACCTCAGTTAGCTAATGAAAACCATCACCATACATAAGGCGAAGACCAATCTTTCCCGGCTGATCGAAGACGTTTGCCGAGGAGAGGAGGTTGTCATCGCACGCGGTAGAAAGCCGGTTGCCAAGCTTGTTCCAATTGAGCCGGTTCCTACGGAGCGAAAGCCGGGACGTCTCAAAGGGCAATTCAAGCTGGGTCCAGAATTCTTCGAGCCTCTTCCTCCGGAAGAGTTGGATCTTTGGTGGAAATAGCGGCGCGCCTGCTGCTGGATACGCACACCTTACTCTGGTGGGTCAATGCTGATCCCATGCTGTCTGGCCGCGTTCGCATTGCGGTCAAACAGGCCGAGGAAGTCTTAGTCAGTGCCGCATCAGCCTGGGAAATGGCGATTAAGTCGAACATGGGCCGACTTCCATCAGCGCTGGATCTACTGGTTGACTTCGAGAGTGCTTTGGCAAAAGACGGGTTCCGAGCAATCTCAATCACTGCTGCCCATGGCATCCGTGCCGGTCAACTCCCCGGCCCGCACAAAGATCCTTTTGATCGCATGCTGATCGCGCAGGCCCAGGCCGAGAACCTGACCGTTGTGAGCAATGACACAGTGTTCGACCATTATGGCGTACGCCGATTGTGGTAACGTGTGTGTCTGATTCCCGTCTCCCCCATTCGCCCCCTGGTTTTCGCCTCCCGCTGCTAATTCCCTACGGTACATCAGCTTACATTGACCGGAGCCCATGTTTTTCGGTACCCTTCTAGCAACGTTACCGTGGGAAAAGTGTATCCTTTAACCAGTGGGAGAACGCGTGTCTGAAAGCCAGAAAAACCTTCTTTTGCTCAAGCCTCGCGGCTTTTGCGCCGGCGTAGTGAGAGCCATCGACATTGTCCGGATCGCCCTTGAGGCCTTTGGCCCGCCGATCTATGTCCGCAAAGAGATCGTGCACAACAGCTTTGTGGTCGAAGAACTTCAGGGCAAAGGCGCCATTTTCGTTGACTCAGTGGACGAGGTCCCCGAAGGCGAGCGCGTCATTTACAGCGCGCATGGAGTCTCGCCCGAGGTACGCAGTGCCAGCAAAGAGCGTCGTCTGCGCGTAATCGACGCTACCTGTCCGCTGGTCACCAAGGTTCACGTCGAGGCAGTGAAGTTTGCGAAGGAAGGCTATTCGCTCATCCTGATTGGTCACCGCGACCACGACGAGGTCATAGGTACGCTGGGCGAAGCGCCGGCTGTGACGCAGGTTGTTGGGTCACCCCAGCAGGTTGAGTCGCTGTCAGTTCCGGATCCGAATCGCATTGCCTATCTCACGCAGACAACCTTGAGTCTCGACGAAGCGAAAGAAATCATCGAAGCGCTGCGCCGCAAGTTCCCGAATATCAAGGGTCCACATGCCCAGGACATCTGCTACGCCACCGAAAACCGCCAAGTCGCGGTGAAGCACGTGGCATCCGACGCTGATCTGCTTCTGGTCGTGGGCTCGGAAAACAGCTCGAACTCCAACCGCCTGGTGGAAGTCGCGCGTAATCTAGGCCGGTCTTCGCACTTGATCGACAGCTGCAAAGATATTCAGCCCGAATGGCTCGAGGATGTGAAAACGATCGCCCTGACGGCAGGCGCTTCTGCGCCCGAGTGTCTCGTTGAGGAAGTGGTCGAGTTCCTGCGCACCAAAGGCTTCAACAATCTTCAGGAAGTTGAGGTTATGCCGGAGAATGTTCGCTTCGGTTTGCCTCCGGAGATTGTGGAAGCGATTGCGGCAGCACCGGCGCCTGCCACCGTATCCGGGGACTAAGTTCCATCGAAATATGGACGATTTTTCTTCTACAAGTTCTGCCTCTAGCGCGCCGGAACTCCGTTTTGGAAAGATCGATGACCTTTCCAGCCGAGCCGCTGCGGCCATCGATGCGGCACGCAAATGGCTGTTTTCCAAACAGCACGAAGAGGGCTACTGGTGCGGCGAGCTTGAAGCCGACACCACACTTGAGTCTGATTACATCCTGGTGCATGCGCTGCTGGGCACCGGCACCCATGAGCGTTTCCAGAAATGCGCGAATTACGTTCTGCGTCATCAGAATGAAGATGGCGGGTGGCCCACCTACAACGGTGGCCCTTCAAATATCAGCGCGTCGGTAAAGGCCTATTTCGCGCTAAAGCTGACAGGCTATAAGCTGGACCATCCTGCGCTTGAGCGTGCATGCAACAAGATTCTGGAGATGGGCGGCGTCACCAAGGTCAACACCTTTACCAAGGTTTATCTCTGCTTTCTGGGCCAGTACGATTACGACGCAGTGCCCGCGGTTCCCCCAGAGATTGTTCTTTTCCCCAATTGGTTCTGGTTCAACATCTACGAGATTTCCTCATGGTCGCGAGCCATCCTGGTTCCGCTTTCCATTGTTTACGCGAAGAAGCCGTTCAAGAAGATTCCCGAGGAGATGCACATCAACGAGCTGTTCGTCGGCGGCCGCCATAAGTCGCGCATGCATCTCGAATGGGCCAGCGAACTGATCTCGTGGCGCAACTTCTTCCTGGTCCTCGACCGCGTGGTGCACTGGTTCGAGGCAGTTCACATTCGTCCGCTGCGCTCCATTGCCCTGAAAAAGGCGGAGCAATGGATGTTGACGCGATTTGAAATGTCGGATGGGCTTGCCGGCATCTATCCCTCGATCGTGAACTCTATTCTCGCCATGCGCTGCCTCGGCTACTCCATGGACGACCCGCAGATGATTCGCGCGATGGATGAGTTCGAGAAGCTTGGGATCGAAGAAGAAGACACGTTCCGCATGCAGCCCTGCATGTCGCCGGTGTGGGACACCGCCTACGCAGTGTTTGCTTTGGGAGAAGCGGGTGTGCCGCCGACAGATCCTCGCATGGTCAAAGCCGCTGACTGGACATTGCAGAAACAAGTACGCAAGTCCGGCGACTGGGCCGTTAAGAATAAGAAAGGCAAGCCCGGCGGCTGGTATTTCGAGTTCAACAACGAGTTCTATCCCGACGTTGATGACTCCGCAATGGTCGCGCTCGGACTTTCCAAAGTTCAGCACCCCAACGGGCGCTACCAGGCAGAGTCGGTCGAACGGGCCATCGACTGGATCCTCACCATGCAGTGCAAGAACGGCGGCTGGGCATCATTCGATAAAGATAACGATCGCATGGTCTTCCAGTACATCCCGTTCGCCGATCACAATGCCATGCTCGATCCGGCGACCGTGGACATTACCGGCCGCATCCTCGAGATGCTTGCGACCTACGGGTATGACAAGAACCATCCCGCGGTAAAGAAGGCAATCAAATTCATTCGTGACGAGCAAGAGCCCGACGGCGCATGGTTCGGACGGTGGGGCGTTAATTATCTCTACGGAACCATGCTCGTTCTGCGCGGCCTCGAAGCGATTGGCGTGGATTACCACGAACCCTATGTGCAGCAAGCTGCCGAGTGGCTGCGCATGGTGCAGAATCCCGATGGCGGCTGGGGCGAGAGCTGCGACTCCTACGATAACCCGAACACAAGGGGCATCGGCCCGAGCACTCCGTCGCAGACTGCCTGGGCCGTCATGGGATTACTTGCCGCCAACGACGACCGCAGCGAGTCGGTTGCGCGCGGTGTTGCCTACCTTCTCAAGACCCAGAGAAAAGACGGCTCCTGGGACGAACTCTTCTACACTGGAACCGGCTTCCCCCGGGTCTTCTACCTCATGTACCACTTGTATCGCGACTACTTCCCGCTGATCGCGCTGACGGCATACCAGAAAGTGATGGCCGGAAAAGAATAGCGACCGAGGTCTCAGCGCTTCTTCAGTGAGTACAAGGACTGTTTGACTCCGGATTGCTCGTTACTCGCTAGGTAAAGAGGGTGACTCTCTCTTTGCAAACTAGCGAGCTTGAACGCGGACGTAGGCAGGGTTAGCATGACCGAGTTGGCCCGCAGTCCAACGTCAGAATTTGCCCAGCATAACGGCATATCGCCGTCGAAAAGGAGGATGAGTATGAAGCACACCGTCTTTGCTGTCCTTGGGGTGATCCTCGTT
>WNFZ01005011.1_pt1 | contig 12195 bp, 8 predicted proteins | sample 5400081 | NCBI WGS metagenome assembly WNFZ01 (sample SAMN13153365, study PRJNA577476) | soil metagenome | isolation source: 80 cm soil or saprolite under grassland replicate 1 | place: USA:California | collected 2016-06-15
GATGTAAACGGGTCAACTGCAGCAGCCCTGCAAGAGTGAACGTCATTCCTGCTAATGCTTTTGGTCCCAGGGAGGGCAGGCGATAGACAGGTACACCGTCGATCACATCGTAGCGCGCTAGTCCTGTTTCATGGCGTGTGAGAATGCAGACTTCGTATCCAAGCGCGCGCATTCGCGGAGACAGTTGCTGTAACTGTCTCTCAGCACCTCCTAAATGAGGCAAGTATCGTTGAATGATCATTGCTACGCGCGCCATTAAGCCTGCTATCAAGAAGGATACGGGAACTTCTTCCCGTATCCTTCAAACGATTCTATAGTGAAACACCTACGAAGATACATCTTCGCAGGGCGACCTGTAATTAACGATGCACAACTACACGTCGACGAGTAACTGCCGCGATGATCATAACGACCAAGATCATCAGTACGAGCCCACCAACTACCAACGGTATCCAACCTGTCTCGCTGGAAAACATGGTGGTTACGGATTGAGGAACAGGTGTCGCGTTTGTTACCGGCGCTTGAGGCGCCACATTCGCGGAATCTCCAATGCTCGCCAATCCCAACCCGGTACGCGTATCCGCGACAGATAAGCTTTCGCCATTCACTAAAACGAAGTTACCTTTCAACCTACCGCGCAACAGCCCATTTGTGAGGGCGCTACCAGCCTGTGCAACGCCGGCCGGTGTGCTTCCAACAACGGCTAGGATCACGCGATCAGCGTTCCACGGGGAGTTGAGCAATTCCAAATATCCGAGATCGGTATCCGTGGGAAAACGATAGGAGACCTGCTGCCCTTGCACCACGGCGACATTCGTCCCTTTTTCAAAAGGAGCCGGAAGCGAGTCATTTATTTCGGTTAATAGTTTCGTATTAGCAGGCAAACCAATCACAATCAAGTTGCGATTGTTGCGGATGTCATCTGGGATCTCACCATCATACGCCACGCCCACGTTGAATAAAGCGCCTGCCGCTTGACGGCCTAACTGCAGAGCAATCTGCGCAGCGGTATTCCAGGCTGAAGGATCGCCTTTGGGAAGGACGAACGCCAGGTTGGAAAGAGTCGGTTCACTGGCGAACGGATACGGATAGGAGCTCAGATCGCGCAGGGAAACGCTGCCCGCCGTCGCAGGTTGAAGCGGCATATGTAGAATCGATTCCGGGAGGATGGATAGCCAGAGATTGCCAAAATCCAGGAATGAACATTGGCTCAGCGGAGCCAGATCGGCCTCAAATTTCAATTCATTCGTGCTGGTGGTGAGCGACGAAACAGGTATCTTGATCCGTTGTGTCGTCGTGGATGCCGTCTGTTGCGAGAGGAGCACGCTGCCGACTAAATTTCCGTTCATGAAAACAGTTAAGCCGGAACGATTGAAATCCAGTAAACCGGAATGGTTGAAAGTCAGATCCAAATAAGTATCTTCTGTGGCGGTGTATCCGGGTGGGATTGTGAAGCGAACAAAGGTGTCGGCTCTGCCTACACCATTCATAGTCAGGATGTTATAGCCAAGATCTGAAAATGTACGCGTGTCCTGTGGGAGTAACGTATCCGATTTTGGACTGGGGGCGAGCGGCGCGACATTGGCGACCAACGCCAGGTCATGGTTGCCGACCGTTTGAATATTCTCATTGCTGAGAGCTTGCGCGGCTTTTATCACACCAGCATCTGAGTTCCCACCTACCACCAACATGGCGCGTCCCGTGTTCCATGGGGAAACAGCCATTTGCAAAATTCCATCATCGGCTTGCATAGCGGGAGCCGCAAAGTTGTTGCTTTGAAGCGGAGAAGGCAACGCTACGCCTTGAAGCAGTGACAACGCGGAGGATTTGCCCACAAAGATCAATTGAGACTGCGTTCGCATCTCGGGCGTGAGCTGGCTCATCGGGACAAGAGAAACATTCATTTGACCATTGCTCATGCGACCAAAACTCGAAGCGATGGTGAGCGCAGCTTGCATTTCCTGGGCGGTCGGTTTATCTGGAACGACCAGGGTGCTGTTGACTGGGAAGATCGAATCGCGCTGGAAAATAGGACGCGGCAATGTGGTTAGATCCAAGGCTGGAGTCTGTTCCGCGTAAGGAATCGAGAAATGGGATGCAGAAGAAATGACAATGGATGTATGACGCGTCGTATCTGTGCAATCGTTTCCGGCATCTAGAAAAAGCGAGAGTTCGTGGCGTCCATCGCTGAAGGGTGAGTTGAGTGCGGTTGGTGGAATGGGAACATCATAAGAAACATTTGAACCAGCCAACAATGGAATAGTGGCAATGTCATTCTTGTTGAAATTCACATTCAACGTTGACCCAATGAATTGCCCATCCGCGACCGTCTGCGAAGAACTGGTGATGAGGTTGGCAGTAATAATCAACTGCAAGCTTGCACCGCTTTGAAAGGCCCAGTTGGCGGGCAAACCGAAGCGAGCGTTCATGGTTCCATACGGACCGCGCAAGAGGGTATCCGTCTGTCCGATCATGTCAAAACGGATAACTGCCTGATCGCCCGTTGTTCCCGTCTGCGCAGATGGCGCGGCGCCTGCTGCAGTAAAGATAAGGCTGCTGAGGAGACTTGCGAGTACCCAAGCAAAGAAAACCGGACGTAGCATTTTGTTCATAGGACCTCCATTTCAATCACAATATTTGCTTTCTTCAATTACGGATAAAAGCCCGTTTCATACAGACTCACCTCGACGACGCGCCCGCCTCCAAAGGGATGTCTGTTTACCGGTAAAAAATGAATACAATCCCAATATGGCAGCAAGGTTACTATTCACGAGAAATGTGGGCAAATAAAGGATTTTCCCTAAGTAACCTTTATCCTTCAAGGAACTACCAAAGAGTGCCAGAACGCAGATCAGCAATTCAGCAATTAGAAAGATGATGTTATAGGGTGAAGCCAGATATAACCATGCAAGATTCATAGAAGGAAGTTGCCAGATACACGCGGCAAGCGTGGCGATAAAAGCGGCAATCATCATCAACGGCACAAGCGGACGCATAAACTTATGGGAGACGATTTGCCATACCAACAACGGATATCGCCATGGCAGAAGATCTCCAGACATCAACATCGCCTGATATCTGCCCGCCACAATACGGGATCTCCGCATTGCTTCATCTTTCTCCGTGAGAGAACTCCGTTCATAAGAATGTGCATTCGGCGCGTACACCAAACGGTATCCCTGACGCAGGACATTCATCCCAATGAAGAAATCATCGTTGATGACATGATTCGGCGGCGGCTGGTATAAATTGCGGCGGATTGCAAGAATCTCACCTGTCACACCTGTGCATGATCCAAGGCGCGTCTCGTTTTTCTTGATCGCTGATTCGTATCGCCAATATAAGCCGTCGGCTTTGGCATGCGCATCGGGATCATCCAGAATGTTTTTGTTGCCCGTCACCGCGCCAATCTTCGGGTCTGAAAACGGCTTGACCAATTCCATTAATGCATCTGGTGCATAGAAATTATTCGCATCCGAAAAAACAATAATCTCATGTTGCAAATGTGGAAGAGCACGATTGATCGCAGCCGTCTTCCCGCGCCGGCGGACATCATAGCTCAGTTCCACACCGCGATCGGCAAATGTTTGCACAATCTCAGCCGTCCGGTCATCTGATCCGTCCACGGCGACTACGATTTGCATGCAGTCAACCGGATAATCGAGAGATAAAGTGTTTGCTAATTTAGCAGCAATAACATCCTGCTCATTGTAGGCCGCGATCAAAACGGATATTTGTGGAGTGATCTTCTCGTACTGGACTGGTTTGCGGCGCAGCCGAGCGAGAAGCGCAAGAATTAACGGATAGCCCATATATACATATCCGATAAAGAGAATACAAAACCAGAAGATCAAGCCAAAGATTTTCATGAGGAAGAATCTCGTCCGCTCGCGCCGAGCACCTCACGATAGAAAGCCAGATGCTTTTTCATCCATGCCTCCACGGAGTATTCATCGATCGCGCGCTGCTGTGCAGCTTTACCCATTGCCTCTCGTTTCTTTGGATTCTTTAATAGATTTTCCAGAGCGGCGGCAAGCTTCTTGGGTTGATGCGGCGGAACAATGACACCTGTCTCCTCGGTCACCACATTCGGAATATCTCCGACCGATGTTGCCACAACAGGCAGCCCTGCCATCATCGCTTCCAACACAGCCAGTGGAAGTCCCTCCCGGTGCGAGGAACTGGCATACACATCGCTCGAGGCCAGCAACTGGGGCACGTCACTTCGCTCCCCAGTCAGGATTACAGATTGGGAGAGGTGCAAAGTCTCGATACGTTGCTTGATCGATTTAGCCGTACTGCCCGCGCCGACCATTAAGAGGACAGGTTTGTGGGTCTTATCACGCAAAAGGCTGAAAGCTTTGATCATGTCTTCATAACCTTTCGCGCGTGTGAACCGTCCTACGGTGATGATGATTGATGATCGCTCATCCCCGGCAATTTCCTTGCGAAGACGATTGCGCGCCTGGGATTGAATCGGTTCCGGTCTCGGAATCCCATTCGGAATCACATTCACCTTACGATCGCCATAACATCCCTCATGGGTCTCTGCTACCGTGTTTCCAACAGCTAGAATCCGCGTTGCAAATCTTCGCAGAAAGTTATCTTCCAAGCGCTTTAAGATGCGCGGTTTCCAACCAAAGGTGACATCGGTGGAATGCAAGGTTGCAATGACCGGAACTCTGGCAATTCGCGCCGCGAGGGTGCCCAGAATATTGGCATACATCAAATGAGTTTGAACAAGGTCAATCTGTTCGTCTCGAAATAGTTTGATTAACCGTCTTAGCCGTCTTAAGTCAAATAAGGAAGAGGCGTGGAGTGTGATCACCTTCACGCCGGCCGTGCGGATCGATTCCGAAATAACGGATGCCCGCGCTCGATTGAGTGTGACGATGACAGGCAGAATCCCATAAGGAGCCGCGTTGGATGCAAACGCCGAAACAAGTCTTTGCGCGCCACCGACCTTTAGCGAATCAACGACCACAGCAACACGTATCATTCGGGACCTCGAGCTTGCATCCGTGAACGAAGAGCGCGTTTGCCAGTCTGATATATGTGGTCCCCCACTAACGAGCGGACCACAGCGCCGAATTTTTCGCGCGTCATCTCAAACGGGTAGACGAACACAGCCATCAACGCATACCAAATCCGTCTCCAGCGCGGATAATCAAATTGGATCGCGTACATCGCGCGGCGATAGGTAAAGTTGCTCCACGAGCGCGCCATTAACCATGGACGACGCCAGATAGGTTTGCTTTTTAAGATCGCGCTGCGCGATACATTCCAATAGCTCAGCATTCTTTCCCAGCGACGTACGTGCGAAAGATTATCCTTATGCCAACGGTAGATCGTCAGCGGTTCGGGAATCACCGTGGCGTCGTAACGTTCAACTAAGCGCTGCCACAGTTCCCAATCCTGCCCCCAGCGAATCTCTTCACTGAACACGCCGACCTCTGCCAATGCCGAACGACGCACCATTACCATCGAAGGATTACCGAGCACGTTATGGACCAGGATTTCTCTGCGCAGCGTATTCATACTTCTTGGCACTTTCCCTGAGATGCGAACGGTATTCTTTGCGACATTGCACCAGCGCGCGAATCCACTGACGAGAGCAGATTCAGGATGGGCATTCAAATAATTAACTTGCAAGAGCGTTTTGTTTTCGAGCCAGATATCATCGGCATCGAGGAAGGCGATGAATTCGCCGCTCGTTTCTCTGATTCCTTTATTGCGCGCCGCTCCCGCGCCCCTGTTTTGTTGTTGGATAAATTTAATACCTTGATCTGCAAATTCAGCTACGATGCGGCGGGTCGTATCAGTGGATCCATCATCCACAACAACAATCTCATCGACGGCACGACTTTGTTTGAGAATACTTTGGATCGCTTCTGCAATGAAAGCTTCGCTGTTGTAAGCAGTGATCACAGCGCTTACACGCGCTTCCATCATGGGAGAACCCTCCGTAACAATTTTTGAAGATGATTTGTTTCTATTGAGCGTCGAACGGATTGTTGCCAGACCCTGCAATAAAGTCTCGCGGCTGATCCACCAGAACACTCCAAAATAAGTGAGCCCACCGAACGTGACCATGAGGATGAGTTGGACCAATCCCGCCTGAGGCACTACTCGACCGATGAAAAACAAAACCACAGCCATCGACAATGTCGAACCTAATGAGGGTGCAATCGCTTTGAATAGATCGCGCAACGGATATTTCATCACTGCGTTCGCCACGATCATATCCATACTGACAGAAATCAATCCGATCACAATCTGACCTGCTGCTACCCCTACAATATTCCAGCGAGTGGCATACCAAAGGATCAAGACAGCAATTGGCATTTTGATGATTGCCAATTTGTTCAAAATATCCGGTCGGCTGATGGCTTTATAGAGCACACCTGGAACGTAGCCAAGGGCGGTAACACAAAGCGCGATCGAGATCAACGCAGTTGGGATAATTGCCGGACCCCATTTTTCAGATAGGAAAAGCGGAATGAATACGGGCGCTGTAAACGCCAATCCCACTCCAACTGGGAAGACAAACATCGAAAGAAAGCGGAGGTAACCGAAATAAAATTTCTGCATTTTCGGTCGGTCAGATTGGGTCATTGCCAGCGCGGGAAGTGAAACATTTCCAACGACATAGTTCAAACTACGGATAAGCAGTTCCGGGATGCGGTAGGACATCGTGTAAAAACCGAGTGCTGCTGCGCCGAGAATGCGCCCGACAAGGAGATAATCCACATTGTTACGGAATGCACCAGCCGTCTCAAGTAGGATAATATGAAAGCCAAAGAAGACAATCGAGCGCGTGGCTTCGCGATGGAAACGCCAGGTTGGCCGCCACCCAGCCAAAATCCAGGAAAGAACCGATCCGGTTAGAACGCCGAAAACCTGTCCCCACACCAGACTCCACACGCCAAATCCCAGGAGCGCCAATACAATCGAGACGGCGCCCTTCATGAAGTTGCGAGTCACATCTGAAATGAGGACGGTTTGAAACTTCATCTCGCGCTTGAGCATAGCATCGGGTACCATGCCAAGCCCCGTCAGTGGCAAACTCAATCCGAGTGCTCGAAAAAGAGGGACAATCTCAGGCGCCTTGAAAAAGACGGAAACAGGTCTCGCAATTACCCACGTGATCGTAAAGCAAATCACACCAAAAAGCATATTCGCGACAAACGCGGCATTTGCCGCTTCCTGAACCTTTTCACGTCGGGCGATCAAGGCCGTGTCAATGCCTGCCGAATTGATGATATCCACATATTGGATCACGACGAGACAGTAGCCAATCAAACCGAACTGTTCAGGCAGCAACAGGCGCGCCAAGATAATCGTTGAGACAAAGTTCAAGCCTTTGCCGCCAAGGAAGGAAAGATATGACCAAAAGACTCCCTTGAGAGTCTTTTGGGTAAGACTAGAGGAGGGTTTCTGTTCCGGTAAGGTCATAAACTGAGGCAAAGCCGGGTCGCATTGTTTTATTCTCTTGTTCTATTTGTAATTGTTCAAAAACTACAGGTAGAGCATAGGCAATTCCGACAAGCAGGTAAAAATAACGTGGATAAGCCGCGTGAACAAAAACTGCAGATAACATGTAACCACCGAATGCTAAGGCAAAACCGGTGATCATATTAGCGTAATCTTCCATGCCTGCTTCCCTAAATTTTCTGCGAGCATATAAGATGGAGCGAAATGCCAGGCCAACCATGATGAGAAAAACTGCAAGCCCAACCATTCCTGTTTCTGCGGCGACCTCCAGGTAAAGATTGTGCGGCGACCTGTTGTTTGCAGAGGGCGCCAAGCCAAGCGATTTTGTATATTCCTGATACAAGGAGGGGAAGTTGTTCAGTCCAATACCCATTAGAGGGTGTTGAGTAAACATGACCCAGGCCGTTAAGTTTTCACTTGCACGACCTTGAATCGCGCGATCTGTCCGAACATTGATTTGTCCATCACTAGAAGTGGAAGGCAGAATGCTCTTGATGGTTAGCACGCGTTCAAAATACGTGGGCGGTGCGAACAACAGCAGCGCAATTCCCAAAACCAAAACTGCAATCAGCTGTGCTGGCTTCAATCGATAGATCCAGAAGAATATGATGAGTGCAATCACAAGAGCAACGGTCGCTCCGCGCGAAAACGTGAATACAACTGTAAGCGTGCTCACTGCAGCTGCCCATCCAGCTAGTATTTTCCACAGTAATTTTTTCTCGTGCACAAGCCTTTCCACGCCGAGAAGCGCAAGAACCACCATCACCTGCGCAAAAAAATTGGGGTCACCTACCGGTCCAGACAGACGGTAATCGTTTGTATTCTCCACAATGTTCATGTATTCGGCAACTGCAAAACCACCGTAATCACTTCTAAAATTCTTTGTCAGATATTGATGAACGCTGAGCGAACCGATGAAGATACCGATCACCAACAAGGTGTAAATTACCTGCCTGAATTGTTGTGGCTTTTTGAGCAGGGCGACCACGACGAGAGCGATGACTGCGTCCTTCATATAATTGCTAAGGGAATACATGACCGCGTCTTTATCGGGTGCATAGATTAGGGAAGTGAATCCAACCAGTCCATAGGCAACCACCATCAATGTAGGTAGCAACAGACCGCGGGGACGGTCATTCGAGATCGCCCAGCGGACGAAGATGGCGATTAGCAATAGCACAATAAAGGATTTCGCTACCGATGGCGCGTTATAGGTGTGAACTGCAATATCTGAGAAACGTGTATAGGTAATAAAGACGAGCAGCAGCAATCCAAATTCTACCGAAGCGATCGTTGCCACGAAACCGATCAAGCTTGCTAAACCGACCAAAACATAGACAGGGTTGATATAGATGATCAGTATGCCAGCGCCAATCCCGAACAAGGCGGCAAAAGCTGCAAATAAAAGCGAAGAACTCTTCGAGGAATACTGTTGTCCCTTTAGCAACATGGATTTAATCTCCTACTGATCGGTAACAGCCTTCTTTGGTTTCATCTTAAGAATGCGACGGTAGTAACCGGTTCTCCAGATCAAATAATCAATGAGAACCTTCCAGCCGGGGGCAAAAAATCGTCCTGAGGTCAGCACAACAAGTTCCTTTGCACCTGAGTAGGCGATATTGCCTCCTGTGGTTTTAACAACTGGACCCACATGGATATCATAAGGAACTCGTCCCTGTCCAAACAAATGGAGAATTAACTTTTTGCGGATCGCATAATTACTTCCACGGCTGGTAGGGATGCCAAGAATTGTCCGGCGGAACCATCGGCTGGCATGATGCACAAATATGCGTGCTTTGACTGAGAGCCCTGGAGGCAAATCTGTGTAATCCACATGTGTGTATGCAAGGTCATGGTTATCATCAAACTGCGCAATATACCAATCGATGAGCGCCGTTGGATTCGGGATGCGGCAATCGGCATCGAACAGAATGATTTTCGAGGAGTTTGCGATTCGAATGCCGGGAATACGCGCCGCGATCGCCACGCCTCCTTCATGCTCCACATGAGGAATGCCAATCACATCCAATCCGGTGTGTCGGTATAAATCAATCTCCGGCGGTAGATCATCAACAGGATAATTGTTGACTACCAGAACAATCTCAATCTGCTTCCTGCCCGTATATCTGGCAAGATCGGATAGTAAGCGATAAATATTCGTTAGATCCTTTTGGGCATTGACCGGGATCACGATACTCGCGTCGGGATAACGCGTCCGATCGCCGCGCAAACGGAGCATTTCCTTCTTGAGAGTAGCAAACTCGCTCGGCAGCTCAACCATGACTTATCTTAGATCGCCTGGGTCGCCTTTAACAAATACATACCGTTGTTCTTCTTTGCCACATCCAGCGCCCATTCAATATTCTTGATCATGGTCTGGGCAGTGTCGCCAATACGGTACTCAGCAATTCCAATCTGAGGATCGAGCAGAAGATCTTCACCAGAAACGTCAATGGTGACCGGATACGAGAGCGCTAAACGGACGCGTTCCATTGTGTTCATGGCGGCATTTCCCGGTGTTTCCGAAAGCAAAACGATAAAGTCAAGCTCACTCCAGCGGCCCACAATATCATTTCCGCGTAACTGATTCTTCAAAACTTGCGTTACGCCCCGAAACACTCTTTGAAGCGTGGATTGAGGCAAGACATGCACATATTCGCTGAGCCCGTTCAAATGAACTACGCAAAGCGAAAAATCCTGAGGCGACGCGAACGCGATCTCTGACAATTGTTGTTCGAATGCCTTTCGATTCAAGGCCAGGGATGTATCGTCCAAGTTTCGTTGACGCACAAAGTTTTCGATCGGTGTGCGCACCATTTCACGAATCAAAGCCAGAACAATACCCAATGCCAAACCAACCACCACGGCGACTCCAGCACTGCGCACCGGCTGTGGCGAAATAGGAGTGGTAGGAGGCGATGCAGGATCCAACACACTCATATCATAGACTTGATAAAGACTATGTACATATTCCACTGCATGTTGTCCGATGCCGTTGGCGAGCGTAAAGACGGTCTCGCGGTCGGGTCCCGTTACAGAGAACTCAATAATGTTGGCATCTGGTAATGCCACCGCGTTGAATTTGTAATTTGCCAGATTCACATTCTTGATTTGCAGCAAATTGATCGTCTCTGTATAGATGCGCTCGCTGTTGAGGATCTCTGCGTAGGTTGTAATAATGGACCGTTTGTCCAGTGTGGAAAGGCTATTCAGCAGGTTGCTTCCCCCCGTAATCAAGGACGGACTCGGAGAAACAATAAAACGGGAAGTTGCCCGATAGGTTGGAGGAGTAAAGTATGAGGCAACCAGAGCGGCAATTACCGCTGTCAACGTGGTAATGACAATAATCCACCAGCTTCTCTGCAACATGCGAAAATAAAGTTTTACTTCCATTTTTTACATCCTTTCATCCTGGACTGGAATGCTGAAATGTTGCTTTACGGCATCTGCAAAATAAAATGCGAATGATCAAACAGCGATGCCAACTTGCGAACATTTGACGATAACTCAAATTCCTCGAGGACCCACTTTTGACCGAGATCGGCTCTTCGCGCAGCCTCAATCGGATCTCGATAAATTTCGGAAAGCGCATCTGCCAGCGCTTTTACATCTTCTGGCGGGACAAGCCAGCCCGTTTCGCCAGCTCGCACCAGCTCAGGCACACCAGAAATGGAAGTTGCCACAACGGGCATCCTGCTTGCCATGGCTTCCATTAACGCAACGGGAATCCCTTCCATCTTGCCCGTGTGAGTCACCACGCTGGGCTGAACGTAACAATTGGCTGTCTGCAAGAATCGTGAAACTTCATCTTGGGTGCGTGGCCCCATTAACTCGATATATCCCTCAAGATTGTTCTCTTGGATGGCACGTTCCAAAGCAGATTGCAGATCGCCGCCGCCGATAATCCTGCATCGAAATGGAATACCGCGTCGAACTAATTCTGCGCATGCTTTGACCAAATAAATATGACCCTTGTAGGGCTGCAAGCTACCGACACTGATGATTTCCAACCGACTGGATTTGTTGGGATTATTCTGATTCGCAATCTGATAATAAGATGGTTCGATTCCACATCGGACGATCGTTGTCTTCTCGTTCACCCAGGGCCCGAGCAGTTCCGCCAGGTATTGACGATTGAACTCTGAAATCGCGGAGATAAAAACAGAATCATGCAGTTTGGTCGCGAGCATTGGCTTTTCAACAAAAATATCGTGCGCATGAACCGTTACACTGTAGCTGATGCCAGTCAATTGGTTGATCAGCCAAGCAACCAACGCGGGATGGGTTGCATAATGCGCATGGATATGACTAATGCCCTGTTTCTTAAATTGCTCCGCCATCCACACCGCACGCGGGAACAGCAATAAGGCCCGCGCCAAAAACCTGGAACTGCGAAAATTCTCCCGCAGCACCCTCCATAACAGTAAAAAGTATTGGCGCGGGCGACTTATCATTTTGAATAGATTTGTTGAAAGCAAATCGAAGGAAAACCATGGCACAGCGTGAGCACGAGTCAGCCAGGGGCGCGCTTCCTCATGGATGATCTCCTGGCGCTGGATGATGAGCGGATACAACTCGATTTGCCATCCCAGCCTCTCCAGATAAATCATTTCCCGCAGGATGAACGTCTCGGGCAAATGGGGAAAACGGGAAACAATGTAAGCAATTTTGTTCGCCATGGTTTCTTCCAGTTAGCGTGCG
>WNFZ01017455.1_pt1 | contig 12194 bp, 13 predicted proteins | sample 5400081 | NCBI WGS metagenome assembly WNFZ01 (sample SAMN13153365, study PRJNA577476) | soil metagenome | isolation source: 80 cm soil or saprolite under grassland replicate 1 | place: USA:California | collected 2016-06-15
GCCCGCTCGTCGTCACCCTCAAGCAGTAGGGCGCGGGCCAGCCCGAGGTGGCCCACGGCCCGGGCACGCCGGTTCCTCAAGGGCTCGGCGGCAGCCAGGAGCCTCTCGACATGGATCTTGGCCTGTACGCTGTCGTCCCGGGCCAGCGCCACGGCTACCAGGATCTCCTGGGCGTGCCAGCCGAGGTAGCAGACCTCAGATTCCTGCTCATAGAGGCTCCTGGCCCACTGTTCTGCTCGATCGAGATCGCCGGCAGCCAGGGCGGCGACGCCCAAGGCGTGCATAAGCACCCCGGTCCCGAGACGCAGCCTTTCCTGCCTGGATTGCTCGAAATCAGCCTCCGCCCGCTCGCGAGCAGCGTCCGCCGCGCCCATGTTGGCGTCGAGAAGGCACAGGACCTCAACCGCACAGTACCGGCTCAGCGGGTCCTGTCCAGTCATCATGGCCAGCGCCCGCTCACCATGAGCGCGGGCGCCGGCCAGGTCCCCGGCCGAGAAAGCGGTGTGTGCCAGGCACCACAAGCACCAGCGGATGTCGTCCTCAAAGCCGATAGCTTCCGCCACCCTGAGCGTTTCCTCGAGCGGGCTTCGCATCGGGCCGGGATCGTCCTGACAGAAATAGCTGATCGCCAACGAGGCCAGCGCGTCACACAGCGCGACATCGTCTCCTGCGGTCCGCGCCAGCTCAGCCGCCCGCATGAGCATCGGATCGCCGGCACCGGGATCACCCAATATGACCAGAGCCCCGAGCCGGTTGAGAGCGAGTGCCTGCGAGCGGGTATCGCCAATCGCCGCGCCCATTTCCAGAGCCGAGGTGGCGGAGGACTGCGTGCGGGCAAAATCGCCAAGCCAGAACGACAGATTCGACAGCTTGGCCAGGGCGAGAGCCCGTCCAGGGGAAGGCTCAGGCGGGGCGGCACCCAGGCTCTGCTCTGTCGCCGTCACCCCCTCCGCCAGTCGCCCCCGCACCCGCCAGTACAGGCCCAGTGCTCCCACCATGGCCAGGGCATCGTCTGGCGCACGGGCGCAGCCATCGTCGATGGCCGCCCGCAGGTTGGGTGACTCATCATCGAGACGGGCGCGGCCGGCCGGGACCAGTGCCCAAAGCTCTCGGTCGGCGCGCTGGGCCAATTCCCCGAAATAGGCACGGTGCCGGTCCGCCAACGGGACGCCCTCGCCCGCCGCGGCCAAACGCTCGGAGGCGTATTGGCGAACGAAATCAAGCATCCGGAAGCGCGTGGCACCTTCCCTGCGCTCCACCGCCAACAGCGACTTATCCACCAGGCCCTGGATCTCGTCGAGGATCTGGTCGGGAACGATGGCACCCCCGGCACACACCGCCGTGGCGGCTTCCAGGTCGAAGCCCCCCGAGAAGACCGACAACCGGGCAAACAGCTGACGCTCCCGGTCGGCGAGGAGTTCATGGCTCCAGTCCAAAGACGCCCGGATGGTCTGGTGGCGAGGATCTGACTGGTGACCGCCACGCAGCAGTCGCAGATGATCATCGAGGCCGCCGGCAATTTCCTCAGCGGAAAGAACACGAACCCGTGCCGCGGCCAGCTCGATAGCCAAGGGGATGCCGTCCACCCGGCGAACGATCGTCTCAACCGCTCCGGCGACATCCTCGCTCAGCTCGAACCGTGATTGCACGTAACTGGCTCGATCAGCAAAAAGCCGGGCCGCATCAGACGCCCCTGCTTCACCGGCGTCGCTGCGCTTCTGCATCGACAACGGGGGCACTGGCCATACCAGCTCCCCCGCGATGTCAAGTGGAGAACGGCTCGTGGCCAGAATCGCCACGGATGGACACCTGCGCAACAGCACCTCGGCCACACGCCGGGACGCATTCAGGACATGCTCGCAACAGTCCAGCACCAGCAGGGCCGTTGCCTCGCGCAGGTACTCCACCGCCGCTTGCAGCGGAGCGCGGCTGGATCCGCCGCCCACCGATTCGAGCACAGCGCCGTCGACCAGGCCGGGGTTGGCCAGCGAAGCAAGCTCAACCAAGTAGACCTTCGCCCAACCCAGGTCACCGGCGCTGAAGCCCAGCTCCAGGGCCAAGCGGGTCTTACCGATACCGCCGATGCCAACCAGGGTGACAAGTCGCTTTCCCTCCCGGAATAGCGACCGGAGCTCGTCCAACTCTCGTTCTCGGCCAACGAAGGTGGTCAAGGACATCGGAAGGTCGCCGGTAACCTCCACGTCCTGCGGGTTGTCGACACGGGAGCCCGGTCCGGGATCGTGTGCCTTCCCCATGCCAACAATCATGGCACGCGAGGCCGGCGGCAGGATTGTTCCGTGTCCGGCGCGGTGAGTTCTTGAGCCGGGCACGACGACGCCTCTAGCCGCAGCTGGTGCAGGCCCAGCCGCACATCCTGCCAGGTGGCCAGCACCAGCCGCAACTCCAGCGGGCCACGCATCACCAGCAGCTCTAGCTGACGCCCAGCCTCGGCGGGGCCGAGCTCGTGTACGTCATCGACCACCAGCCAGACTCGGTCGCTCAGCCGCGTCAGGTCCTTCAGCAGCCGCTCGGTGATCGCCCACCGTCCAGCTCCGGGGCCGCCGTCAACGGCCGCACCACCACCGACCCCGGGGCCGTCTGGCTCAGCGCGCCTAGCATCGAGAGCCGGAACCGCTGCGGATCACGCTCGTCCCGCCCCAACGGCAGCCACTCGACACTGAGCGACGACCGCAGCAAGACCGTCTTCCCGCCTCTCGGCGGGGCCGACACCCCACGGTGACCCGCGCCGCCGCCCCGAGCCGCTCGAACAGCCCGGGCCGGGGAATGACTCCTTTCGCGCCAGGACCAGCGGCGCGGCTGGCACGGCGTCCGATGACTCGGCCTGCCCCACGGCCAGATCATCGCACGACGCCAAGCCGTCATCGGTTCAGGTCGGCGTCATAGAGCCACCGGCAGCTCGAACGAGATGCCGGTCGCGGCGTCGGCAACGGAGACAGTCGGTTCGCCGTCCGTCCAGTCCAGCAGCAGCGTGGCCTCGATGCCGGGCCGCCGGCAAGCATGCTCCGCCGGCCGGTGCTCACCAGCAGGGCTCGCGTTCAGGCGTTATCCTCCCGCCCGAGATCCCGTTTGGGAAGCTGGCTGACAGCGACATGGGCGCCGTCCAGCAGTCGCTCTTCGGGGAGCGTGAACCGTCGCTACGAGCCCCGGCAGATCATGAGGATCGGCGCGGTAGCCAGCGCCCCCAAGCCTGCGATGAACCACACCCACCGCCGGTATCCCTTGATGTCCTCGCCGACGATGCCGAGCTCGGGCAGCCGCCTGACCAGCGGCCGGCAGATCTCGGCTCTTTCCCAGTACGGGCCGACGACCGGCGCGACCTCCTCGTCGAAGAACCGCCGGACGGTGATGAGGTGCGACCATTGCTCGTCGGTGACCTGCTCGCGGACGGAGAAGAAGTCCGTTCCGAGGGATTCCCCGAGATGTGCGCTCGTCGCCTGCGTCATTGCTGGCTCCCCTCCGCGGTGAGGCCGGCATTGAGGAACGCCTCCACAGCGGAGGCCAGGCGTTCCGCGTCAGCGGCTAGCTCGAGGTGGCCGCCGTGGTAGATGCGCAGCTGGCTGCGCGGTATCAGCCGGTGCATGATCCGCGCGTTGACCAGCGGGATGATCCGCCATCACCCCGGCGGTCACGGCCAGTGCGGTCACCACTGGACGTGCACGGCAACCTCGTGGTGGGCGACGCGCTCATCCCAGCGGCTAAGTGCCGCCCGGGCTGCTTCCTCCACGACGGCCCGCTCGCAATCGGCCCCGGCGAGGCCGCGAGCCCCCTCCAGGTGCACAGAACCTCCGCACCCTCGGCATCTACGTCACCCCAGCACCGGCGCCCTCGTCCTGCGCTCACCCGGCAAGACCAGCCCGCGGCGCTGACACGAAAGGACACGCTGATCAGCACGACTGCGGCCGGCACGCCCGCACCCTGACCCCCCGGCGCAGGTGCCCTCGTCATTCGCGTTCCGCCACGCGAAGCCCCCGTTGCGGCGTCCACGACTCGATGACCAGCAACGTCGCCTCCGGGTTCAGCCCGGTGGTGACGACCTCGCAAATGTCGGCAGCAAACAGATCCCCAGCAGGCCCGTCGCCGACCGGCCCGGCGAGAACCGCCCGCCCGGCGACCTTCGCCTCGCCCGGCCACCCGGCCTCCTTACCCTCCTGTGGGTGAAACGCCGGGCCATGCAGGGCGAACCTCGGATCCCGCCGCAGATCCGCACCCTGGCGCGCCCCCGGCATCGACCCGAACCTGAGCTCACCGTCAGCGAACCCGCACTCGATGCCCGAGATCCGTGGCGAGCCGTCGGCCCGCAACGTCGCGATCGTCTTGTGCCTGCCCGCGCCGAACAGCCGCCGCACCCGCGCCGCGAACTCGGGCTCCGCCCGCTCCACGAGACAGCTACTGGCGGAACCGGGGAGCTGGGGGTCCGTGCTGACTAACGGGGCTTCGCCCCAGCGGTTTCAGCTGTGCGCGGGCACTGGTGCCAGGGCGCGGTGGAGCTGGGCCCGGGAGCGGATGCCGAGCTTGCGGAACACCTTGTTCAGGTGGTAGTCGACGGTGCCTTTGCTGATGTACAGGCGGGCGGCGATCTCGGGGTTGGACAGCCCCTCGTCGGCCAGGTCGGCGATGCGGGCCTCCTGCGGGGTGAGTTCATCCAGGGTCGCGTTGCGGCGGCTGTGCGCGGTGGCGCCGGTCGCGGTCAGCTCCTGCCGGGCCCGGCCGGCGAACGACTGGGCGCCCATCGCCTCGAACAGGTGGTATGCGGTGCGCAGCTGGGCGCGGGCGTCGGTGCGGCGGCGCTGGCGGCGCAGCCATTCCCCGTAGAGCAGGTGGGCGCGGGCCAGCGGCAGCCGCATCCGGGTCCGGCCCAGTCGCCCGATCGCTTCGGTATACAGCTGCTCGGCGGCGCCGCCGTTGGCCAGCAGGGCCCGCGAGCGGGCCTCGAGGCCCAGCCCCCGTCCGTGCCGCCGAGCCGGGTATGCGCGCGCAGCGCCTCCAGCGCGGTCTGGGCCGCCTCCGGCTGGTGGCAGCGGACGGCCGCCTCGACCAGCTCGGCCAGCGCCTGGACCATCCCGCCGCCCCCGGGGTGCCGCTCGCCCGAGCGCTGCGCGGCGGCCAGCGCCTCCGGGTAGCGGGCCAGGCCGTTGTACAGCACCGCGAGCGCATGCTCGAGCCTGGCCGCCCGGCGCGAGACGCCGCCGATCCCCGGGTCCCGGCGCAGCTGCTCGATGTGCCCGGTTGCGGCGCGCTCCTCCTCGCGCAGCGCGGCCAGCAGGCCCGAATCGCCGCCGGAGCCAGGTTCCATGCCGGTCGCCTGCCTGATCACCTCGGCCTCATCCCGCGCCGCCGCGGCGCCGGCCAGCTCGCCGGCATCGACGCAGTAGAGGGCGCGGTAATCCAGCGCTTCGGGCAGGAGGCTGAGCGCGCCGGCCTCGCGGGCCAGCGCCGGGCTGGGCTGGCTGACCGCCAGCCCCGACACGCTGCCCGCCCCGCTGGAGGCCATGAGCCTGGGACAGTTCGAGCCCGATGTGTGGATCCCCCGCTCGCACCCGGCGGCCCGCCGCGGGGTGATCGGCCTGGCCCCCGCACCGCGCCAGCACCGCGACCTACGACCGGTGGCTGGCGGTCTTGCGGGCGGTGAACCCGCGGTTCGAATTCACCGACCCCCCGTTGCGGCGCTCCCTGCCGATGGCGCTCACCTTCGCCGCCACCGCCAGCCGGCCCACCGCGGTGCTGACCGGCCCCGCCGCCATCGCCGGACCCCCGCCCGGCGTGATCCGGCTACCCCGCCCGGCCGGCGCCGGCGACATGGCCCGGGTCAGCATCGCCGGCCACCCGCTGACCGCGACGGCGGCCCTGATCTGGAACGGCGACCTGCCCCGCCCGCTGCAGCAGATACTCTTCGACACCGCCGACGGCCTGACCCGGCCGGCACCGGCATCCCTGTCCCCGTTGGCTGATCAGCAGCCCGCAGCGGGATAGGCGGGAATGCTGCCCTGCCAGACCCCGCCGTGAAGTCACGGCACCTACCTCCCAAGGAGGCCTGCGATGTCGTCCGCGCCTTATGACCTCAGCATCAGCGCCGCCCGAACCGGCGCACTGTTCGCATCGCCACTGCAGCGCTCCGATGAACCCAGCGCACGGCAGATCCGGCAGGCGATCGCCACGGCCATCGGCGCGCACGGCGTGCCGGGCTGCGCGGCCCATGTCGCGCAGGCCTATGGCGAGCACCCCGAGACCGCGCTCACCCCGATGCGCTGGGCGCTCACGGCGGTGGCCGGCGCCTTCGGCGGTTCACGGGCAGAGCCGACCCACGCCCCCGTACCTGGCCACTACACCATGCCCTGCACCTCCGGTGCCGCATGAGCCACCGCCTGGAGTTCCGCGCCACGCGACAGGCCCGCTCACGGTGACCGGCCACGGGCCCGGGCACGAGCGCGTCGGCGACGCACACCGCTGTTCGCATACCTCATCGGCGCAGCTCGAGTTCACCACCCTGACTCATCCAGGTCGACATCGCCCAGCCGCACCCCAGCAGCTCGGAGGCGCGTGCCCCCGAACTGACCTAGCACGCCAGCAATGCCCGGTCCCGGGCGCAACCCATCTGGGCGAACAGCTCGTCCCATTGCGGATCGGGAATAGCCCGCGGTTGCCAGGCGGGCACCTTCGGCCGCAGCCTGCCCGCCGGTGCGGCCGGGATCGCCCCACATGCCGGGCCGGCGAACAGCCGATCCTGCTCCGCTGGGCGCGAGGATTTCGCAGTCTGGCTGCCTATCGCTCTATAACTCTCAGGTGTTGGCCAACGCCACCAGCCTGGGCTGCAATTGTTCAGACGACGTGTTGACTAGCCGGAGGACCCATATGAGCGGCATGTCGGCAGGGTGTCACACCGTGGCCGACAGCTTGGGCTCTGGAGCCGCCGACACTCGGACCGGCCTTCGGATGCTGGACGGAAGCGACGGCGCAGCAAAGCTGCACCGAGATGACAGGAGGTTTTGCCCGTGACTATCGGCGGGAGCATCGCACTTATAGTGACCGGCGCAATCCTGCGGTACGCCGTCAACTGGTCCTTCGCCCACGTGAACGTGCCGCTCATAGGCCTGATCTTGATGGTTGGCGGTGCTATCGGGCTGATCATCTCCCTCGTGTTCCTCATGCGCCGCCGGACGTCCGCCCCGTCGGAGGAGGTTTACCAGCAGCGCAAGTACACCGAGGTTCCGGGCCGTACGCTGAGCCTCCGGATCGTTACATCGAGCCTTCGGGCCGCTCCACCGAGCCGCCGGCCTGACCATGAGGTCGGCGGCCCGGGCGCGTTCCTGCCGGACCGGTTCTGTCTACGCGCCGGGCGGCTCGGCAAACACCAGGTACTTGAAGGGATCGAGTTGCCGGTGGAGGTCCAGCGCCGGAGGTGTTCGTGAATGAATGACATGAAAAGCCGGGGGAGTCGTAAGGTTGCGGTGCTGGGGCCGATCCCTCGCGACCAAGTGGTGACTTATGCCGGTGAGCGGGTCGAGAAGTACGGATGCGTGATGTATACGGCGGTTGCCCTCTCGGCTCTGCTGGATGCTGGCGACACGATCGTCCCGATATCACACGTCCGCCGGCGGGACGAGGGTCCGATCAAGCAGATCCTCGGGTCCTTCCCGAATATCGACACCTCCGGTATAACGTCGCCGGCCGACCAGGGGGACGTCGTCGAGCTGCGTTATATCGACCAGAATCGTCGCGTCGAGCGGCAGACGAGCTTCATGAACCCGATCCTGCCCGCCGACATCGACAAGGTGCTCGATGCCGACGTGTTTGTCTGTGTCCCGATCACGGACTATGAGGTGGGGCAGCCAACGCTGCGGCACATCAAGGAGCACAGCCGCGCAACCGTGGTGCTTGATGCCCACGGCCCTGCGACGACGCTGACCCGCAGCGGCGAGCGCCATCCCAGGGTGTGGGCTGACCTGGACGTGTGGCTTCCGTACATCGACATCCTGAAGATGAACCTGGACGAAGCGGGCTCGGCGTGGCTCGGTGCATCAGCGGAGGTGGCGGCTGATCCGCCGAGGCTGAGCGATGAACAATTGCGCGGCCTGGCGCATCATTGTCTGGACCGCGGTGTCGGGGCGGTATGCGTGACCCTCGACGAGCGTGGCTGCGTAGCCTTCTACCGGGACGGCTCCGGCGGGGTCGCCGGGGAGTTCGTCGATCGCATCGAGGTGGAGCACGTCGTGGACACGACCGGTGCCGGCGACTCGTTCGCCGGGGGACTGGCCTACGGCTACCTCGCCTACCGGGATTACGTCGTGGCGTGCCAGTACGGGAATGCGATGGGCGCTCAGCGCTGTACCGGCACGAATCTGAACGTTTACCTGTCACGAGAGGAAACGGAGCAGCAGATCCTTGCGGCGTACGGCCCTCGACCGCAGGAGGAACTTCCCTGAACATCCCGGCGGTACGGATTCCGGTTGGCTGATCGTCCAGGACGGCTTCGCTGCGGCGCTGGGGACCGTATCCATCGGCGCCTCCGCCGGGCACATGCAGAACGAGTGGAGTGGGTACACCTTCGGCGCCGCCGGCCGCCGTCGGTGACCGCGAAGGCGGCTGGGCCGGCAGGAGGTGCCGTGGACGGTTTCTTGCTCGCCTATGACGGCTTCGATCCCGGGACCGAGGGGCTGCGGGAGGCGCTGACCTCCACGGGCAACGGTTACCTGTGCACACGCGGCGCGGCGGAGTGGGAAGACGCCGACGGTGTGCACTATCCGGGCACGTATGCGCACGGAGGCTACAACCGCGAGACGACGATCCTGGGGGGCCTGCCCGTCCTCAACGAGGACCTCGTCAACCTGCCGAACTGGCTCGGCCTCCAGCTGCGTATCCAAGGCGAGGATGCGATCAGGCTCGCCGATGTCGAGTTGCTGGGCTACCGCCACGAGTTCGACATCCGGAACGTGACCGTCCTGCGGCACCTCCGCTTTCGTGACCGCACCGGCAGGGAGACGACGCTGAAAAGCCGCCGGTTCGTCAGCATGGCCGACCCGCACCACGCCGGGATCGAGTGGACCCTCGTCCCCCAGAACTGGTCCGGGCACGTCGAGGTCATCTCAGCGCTCGACGCCCGGGTGAGCAACGGCGGCGTCGCCCGCTATCAGCAGCTAGAAGGCCGTCACCTGAACCCCGTTTCCCCGCGGACGTTCGGGCCCGAGGTCATCGCGCTCAAGGCCGAGACCCGGCAGTCGAATCTGTACATCAGCCAGGCGACGCGCACGCGCGTGTTTCGCGGTGGCGAGCCGCTGCCAGCGAGGCGGACGCTCTACCAGATGGAGGACTACATCCAGCAGGTCCTGGCCTTCGACATACGACAAGGCGAGGCGACGCGGGTCGAGAAGATGGTCGCCTTCTATACGTCACGGGACCCGGCGGTCAGCGACACGCTTGTGAGGGCGGCCAGGTCGGCGGCCCGTCACAGCGACTTCCCCGCGTCTTTCGAGCGCCACAGCGCAGCATGGGACGAATTGTGGCGGGCATGCGATGGGCGCGTGTCCGGAAACGAGCAGGTCCAGGTGCTGCTTCGGCTGCACATCGCGCACCTTCTCCAGGTCTGCTCCCCGCACACAGCCGACCTCGACGCCGGGCTGCCCGCGCGCGGGCTCAACGGCGAGGCCTACCGCGGGCACGTGTTCTGGGACGAGATGTATGCGTTCCCGTTCTTCAACGTCCGGCTGCCCGAGGTCACGCGAGGGCTGCTGATGTATCGCTACCGCCGGATCGGGGAGGCGCGGGCGGCGGCCCGGGAGGCCGGGTTCCGGGGCGCGATGTTCCCGTGGCAGAGCGGCAGCGAGGGCAGCGAGGAGACCCAGCGCGTCCACCTCAACCCGCTGTCGGGCCGCTGGGAGCCTGATCTCAGCCGCAACCAGCGGCACGTCAACGCCGCGATCTTCTTCAACATCTGGAGCTACTTCCAGGCCACCCGCGACTACGCGTTCGTCGAACGCTACGGCGCGGAGATGATGCTGGAGATCGCGCGGTTCTGGGCGTCTATCGCGAACTTCAACCCCGAGCGTGAGCGCTATGAGATCCACGGCGTGATGGGCCCCGACGAGTTCCACGAGAAGTACCCGGGCGCGCCGCAGGGCGGGCTGCGCAACAACGCCTACACCAACGTCATGGTGGCGTGGCTTTGCGGCATCGCCGGGAAGCTGCCCTCGCTGCTCCCGGCGAGTAGCACGGAAGGATTGCGCGCACGGCTAGGCATCCGTGACGATGAGCTGGCGCTATGGCAGGACATGAGCCACCGGATGTTCGTCCCCTTCCACGGCAACGGGATCATCAGCCAGTTCGAGGGCTACGGCGCCCTCGAAGAACTCGACTGGGACGCCTACCGCGCGAAGTACGAGAACATCCAGCGGCTCGACCGGATCCTGCGTGCGGAGGGCGACGACCCCAACCGATACAAGGTCGCCAAGCAGCCCGACACGGTGATGCTCTTCTACCTCTTCACGCGCGAGGAACTACGCGAGATCTTCGAGCGGCTGGGGTACGACTACCGCCCCGGCACGGCCGCGCGGACCATCGCGTACTACGACCGGCGGACGTCGCACGGCTCGACGCTGAGCTTTGTCACCTACGCGGGAGTACTCGCCGCCCTCGACCCGGAGAGCTCGTGGGACCGGTTTCTCGTCGCGCTCCGCAGCGATGTCGACGACATCCAGGACGGCACGACGAAAGAAGGGATCCACATGGGTGTCATGGCCGGGACACTTGACGTCGTGCAGCGGTATTACGCGGGCACCCACATCCGCGACAGTGTTCTGTACTTCGACCCCCGGCTCCCGAGCGGGCTCGGTGACCTGTCATTCCCGATGCAGTTCCGAGAGACCCCGATACTGGTCACGCTCAGCAGCGACCGACTGACGCTAGCCGTCGGTCCCGAGGGCGCGAGCCACCTCATACGGGCCGGAATACCCGGCGACGTCCGCGAACTGCGCCTGGGCGACCAGGCCGTGTTCGAGCTCAGCCGGGGCGTGCCGGCCAACATGCCGCCGGTCGCTGACTGAAAGACGGACGGCCGCCAAATGTTGCGGCAACGATTTTCGACATCGACGGGTGCTGGCCGGCTCGCCGGACTGGGGCGACGTCCGCGACCGCACGACGTGGTCGCCGGAAGCGTAGGGCAGCGCCGGGTCGTCGGAGCACGGTCCACCGCGAGCACCGCCCGGCCGCGTGCTGCCAGGGCACGGACGTTGCCGCGCCGATGCCCGCGCCGCCCGGTCACTAGGAGAGATTGGCGAAAGTCACTTGACCTGCGGTGAAGTCGCTGCCCCCTGGCTCTGCGACGTCGGTGTACTGGCTGCCGTCCAGCTGGACGACACGGAAGCTGCGCCCGGAGACCAGCTTGCGCAGGTGCCGCATCCCGCTTATGCCCGCGAGCGCGACAGCTATGGCGGCGGCGAGGACCGAGCCGCCAAACAGCGCGAGCCCGCCGACGACGTGTCCCAGCATCATCATGACCACTCCGGCCAGCAGGGCCACCGGCACGACCGCCACCAGCAGCAGCGCGAGCAGCGTCACAGCGATCACGGCCTTGGCCGACCTGTCCGGCGTCCGCTCCGCGTACCAGCCGGTCATCACGCTCACCTCTCAAGGCCCAGAGCCCTTCAAGGGCCCGGGTCTGCCTAGACAACACGATATGTCGCATCCTCTAGATCAACGCGCCTCTCGATCAGAATCATCCCGTGACCGCCGGCCGCGCTGACCGTGGCCGGACAGCCTGCCACCGGAGTATTCCCCACGGTCAGGCCGGATACTGAAGGGGCCGTGCCCGGGCCTGGGCCAGCAAACCAGGCCCGCCCTGACCCGTCGGATTGCCACCCTGCCGGCAAGCTCGCACTCGAGTTGCTGAGGTTCGCGCCATGCGGCATGATCGGATGTTCGCGCCGATCGGCCCTAGATTCGTGCTCGTGGACACCGAGGGGTGGTTCTGGATCAGGACCGTTGGCGCGCCGCGGGACGGCGACCCTCGTGATGGTGAACTGCACCAGTCGACTCGCGAGGGTGCCACGTTCGCGGCCACTCAGTCGAGACAGAACTCGTTGCCCTCGATGTCCTGCATCACGAGGCACGACTCGTTGTCGCCATCGGCAGGCAGTAGTCGCACGCGTACCGCGCCGAGCGCGACCAGTCGTGCGCATTCGGCC
>WNFZ01005014.1_pt1 | contig 12193 bp, 12 predicted proteins | sample 5400081 | NCBI WGS metagenome assembly WNFZ01 (sample SAMN13153365, study PRJNA577476) | soil metagenome | isolation source: 80 cm soil or saprolite under grassland replicate 1 | place: USA:California | collected 2016-06-15
GGCCTCGACCAGCGCCCAGCGCAGGTACTTGGGGCCCTGCTTGGCGAGCGGGCCGCGCCGGTCTGAGTCGCCGGACTGGTAGACGCGCGGGCAAAGACCGCTGTAGCCGACGAGCTTGGCCGGGGTCGGGAAGCGGGCGATGTCGCCGATCTCGGCGGCGATCGTGTAGCCGAGCACCCAGCCGATCCCGGCGCGCTCATCAGCAACTGCAGATAGCGATGGTCGGCGGCCAGGCGGCGCAGCTCGCGCTCGATCCCGTCGATCTGCTCCTCGAGCACGTCGACCAGGTAAAGACTCGTCGCGACGCTCGAGCGCCACGGCTCGGGCAGCTCGCAGCGCTCGAGGAAGCGCTGCCCACCGACGCCGAAGAGGTCATCGACCGGAGCGCGCAAGCCGTGCTGGAAAAGGATCGCGTGCACGCGGTTCTTGAGCGAGGTGCGCTTGTGCACCAGGTGGAGCCGGAAGCGCGCCCGCTCCCGCTCGCCCCGCACCTCCGGTCCAGGCAGCCAGATCTCCGGCACCAGGTCGCGGCGGGCGAGCTCGGCCAACACCCAGGCGTCGATCCGATCGGTCTTGCACGCGAGCGGCGCGATCCCCTTCGCCCGCTGCGCATCCGCGATCCGCACATCCCAGCCGGCGAGCTCGAGCTGGTCGTGCACGAACCGCGCCCCGGTCATCGACTCGATCGCCGCCAACACCGGCTGCCGATGCTCGCGCTCGAAGCCGTGCACAAGATGCGCGAGCCCATCGCGATCCGGCGGGCAGGCGCCCTCGCCGACCCGCTCACCGTCAGCGGCGAGCGCGTGCCAGTCGAGACGCTTGCGACTGAGATCCAATCCGACGTACAACATCCGTGGGCCTCCTTCCGTGATCACCCGCCGGAGTCTCTCCGGCGAGCCGGAGGCCCTTCTTCATCGGATTCATTACGAGTTAAGCCCGTCTAGTTCATGGGTTCCATGACTTACGAGCAAATGCGGCGGGCGGCGCCGGAAGGCTAGTCCGTGTAGGTCCACAAAAGTCCAGAGCGTTCCAGCGATGTGTTCCAACGGTGTTCCAATCGCGGCCATTCGGGCGGCGGTCAGCCGGACCATCATTCGTACTTGCGGTCGTAATCTCGACGGCCCGCGTCATCTCACGCCCTCACCTGGCGACGCGCGTCCCGCCGCGCAGATTTTCGAGCCTTCGCCGGCTTCGTGAGTTCGCTGTTGAAATGGCTCACCGCCGCGTTCGGCAGCGCTGTGAGCTCGCGCAGGTGCAGGCTGCCGACTGAGGCGAGGCGGCCAACCAGTTCGCTTGGCGCGTTCTCGCCGTGCACGCGGTCGACCAACTCGTCGCTGATCGCCTGGGCGCAGCGATCGGCGGACTCTGCCCAGCCGGCGAAGAACCTGCTCGCCGCCGTGATCGAGGCGAGCTGTATCCGCGCGGCATGCACGAGCACTTCGCGCACGGCGCCCGCCTGCCTGCCGCCCGCAATGTTCGGGCGCGCGCTCGGCGAGGCCGGCGTCTTGTCGTTTCGTTGAGTCGATGCTGTTGCAGCCATGTCAGTCTCCTCTAGGTCGAAAGGCCTCGACGGCCCAGCCGCCGATGGCCAACAGGACGAGCGCCAGCGCGAGGCCGGCGAAGAACAGGCGCCGCTTCACTGGCCGCGGCTTCGGATAGGTCGGTGCTGACCGGCGGAGTCGTGCGCCGGCAGGAGCGAGTTGCTCAGCGCGAAGCGGGCGACCTCGTGGCCGAGCTTCAGGCCGGCGATGTGATCGAAGCGAAAGTGCTGCCCGGCGTAGATCCGGCTTAGACCGGCCTCTTCCGCCGCCGCGGTGAAGCTCGTGAACGAGCGGGTCACGTCCGGCAGGGCCGGCGAGGTGACCGAGAAGCGCTGGTCATCTCCGTAGAAGCTCGCGAGTGCAACGGCGGCCGCGGCGCTGATTGTGCTGTGGGCACCCGGGTACGACGGGTCGGGCGCTGTGTTTACCGAGAGCGGGAGCCAGCTCGGGTCGGCAGCTGTCAGGTGGTTGCCGTCGCTGTCCGCGAGGCGGATCGCCGTCACCGGCCGCCAGAGCCGGTAGGTGTACTTGGCGTCGTAGAAGGCAATTACCGAGTCGGCGACGCTGAGGTTCAAGGCGGCGAACAACCGTGCCGTCGTGGGCAGGTCGCTGTGGTGCGCGAGCGCGACGGTCTGGGCGATCTGGTTCCAGAAGTTTTGGATCGGCGGGTTCCAGAACTTGCCGATCTCGGTCTGGTCGGCAGTCCTCGTCGTGCTCGTTGCGGAACCGAGGCTCTGCACCTCGTTAACCGCAGCGGCGTACGCGTCGCTCGTCAGCGGCGGCGGCGGTCCCGGGCGAAACTGGTCGCCGCGCTCGAGCACGAACGGCGTCACCTGTCCCCAGGTTGTGAATACGGGTGTCGGGAAGTTCGGCGGCGTCGACCGGTAGTCGCCGGGATTCGTGCCGGCGACGAACGGCGGCGCGGCGACGTTCGAGCCGTCGTTCGCACGGATCGCGACAAGGTCGTTCGCGACCTGGTCACCGAGGCGGATGCCTTTGTCTTTTGCCGGTCCGTTCGGGACCTTGGCGAGCTCACCGGCGCAGTCGGCGTCGAGTGCGCTCTGCTGGGAGGGGTAGAGCGCAACGAGAATGGTATGAGCTGCGGCGTCGGCGGCGGCGGTCTCCGACGCCGAACGCGGCGCACGGACGGAGATCAGGTACGGCTCATGCGCGCGGTCGATCGAGTTGACCGCGTCGTAAATCGCGGCGTGGAGGATCGCGAAGTTGCGCGTCGGTTGGATGGTCGCCGGCTGCGCGCCCGGCGTGTTCACGATGGACAGCAGAACCCGGTTCCAGTCGATCACCGCCTGGCCGGATTCACGAGCGCCGTGCGCGTGCCTCTTGGGGTGACGCATGTTCAGTGAGGCCGTTCGGGGCGAGGTGCTCGCGTAGGCGGTGGCCGCGACGACTGCGGTCGCACCGAGTGCGCCGAGTGCGAGTCCGAGAGCGAACAGCCGTACAGAAAACTGTTTCATCACAGTGCTCCTTTTTCGTTGGTGATTGCTGTTGTGTGGAGGTCTCCGGTGAGCGTCCGCGACCACGCGTCGAAGTCGCGGAAATCGCCGCTGAAGAAGATGGCGAGCACGTCGTCGCGCGCCGTCACGAAGACGGCGCGGACACGCTCCGAGGCGAGCAGCTCCCAGTGCAGGTGGCGCCGCTCGTTCGCCGTCGTCGCCCAGCTGATGTCGAGCTCGTACATGCTCACGCGGCGGGATCCAGCGGGTAGAGGAGCGACTCGGGCCTGGTGGCGGGCTCGCCCGCGCCTTTGAGCTTGAAGCTGTGGATGTGCGCGTTTGCGCCCGAACCCTCGACGCGGCTCACGCTGTAGAGCTCTCCGAGCTCGAGGCGTCCGTTGCGGATCGAGAACTGATAGCGGTCGAGCCCACGCGGCGCGGGTCCGGCTGTGCGGTTGCCCTCGGTGTCGAACTCGCTGCCGTGACAGGGACAGCCGAAGCCCGCGGCCAGGGTCGGGACGAGCCCGACCTCGCCGGCACTCGTCCTCTCGAACCTTCGCCGCTGCAGCAGGAGCGGCCCGTTCGGTTGCGTCGGGCAGCCCACGTGGGTGCAGCGGCTGGACATGATCGTGAAGCTCGGCACGTTTCCGACCACTCCGTTGTTGCGGACATACGCGGCGCGGCGCGAGACCTCGCCCGCCCCCGGATCGGAGAGGAAGGTCGCGACGACGAACTGGCCTTCGGGGAACGCGCTGATCGGGCCGAGGTCGACCGCCCGCCGCCGCTGGCCGAGGAACGATGGCAGCACCGCGAACCCGACCGCAGGCAACGCCACGCCCAAGGCGACAAGACCGCCGAGCCCGAGCGTCGCCCGCTCGAGCAGGCGGTTGCGCGGAAACCGCTCCGGGCCCGTCTCCTCGCGGCTACCAGCTGCCGGGCGCGAGACGACCTCTCGCCGAGGCGCACCGCGGTTGCTACGTACCCAGCCGAAGCCGGCGACGACTGCTATCGCGCCGCCGAGCGGCGCGAGTACAACCGGGTTCACGATCAGCCCGATAAACAGCACGGCGATCCCGATCGCGAAGCCGATCGGCCAGACCGTGGCTCCGGACGCGGGATACTCCCGACGCTGTTGCCGCGGCTCCATCAGTCGACCCGGATGGCGAAGACGTCGAGCGCAAGCTCGAGTCCGGCCAGTTCGGCGACGAGCGCGTGGTCCAGTGTTGTACTCATTTGATGCTCCTCCAAGTAAGTGGCCGAGCGAGCCGCGGGCGGCTCAGGAATTCGGTTGTGCTGGCGATGGTGGAGACGGCGGACGCGCGTTCGCACCGTGGCGACCCCCCTGTCTTTCCCGCTCGTTTCACCGCCGAGGCAGGCGTCCTGTTTGGAGGTGCCTCAGCTCACTTCATGAGCGATAGTCGCGGGGGTACGGCGACAGCCGTGACTTTCCGCGCGTGGAGAGTAGGCTCAAGGCATATGAAAGTGGCCGCGGCCACCGGACCGCTGCTCGAGCGGAGCGAGGGGCTGGCGCGGATCGAGTCGGCGCTGGCCGACGCTCGCGCGGGGCGCGGCAGGTTCGTGGTGATCGAAGGGCCGGCCGGGATTGGTAAGACGGCGCTGCTCGCGGCGGCGCGGACCGCGGCTGCGGATGGCGGAATGCGCGTGTTGCGGTCGCGGGGGACCGAGCTGGAGCGCGATTTCGCCTTCGGAGTAGTGCCCAGCTTTTCGAGCCGCCGCTGGCCGAGGCATCAGAGCTCGACCGCGCCGATCTGCTGCAAGCCGGTGCCGGCGTGGCGGCCGGCCTGCTCGGGCTCCCGGGCGCCCCGGCTGCGGACGGGCTGCCCTCGTCGGGCGTCGATCCTTCGTTCGCGATCGTCCACGGCCTTTACTGGCTGTGCGCGAATCTGGCTGCTGTGGGTCCGCTCTGCGTGGTCGTCGACGACGCACACTGGGCGGACGCGCCATCCCTGCGCTACCTGGCGTTTCTGCTCACGCGCCTCGAAGAGCTGGACGTCGCGCTCGTCCTAGCGGCCCGCCCGCGGGAGGCGGGCACCGATGCTGAACTGCTCGAGACGGTCACGACCGATCCGGCCGCTGACGTGATTCGTCTGCCGCCGCTGACAAGAACAGCGGTCGCCCAGCTCGTGGAGTCGAAGCTCGCTGGGGTTCCGGATCCGGTCTTCGTCGACGCCTGCCTACGCGCAACACGAGGGACGCCGTTCCTGATGCGCCTGCTCGTTGAGGCGCTGAGCGAAGAAGGAATCGCACCGACCGCAGAGGCAGCGCGTCACGTCGAAAGAATCGGTGCACGACCGGTCGGCCGCTCGATTCGCCTCCGGCTCCGGAGGCTGCCGGAGCATGCCGGACGGCTGGCTCGTGCGCTCGCGGTGCTCGAACAGAGCGACCTTCTCCAAGCGACGCGACTTGCAGGCCTCGAAGAGACCGAGGCAGCCGAAGCAACCGAACTCCTGACTACCGCGGGGATTCTTGAATCCGGCCGGCCGCTGACGTTCAGCCACCCGATCGTCCGGAGCGGAATCTATTCGGAACTATCCAGCGCAGAACGCGCACAGGGCCACCGTCTTGCCGCCCGACTGCTCGCCGAGCAGCCGGACGCGAACGAGCACGTCGCCAAGCACCTGCTGCTCAGCGAGCCCGCCGCGGATGCTTGGGTCGTCGACCGGCTCGTCGAGGCCGGCCGCGCGGCGGCAGGGAACGGCGCTCCCGAGTCGGCAGCTGTCTTCCTGCGCCGAGTGCTCGCTGAACCACCACCGCCGGGGGACAGGTCGGGATTGCTGCTGGAACTCGGCATGGCCGAGGCGAGCGCCGGGCTTGACGGCTGGCCCGAGCACTTGCAGAAGGCCGTGGACGCCACGCCGGATTCCGCGGCAGCCGCCAGCGCGTCCATGGTGCTGGGGCTCGCGCTCAGCCGCGCTCAGCGCTTCGCGGAGGCGCTCGAGGTTCTCGATCGCGCAGCGTCGGCGCTCGATTCTCGGCACTCCGAGCTCGCGCTCGTGCTCGAGGCTGCCGCCGTGGTTGCCGGGACGAACGACCCGACGACCGCACCGTCCGTCGCGCTCCGCCGTGAGACATTGTGCGAGCGGGCCGCGGACGACCCGGCGGCGCCACCTGAGCTGCTGGCAGCGGCCGCGCTCATCTCCATCCTCACCAACGAGCCCGCCGAGGTCGGCGCCGCCCTTGCGACCCGCGCGCTGGCTGCAGGCAGCGGACAGCCAGGCTCGGAGGGCAGGCCGTGGTTCTCGTTCGCTACGTGGATGTCGCAGACGACGCTCTCGCTGGTTTGGGCCGAGCGGTATGCCCAGGTGCGGCCGCTGCTCGATGCCTCGATCGCGCAGGCACGGGTGACCGGCGACAGCAGCCGGCTTGCCGCGGGCCTGCGCGATCGAGGCTGGATCGCGCTCCGACGCGGCGATCTATGCGCCGCGGAGATAGACACGCGGACAGCGCTCGCCGCGACCGACCTCCCTGCACCAACCATGTACCGCGTCCTGAACGGCGGCGTGCTCGTCAAGGCGCTCGTCGATCAGGGCGAGTTGGACGAGGCAGAGCAGGCGCTCGCGCCGCTCGACTCCGAGGCAGAGAGCGGATTCGTCACGGTCGCAGTTCTTCGCCTCTCCCGCGGCGCGCTCCGGATTGCACAAGGACGAGTCGCCGAAGGGCTGGAGGACTTCCTGGCCGTTGGAGCAGACCTGACGCGTGCGATGGTCACCTGCCCGAGTTTCCTTCCTTGGCGATCTGAGGCAGCGCTCGCCCATCTCGCACTCGGCGACCGCGAGTCGGCTGAACGCTTCGCGGCACAGGAGCTCGAGCTCGCGCAGGCATTCGGCGCCCCGCGCGCACTCGGCGTGGCGAAGCGTGCTGCCGGGGTCGTGGCCGGCGGCGACCGTGGAGAGGTCCTGCTCCGTGAGGCCATCGAAGCCTTTGAGCGGGGCGACGCCGGGTTGGAAAGAGCGCGCGCTCTCGCTGACCTCGGCGCGATGCTTCGGCGACGCAACCGGCGCACCGAAGCACGAGAGCTGCTACGCGAGGCGCTCGACACCGCCTATCGCGCGGGCGCCAGACCGCTCGCCGAACAGGCCGAGACAGAGCTCCGCGCCACCGGCGCACGCCCGCGCCGGGTGGTTCTCACGGGACTCGACTCGCTGACGGCCAGCGAGCGCCGCATCGCAGAGTTCGCCGGCCAGGGCCTTACCAACCGCGAGATCGCCCAGACACTGTTCATCACCACACGCACGGTCGAGGGTCACCTCACGAGCATCTTCCGCAAGCTGCGTGTCGACTCGCGAGACGAGCTTCCTGCCGCACTAGCCGGCGGCGCTCCAGTCCCGGCCTAGCGTCCCGAAAGACCGAGGTAAAAAAACAGGGGGGTCGCCACGGTGCGAACGCGCGCCCGCCGTCTCCACCATCGCCGAGACAAACCAAATCCCCGAGCCGGCCGCGGCGCACGAAAAGGAGACATGCACAGATGAAGAGCCTATTCGACTCAAAGGGTCGCGCACCGTGCGCCCGTGTGGCTCGTTTCGCCGCCTTCAACACGACAGTCAACCGCCGGCCACTGACCCACTTCAGAAAGGAACTCTCATGAAGCGCAAGATCACACTGTTCATCGCCGCCGCCGCGTCCTTGGGGATCGCGCTAACCGCCGCCGGCTGCGGCGGCTCTGCGAGCGGCTCACCGTATTCCTCAGCGCCTTACGGCTCTGCCGACAAGACGAGCGTCCCGAATGGCGTGGCCGGCGCGGCCAAGGTCGGCGTCGCGAACCCGCCGCTGGGCCGCATCATCGTCGACAGCAACGGCCGCACGCTCTACCTGTTCGAGAAGGACAAGAACCGTCGCAGCGCCTGCTCTGGACAGTGCGCAACGTACTGGCCGCCGCTGCTCACCCACGGCAAGCCCGTGGCTCGCGCCGGTGTGAAGCAGTCGCTGCTCGGAACGACCCGGCGCGCAAACGGCAGCCAACAGGTGACCTACGCCGGCCATCCGCTCTACCGGTTCGTCCAAGACGTGAAGCCGGGCCAGACCAAGGGCCAGGGCTCACGGGCGTTCGGCGCCGGCTGGGACGTGCTCTCACCGGCAGGAAAGAAGATCGAGTCCGATGGCTGACAGAGCCACCAACCCTGCACGGGCCGTCGCCAGCGACGACGGCCCGTCGGCCGCAACGGGCGAATACGTGATCGCGCCGACGCGAGAACTGGCTCAGCGGCTCAGCGGGACCCTCGAAGTCCTGCTCCTTTGGCACCCCGAGACCGACCGGCTGGAGCTTTTCGTCCGCGACATGGCAACCGACCCGGGCTTTCGCATTGAGGTCGCGCCGGCCAACGCGATCGACGCGTTCTACCACCCCTACGCCTACGCGGCCAGGCGCGAGAACTCTCACCGCGTAGTCCGAACCGAGACGACGATCGTCGATGGCTAGCGTCCAAGGCCTACAGGAAGCGATCCACATGCTCGTCGCAAAGCGGCAGGCGTTGCACGAGCGCGGCGCCGGCCGCAACGAACTCGAGTCGAACCGGCTCGAGCTCGCGAGCCGCAACAGCAGCTCTCCCATGCGCTGATCGACCGCTGCCTTCGCCGCGCCGATGGGTAGGTAAGCGGTTCGAGACTTGCAGAGGCCGCGGATGGAGCCGGAGCCTTTGTGGAGGCCCCAGGGGCCGCAGAAGACACTGACGAGAAAGTGCTTTTGCCAACGCACCTCTTTTGTCCACCGACATCGACAGCTGTTGTCGCGCGAGCGACTCCCGCAGGGACGCTCGGCGATCGCGGGTCAGCGCAAACTCGATCCCTAATCGGACAGGCCTCTCCCGCCGTCGACGACAAGCCGTTGGCCGGTGATGAAGCCTGCTCCTTTCGAGGCGAAGAAGCTGACCGCCTCCGCGATGTCCTCGGGCGTCCCCATGCGGCCGGCTGGGACAGTGGCCAGGTAGGCGGACTTGATCTCGTCGGAAACAGCTGCGTGCCGCTCGACAGGGATGAAACCGGGCGCGATCGTGTTGACGGTGATGCCGTATTGGGCAAGCTCGCGCGCCCAGCTGCGGGTGAGGCCGATCTGCGCGGCCTTCGCAGTGGCGTAGGCCGATCTTCCGGGCGGCGGTCGGTCGACGACCTCGGAGTCGATCTGGATGATGCGACCGAACCCTCGCGCCTGCATCGCGGGAAGAACTGCGCGCCCGAGAAGAACGGGGCTCTTGACGAAGAACTCGAGCTGCGCGAGGTGATCGGCCCATCCCACTTCGCGCAATGGTGCTTCCGGCTGGGGGCCGGTCGCGTTGAGTACGAGCACCGAGATTTCGCCGAGGCGAGCGACGACTGAAGCTACGAGGTCAGTGACCTGTTGCTCGTCGGTAACGTCGGCTACGAAGGCGCCGGCGACGCCGCCTTCGTCCTGGATCGCACGGGCGACCTCGAGTTCATCCCCGCCGCCGTGGAGACCGTTAACGGCCACGGCCAAGCCGTCACGCGCCAGCCGTCGTGCTATGAACCGGCCTAACCCGCGCGAGCTTCCGGTCACGAGAGCGACCTGCTGCTGTGCATCGACCACGCGCACAATCATCCTTTCTCTCGCCGCTCGGCGGCGGCGAGCCTTCGGAGTGAGCGCCAAGCAGCCCGCGGGAGCACTCTTCCACGCGCCAGACAGGGAGTGCGAAGCGGCGGCGTGTGCGCGCCATGAGTGCGTGGGCGAGTCCAGCCGAGCGCTCGACCCAGGCCCCCGATCAGGATCTCCTCGGCCGGGAACCGGCGGCGCGTCCGCGATCGCTTGCAGCGGACGGCGCCGCCGACGCGACCCTCTGCGTGGACTCCGCTTCGTTCGAGCCGGCCAAGGGCGTAGAGCCCGTGCAACCAGGAAAAACGGGTCTGGATCGCTGTCAGGTGCGTTGCAGCCCGCGTCCAGGCTGAAGCAAAGGCGCGTCCGGCCTGTTCGCCGTCTGCTGCGCACGGCGGTTCGTTGGAACACGCTTTTGCAGGGCAGTATTCCCCGAGCCCCGTCGCGGAGGACTGCCGAGTTCCAACGATTCAGCCTGCAAATGAACTCAAGCCGACGCGCGGATTCGAACCGCGGACCCCTTCATTACGAGTGAAGGAACGAGCTCGTTTGCTGTCGCGTCAGGCCGGTGCATGCCGCGCGGCTAGGCCGAAAGCTGCGACCAGAACCGAACCGGAACGACAGCGCACGACTACCTCGTGTGCGCGTGGTGTGCGCGTCGCCGTTGCGAGCAGGTACGCGCTCGAGGCCTCTTTCCAGGTGGCTGCTCCGGCCCGAACGTGGCCGACGTCGCACGCGACGTGGATCGTCAGGCGCTCTCGCGTCGAAGTAACTGCAGGAGAGGGGGCCGCGTGACCGGCCCCCTCCGCGGCGTCACCGCTCGGGCGGCACTCAGTCGTCCGGTCCTTTGAGCTTGTCTCGGGTCGAAACGAAGATGTCGCCCATCCCTTCAGGCCGCGGAGTGCGGCCGAAGTACAACGTCTGCGCGTCTGACGAGAGCGACGGGCAAGTCTCGCCGACGGCCGTGTTGACCGTGTCTCCGAGCTTGGTCGGAGGCGACGGCATGAAGGGCGCGTTCGTCGTCGAGTAGGGGAACCGCAGCGCGCCGAGCAACGACGCCGTCGGTGTGGCGACCTTTGGCCCGGTTAGGTGTGCGCGGAGCCAGGGTAGGTGTGCGCGGAGCCAGGGGGAAAGCCGCAATCCTTTCCAGTCCGATGCGGCTGGGACGCTGACGGCTCGCCCTACACGGGCCCGGCGCCCCCTGGCTCCACAGCGCCCATTGTGTGGCGGCGTACGCGGCGTTGTCCATCGGCCGTCCGGCCTATTTCGAAGTGGCCCTAGTAAGCAGTGGAAACGATCACGAGGGAGAACGGAGCTCGGGGCTGGAACGCCCCTGGCCAAGGTTTGACTGGTGTGCCTCCGCCGACGCCCGGAGAGCGGCGTCGTCTCGTCAGCAAACATGCTCGCGATGAGGTGCTGCTGGCTGGCGAATCGAGTGGCGAACGGGCAGAGGTTCATCGTCCCGACAACCTGAACGCGGCATCGCTGCTCTGTTCGGAAAAGCAGATGCCAGGCGCGACGCGAATATCGGCACCCCACAGGCGATCCGAACGCCCGGGCGCTACGCGTCCAAGCACCCTTCTCACCCCGGAGATTGGCCGCACTCTGATCGACGCGTCGTGCCGGCCGGAAGGCCGCAACGGCGGCGACCCCTAACGGCTGGACCGAATGTTGCCGAGCGCGAGCCACGAGGATCAGATCGTGAACCTCGGGCTGATGGCGACGGACTTCCCGCAGTACCGCCTGAGCTTCGACCGCCCCGAGTAGGCGTCACGTAGCAGGCGAGCAACAGGACCCGACCCGGATGCGGCCCACGGGTCGGGCGTCTGTTTCGAGCCCGAGGCTGCAGGCAGCCCTAGGGGCGCGTCCGGAAAGTCGTCGTTTGCGGTCCGGTCGAGGTCCTACGCTCGGCAGAGCGTTTCTGTCGTCGAGCGAGGAGGGCTGGGCGGTGGCGATGGGTGAGGCACGGACGAGGGAGTCGGCGCGGCAGATCGCGATGGTTTGCTTGGACGAGTTGGTGCCCGTGGACGACCGCTACCGGCGCATCGATGAGTTGGTTGGCGATTGGGGCTTCGTGCGCGAGGCGGCGCGGCCCTACTACAGCGAGGGGATCGGCCGTCCCTCGATCGATCCGACGGTGCTGTTGAAGCTGATGCTGGCGGGAGCGTTGGAGGGGATCGCTTCGATGCGTGAGCTCTTGCGGGTCGCGGAGCTGCGCCTCGATCTGCGCCTCTTCCTCGGGTACGACTTGGGCGAGCGGCTGCCCGCGCACCAGACGATCTCGGATGCGCAAACGCAGCGGTTCGCCGACGGCGAAGTGTTCGAGCGGCTCTTCCTGCGCACGGTCGCGTTGTGCAAGCAGCACGGGTTGATCGAGGGCAGCCACCTCTCCGTTGACGGTTTCCACGCGGAGGCGAACGCGGCCCTGCGGAGTCTGCGCGCGAGCCTGGAGCCGCTCGCCGGGGAAGCCGAGGCGGAGCCACGAGCCGGATACGAGGCCGCGAGCGAGCCGCCGCAGCTGCGCTTGGCCGAGCCGCGTTCGGGGCCGACGCCGAAACGGAAGGCGACGAACGCGACCGCGGTCTCGACCAGCGATCCGGACGCGCGGCTGAAGGGGAAGCCGGGGCAGCGCCCGC
>WNFZ01005358.1_pt1 | contig 12191 bp, 12 predicted proteins | sample 5400081 | NCBI WGS metagenome assembly WNFZ01 (sample SAMN13153365, study PRJNA577476) | soil metagenome | isolation source: 80 cm soil or saprolite under grassland replicate 1 | place: USA:California | collected 2016-06-15
GCGAAACGCCGCGCTCGGCAAGGTGGCCGAGTTCGGTGCCGAGCCCGCAGCCAATGGTCAGGGCGCGGCCGGGAAGCCCAAGCCAGCCGTCGTCGAGCGCGGCAAGTAGCTCCGGTGGGAGCGCGGAGTAGCGCCAGAAACGGTGAATCTCGCTCGGGTACTCCTGGTCGAGGACGGTCCAGCGCTCGTGCATGAGGCGAGTCTGACGGAGCCTGGCGTGCAGCGCCGCGGGGAGGCGTTCGGGTGCGTCTGGCCGCAGTATCGCTTACGGTTGCCATGTCCATCGCGGCCAGCTCGCTGATCTGCCCTGCCGCGGTTCAATCTGCGGCCACAGCCACCATCCGTCGGCAGGCTGCTCCGCGCCCCGATCGCGTGAGCCCTCGGCCCCAGCGACCACCAGCGCCGGCGCCCTGGCCCTGGAGGGTCAGAGGGCACGGGCTGTTCGATCAGGGTGGCTCAGTCGGCGAGTCGAAGAGCTCTCGTCGAGAACCTGGACGAGCCAGTCGCGCCACTCGGAGACGGTCCATCCTAATGCTACGTTCGTTAGATTCGGTGCAGAAAGATGGGCTCCACTGAATGGGTGCTCTGACCAGCAAGGATCCGAGGCAGAGCATGTGTACCGCTTTTACGAACGTAGCACTAGCAGTACTTCGTTATGTCGGCGTGGCTGAGGGGTGCAGCCACGCCGTTGACCGTGGGAGTCTGCGCAGACAGAGGGGACACGCGCCGGCCCAACACGCCAGCAGCAATTGCAGCTCACGCAATGCCTGGAAGGTGGTCAGGCCGACGCACGGACTTTTGGGTCCAAGCGTTCCAGGGTGACGAACGCGTGGGCGACCGACACCAGGGTCACGTGGTGGTGCCAGCCCTTGAAGGAGCGGCCCTCGAAGTGGTCCAGCCCCAACGCGTCCTTGAGCTCTCGGTAGTCGTGCTCCACTCGCCAGCGCAGCTTGGCCAGACCCACGAGCTGGCGCAGGGGGACCTCGGCGGGCAGGGTGGCCAGCCAGTACTTGACCGGCTCGGGCTCACCGTCGGGCCACTCGGCCAGCAGCCAGCGCACCGGCAGCTCGCCGCCGCGGGCCGCGCGGCGCAGCCTGACCCCGGCCGGACGGACCCGCAGGGCGACAAACCGCGAGCGCAGCAGCTTGCCGTCGGCGCCTTCGCGCCAGGTGACCGTCGTGGCCGCCGAGGGGTCCGCGTCCAGGACCAACTGCCGCAGCGAGGAACGGCGCTTCAGGTAGCGGGGCACGGGTGGACGTCCCCGCCCCGCGTACGCCGCCAGCTCGGGCGCCACGTCGGGGGGATAGGCGCTGATCGTGCCGGGGACCTGCACCACGTAGGGCAGCTCGCGCTGCTCCAGGCCGAGTCGGAACTGGGCGACCTCCCCGTAGGCGCCGTCGGCCAGGATCACCGGCGGGACCAGGCCCCAGGCGGCCAGCTCGTCCAGCACGTCCAGGGCCAGCTGCCACTTGGGCCGGTGCCGCTCGCCCTGGGGCACGTGGGCCTTGCGGCGCCGCTCGGCATCGGCATCCCAGCTTTCGGGCAAAAACAGCCGCCAGTTGATCGGGCAGGAGGCCTGGTCGGTGACGGCGTGCACGCTCACGCCGACCTGGCAGTTGGCCACCTTGCCCAGCGCCCCGCAGTACTGGGGGGCGACCCCCACCGAGTGGCGGCCAAACTTGGGGAAGGCGGTGTCATCGATCACCCAGGCATCTGGCTGGATGGCGGCGGTCATCCGCTCGGCCAGCCGGCGGCGCACGGGGGTCGGATCCCAGGGGGACTGGTTGACGAATTGCTGCAATGCTTGCTCGAGCGCGTAGGCGTCGGCTTGGGGATCACCTTTGGTGAGCCGAGCGGCCATGGGCTCGATCGACTTGCGCTTGCCGTCCAGCAGCAGCCCGCGCAGGTAGCTGTGGCCCCAGCGGCGCTGGTCCTTGCGGGGGATGGACTGGAAGAGGTCCTCGGCGAACGCGACAAGACGGGTGCGGATGCGTCGAAGTTGTGCGGGTGTCACGTCTTGGCCACCGGTGGTGGCGCGCTCCTTTCAGCTCAGTGGATATCGCTCCACAGGTACACCCAAGCGCGGCACTCTCGCAAGAGCTAACGAAGTACTGCTAGTGCTGCTGCCCAAGCTGGTCGACGTCGGCGAGGTCTGGACGACGCTACGGGCGATGACCTGGCTGGAACTGGTGACCCTGCTTGGAGCCGCGGTCTGGAACCTGGTCTCGTACCTGCTGCCGCAACTGGTGGCCCTGCCCGGGCTGACACCGCGGCAGGCCGTCATCACAGCCCCTCCTTTGCGTCAAGTCCGGCAGGCACGCCACCCTGCACGGTGATGGCCAGACTGCTCGTGGTCCACCACACCACCTCGCCCCATCTGCAGGCGATCTTCGAGGCCGTCATGTCGGGCGCCGCCGACCAGGCGATCGAGGGCGTCACGGTGGTGGCCCGACCGGCGCTGGCGGCCACGGCGATCGATGTCCTGGAGGCGGACGGCTACCTGCTGGGCACGCCGGCCAACCTCGGCTACATGTCGGGTGCGCTCAAGCATTTCTTCGACCAGATCTACTACCCGTGCCTGGAGGCGACCGTGCGGCGACCCTACGGCCTGTACGTCCACGGCAACAGCGACACCACCGGGGCGGTCCGGGCGGTCGAGGCGATCGCGCAGGGCCTTGGATGGCGCCGCGCGCAGGCACCGGTGAGCGTGCTCGGCGCCCCGAACCCGGAGAGCCTGAAGGCCTGCTGGGAGCTTGGCGCCGCGATCGCGGCGGGCTTGAGCCTGGCCGGCGGCTGATCAGCTGCGGGCCGGGAAGCTGACCGGGAAGCTCGCCAGACCACGGAGCGTGACGGTGTCACGGCCGACCGGAGGCTCCGGGCGGCGAAGCTGCTCGAGACAGCGGCCACGCACCGGGCCGATACTGCCGATTGGCATCTTGAGCGCGGCGGCGACCTCGACGTAGCTGGGGGGCGGGGAGGCCATCAGGACCCGCAGCAGCCGTTGGCAGCGACATGCGGATCGTGCGAGTCGATCGACTGGGCGGGCTCATCCACGAATATGCCCAGGTCGCATAAGGTGGACGAGTTTTCCGGCACCCACACGCTGCCTTCGTCGGTTTCCGCTTCCTGTGGTGCTGCGCCAGCCGGTCGGGTTCCTTGCGAAGAGTGCTTGCAAATGTTACACAGAGGAGTGCAATAGTAAGCATCCCCTTCCAGGGAGAGTCCAGATGGCAACCACCACAACCACGAACCAGCCGAGCAGCCGGCGTTCCCTGCCTAGGCTCCTCGTCGACTCCGCCTACGCCTCCGTCGGGCTCGGCAGCGCCTGGGTCCAGTTCGCGCGGTCGATCGACCGGCTGCGCGTGCAGGCCCCGCGGCAGGCCAACACCATCGCCGGCCAGGTCCCCGACCGGCTCCGCCACGCGCGTGACCGCAGCGTCACCAGCATGCGGCACCTGCTCGACCAGGGCGTGCAGACCACCCGCGACCTGCCCGTCCAGGCCGGCCACCAGTTCGACGACCTCGCCCGCCGCGGCCGTGACCTGATCGGCTCGATCCGCAGCACTGCGGCCACACGCGAGGCGGTCGACCGCGCCCGCACCGCCCGCAGCCGCGTGAAGGCGGCCAGCACCAGCGTCAGCCGTGCGGCCGAGGGTGCCGCGGAGGCGGCCGAGCGTGCCGCCACGATCGTGGCCGACCGCACCGAGCCCACCGCGGCGCAGAGCAAGCCGCCCAGCGCGCCGGTCAAGCCCCGCGCGACCAGCGCGCAGCCCCGACCTGGTCAGGCCAGGCGCCGCGACACCCGCCCCTACGAGGAGCGGACCATCGAGGAACTGCAGGAGCGGGCCAAGGTACTCGGCGTCGAGGGTCGCTCCTCGATGACCAAGGAAGAGCTCATCGACGCACTCCGCAGCCAGCGCTGACACCGGCGACACGGTCCCGGCCCGTCCCACCGGCCGGGACCGTTGGCATCCCACCGCAGCCATCCCGTCCGGACTAGGCCTCGAGCCGCCTCAGGGCCAGCTTCAGCACGTCGGCGCGGCTGCGCGCGCCGTGATCGGCGGCGATGAAGTGGCTGCCGATCCACAGGGAGTAGAAGACCATGCAGCGGGCCTCGACGTCGTCCTCGTCGGGGCAGAAGGCACCGAACAGCGAGCGCAGGTAATCCATGCGCCGGTTGTCGACACGTCGGAGGCGCTCGGCGACCGTCTGCTCGCGCCGGGCCCAGTCGCGGACTGCCAGGTCGATCCTCAGCGGCTCGTCGCTGGAGGCGGCGAGCGCGGACAGTCGCCGCAGCTTGGCCCTGGCGTCCCCACCCTCGCTCTCGACGCGCTCGATCACCTCATCGACGCTCACCCGCTCCCACGTGTCGACCGAACACGTCGTCGAAGGAGCGAGTGAACTTGGCGTCGTGGTCGCGGAGCAGAATCCTGACCGCCAGGTCCTGATCGTCCAGGTCCATCGCGGCGTTCCTTGCCTGCTGGGTCACCCATGCCGTGTCAGGGTTGGCCGTGCCCCCCGGCGAGAACGACCCGCCTGGTGCTGAGGTGGATGAAGAACAGCACATATAGCGTCTTGAGCCGGATCGTCTCCACCGTGAAGAAGTCGCACGCCACGATCCCTTCGGCCTGGGCTCGAAGAAACTGCGTCCAGCTCGGTCCGGTGCGTCGTGGCGCCGGGCCGAGGCCGTGTCGTCGCAGCAGCGTCCTGATCGTCGTGGCACCCACCCGGACGCCGAGCTTGCGCAGCTCCCCACAGATCCGCACGCAGCCCCATCGGGAGTTTTCCCTGGCCATTCGCACGAAGAGCTCCCCGATCTGCGGGTCGATCGGTGGCCTGCCAGGCTTGCGTCTTCTGGGAGGTCCACTTCCGTCGGACGAGTGTGCGGTGCCAGCGCAGCAGCGTCTGGGGCGTGACGAGCAACGATGCCCACCGCTGTCGGGGGAGTGCACGGCTGGCGGCGGCGAGCAGGACCCGGTCGCGTGCGGTGAACCTGGGGCGGCCGGTCTTGCGGCGCAGTACCCGAAGCTGATGCCGCAGTACCAGGATCTCCAGGTCCTTGGTGCCGTCGTCAGCGTTTGGGAGGACCAGCAGGCGGGTGAGTAGGCGGACGGTCAACCAGAGCACGAAGACCATCGACGGATGGTACGGAACGCCTGCTCACGGTGCGAATCCGGGTTTCCGCGCCCCACAGGCGGTCATGCAAGACGGTACCGCCACCGCTCACCTATGGGACTCCTTGGTTGCTGGTCAGTAGGTGACAGGCACCGGCCTCCACCACGGCGGCCAGGTCCTCGAATACGCGACACTCGAATACAGGTCTCTACCAGTAAGCGCCGACGCGGTCTGGATCACCAGCGGCCGCCGCAATGCTGGCGGGGGTCGTCCAACCCAGATCACGACGACAGCGGCGCCGACCAGCCCCGCGGCCACCGCATACCGCAGCCGCCGGCGCAGAACCCGCTGCCGAGCGGCAATGCGCTCGGCGCGGCTTGCTGTTGGTGGGTTCACGAGCAACTCCTTCGCCGGTCGGCCGGGTGGCGACCCGAAACCGCGAGCCGCCACCCGGCCGGGACTCGAATGAATGGAGTAGAGGTCGCGGGGTCGGCCGGCCGCCTGGCCGGCCTGGAAGAAGGTGCGGATCAGCAGCGCGCCGATCCCGATCGCCAGCGCGCACAGCGCCGACACCAGCATCTGCTGGCGGCCCCGCGCGACGTTGTGGGGGACCTGGCTGGACACCCCACCCGCGGTCAGGATCGCGCCCCAGACGAAGAAGCCGGCGCGGGCGGCCAGCGCGCTCGCAGCGAGCAGGTTCAGCCCCTAGGTGGCCAGGCCGTTGGCCGCCTGAAACAGCGACCAGTCCGGCGTGTAGTTCACAGGTGGCACGGTCGGTTCCTCCGGTTCGGTTTGCTCGATTGCCTCCCCCAGCGGCGTCGAGCCGCCCGGCGCCCGCCGGGGTCGGGCCAGGAAGTCGGATCACACGCCCACATGGCGCACAACCACTCCGACGAAGCCCGAACCGCTGGGGGAGTCACTGCCCACCCTGCCGCCGGCCACTTACCGGTGCACTGATTTTCTTGACTCGACTGGTCTCACCGAGCCGATCACCGAAGCCGGCGGAGCCGACGGCTTCAGACGCAGGTCGCTTCAGCCCACTGCTCAGCGCCCCTGCAAGTCGCCCGTAAGCGCTCAACGCGAAAGTGCGGGTGGCTGGCCGGCCCGCGACCGCCCGGGGACGGCGCGATGGCCGGCCAGCCGCACCGCCAAGGCAGTGTCGCTGACGCCGACGGCCGTGGTAGGGATCGCCGTCCCCCTGCAGCGGCGTCCTGCTGCCGTCTCCTGGGTGTTTCCGTGGCGGTGCTGTATCGCTCCTGAACCGAAGGTGGCAGGCGGCGTTACCTACGTGGCTTGCAACGTCCAACGTGATTGCTACTATCGAGGTTTGCCGCGATCCGACAGGTTCTCAGCCCAATGTCCGACCTTTCTCAAGCTGGTGAACAGCTCGCCGGCGCTGCCGACACGACGGCGCCACAGCCCGCGGGTCGCGCGGGGAAGAAGACCTGGGCGGTGACGATCCTCTTCGTCGACGTGGTGCACTCCACCCAGCTCAGCGATCGGCTCGCCCCGGAGGCGTACGCGAGCTTGATGGAGCGGCTCCAGCACGAGGGCCGACGGATCGTCCGCGAGCACGGCGGCTTCGCCAAGACCGCCGGCGACGGGATCATGGGGATCTTCGGGGTGCCGGTCAAGGGCGACGACGCGCTGCAGGCGGTGAGGGTGGCCGTGTTGCTGCGCGGCCAGGTGCTCCCCGCGCTCAACGACGAGTTCCACGGGAGATGGAAGGTCAAGATCGGCATTCGCATCGGCGTGCACACCGACGAGGCGCCGGTGAAGGTGCCCAGCGGAGCACCACTCGATGACCTGGACCAGGACGACCCGGTGGACGTGCTTGGCAAGGTCGTGAATGTAGCGCAGCGGCTCGAGTCCAGTGCGCAGCACGGTCAGATCCTCATCGGCCAGGCAACCTACCAGCGGGTGCGCGCGTGGGTGACGGTCGACAAGCCCCGCATGCTGGAACTGGACGGCGTGGACGGACCCGTTCCCGCATGGGCGCTGTTCACCGTCTACAAGCACCCGCGACTGCGTCTGCCCACGGTGCCGATGGTCGGACGCACCGACGAGCTCAGCCAGCTTAACCTCAGCTTCCAGCGCACCCGCCGTAGCCGGCGGCTGAACCTGGCCACCGTGATCGGTGAGGCAGGGGTCGGCAAGACCAGTTTGGTGCAGGAGTTCGTCCGCGGCCTCGGCGACCAGGCCAGAGTGCTGCAGGGTCAGTGTCAGCAGCACGGCATCCAGCAGCACGGCGAGGCTGTGGCCTATGGGCCGATCATGCAGATGCTGCAGCAGGCCGCCGACATCCCACCCGGTATGTCACCGGATGCGATCCGCGCGCGGCTACGCCCCTTGGCCGGTGATGACCCCCACCGGGCCGCACAGCTGGCGAGCCTGCTGTGGGTCAAGGACAGCGCCGCCGAGCCCACGGCCACCCTGCGCGCGCTGCGCGAGGCTCTGCGGCTGTTGGCCAGGCAGCAACCGTTGGTGCTGGTGATCGAGGACCTGGAGTGGGCCAGGGAGACGCTGCTGGACCTCATCAACGACCTCACCGTGTCGCTGCAGAACGAGCCCATCCTGGTGATCTGCACGGCCCGGCCCGACTTCCTCGACGACCGGCCCGCGTGGGCGCGGAGCAACGCGGTTGTGTTCGAGGTGGAGCAGTTCGACGACGGCGAGGTCGAGGAGCTCGTGCACCACCTGCTGCACGAGGGGGAGCCCGACCCCGAGCTGCTGCGGTACATCCTGGGACGGCCGGACCGCTCCCCGCTGTCGATCCAGCTGCTGGTAGCGGTGCTGGAGGAGGACGGCTTTATCGCACTGGACGGCGACCGCTGGCGGGTGCAGCGGGAGCTTGCCGGGGTCGGCGAGCTGCCCAGGACCATCGACGTGGTCCGCGCCCGCCTGGACCGTCTCTCTCCCCCCGAGCAGGGTGCGCTGGGGGGTGCCGCGGTCATTGGCAATGCGTTCCTGGAATCGGACCTGTACGAGCTGGTGCAGGGAGCCGATGGGGGGACGATCGAGGGGCTGGTGCGCAAGAACCTGCTGCGCCCGGGCCGGTTCCTCGAGGATCCCGCGGCCGAGGATTCGTGGGCCGGGCTCGACCAGCCAGCCGAGGACGGCCGCGAAAGGGAGGCCAGCGCAATCCCTGTCGCCAGCGCTGACGACGAGTTCCACAGCTTCGCCGATCCGCTGGTCCGGGAGGCCGCCTACCAGCGTCTTTCGGGCGAGGATCGGGGCCGGCTGCACGAGCGCTACGCCAGCCTCCTCATAGAGCGGTTCCCGAAGCGGCCCGCAGCGCTCCAGCTCCTGGTCGGCAACCACCTCGATGACGCCTATCGTGCCTACCTCCAGAGCGGAAAGCCCAAGTCGGGGCTCGAGCCGCTGGCTCGGAGCGCGGGCGAGGAGCTCGCGGCCACCGCCCATCAGGGCGTGGTCCGTGGTGGCTTGACCCCCACGGTGCAGAGCGTGCTGCGGCGAGCGATCGAGCTGCTTCCCTATGGTCACGAGCGGCGTCTCACCGCCCAGCTCGACCTTGCCCGCACGCTGCTGGGCGAAGCGGACCTCGGCGCGGCCGCAACGATCTACCAGGAGGTCGTCGGGACCGCACGGCAGGAGGGCAACGTCCTGGCAGAGGTGGCAGCCAGGTTGTGGGAGCTGGACATGGTGGCCTTCAACGATCCCGAGCGTGCGCTGGAGACCGGACCTGGGATCGTGCGGCGGGCGCTGGAGATCTACACCGGCACCGACAACCCGTCACTGGCCAGAGCGCGATACATGTCCGCCTACCTGGACTTCATGGCAAGCCGTATGCAAGCCGCGAGCGCAACGGCCGAGGAGGCCCGTAGGGAAGCCATCAGGGTGGGCGACATCCGCCTGGAGGCGACGATCCGCTGGCTGGAGTGCGTGGTGATGTTCTGGGGACCAGCGCCGGTGCAGCAGATCCTGGATCGGGCGGAGAGCGCGATCGCATGGGCGCAGCGCCACGGCATGTACAACCTGGCGGCTGGAGCGCACAACGTCGTCGCGCGGGCGACCGCGATGCAGGGGCGTTTCGATGAGGCGCGCGAGCGCAACACCCTCGCTCGCAGGCTCCGCAGCGACCCCGGCGAGCTGCTGGGGCTTGGGTCGGCCGTGATCTCTGAGGGCCTGGTCGAGTGGTACGCGGGCGAGCTGGACTCCGCCGAGCAGATCCTGCGGCAGGGCTGGGACGAGTTGGTCCGTCGTGGTGGCGAGCGCGGACGGCTCAGCGTGGTCGCATTGCTGGCCCGCGTCCTGCTGGAGCAGCCACACGGTCGCGATGACGAAGCGGACGTGCTGATCGACCGCTGCCAGCAGGAGGCGGCCGAAGGACAGCTCGACATCCAGATCAAGTGGCGGCAGCTACGGGCGATCCTGCTGACGCGCCAGCGCCGCCTGGACCAGGCGGAGCAGTTGGCACGCGAGGCGGTGCGGCTCGCGCAGCGGTCCGAACAGCCCAATTCCCAGGCTGAGGCCCATCACGACCTCGCCGCCCTGCTACAGCAGCACGCCAATCTTGGCGATGCCCGCGCCAATGCCAGCAAGGCCATGGACCTGTACGAGGCCAAGGGCAATCTGGTGTCCGCAGGCCGAGTACACAGGTTCATCATCGGGCTCGAATGACCGCATGCAAGGCGCAATGTCCGAATAGTGCGTATCCCTGTCGGGCAGTGCACACAGCCGCCGGGTCAAGACCAGCACCGAGAGCCCGCATGCGCCTCCTGACAGTCACACCTGACCATCAAGCCGTGGCCGCGATCAGGTGCCCATTCATTATCGCCAGCGAGGTCGGGCATCTCCAGCGACTTGAGTAACGCAAACCTGATCGCTCGGTAGCCCGGCGATTCAGTGGTCCGGCGAGCCACGCAGCAAGTGGTGGGTCAGCTCCTTCTTCCAGCATCCGGTCGTTCCGGGTTGCGCTTCGAAGGAGCCGGTCATGGCCACGTCCAGCCCATTCAGCGACCTGCCGACTGCGGAGCAGCGGGCGACAGCCATCGGGCTGCGCCAGCTCCTGTGGACTTCCCCCGGTGGGACTCTGCTGGCGAATTTACGAGTCGTAGGACTTGGTGATCTGCTGGGGCCAGGGGTGCGCAGCGGGGCGCACCGGACTCCAGAGGCGGTCAATGATGACGATGTGGCCACGGTCCGGCCATGCGGTCCCAACGGTGACCGCGCAGGTCGCGCGAGCGGCGTTCCCGAGGGGATGGCTGGCGATCCGGATCCGTGACGCGCTGGGTGAGCTGTTCGAGGACGCGCAGTTCGCGGGGTTGTTTGCGGTGCGAGGCCGGCCGGCGGTCTCACCGGCGCGGCTGGCGCTGGTGTCGGTGCTGCAATTCGCCGAGGACTGTCGGATCGCCAGGCCGCCGACGCGGTCCGCGCCCGCATCGACTGGAAGTACGCCCTCCTGCGACACGAGGTCGCTTGAGTTGAGTGGAAGTCACTGGGGAGGGTCGACTGATGTCGAAGGTGTAGGACCCGGGCCAGTGCGCAGGGCCTGTCCCCGCCTCAGCGTGCGTCGCGGGTAACTGCGGGGTGCGAAGCCTGAGGGAAAGGCCCAAGGGCCCTCGTTCCATCCGGGGGTTACAGGCTGGGGAAGACCGGACGGGTGAATGCAAATGAACCCTCGATGATGCCTCGTCAACTTCACTCTCGCCGATGGGAGGAACCAGTGGGAGATAGGGGCTGGCCGTTGGAAAGCGGCAGGCGCCGGCCGGGGATAGTGCGTCAGCCGGGAGTGCACCGCCGTCCCCGGGGTTCAGAGGGCACCCTACCCGGTCGCGTCTCACTCATGCGGAACGTGGCAACCCCGATGGGGTCCAGGCGGCGGTTGCGCCTGGTAAGCCGACCGTAAGGAACGCCCAATCCTCAGCGGGTGCAGGAAGACCCAACAAGCGAATGCCGGTGGCTGAAAGGCAGCAGGAAACCGGGAGCCGCAGGTCCGACACCTCCGTCGGTGGCCTCCGGATAACTGGCCGGAGAGAGGCCGATGCCTCGACCTGAAAGGGTGCTGACGTGGGTCTGGTGGGCCTGTGAAGACTCGATGACCGATGACACCGGAACCGAAGGACAAGTTGGACACCGTGACGACACCTGCGGCCGGGGTGGCACAGGCCGCGACGGCCGCTGTCGGTGCGGTGAACGGACCGGAGGACGTCCCCACCGACTGGCTGTTGGTCGACTGGCGGCAGGTCGAGGACGACGTACGGCGTCTGCGGCAGCGCATCTTCACGGCATCGCAGGCAGGAGACCTGGCCAAGGTCAGGAATCTGCAGAAGTTGATGCTCCGCTCCCGCGCCAACACGCTGGCGAGCGTGCGGCGGGTTACGGAGCGAAACGCTGGGCGCGAGACGGCGGGCATCGACGGGAAGACGGTGCTGTCGCCCCAGTCCAAGGCCGAGTTGGCTGACTGGATGCAGCACCGATCCGGACCGTGGAAGCCCAAGCCCGTCAAACGCGTGTATATACCGAAGGGCAATGCGAAACTGCGCCCGCTCGGAATTCCCACGGTGGCTTCAAACTGCACCTCCTGCAGTCGCGTGTGGGGATGTTCGGTAGGGGTTGGAATTGTCCTGGTCATCGGGTCGTGCTCGTGGAGTCCATGGTGTTGGGGATGCCGAGGGCACTGACATTGCTGGGGTGGCCTGTCGTCTTGCCGGGCTTGGCGGGTCGGGCTGCGGGTTGAAGGTGGCCGGATCGGGCGATGCGCCGACGGCAGACGTTCTCGATGTCTGGGTTCCAGGTGATGCAGAGCCGGTTGCCGGGGCCTCGGCGGACGTCCAGCTGACCGGTCTTGAGCCAGTAGTAGACGACGCCGGTGCTGCAGCCGAGCCGGCGGGCGGCCTCGGCGACGCTGAGCTCCCCGGCGGCGTAGGGGTCCGGGGATGGAATCTTGTAGGCATGGCGGACCCACTGGACGGCGGCGATGTCGAAGGGTCGGCCGTGACCGGTGCGCAGACCGGCGGCGTTGAGGTGGTCGACCAGGTCGTGGTTGGGCATGGTCGGACCGAGCCGTTTGATCACCTCGACGGCCGGTGGTGGGGTGCGCTTGGCGGGGCCGG
>WNFZ01005018.1_pt1 | contig 12190 bp, 15 predicted proteins | sample 5400081 | NCBI WGS metagenome assembly WNFZ01 (sample SAMN13153365, study PRJNA577476) | soil metagenome | isolation source: 80 cm soil or saprolite under grassland replicate 1 | place: USA:California | collected 2016-06-15
CTCCACGTTCCGCTCCAGTCCGGCGACGACGGCGTCCTGCGCGACATGGCGCGCCGGTACACCGCGGCGACCTACCTGCGCCGACTCGAGCCGCTCGCCGACTTCAACCTCACGACCGATGCGATCGTCGGTTTCCCGACCGAGACGGAGCAGGCGTTCCGGCGCACCCTCGCCGTCGTCGATGCCGCTGGGATCACCAAGGTGCACGTGTTTCCGTACTCGCCGCGGCCGGGGACGGCGACCGCCGACCACGATCCCGTTCCCGCAGCGATGAAGAAAGATCGCAGCGCCCGCCTGCGGTCCGCCTCCGATGCCGCGTGCCTGGCGCGCTGGCAGGCGAAGATCGGCGAGGAAGACGTTGTCCTGATCGATCGGCCCGGACGCGGGTACGGCGACGACTACTCGCCGTGGCTCGTCGATGCGCCGGTCGGCGTGCTCGTCCGGGTGCGCGGAGCGGCGGTCTCTGAGAAGGGGATCCTCGCTGTCTGAGGACTGCCTCTTCTGCCGGCTCTATCGCGATGGTGATCACGTTTGCACCGCCCCGGGCTTCGTCGCGGTTCACGACATCAATCCACGCGCGGACATGCATCTCCTCGTTATCCCCGAGCGGCACATCTCGAGTTTCCGTGAGATCGGAGAGTTCCCCGCCGAGGAGGCAAAGCGCATGCTCGAGTTCGTGGCGGAGGTCGCACGACACGAGGGCCTCGATGACTACCGCGTCGTCGTCAACGTCGGCGAGGGTGGGGGACAGACGATTTTCCATCTCCACTGGCACGTGCTCGGCGGTCGCTTGCACGGAGTGCCGGGATGAGTCTCATCGCCCGTATGGAGCAGGACCTCAAGGAGGCGACACTCGCGCGCGACGCCGGCCGGCGTGACGCGCTGCGCCTGCTGCTGTCAAGCCTGCGCTCCGCGGAGAAGGAGCTCCAGCGACCGCTCTCGGACGAGGAGGAGCTCCAGGTGCTCCAGCGCGAGCGGAAGCGTCGCATCGAGGCGGCGGAGGCGTTTCGCTCCGGCGGCCGGGAAGAGCAAGCCGAGGCCGAGGAGCGCGAGCTCGCCGTACTCGAGGAGTTCATGCCGGAGCCGCTCTCGGAGGAAGAGCTCGAGGAGATCGTCGACGACGCGATCGCGGAGAACGGGGCGACGAGCATGCGCGACTTCGGCCGGGTCATGGCCGACGTGATGCCGCAGGTGTCCGGGAGGGCCGACGGTTCCGTCGTCAGCCAACTCGTCAAGGAAAAGTTGGCCTGACGCCCGCTAGTCGCGCCTACACTGAGCGCGTGCAGCAGGTGGAGCAGACCCTCGACGTCTCCAACGACGTCGCGGCCGAGCTCGCGTCGATCGGCGACGGCATCCTCGACGCGCTCCGCGACCGCCTGGCCTGCACGATCCTCCTTCGGGGCAACCGGCTGACGATCGCCGGCGACGACGTTCACGTCGCCGAGGCGCGCGCGGTCGTCGACGAGCTGGTCGAGCTGGTGGAGACCGGCCAGGACATCGGACCAGCCACGGTCGACGCCGTGCTCAACGCGATCGATCAGGCCGAGAACGTGCAGGACGTCTTCAGCGACGTCGTCTGGCGTCACCGCGGGAAGCAGATCACCCCGAAGACCGTGACCCAGAAGCGCTATGTCGACTCGATCCGCAACTGCACGGTCACGTTCGGGATCGGCCCGGCTGGTACGGGAAAGACGTACCTGGCAATGGCTCTCGCTGTCGCCGCGCTGCAGGAGCGTCAGGTTGCGCGTGTCATTCTCACGCGGCCGGCGGTCGAGGCCGGGGAGCGGCTCGGTTTCCTCCCCGGCGACATGCTCGCCAAGGTCGACCCGTACCTGCGCCCACTCTTCGATGCCCTCTACGACATGCTCGACGCCGAGCGGCTCAACACCTACATGGAGCGCGGGACGATCGAGGTGGCGCCGCTCGCGTTCATGCGCGGCCGAACGCTCAACGACTCCTTCATCATCCTCGACGAGGCGCAGAACACGAGCCCGGAACAGATGCAGATGTTCCTCACCCGGCTCGGATTCGGCTCGAAGGTCGTCGTCACCGGCGACGTTACCCAGGTCGACCTGCCGCGCGAACAGGCGTCGGGCCTCATCCACGTGCAGGACATCCTCGGTTCGATCGACGGCATCGCCTTCATCCGCTTCGGTCACGAAGACGTCGTCCGCCACAAGCTCGTACAGCGGATCGTCGAGGCGTACAAGCAGCACGCGGAGGAGACGGGGACGCAGCGGCGGAAGTAGCGAGGATGGTCGAGATCGAGGTCGCGAATCGCTCCGGCGCTCAGCTCGACCTCCAGGCCGCGAGCGGGCTGATCCGCGAGGTTCTGAGCGCGGAAGGGGTGAGCGACGGGGAGCTTGGCCTCCAGCTCGTCGGGCCCGGGGAAATCCGGCGGCTGAAGCGCGAGCACCTCGGCGTCGACGAGGAGACCGACGCGCTGGCCTTTCCCATCGACGGCCGCGACGTCCTGCCGGAGGGTGTGCCGCGGCAGCTCGGGGACATCGTGCTCTGTCCACAAGTGGTGGGCGACTCATGGCGTGCACCGCTGGTGCACGCCGTGTTGCATCTGCTCGGCTACGACCACGGGGCCGAGATGGAAGCCCGCGAGCGGGTGTATCGATGAGGCGGCGACCCTCGATCATCGAGAGCTTCAACTTCGCCATCGAAGGCGTCGTCCACGTCTTGCGGACCCACCGGAACATGCGGATCCACTTCGCGATCGCCGTGGCGGTTCTCGTCGTGGCGGTTGCCGTCGGCGTCTCGAGACTCGAGCTGATTGCTCTCCTGCTCTCGATCACGTTCGTCCTCGTGGCCGAGATGATCAACACTGCGGTCGAGGGCACGATCGACGCGGCCACGACGTCCTTCGACCCGATGGCGAAGCTGGCGAAGGACATCGCCGCGGGCGCTGTCCTGATCGCGTCGGTGAACGCGGTCGCGGTTGGCTACCTGGTCTTCGCAGGCAAGGCCGCGGACAAATCGGCGGACGTGCTCGACAGGCTCCGTGACGCGCCGGCCGAGATCACGCTGATCGCGCTCGTGTTGACCGTCATCATCGTCATCGCGACGAAGGCGTGGACCGGCCGGGGGACGCCGCTACGGGGCGGGCTTCCCTCGGGACACGCGGCGATCGCCTTCGCCGGCTGGATGGCGGCCACCTACATCGTCGGCGACTCGCACCGCTTCGTCGTGAGCGCGCTGACGTTCATCATGGCATTGCTCGTGGCACAGACCCGTGTCGAATCCGGCGTCCACTCGGCCCTCGAGGTCGCCTACGGAGGCGCGCTCGGTGCGCTCGTGACCCTCTCCGTCTTCCAGCTGTTATGAGGCATCGCTTGCGATGCCGCCATCAGGCCGTGCGGGCTCGACCGCACGCCCGTCTGCGCCGCCGACCCGAAACGCCTGGATCGGAGCTGCGGCTGTGAGTCGCGATCTCTACGACCGCGCGGTGGCGATCGCAGAGCGGGCGTACGCGCCGTACTCGAACTACCTCGTGGGCGCCGCGGTCCGTACTCGCGACGGGAACGTCTTCGAGGGCGTGAACGTCGAGAACGCGGCGTATCCGTTGGGCGTGTGCGCGGAGAAGACTGCGCTCGTCAAGGCCGTCAGCGAGGGCTACCGGCCGGGCGACATCGCAGCAATCGGGATCACGGCCTCGCCCTGCGGTGGCTGCCGGCAGTGGCTGTACGAGTTCAGGATCGACGAGATCACGTTCCTGAACTCCGCCGGGGAGCTGGTCACGTATTCGGCGGCCGACCTGCTTCCGGATACCTGGGACTTGCCGGCTTGAGATCCGGATTCGTGGCCGTCGCGGGACGGCCCAACGTCGGCAAGTCCACGCTCGTCAATGCTCTCTGCGGCGGGAAGGTGGCAATCGTCTCCGACAAGCCTCAGACCACGCGGCGCCGGATCTTCGGGATCGCGAACGCCGAGGAATACCAGCTCGTGCTCGCCGACCTGCCGGGGTTTCAGCGGCCGCTCGACCCTCTCACCGAGCACATGCAGCGCACGGTCGATGCGGCCTTCGAGGACGTCGAGGGCGTGCTGCTCGTCCTCTCGGCACGGGAGCGAATCGGCGCCGGTGACCGGTTCGTGGCGCGGCGCGTCTTCGGGTTGGGCGTGCCGGTCGTGATCGCGCTGAACAAGGTCGACCGCTTGAAGGGCGGCCACATCGCCACGCAGATGGAGGCCGCCGCCAAGCTCGGTGACTTCCACGCGCTCCACCCCGTGAGCGCGAAGACCGGCGACGGCGTGGCCGCCCTCCGTGAGGAGCTCGTCGCACTGCTGCCTGAGGGTCCCCTGTACTACCCGCAGGAGCAGCGCACAGACCTGCCGGTCGAAGTGCAGGTGGCCGAGCTCCTGCGTGAGCAGGCTCTGAGGCTGACGAAGGACGAGCTGCCGCACGCGATCACCGTGCAGGTGGAGGAGCTGGGGGAACGAGTCGTCCGCGCCGACGTGCTCGTGGAGACCGACTCGCAGAAACAGATCGTCGTCGGCAAGGGCGGTTCGGTGGTGCGGGAGATCGGCCGGCGCGCGCGGCCGGAGATCGAGCTCCTGCTCGGCCACACCGTCTTTCTCGAGCTGCGCGTCAAGGTGAAGCCGCGCTGGCGGCGGGACGAAGGACTACTCGAGCGTCTCGGCATCTGACCGGCGCGGTATCCGTCACGCTTCTGACGCGCTTGCGTTGCTGACACGTCACGCCTTGCTCACTAGCCTGACGGCTGGTGGGGCGGGTCAGGGGCTCCCAGTTGACGCGCGTGTACCTTCTAAGCCGGAGTCATTCGCTCAGCTGCGTTGTTCGCCTCTGCGAGGCGCGAGCAACAGCCCGAGCAGCGCGCCTGCGGCGAGCAACTGCGCCCAGTCCGGTAATCCGCCCGAACGGTGCCAGCCGATCAGGCGGTGGCTTGGGAAGAGCTTTCGGCCGCCGGGGCGTGGCAGCCGGAGCACGTGCTCGAGATCGGGTGCGGATCCCGCGGCGGCCCCGATTGTCGCGGGATCGAACGGCCCGCGCCGAAGCGCCAGCGCTGTCAGCGCCGCGACGCCCGACCACAGCTCGAAGCGGCGGTTCCAGATGTCCTGATGCGGCATTCGGTCTCCCGCGATGTGCGCCAACGCGGCGAGCATGACCGCCGATCTGCGCGACGGCGCCACCGCGCCGACTGCCGCGCCCGAGGCGACGTGCAGCGAGACGATCACGGGCGTCGCGGCGCGTAGTAGCGTGCGACCCACCGGGCGAGGCCGTCCAGGCCCGGAAAGAGGACGCGCTCGGTGACGTTTGCCTGGTCGAGCTTGCCAAAATGGGAGGTGCGAGAGGGTCGGCGGGGATCGCAATTCTCCTCGCCAGGTGGTGCGCGGTGCCTCCTCGTGCGCGCGCACGTAATCGACCATCCAGACCACCCCGTCACGGTCGAAGTATTCCCTTCTTGTCGTCGCGAAGTGAAGCGCTACGTACGGGGAGTAGGTCCAGTCGAGGAGTCGAGTCGGCAGGCCGTGGTGCCGCGCCTGTGCGAGCCAGTTCCAGAGTGAGCCCACCGGCACCGCGTCCAACTCCGCGTACTTGCGGAAGCTCCGGAGCAGATGGCCTTCGAGGGCGGCCGACCGGCCGCCGAACCGGATCAGACTCTCCCGAGGTCGTCGGCGGCGTCAGCTCGACCACGAAATGCGAAATCGGAGCGGTGCAGGCTGAGGCTTCTCGTTCCAGGAGTCTGCGAAGAGTTCGTGGTGCATCTGCCCCCAGCTTGAGACGCGGACCTCGTCCATGCGTCTCAGGTGGTGGCGTGCGGGACGATCTCGATGTATTCCGTCTGTGGCGGCGGGCGACGCGCGAGCGTGCGGACCAGCGCGCTTGAACGTCGTCAAGCTGATGTAGCGCTCGGCTGCGAGCGCCGAGAGTTTGGACACCGAGCGAGCTTACGCCGACCTTTCACCGGTTCGCGCGAATGACTTTGGCGATCGGCCACGAACGCATGCTTCCCACCCGGGGATACACTCATTCCGATGGCGCAGGCGCCCGTTCTTCCGCGCGGCTTCGAGCTACCGCTCGAGCCCAGGCTGCCGCGCATCGGCTCCGTCGACGCCGTCGCACTGGAGGAGCGGGCCGGTTCCCTCGCGCGCCGCTCGATCAAGCGCGAGGCGAAGGTCTTCGCGCTCGAGCTCGCGATCCGGATGATGGACCTGACGACGCTCGAGGGCCAGGACACCCCGGGGAAGATCGCCGCCCTCGCCTCGAAGGCCATCCGTCCAGACCCGAGCGACGCAGGCGTCCCGTCCGTGGCCGCGATCTGCGTCTACCCGAACCTCGTTCCCGCGGCGGTTGCGCGCGTGGAGGGCTCGAGCGTCAAGGTCGCGTCCGTCGCGACCGCGTTCCCATCGGGACAGTCGCCTCTCGAGGCGAAGCTCACGGAGGTGCGCTGGGTGGTCGAGCACGGAGCGGACGAGGTGGACATGGTGATCGACCGCGGCGCGTTTCTCTCAGGGCGTTACGCGAAGGTCTACGACGAGATCAGGCAGGTGAAGGAAGCGTGCGGCGACGCCCACCTGAAGGTGATCCTCGAAGTGGCGGAGCTGGGCACGTATGACAACGTGCGGCGCGCGTCGTTGCTCGCAATGGCGGCCGGCGCCGACTTCGTCAAGACCTCGACCGGCAAGCTACCCGGCGCGGCAACCCTGCCTGTGACGTTGTGCATGCTGGAGGCGATCAGAGACGTCTACGAGGAGACCGGACGGATGGTCGGCATGAAGCCCGCCGGTGGCATTCGTCAGGCGAAGCAGGCCGTCCAGTACCTCGTCCAGCTGCACGAGACGCTCGGCCCGGATTGGCTCACCCCCGACCTCTACCGACTCGGTGCATCGTCGCTGCTGAACGACGTCCTGATGCAGCTGCGGAAGGAGAAGACGGGCGCGTACCAAAGCCCGGACTACTTCACCATTGACTGAGCTCGAACGAAAGCACGAACGCGCTCCCGTCCCGTCGGAGTGGACGTACGCGTCGGCGCCTGAGGCGCGGGACATCGTCACGCTGCAGGAGCGCTACGGCCACTACGTCGGCGGGGAGTGGGTTGAGCCGCGGGAGACCTACACGACCATCTCGCCCGCGAGTGAGGAGCCGCTGGCCGAGGTCGGCCAGGCGACTCCGGAAGAAGTGACGGCGGCCGTCGCAGCCGCGCGCGACGCGTTCGAGAACGGCTGGTCGGACATCTCGCCGGCGGAGCGAGCGAAGTATCTGTTCCGAATCGCGCGCATCCTCCAGGAGCGCTCGCACGAGTTCGCAGTGCTCGAGTCGTTGAACGGCGGCAAGCCGATCAAGGAATCGCGGGACGTCGACCTGCCGCTGTCGGCGGCGCACTTCTTCTACTACGCCGGCTGGGCCGACAAGCTCGAATATGCGTTCCCGAACCGCCGCCCGCGCCCGATCGGCGTCGCGGGCCAGATCATCCCGTGGAACTTCCCGCTCCTGATGCTGGCCTGGAAGATCGCTCCCGCGCTGGCTGCCGGCAATACCGTCGTTCTCAAGCCGGCGGAGACGACGCCGCTGTCCGCGCTGCTGTTCTGCGACGTGTTGCGGCAGGCAGAGCTGCCGCCGGGTGTCGTCAACATCGTCACTGGCGACGGGCGCACGGGCGCGGAGATCGTCAAGGCGGAGAGCGTCGACAAGATCGCTTTCACGGGATCGACCGAGGTCGGCAAGGCGATCCAGCGAGAGCTCGCCGGCACCGGCAAGAAGCTCACGCTCGAGCTCGGCGGCAAGGCCGCAAACATCATCTTCGACGACGCCGCACTCGACCAGGCGGTCGAGGGAATCATCAACGGGATCTACTTCAATCAGGGTCACGTCTGCTGTGCCGGCTCGCGGCTGCTCGTGCAAGAGTCGATCTACGAACCGGTCGTCGAGAAGCTGAAGCGGCGGCTCACGACGCTCCGCGTCGGCGATCCGCTGGACAAGAACACCGATGTCGGCGCGATCAACTCCAAGCAGCAGCTCGACAAGATCCAGGAGCTCGTCGCCACGGGCGAGGAGGAGGGTGCCGAGATCTATCAGCCGCCCTGCCGCCTGCCGGAGAAGGGGTACTGGTTCGCCCCGACGGTCTTCACCAACGTGGCGCAGAGCTACCGGATCGCCCAGGAGGAGATCTTCGGGCCGGTGCTCTCGATTCTCACCTTCCGCACGCCCGAAGAGGCGGTCGAGAAGGCGAACAACACGCCGTACGGGCTCAGCGCCGGCGTCTGGACCGAAAAGGGCTCGCGCATCCTGTGGATGGCGGAGCGGCTGCGGGCCGGCGTCGTGTGGGCGAACACCTACAACCGTTTCGACCCGAGCTCTCCGTTCGGCGGCTACAAGGAGTCCGGCTTCGGCCGCGAGGGGGGCCGGCACGGCCTCGAGCCGTATCTCGATCTGGATGGAAGCCAAGCGCTGAGCCCGTGAGCCGTCTCCCGGTCAAGAAGACCTACAAGCTCTTCATCGGGGGCGCCTTTCCGCGCTCGGAGTCAGGCCGGACGTACGAAGCGGAAGGACAGAACGTCGCGCGCGCGTCGCGCAAGGACGTGCGTGACGCCGTCCGCGCCGCGCGCAGCGCGCTGCCGAAGTGGGCCGGAATGACGGCATACAACCGCGGTCAGGTGCTCTACCGCCTGGCGGAGATGGTCGAGGCGCGCACGGCCGAGTTCGCGGAGCTCTCTACGGGCCGGGAGGAGGTCGAGCGCGCTGTGGACCGCATCGTCTGGTACGCGGGCTGGGCCGACAAGCTCGCGCAGGTCCTTGGCTCATCCAATCCTGTCGCCGGGCCCTACTTCAACTTCACGGTCCCGGAGCCGACCGGTATCGTCGCGGTCGTCGCCCCGGACGATCCGCCTCTGCTCGGCCTCATCTCGCGCGTCGTTCCTGCCCTCACCGGCGGGAACACGGTCGTGGCGCTGGCGTCGGAAACGCGGCCGCTGGCGGCCATCGAACTCGCGGAGGCGCTGGCGACGTCGGATGTCCCGGGCGGCGCAGTCAACTTGCTGACCGGACGCCGGGGGGAGCTTGCACCCTGGCTCGCGTCCCACATGGACGTCAACGCCATCGACCTCACCGGCGCGGACGGCGGGTCGCCCGACCTCGAGCGTTCGGCCGCCGACAACGTCAAGCGGGTCGTCCGCGGGAAGCCGGATGCGCAGAGCCCGTGGGAGATCGCGTCCTTTCTCGAGCTGAAGACGGTCTGGCACCCGGTCGGCCAGTAGCCGTGCCGCCCGCGAGGGTGCGAGCGATCGCGATCGGGCGCGTCGACCTGATCGCGACGGTTGCCTCGTGGCTCGGTTCTGTCGTTGGCGGACCTCTCTAAGCTTCCGACGCGAATGTCCTCCCGTCGCTTCAGCCAGGCGATCTCCGAGGGCGACGGGATCTCGGTGATCGTCGACGTCGCCGACGCCGAGGCGGCGCGGGCCGCCGAGGCGCAGGGCGCCGAGGCGGTGGTCGTCCGCGGTCAGCTCGACGACGTCCGCGGCGCTACCGAGCTACCGATCCTCTGGCGCTCGAGCGGCGCGCCGGCCGACGCAGCCCGCGGCGGCGCGGACGCTTGCCTCGTCGTGGTCGCCGATGCCGACGAGGATGAGGAGCGGCTCGCGCGGCTGCATGCGGAGACGATCGAGCTCGGGCTCGACTGCGTGGTCGAGGTCCGCAACGAGGAACAGCTGGAGCTCGCACTGGAGCAGCTCGACCCGGAGATCTTCCTGCTTTCCGTCGGCCAGGAGGACGCGGACGCACTCAGCCGGGCGCTCGAGCTGCTGCCGGACGTTCCTGCAGGAAAGCTCGCCGTCGCCGAGGTGGCGGTGTCGAGTCGAGAGCAGGTGATGGAGCTCGAGCGGGCGGGAGTCGATGCGGTCATCGTCGGAGCGCGAAACGTCGCCGGGCTCGTCGGCGACACGCCGCCCCCCGTTTAGTCACCTTCGTGGCGCGGTCAACCGCTGGGCCCAGACCCAGTGGGGTGGCTACGGGACGGCTCTCGCCGCGATCCTCGGCGGCGCCGTCACGCTTCGATTCGTCGGGATCGAATACGGACTGCCGTTCGGGAACCTGCTCAACCCGGACGAGCGGTCGATCGTTCCGCGTGCCTGGAAGCTCGTCCACGGAGGCGGCGGCGATCCCCACTGGTTCGACTACCCGACGCTCCTCATGTACGTCAACGCGCCGTTCCAGGCCTGGCAGGAGGAGCCGTCCTATCTGACGGCGCGCATCGTCGGCGTCGTGCTCGCGGCCGGGGCGATCGCCGCGGCGTGGTGGCTCGGCCGCCGCGCCTTCGGAACTCCGACGGCCGGGGTCGTCGCCGCCGCGGTCGTGGCCGTCTGCACGATCCACGTCGCCTACTCGCGCGCAGCAGTGACGGACGTACCGCTGACACTCGGTGTCGCGGTCGCGCTCGCGCTGATGGTCAGGGGCCGGCTCGAGCTCGCGGGCGTCGCGGTCGGCCTGTCGATGGGATTCAAGTACCCCGGGGTCTTTCTGATCGTCCCGCTGGTCGTCGCGGGCTGGCAGCGCTGGAGCCGGCTCGCCGTTGCCGTCATGCTGGCGATCGTCGCGTTCCTGGCGTCGAGCCCGTTCGTGCTCGTACACCGCCACCAGGCGTGGCACGAGGCCTCGCGCGTCCAGCGGCTCGCTCGTGAGGGCTGGCTCGGCTTCGAGCACGACCACGCGGCGCCGATCGCGTTCGTCGAGCGGCTCTGGGAGGGACTCGGACCGGCGCTGATCGTGTGCACGCTCGGCCTCGTCGTCGCGCTTGTGCGCCGCAGCCGGGTCGATCTGATTCTGGCCCTCTTCGTCTTGGCGTACTTCGCTGACCTGATGACGCTGCACGCGCATTTCGACCGGTACGTGCTGCCGCTCATTCCCCCGCTCGGCGCGCTCGCTGGCCGGTTCCGCTCGCTTGCGCCCGTGACGCTGCTGCTGCTGGTCGTGCCGCTCACCTGGTCGATTCGCGACGCCCGCGATTTGACGCGCACCGACACTCGCGTGATCGCCGCGCGCTGGGTCGAGCGGCACATCCCGCGCGGCACCCGCATCGCCGCCGATCCGTCCACGCCCCGCTTCGCGTCGCTCGACGTGCTGAACCTCCAGCTCCCCGGCCCGAAGCGCGAGTTCGACGAGAACCGAAACCTCGCTCGTCTCCGGCAGCGCGGCATCCACGTCGTCCTCGTCACGGGCTCGGTCACGGACCGCGTGCTGGCGGCGCGCTCGACGTATCCGCGCGAGGCGCGTTTCTACGACGACCTTCGGACGCACGCCCGACGCGTCTTCTACCTCCAGGCGGGAGGAGGTCGGGGCGGCCCCTGGGTCGCCGTTTACCGGCTTTAATGGAGCGCGTGAAGCGTCTGGGGGTCCTCACGACGAGCGTGCTCGTCCTCGCCGGCTGTGGGAGCGGGTCGATGCCGCAGCGCGTCTCCGACCACGGCAACGCATCCGTCGCCTGTTCGTCGAAGACGCTCGCCGGCTGGCAGCGGCTGGCAAACCGGATCAGTGCGCCCGTCTATTGCCCCACGTGGATGCCGGACCCGCTGGACGGCGTGATCGGGAGCCGCTGGAACAACATCGACGAGGTGAGCCGCGACCGCAGCTACCTGATGAGCTGGGTTTGGCAGGAGACCGGCCCCGGCGCGGCGGGTGGTGAGCTGCACGTGAACCTCCGTGGCTATCCGGGTCGTACTCGGATACCGAGATGCGAGAACGCCGACTCGAAGGGCCGGGAGCTGATCGCGTGCTTCAGCGATCCCGCCGGCACGGTGCGTGCTCCGGGTCTGATCGCAACGGTCTTCAACGTCAACCAGGACGCCGATCAGTGGCACGTCCTGTACGCGTGGCGGCACGAAGGCTCTCTGTACACCGTGAGCGAGCACGTCGCGCCGCCGCTGAGCTATCGAAAGGTGCGGCGCTACCTCGACCGCATCCTCCGGAGTCTCGTGCTCGTCCCACCGACAGAGCAGTAGCGTGCGCCTGACGAGGAGACAGGCGCTCGCAGGCGCGGCCGCGGGCGCACTCGGGGCCGCGGGCATCTACGAGCTCGTCGATCAGCTCAGCGGCGAGGCGCCGAAACGCGCCGCCGGGACACCGCACCCTGCTGAGCAGCACCTGCTCGACTCAGTGGCGGTGATCGAGGACAACGGCGTCGAGGTCGTCCTGCCGCCGCTCCACCACCGGCTCGTCACCGCGAGAGTGCGC
>WNFZ01005020.1_pt1 | contig 12190 bp, 12 predicted proteins | sample 5400081 | NCBI WGS metagenome assembly WNFZ01 (sample SAMN13153365, study PRJNA577476) | soil metagenome | isolation source: 80 cm soil or saprolite under grassland replicate 1 | place: USA:California | collected 2016-06-15
TCAGCTGCGCCACGATACCGAGGGACGCCGCTACTACGACCGCCGCCTGGCCGAGGGCAAGACCTCCATGGAGGCCATGCGGGCGTTGAAACGGCGACTGTCCGATGTGGTCTACAAGCAGATGATCGCCGACGCGACAGCCGCCGGGGCGGGCCCGGGAGGACACCCGGGAGCGACTCTGACATCCAGCGCGGCCAGCCCAATCCCGACAGCTGGCACTTCGGAACAGTCACCTCCCGGACCCGCTAGGAATCACCATAGAACAAGCCTCGCCGCGACCCCTTGACACAGAGGGGAGCCAGAAGCGCCCACATGGCCCCAGACGCGCAGCACCCGATCCAGGCCGAGTACCCGCGCCTCATCGAGCATCCGGCCCAGGCCTAGCGAGGTCTCGCGTATCTGCGTCGGGCTGACGAGGTCGTGACCGCGTTCCGTACCCGCCGCCTGGACTACACCGAGTTCCCCCACGTCTATCTCCACGCGACCTACTGCACGTACGCAACGGCACCTCGCAAGTGGTGTCCATGGACGTGGGCGACAGCGAGGACGACGAGGTGTTCTGGCGCGGCTTCCTGTCCGCCGTGAAACGGCGCGGCCTGACCGGCGTGTATCGGGTGTACGGCAGCCGCGAAGCACTGCTCCGGGAACTCGACCGCGAGCCGAACTCGCGCACGCGCTGCGCCGTGTCCTGACCGGACGTACCGGACTGGTCCTGCGCATCGTGGACCAGCTGGCCGACGGGAAACCGGCCAGCGTCGAGGAGGTGAACGTGGCGATCGGCCAGGCACTCGGTGCCGTCCTCGGGTACCTCGACGAGCAGATGACGGCCGGCCGGCTCCGCCGCGTCCACCCGGTCCTGGCCTTCCATCTGCTAGCCGGCCCCATCGTGACCCATCTGCTCACCCGGCCGCTCGCGGACAGGGGCGGCCGGTTCACGATCTCCCCTGAGGAAGCCGTCGACCAGTTCGTTGACGCCTGGTTACGGGCCATGGCGCCAGGCAAGCCGTCGAGGTGAGGCATCGACGCCACCGTAGGCGCCACGGCAAGCCGAACAGCAGCAGAGCCGCCAAAACAGGCGACCACACGACGCCCGCGAACAGGTCCGCCCCGCGATCGGGCGGCGTCAGCCTCGCCTCCCGTATACCGATGACTCCAACGTCACCATAGGAGCGGCAGCCTTGACGTCACTGGAGCTACCTGGCGTCCTACTACCCGGGGGTTTGACCGCAGCCCCGGGACGAAAGGCGTTGCCGCGGGCGGTGCGAGTAGGGCCGGTGCCCCGCGTACAGGTCACCTGGCCGGCACTCCGCCGAGGCGGGCCGATGGTGCGGGCAGCTGTCAGGCGGCCCAGGCCGCTCGCGTGCCCTACTGTTGATTGGATGTCCGCATGGCTGACCAGTCGCTGTCGGCGGGCGAGTTACTGGACATCGTGGACGAGCAGGACCGGGTGGTGGGGCAGGCGCCGCGCGCCGAGGCGTACGCCCACCGGTTGCGGCACCGCTGCGTGTTCGTGCTCGCGCGGGACGCAGCGGGCCGCGTCTTCGTGCACCGCCGCGCCGCCCGGAAGCTCGTCTTCCCCTCGCTGTATGACATGTTCGTCGGCGGGGTGGTCGGAGCGGGCGAGTCGTACCACGAGGCAGCGCTGCGCGAGGCCGAGGAGGAACTGGGCGTGTCGGGACTGTCCGCGCCCGTACCGCTGTTCAGGTTCCTCTACGACACACCCGAGCACACCTGGTGGTCCGCTGTCTACGAGGCCCGCTGCGAGCCGCCGGTCGCCCCGCAGATCGAGGAGATTGCCTGGTACGCGTTCCTCACCGAGGAGGAGCTGCACCGGCGGCTCGCCGAGTGGTCCTGGGTGCCGGACGGAATGGAGGCGTACCGTCGGCTGCTCGCGTGGCGGCGGAGCCGGCCGACGGGGGACTCCAGCGAGAGCACGGACGCGCTCGCCGAGCATGACCCCGCAAACCCGATGCGGGCGAGCGGACGGCGACGACCTGATCGGTCGTGACGAGCCGCCCAGGGCTTCGACGACGGCGGCGGCGGCCTTGGGCTTGACATACAGGGCGGGGACAATGTGTCGGTGAGCCGGTACGTGGAGCTGTCACATCCGGTCGTAGACGGGATGCTGACCCATCCTGGTTTGCCGCCACCGCGCATCACCGACCACGCGCCGCGGGCCATGTTCCACATCGGACGGATCGAGCTCGTCGGCAACACGGGAACCTATGTGGACGCCCCGTTCCATTGCCGCCCCGACGGCGCCGACGTCGCGCGGCTCCCGCTGGAGCGACTGATGGGCATATCCATCGCCGTCGTGCGGATGCTCGGCCGCCACACCGTGACCGCGGCACACCTCGCCGACGCAGGAGAGCTGTGGGGCCGGGCCGTGCTCGTCCACACCGGCTGGGACCGGTTCTGGGGCACACCGGAATACCTGGGTCCGGGCCCGCACCTCGACGGTGGCGCGGCCCGCGCTCTGGTGGAGGCGAACGTCGCCTGCGTCGGAATCGACTCGGTCGACATCGACGACCCGGCCGACCCCCGAAGGCCGGTGCACACGATGCTGCTCAACGCCGACATCCCGATCATTGAGCACCTTACCGGCCTTTCGGCCGTCCCGGACACCGGTGCCCACCTCTATGCGTTGCCGGCACCCATCGTCGGGCTGGGTTCGTTCCCCGTACGGGCGGTCGCCCTGGTATGAGCCGCGGTGCGGGCGCGTGGCGTCCGTTGCCGGCGCGGTGTCGGCCCGGGCATTGATGTTGGTGGGGTATGCGGCGGCCGGCCGGCCGCCGATGGATGAGCACGATGACCGCGTCGCCGACGGGCTCAGCTCTTTCGTCCGGGCCATCTGACGGTAGCGCCGGCGGGCCAGCCCTCAGGCCAGCGGATGCCCTCAGCCGGGCTTCCCGGCGTCGAGGATGGCGGCGTTGGCCCGGCCCATGACGGTGATGGCGGTACGGCGGGGTAGCAGCCGGGCCATCAGTGCGGCGGAGACCTTCATCAGTGCTCCGGGTACGGTGCGCGGCCGGTGCCGGCGCAGCCCGGCCAGGGCGGCGGCGGCCACTTCGTCTGGCGTGACGGTACCGGGCGCGGCGCGCCGGGTGGACCGGCCCAGTCCCGGGGTACCGACCGCACCGGCGACCGCGGTGACCACGTCGACCCCGCACCGGCGCAGCTCGCCCCACAGCCCCTCGGCGAGCACCGCCCCGAAGGCCTTGGTGGCCGCGTACACCGCGAGGTCGGGCGCGCCCTGCTGGCCGGCCAGCGAGGACATCACCACGAACCCGCCCCGGCCACGCTCGGCCATCGCGGGCAGGTACCCGTGCGCCAGGGCCAGCGGCGCGGCGCAGTTGAGCGCCACGGCGCGTGCCGTGTCCGCCGGGTCTGCGCGCAGGAACGGCCCGACCGGCGAGTACGCGGCATTGCACACGACCAGGCCGACGTCGCGCCCGGCGGTGGCGTCCAGCACCGGCGCTACGCCGTCGGCGAGGTCCGCGCTGACCGTGACCGTGCGTACCGGCAGCTCGGCGGCCAGTCGCGCGAGCGGTTCGGGCCGGCGGGCCACCAGTACCAGATCGATGTTGTGCCGGGCCAGCGCGCGGGCGAAAGCAGCCCCGATGCCCTCGGAGGCGCCGGCCACCACCGCCCACGGCCCGTAGCGGTCCCTCATGCCGGCACCGCCCGGGTGAACGGATGGTCGCGGCGCATCCGCCAGATCACCGCCACCGGCAGCAGCAGCCACGGCAGGTTCAGGGCAAGCACCGCCGGGAAGTGCGGGGTGGCGTGCTCGCCGAACCGCTCCTCCATCAGGATGATCAGCACGTTGGCGCCCATCGTCCCGGACCAGACCAGGGCCGGTACCCGGATCCAGTCCCGCCCGCGCACGAACGCGTAGATGGCCAAGGCGTAGAACGGGCCGAAGAACAGCACGTCGATCCAGATCGTCATGCGCCAGAACGCCGGCCGGGCCAGCAGCAGCGGGTCGAGGTCGGTGCCGTACCGGTGCACCAGATCGACCATCGGACGCGGCGGCCACAGCGGGTACCGGAAGTGCCGCGGGTCGCCGACGACGAGTTGCTCCAGGTCCACCATGTAGGTGATGAACCCGATGTTGACCGTGAAGAACGCCACGAACACCAGATCGCCCAGGCGCTCGCGCAGCGGTACCGGCACGCGCACGCGATCACTGTGGCACATGCCCGGGCGGCGAGGTAGACCGTTCACCGCCCGGCCCGGGTGGTGCGGTCAGCCGGTCACCTCACCGTGGTCACGCTGACCGTGACCCGGGCGCCGGCGGCCTCCGCAGCGCGGACAACATCCGCCGGCAGCACCGGGCGACCCGCTCGTGTCACACCGATCCGGCCATGACTGACGTCCGCGCGCTCGTCGGGGTTCGGGCTCACTGGGAGGAGGGGGAGGTTCCGGTTCCTGGCACTGTCGAGCACGATGTGCAGCGCCCGCACCGCCCGGCGTACCCCGGGTGGCGGTCATGGCCGCAGCGCATACGACGAGGCGAGCGCCCGCCTGGTGGAGCACGGCATCCAGTCCGAGATCTCGGTGGACATGGTCCGGAGGTTACTCGCGAACGTGCGCCGGCTCCGGTGACGATCCGGCCGGCGATTCCCGGGTGTCGTCGCCGACGGATCACGGCGTCATTCGCGACGGTCGGGGCCGGCTCCGCGGACCGCGTGTACAGACTGTGGTCGACTGCCGCCCGGTGGGCGGCGTCCGGTCGTGGCCGATGTGGGTGCGGTCGTGCGTCGGACCGGAAGGACCCGCGTGCGGCCTGCTCACCCGTGAATCGGCTCCACCTTGGCGTTGCCGTTCCTGGCCCTCGCCAGCCGGGCCTGCAAGCGGGCCCGGCAGGCCGGCCATTCCGAGGCGACGATCGAATACATGGCGGAGTCCCGGAGCAGCCCGTCCTCACCCGGCGCCCAAGACCGCGACCAGCAGCGCAGTACGCCCTCGAATCGCGCCCCCACACGCTCGAGCGCCGCGCGAGAGCGGTTGTTGCGGGCGTCGGTTTTGAGGTCGACACGGACAACCCGCCAGTGCTCGAACGCGTGGGCGAAGAGCATGAACTTCGCCTCGGTGTTGAGCCCGGTGCGCTGCGCCGACGCGGCGAGCCAGGTGAATCCCACCTCGATCGCGCACAGTTCGTTGCGGCCCGGCCACAGCCGTGGATCCCAGTACGCGGTGGCACCGACCGCCCGCCCGGTCGCCTTCGCCACCTGGGCGTACGGCGCCAGGGTCCCGGCGGCGGCCCGGGCCAGCTGCGCGTCGATGTAGTCGCTCACTTCGGTAGTGGCGGGCACCCATGTGTATCGGTACGAGGTGCGGTCCTCCTCGGCCGCCGCGGCCAGGTCGGCGGCGTGCCGGTGGTCCAGCGGCTCCAGACGGACGAGGTCACCCTCCAGGACCGGAGCGGTCAATGTCGTGGTGAATGACACAGGCGGTCCTCCGTTCGCGGCTTGTCCAGCGCACCGGGCACCGGACCCGGTCATCACCCGGGGCACCCCACCCACGAACGGAGGGTTGCCGGCCAGCGAGCCGGGGCTTCGCGCTGGCACTCATGACCTGCCAGCACTCTAGCAATCGGGTACACCGATGTTGTCCCACCGCGCAGATGCGGAACGAGACGGAACCTTTGTGACTGCTCGGGGGCGCTGGGTCGTAGCCGATGAGCGGGTACTGTCAGACGAGGCGGTGCCCGCCGTCGACATGCACGACGGTTCCGGTGATGAAGCTGTTGCTCATGACCGCGACGAAGGCGTTGGCGATATCGGCTGGCTGACCGATCCGACGAACCGGAAGCCGCTCGGCCATGGCCGCCAGCCGTTCCGCCTTGCTGCCCCGGCGAGCGTGTCCCAGACCGGGGTGTCGGTCCAGCCCGGCGAGATCACGTTAACCCGTGTCGGAGCCAGTTCCAGCGCCAGCGCTCGGGCGAGCGCTTCGAGCGCTCCGTTCGCAGTCGCGATCATCGAAGCGCCCGGACCCGGTCGGTATGCTGCCATACCGGACGTGAACGTGATCGACGCGGCTGGGGCCAGGTGCGGTCCGGCGTGCCTGGCCACCAGCCACGGGCCGAGCAACTTGGTACCGATGATGGCCCGGGCCGCGTCCGTGTCGAAGTCGGCCAGCGGCGCGTACGCTCCGGCCGCGTCGGCCGCGGTGACCACGACGTGGGCCAGCTGTCCGGCGTCGGCCAACAGCCGCCGCACCTGGTCTTCGCACCTGACGTCGACCTGTCTGGTGCGCAACCGCTCCGGCTGATCGAGCCGCTGCGCCGCGGCGGCGAGCCGTTGGGCCGACCGGCCGGCGATGGTCACCTGAACACCTCCGGTCAGGAGGAGTTCGGCAAGCGCCAGGCCCATACCGGAGCCGCCGCCGACAATGAGCACACGTGAGGTCGTCATGACGGCCAGCGTCGCCGGACCCGGCAGAAACGCGGAAGGCCCGGCAGAGCTAGCTATAGCTAGGTGGCCAGCCCGCATCGGCGCGCTGACGGACGGATTCCGTAACTGATGTGGCCGGCTTACCGCACGTGGTCGCTGCACCCCGTGCCGCAGCGTGATCCCGGCCGAGCACGCGACTCAACGCCCAGACTCCGGCGCGCGCGATGACTCGGCCGGTACGACGTCGCGGTGGCGCCCAAACGGGTTGGACCGCCGTTGGGTCAGATCGATGCGGCGACGATCGCGGCCGTCGCGCCGACGCCCAGGAACAGCGCGACGAATCCGCACGTCGCGGCCTCCACCAGGATCGGCCGCCAGCCCCGCGGCGGTGGCAGCCGCAGCGCGCGCCGAAGCGTGCTGATCGCGGTAGCGCCGAAAAGCCCTGCGACCGTGGCCTGGGCGAGACCGAGGGTACCGAGCAGCACCGACGGAATCGCCGCGAGCAACGAGAAGACAAACGTCAGCACGCCCAGGGTGAGGAGCACGGCCGGTGCCATCTTGGCCGCCTCGACCTGCTGGGCCAGCATCGCGGCCGGTGAGCCGTCAGGGTCGTACCAGACCGCCACTGTGTCCCAGCCGTCCCGATCCTCAAAGTCCGGCTCTTCGACCGGCGGCGGGCCCTGCTCAAGCCGCGTCCTCCACTGTGTGGCGACCTGGGTACCGACGTCCACGGTGACCTCGACCGGTCCGGCATCGCCGGTCGACCAGCGCAGCAACAGCTCCCCTGGCCCGGCCGCCACCACCGTGGCGAGCACCGTCTGCCGGCCCACGGTGAAGCGTCGCCAGCGACGCAACCGGATCCACGCGACTCCGACGATCACCAGGCCGCACAGCGCCGCGACGGCCACGCCAACCACCCGAGACATCTGCCCTCCGACAACTGCATGCCTGGGCGAGGACGCTACCGGGTCGCTACTCGGGCCAGCGACGTCCTTGTGAGGACAGGAGTTGCGTACAGGTGATGACGGCCATACCCACAGTCAGCCCATTGGCCAGGTGGTCCAGTGCCGAGACATCCGATCCGACCGTCAACGTGGCCCTTGCGACAGGCGGCAGATCAGCTTAACCGCGTTCATCGCGGCAGAACAGTGCGTCGATCGTGCCGCGACCAGGCGGTCCTTGCGATCATCAGGAGATGGAACAAGAGCACGCCCAGGTGCTGTCACGTGCGGGCAACTGTGCCGTCGTGCATCTGCCCGGCCGGGCATTCCCCGGCGTCCATGTCCAGGGCGACACGTTTGCAGTTCTGCGGAAGCGGCTCGCGAAAGCGGCTCGCGAAAGCGGCTCGCGCGTTGCGCGAGGGACCTGGCGACGTTGAGGCCCTTGACGAGCTGGACCAGGTGGTTGAGGAGATCGGCGTCATGGTCGGCCTCTACGAGCAGGTGCTGTCGCAACGCGGAATCCGGCGTCCCTATTGATCGGCGGTTAGTCGGCGCGCACTGTCAGCGGCTCCGGATCCGGATGTGGTTCGGGTGCTCCGCGCCCGAAATTTCACTCCATGGCTGCATGCCGTGCGCGTTGAAGAACCACCGACGGACCCTAACCCGGGTGGTGGGCCAGAGATGCGAGGACGATCTCCCGCGCCGCGCGGACCGTGGCTGCGAAGGCGGTCGGGTCCCTGCCGATGCGTTCGGCGCCCGCGCGCATGGCACCGGACAGCAGTTCCACCGCGATGTGCACGTCGCCGACGTCGCGGAACTCTCCCCGTGGGGTGTACGGCTGGCTTGACGGCCCTGGCCAGCGGCTGCATTTCACCAGATTGTCGGGAGCCGCCTGGTCGGGTCGGCGATCAGGATGCCGACCGGCGACCGCAGGGACGATTACAACGCGCGAGCCAGCCTGAGCCGGAGATCGCCGGTCACCGCAAGAGCCGCGGTGTTCTTGGCCTCGTCGGTGTCACCGCTGAGCTGGATCAGCTCGACAGCGGTAGCTGCCTCGGTCATCGGCTGTTCCCACTCGGCGCCGCGAAGGGCGACGCTGGTTGCCAGGAGAAGTCGTTGCAGCCACGACGCAGCGCGATCACGCCAGTCGTACAGATCATCAAGCGCGTCCAGGACGTTCTCAAGGAGGCGCCCTTGCGTCTTGCTGTCGGCCATTGCTTCATCCTGGCATTCGTTCCAGTCCGGTGCGGTGCCCGGTGGGCGGCGGGGTGTACACCGGGCTCGGGAGCGGGTCGCCGTCCTGGCGGCTGCCCTGCCCCGGCGGCACCGGTCAGGACTTGCGAACCTTTCTGGCGGTGCGTGGCCGGTGCATACCGGGAACGGCGATGCAGATCCCGTAGATCCGTTCGCGGCCCGCGCTGGCATCGACCGCGGAAACCAGGTGCAAGTAGACGGTTCCGGCCGCCGGGCCGCCGTGATGATCGGAGCGGGGCCGGCTGGTCCGGTACGGGGCATGCGCACTGTCCCGGGCCGGCGTGGACTGCCTGATCCGCGGCGGTCGTTGGTCCGTAAACCGCCGGCCGGGTGAGACGGTGCCGGACGACGGGAGGTGGCCCGCCGGCCGGCACCGGACGTATGTGAACGGTGGATTTACTAGGAGATGGTCACCGAGTCGATGTTGGCGGTGCCGCCTGCGGTGGTGCCGATGACCCGGATGGTGTTGGTACCTGCGGTCAGGGGCACCGAGATGGACGCGGTGGCCCAGGTATCCCAGTTGGCGGTGGTCGGGAAGTTCAGCGTGCCGCGTGAGGTGCCGTTTACCGAGATGGTCGCGGGCCGCGCCGCGGTGGTGCCGTCGGAGTACCGGAAGCTCAGGGTCTTGGTGCCGGCGGTGGCCGCGGTGACCGGGATCTCGACGAACGCGCCAACCGCGTTGGCCGTGTTGGCGAAGCCGGTACCGGTGAAGCCGAGGTGGTTGGAGTCGAACGTGCCACCGGCGGACAGTGTGCCGGTCTCCGCCTCGAACGTGCTACCCGGCGGCGGAGGCGGGGTGCCCCCCATACTTGCGCCGAGGTCGTCCAGGGCCTTCTGGACCAGGGCCTGGGTATTGGCGTTCAGGTTGGCGTTGGTGCCGTTCACGACCCAGGACGGGCCGGAGAACATCACCACGGTCACGCCGTTGTCAACACCACCGGTGGTGCCGCTGCTGGGGATGCCGAGCAGCTGGGCCGCCTTCACAGACGCCTCGCCCAGTTCGCGGGAGTCGTTGTCCGAGGTGGTCTGGTCGTTCGCGGTCTGCGTGTCGCCGAAGATCGAGCCGATGCACTTGCCCTTGTAGAACATCAGCGCGAACTGCCGGCCCTTGATGTTGTGCTCCTTGAAGAAGAAGTGCGGGCAGGGGGACTTGCGATCCCAACAGTCGTCGCCCAGCACGTAGAACGGCACGTGGTGCGCGCCCAAGGCCTTGCCGTTGCTGTCTTGCCATGTCGTCTGGCCCTGGTGATCGGGATCGGGATCGGGGTCGCTGCCGTCCGTGTCGATGGCCATGCTGGAGGTGTAGGCGTAGACGCCCGACGCCACCTGGTACACGTTCACGTTCTGGGCCCGCGTCATGGTGTTGATGTGGGGCTTGGAGTTGACCTTGTTCGCGGTCGTCATGTTCGCCTGGACGCCAGCCAGTACCTGGGCGGCCGTGAACGAGTCTGCCTTGACAGCGGTGTGGGTCGTGGCGGCGTCGGCGGCGGTTCGTATAGCGAGCGGGGCGGCGAGCGCGAGAGCCGCGGCGGCTACCACTGCGAATCGCGTACGGGTCGATGACATGGCGGGAGGCCCTCCAGCAATCGTCAGGAAGACTTATTGACAGATCGAACCATCCGTGACCCCTGTCACGCAATCATCTTCGGGAAATTCTTAAGATCATCGATACGTCCGACGCTCACCATCTTGGCGTGAAGTCGATCTTCGCGCAAGTGGATCAGCCGGTGTTTACGCACGCCGGCCCGATCCCGCTGACCGTGGTGAGCAGGACAGCTCGAGCGCGTCCGCGTCGAACGCCGCCCGCCGGACACCCGGAGCGGCCGGTGGTCCGAGCCCCGGTCCCGATACTGGCGCAGCAGGGCGACCTGCAAGTGATGCAACGGCAACAGGTAGGCGTCGCGGACTCCAAGCGTGCGGGACAGCTCCGGCTGGTTGGAGAGCAGGCCGGTGTTGCCGCGATGGCTGACGTCTGTTCAGCGCCGTCCGCCGGCGCGCTCAACTGCTCCGCGGCGAGGTCGCCCACCAAGTCCCGGACCGCCTGCCCGTCGCCGTCGTCGGCCGCCGCCCAGGCCGCCTCGGCCGTGCCGAACGACGCCAGCAGGCGGGCCGCCGCCTCCCGAACCGCCGTACGCCGTCAGGTTGTCCGACGGGTCGCCACGCAACGCCGCGTAGTCGCGGTACTGTCACGGATGCGCCCCGCGCAGGTGCGGCAGGCCGTCCGCGTCCACCAGGGTCGACTCGACCACGATCGCCGCGCACGCCTCGATCTGCTGGCCACGCACCCACTGTCGCTTCTGCACCCGCGCGGTTAGAAAACCACCCATCGCACCCCGAGCAGGGCGGACACGCTTGAGATGATCGCGGGCCACGGCAGCGTCGACACGTCGTCCCCGTCTATAAGGGAGACCTCCACGGCGAAGCCTCCGGCTGCCGGTCACCACCTCGAGTCGGTGGTAGCGGTGTCGGCGCTCGTGACCAGCCCTGCCAGGCTTCTGACTACGGATCAGAAGGTTGGGGGTTCGAGTCCCTTCGGGCGCGCAACAGATCAAGGCCGTGACCAGCAGAAATGCGGGCTGCGGCCTTGATTGTTCCCAGGATGTGCCGCGATCTTCCAGATGATGGGACCGGGGTGCTCCGGTGGTGCTCCGATGTCACCGTGCTGTTTCGTCGGGGTCCGTGCCGACCCACGCTGACCAGTGCTTCTCCGCGCCGCCTGGTCTGGATCATGGCCGGTCCATCGGCATGGCCCATCTCCGAGGTCTGTCCACTGTGGTCACTCATGTGGATCTCTCCCGGTCGGGTCCGCTGCCCGGACAGTCGGCCGCCAAGAGCCGGGCGAGGCGCGTACCTCATCCAGCGACGACCATCCAGGACGATGACGAGGGTCGTCGGCCTCCCGCGTGTCCGGTATCCCGACCAACGGTCCCAGCATCTGATGAGCGCACCGCCGGTCGGCTGTTGGACCGCGACGCCGGACCGGTCCCTGGCGTGACCGATCGTTGGCATAACCGGGCGGATCGCCGCACCCGACCGCCAGCGACGCACTCATCTGCCGAGATGAGGATGTCCTGCGTGAACTGATGACAAGTCAACCGATGCAGCGCTCAAGCGGTGGGCTACGAGGCGCCGCTCGGAGCAGGTCTGCGCGGCTAGCCGCGACTGTGTCTCGCTGCGCCACTCGGCCTCGGGCTGCACGTCCGCCGTCGGGGCGCACTGACCAGCACGCACACCGCACTGCTGCGGTCCCGAGAGCCAGCAAGATCCACGAAGCCGAATCGTGGCCCTCACGGCCACCTGCGCCATTGACACGGCCGTAGACTTCCGCCGTGAATCCTGGCACTCATGGGGGCCGGATCGGAGTTCGCTGGCTGGCAGCACCGGGCATGTACCTGGTGCTTGCGATCGCCATCACGGTCGGCGCTGCCCTGCCGGCAACCTTGTCCACACACCAGGGTCTGGTCAACGGACCACACCCGGCGGCCGGGGTGTTGCGCTGGCCCGACCCCGTCGTGCTCGGCCTGCTGCTGCTCAGCGCCTATGGCCCGGCGCTCGCGGCCATCATCGTCTGTGCCCTGCTCGGGGAGGGCCGGGTGC
>WNFZ01005022.1_pt1 | contig 12185 bp, 9 predicted proteins | sample 5400081 | NCBI WGS metagenome assembly WNFZ01 (sample SAMN13153365, study PRJNA577476) | soil metagenome | isolation source: 80 cm soil or saprolite under grassland replicate 1 | place: USA:California | collected 2016-06-15
GCGAGGTCAACCAGTGGATGCTGCTGGTCGGCAGCCTGCCGCTGGCGTACTCGATCTCTTCGGGCCACCTGGCGACGCTGCCGCTCGATCCGCGGCAGGTGGGTGAGGTGCTGCTGACCGCGTCGATGAGCATGTTCGGCGTGGCGGTGCTCGCGTCGCTGTCGCTGGCGCTGATGGAAGCCACGCTGCTGGCGGTGTTGTTCATGGCGCAGCTCGTGCTGGGCGGTTTTCTCCGCGCGGGCCTGCACAGTAGTGACATGGCCTCCGCGGAGCTCGGCTGGTTCAGCCTGCTGTACCTGCTGCTGAGCGCCGTGTTCCTGTTCTTCGCGCGGCCGACCCTGGTCCGATTGCTCCAACGCCGCCAGGACACCAGTACTAAAGCCCTGGATGACCGCGGGGCAGAGTTCGGTTAGTCTGGGCGGGCTTTCCGGGGGGAGGGCCCAAAGCTATCGCCGATCAACTCGGGGAGCAGCTCGCAGCGAAGGCGGCGTAAGCGGGCTAAACTGGGCGTGAGCCCAGCAAGATGTACGAGCACCTTCTCGTCGCCCTGGATGGCTCCGAGCCAGCCGAGCACGTGCTGCCGCACGCTGAGGCGCTGGCGCAAAAATTCGGCTCGACCGTGACGCTGCTGCGCGCGGTGGTGTCGGCTGAGACACTGCTGGCCCAATCGGCGACGGCGGGCCCAGCGGTCGGCGAGGTTGCGCCGCCGATGGACCCCACGCCGATCCTGGAAGCCGAGCAGAGCGCAGCCAGCGAGTACCTGACCGCGCTCGAGGGGCGGCTGCGCCAGAAGGGCCTGAATGTCAGCACCGAGCACCCCGAAGGCAACGCGTCCGACGTGATCGTGGAGCGCGCGCAGGCGCTCGGCGTCAGTCTGATCCTGATGACCACGCACGGCCGAAGCGGCCTGGGTCGGCTGGTCTTCGGCAGCACCGCCGACGCGGTCCTGCGTCACGCTGCATGCCCCGTATTGCTCGTGCGAGTGCACGATAGTAACGCCTCATCCTGAGGCGAAGCCGCAGGATCTCGGTGGAATGTCATCCCGAGCTTGCGAGGGATCTCGGTCTGGAACGTGAGATCCCTCGGCTCGCAGGCTCGCCTCGTGATGACATGCTTCGGATCCTTCGGCTCGCAGGCTCGCCTCAGGATGAAGCTTTCAACCTGTCGATCTGGCTATCGAGCTCGGCCATCGCCGCGTAGTCCTCATCCACGAGCCGATAGCAGCGCTCGATATACAGCTGCGCGAGCTGCGCCGATTGCGCCCCGCTCGAGCGCGCCGCCTCGATGAGCTCAGTCGGACGGAACTTCTCGCCCAGGTGCCTCGCCACGCGCTGCATGTCGCCGACCGTCTCGTCGACCAGTCGCCGATCGCCACCTTCGACCGCGTAGCGCAGCGTGCCCGCCAGTCGCGCCAGCCGGCCGACCTTTTCGCGGTCGGGCATGACCTGCATCAGCAGCTCGTCGACGTCCACTGATGATTCGGTCGACCCCCCGGCGGGTTCCACCTCGACGACAGCCGCGGAGACGTAGCGGGCGCACGCCTCGGCGTACTGCGTGCCAACGTCGTTGACCGGCTGCAGCGCGTATAGCGGGTCGGTCATGCGCAGAGTGCCACCGTCGATCAGGTCGTCGCCGCGCAAGCTCGCCTGACGCTCCAGCCACTCGAGTCCGCCCTCGATCTTCTCTGGCACGGGCGGCAGTGGATACGCCGAGGGGCCAGCCTGCGACAACTGCCCGGCCAGCTGCGTGGCAAACGCGGCCGGGATGTACTTACCGAGGTCCATCTGAATCGGCGCCACGACGAGGTACGTCGCCCAGGCCGTGTCCGGATCGTCGGCGTCGCGAAAGAACAGGAGCGCGTGTCCGCGCGGCCGATCGGGATCGCCAACACGGAAGGTCAACACGCTCGGATTGTAAGCTCAGGGCTAGCAGCCTTGGCCCTGTTGCTGTTCGACACCCTGTCTGGTTCGCGGCAGTCGCTCCCAGACGGGCCGATCAAGCTGTACGTGTGCGGCGTCACTCCTTACGACACCACCCATCTGGGCCACGCGTTCACGTTTGTGCAGTTCGACGTGCTGGTGCGCGCGCTGCGCTGGCTCGAGCCACGACGGCAGCTGACGTACGTCCAGAACGTCACCGATATCGACGATTCGATTCTCGCCCGAGCCCGCAAACTGGGCGTCGATTGGCGCGAGCTCGGCGATGACCAGACGGCGCGCTACCGCGCCGATATGCGCGATCTGAACGTCGGCGAGCCGAGCCACTTCGTCGCCGCCACCTCCGCCATTGACACGATGCTGGACCTGATCCAGACGCTGGTGCAGCGCGGCGCGGCATATCCCGTCGCGGGCGGCAGCGTGTTCTATCGCATCGCGGCAACGCCGACCTACGGTGAGTTGAGCAAACTCGCGCGGGACGAAATGCTGGACATCGCCGCCCACCAGGACGACGCCGACGTGGACGATCCGCGCAAAGAAGACCCGCTCGACTTCGCGATGTGGAAAGGCTGGTCGGGCGATGCCAGCGAGCCATGCTGGCCGAGTGCGTGGGGCGCGGGCCGACCGGGCTGGCACATCGAATGCTCGGCGCTGTGTTTTCGCCATCTCGGCCGAGAGCTGACCATCCATGGCGGAGGCGCCGATCTGATCTTCCCGCACCACGAGAGCGAGATCGCGCAGTCCGAGAAGGCGACGCAGATGCGACCCTTCGTGCGCACCTGGGTGCACACCGCCATGGTGCGCATGGATGGCGAAAAGATGAGCAAGAGCCTCGGCAACATGGTGTTCGTGCGCGACTTGCTGTCGAAGTACTCGGTCGATGCGCTGCGCCTGTACCTGCTCGGGCATCACTACCGTTCGGTCGTCGAGTGGGCACCCTACGAGCTCGAAGCCGCCGCCGGCCTCGCCGATCGCTTGAGCCTGGCAGCGCGCGAGCCGGACCAGGGTGGCCGTTCGGTACGTGATGCCTTTCGCGCCGCGCTCGAGCACGATCTGAATACGCCGCGCGCAATCGAAACGCTCGAGCAGGCAGCCGGCCAGACGTTGCGCGAGCTCGGCGGCGTTCTCGGGCTCCAATTCACCGCGTGAATCGCGCTCACTAATCTGCCGGCTTAGTCTCGATAGAACAACTCGGCCATCTATCGAGGCTTATGCATACCGTGAATAACGTGCGCTTCGACGCGCCTTATCGCCTGCTGTGTATCGCGTTTAGTTTCGGGATCATCGCCGACACCCCTTCTACGAGTGACACCCTGGGGACTCAATCTGCTGCTGACCGTCGCGGTCGCGCTCGGCGCCGCGGTCGCGCTGACCCGCTGGCGCGGCCTTGAGCTCACCGGTGAGGGCCGCTGGCTGACGCCGGCGATCGTGTTCTTCGCCGCCGCGCTGGTGTGGCGCGACTCACCCACGCTCACCACCGCGAATGCCTGCGCGCTGCTCGAGGGCGTTGATCGGTTTGCTCGATCTGGCCAATCCCGACGAGCTGATCGTGCGCACCAACGCCACGTATGGCCATCTGCTCGACAGCGGCCATCTCGACGAGCGGCCGCTGGCCTCGCTCAGCGCTGACGCCACGCCCGCCCTGGTCGAGGCCTTGCCACTGATCGCCGAGCCAGAGCGCGCCGAGGTCCAGCGGCGATTATTGAAGAAACACGCCGCGCCCGTCGCCGACTGGCGCACGTTCAACCTCAGCCGCTGGCAGGCCGCGGCCGCGCTGGCTCCGCTTCGCTGACGCCCGATTCCAGAATCTCCAGCCGGCCGGCGCTGGCATCTAGCCGCGCGTGGACGCCGAGCGGCAGGGTCGCCAGATGCGCGCCGTGGCCGAGTGGTAAGCCATAGATCGTCGGAACGCCGAGCGGTCGCAGCAGATCGTCGATCACGTCTTCCAGGCTGAGCGTGGATGGGAACGCCGGCTTGTACGCCCGTGGCTCGACCCCCGCGTGTTCCGCGATCACCAGGCCGGCAACCTGTTGCAGCTTGCCCGAGCGCAGCAGCTGCAGCAGGCGGGAATCGATCGTGTAGGGCTCCTCGTGGGTGTCCTCCAGGAACACGATCTTGCCGCGCCAATCGAAGTCGTCGGCGGTGCCGAGGGCGTTGGCCAGCAGGGTCAGGCAGCCACCGTCGAGCTCGCCCTCGACCATCCCACCATTGATGGTCTCCACCCACGGATCGTCCGGATCCTCGCGGATCGGTCCCAGCGGCTCGCTGCGCATGACCGCTCGCTCGAAGGCTTCGCGCGTGTAGCCGAGCTTGTCAGCCGGCCCCGCGAAGGTGCCAACCATGGGTCCGTAGAACGTGACCAGGTTCGCACGCTGTCCGATCGCCAGGTGCAGCGCGCTGATGTCGCTGTAGCCAATGAACACCTTCGGCCGCTCCGCGAGCGCCGCGTAGTCGAGCCGATCGACTATCCGCGGGCTGCCGTAGCCACCCCGCAGGCAGATGACGCCGTCGACCTCCGGATCGCACCACACGTGCTCGAAATCTCGCGCGCGCGCTTCGTCGTCGCCGGCGAGATAGCCCCGCCGATCGAGCACGTGCTCGCCCAGCTTCAGCTTCAGCCCGAGTCGTTCGAGCGCCGCGGCTGCGCGCGGAATGTCGCTACGGTTGTAGACCGGGCTGGCCGGAGACACGACGCCGAGCGTTGCGCCGTGCCGGAGGACTGGTGGTTTTCGTCGTGTAGACGCCACAATCCGCAGCGTAGCCCGTTCCGGTACACGTCGTGCATTTTCCTGCGCGGCGGTCGTTCTTCTCATGCACCAATCCGCTACGCGCACCCGACCAATCGCGGCGCTCTCCGCATTTGCGCTGGCGCTCATTGGCGCACTGCTGCGGCTGCTGATCGGCGCAGTCGCCCTGGTCACGCTCGGACTGCTGGGGCCGGCCTTCCTGCTCGATACGCCACAGCCCGCGCCGCACCCAAGCGATGCGATCGTGGTCATCAGCGGCGATGAGCAGATGGCTCGCTTCCAGGAGGGGCTGAACCTGTTCCAAAAGGGGATGGGGCGGTACCTGGTGTTCTCGGGCGCTGCTTTCGACAACGGCACCAGCAACGCCGACGTCATGCGCGACCTGGCGGTCCGGCGCGGCGTCCCGGTCTCGGCCATACTCGACGAGCCGTTCGGCGAGGATACGTGGGGCAACGCCGTGCACACGCGCCAGGTGCTCGAAGACCACGGCCTGCGCAGCGCGATCCTGGTGACCTCGCCATACCACGCGCGCCGCGCCAAGCTCACCTTCGACGCCGCCTACAGCGGCAGTGGCATCGACCTCGCCGTCCACGCCGCGCCCGATAGCCAGTGGCGCAAGCTGTCCTGGTGGCAGCAGCCCGAAACCCGCCGCCTGACCTTTGCCGAGCTGCAGAAGCTGGGTTACATCATCGCGACCGGCCAATACCATTAGGCGCCACCGATGGGCGCGTTGCTTCACGAATGTGCAGTTCCCGGATGGTGCACACCCGCATTGCGGCATCCACGTAGGGTCCCGAGAAGCGGCTAAGGCCCGATCACCTGGCTGAGAAAACTAGCGGCCCGCCAGACGCTCGACCACGGGCGCAAAGGCGCGGATGTCGCCCAGGACCAGGATGTATGTGATGGACCAGCGCTCGCGCAGCTGCTGGCACTTGTCGACGAGCTGGTCGATCGTGCCGTAGAACACGTGCGGCGACTCCAGCAGCTCATCGGCGCTGAGCTCTACCTCATAGCGCTCCGCGAGCCGCTTCGAGAGGGCGTCCGCAGCGGACCGCGGATCGTCGGTGATCTGGACCGGTCCGAGGCACGGATAGGTGTTGACCTGAAGGTCGTCGAACCGCGCGCCGGCCGCCTCGCGGATCCACGCCAGCTTCTCGTCGGTCGCCGGCGCCAGCACGCTGCGTATATCGGCCCGTCCGCCGCCGGGCAGCCTCGGCGCGAGCCCGACGATCTGCGCCTCGCGCGCCGCGAACTCGAGCCCCGTTCGCCCGCCACCGCCGATCAGAAACGGCGGATGCGGTCGCTGCATCGGCTTCGGTCGACCGTCCATCTCGGTGATGCGGTAATGCTCGCCCTCGAACGTGAAGGCGCCATCGCCAAACAAGCCTTTGAGCACGTGCAGAGACTCGGTCATGCGCGCGAAGCGCACGCTGTGCCGGTCGAAGTCCTTACCGGAAGCGCGGTACTCCTCGACGTTCCAGCCTGCGCCGAGGCCAATCTCGAGTCGACCCTCGCTCAGCAGATCGACCGTCGCGAGCTCCTGGGCCAGCACGGCGGGGTGCCGCAGATCGTTGTTGAGCACGAACGTACCCAGCCGCAGGGTCGTGGTCGCCTGCGCGATGGCGGCCAGCGCGGGCAACGGGGCGAACTGGTCGAGCAGGTGATCGGAGATCAGCAGCGTCGCATAGCCGAGCGACTCGGCGGTCTGCGCGAGCTCGATCAGCCCACCGCGCGTGCTGGTGCCCGTGCTGCTGCTGGCGCCAACGGCAAAACGAAACGGTCTTTGTGGCATTGATTACTGGCTAGCGTAGCCAGTCAGTTCAACGTAGCCGCGGCCGGTGCGGTCGCCGTCGATGCTCACCGCGCCCTCCCAGTAGCTCAGGCCGCCGAAGCCGGGGAAGTACAACTCCTGGTCCTGAACCAGGGGGCGCAGGGTGAGCGTTTGCTGGTCGCGGATGGTCAGGCGCCAGCCCGAGGGGTAGACGGCGCCCGTGTGCGGGCTGGTCCACGTCCCGAGCGGCGTCGAGCGGACCTCGTTCGGCAGCAGGTCGCGCACGCTGCTGTCGGCCAGCACCTCGCTGCCGTAGACCGCCGTGACCTCGCCTGAGGCCTGGCGCAGCACGTACAGCATCAGCTCGGTGCGATCGTCCAGCTGCAGGCTGTACCAATCCCAGCCGCCGGCAGCGACCACGAAGTTGCCCCACTGATGGTCCATCCACGCTTGACCGGTGACCTGCTTCGGATCGCCGTCGCCAGCGCGCAACTCGCCGCGGGCGCTGACCCGCGTGCGCGAGTAGTAGTAGGAGCCGCCGGCCGGCTCGTTCTCGATGAACCCGCCATGGTGCAGCGCCGGCGGTTTTTCATCGGCGAAGTGCAGCTCGAGCGCGAAGGGTACGTCCGCGCCAGGTCCGCTCTCCATCGTGGCCTCGAACGCGGTGTCGGCCAGGAGCGTCCAGTCCTGCACTCGGATGGGAAACGACGTCTGCGGCGGGCTCTGCATCACCCGCGCCTGGTGGCTGAAGCGCTGGCCATCGACGTCGGTGACCGCGAAGTGCGCCAGGTAGCCCGCGGGCGCGTCCTGCCGGCGGACCTGGAAGATCGTGAACTCGAAGCCGAAGCGCTGCTGGTCCTCTGACTGCAAGTGGCCGGTGAAGTACCACCACTCGGTAAGGGCATCGTGCGGCAACGCATCGCGGGGCAGCGCAACCGGCACGGGCGCAGCCGTCGCGTAGGGCGCAGCAGCCGGCAGCGGCGCCGCGCTCCGCGCACAGCCCATCGCCACCACGAGCATCACGAGCACTGCCAGCAGCAACATCCGGATTGACACCACGCGCGGCAGCCGCATCCGCACCCGCAGCCGCCGCCGCATCGGCATTGGCGCCAGCACAAGCCTCGACTGCCGCGGCGCCGTGCGACGCCAGCCGCTACCGCGAAGCACGCAGACTCCCCGAGGTCAGCCACGGCCGCAGCCAGCCCGGCGCCCACCAGTTCCAGTCGCCCAGCAACCGCAGTGTCGCCGGCACCAGCAGCGCGCGCACCAGCGTCGCATCGAGCAACACGGCGATCGCGGTCCCGAGTCCGAGCGCCTTGATCAGCACGATGTCAGCCGCAACGAATGACAGGCTCACCAGCACGACGATGCCGGCCGCGCTGGTGATGATCCGCCCCGAGCGCTCGAGACCGCGCGCGATGCTGGTTCGATTGTCCTCGCCGTGCAGGTGCGCCTCCTGCACCCGCGCGAGCAGAAACACCTCGTAGTCCATCGACAGCCCGAACAGGACGCAGAACATCAGGATGGGCAGAGATGCCTCGACGAAGCCGAGCGGCTGGAAGTGCAGCACGTCGGACAGCGCGCCCTCCTGAAAGATCACGACGAGCGCCCCGTAGCTGGCGAGGATCGACAGCGCGTTCATGACCACCGCTTTGAACGGGATGACCACCGAGCCAAACGTGCGCAGGAGCACGACGTAAATCGCGACAACGACGATGGCCGCGGCACGTGGAAACTGCTCGTACAGACGGTCGGCGTAGTCGATGACGCCCGCGGTCCCACCGCCGACCAGCAGCTTGAACCCGTCAGGTGCCGCCGTCGCCCGAATGGACCGCACGAGCTCCTTGGATCGATTGTCGGTTTGCCCGTAGCGGCTCGTGACCTGCGCGATGAGGAGGTCCTGGCGCACGGCCGCCTCCGCCGCGATCCGCGCATAGGTGTCCGAAATGCGATTCGGATCCGCATACAGCAACTGGTACTGCTCGGAAGTCAGCCGCTCGTCGAGGGACACCGGGCTGCTCACGCGCGCTACGGCCGGGTGCGCCCGCACGCGCCGCATGAACTCGGCCAACGCGGAGATGTGCTGGGCAGCGAGCGGCGAGCTGCCGTCGGTCGTCTGAAACACGAGCACCAGCGGCGACAGCTCGCCGTCGCCCCAGTGCGCGCGCAATGTGTCGAACCCCCTTCGCGACTGCACATCGGTGGGCAGGATGGAGGCGTCGGGTGCGCCGAGCTCGACCCGCAGGAACGGCAAGCCCAATCCAATAAGCACGACCAGCAGCGGCACAAGGAACGCCACGGGTCGGGCCATGACCGCGTACGCCAGGCGGCTCCAGAACCCACCATGTTCAGCGTGTGCCGCTGCGCTGACGGTTCGCGTGACGCCTGCGGGACCTGCTGTGACGGTTCGCGTGACGCTTGTTCCGTCAACAGGCCCACTTTCGGCATTTTGTGACACTGCCCTGACGGTTCGCGTGACGCTTAGCGGATCCGCTGTGACGGTTCGCATGACGCCTCCCGCGTACGCTGAGGGCGGCGGCGGCGGTGGACGTGGGGAGAGGCGATGGCGCGTTTGGGGCAGGGCGGCCGCGAGCGCGGACCCGGCCGCTGCGCGGGCGAGGGGACCGATCGCCAGCGCATCGACCCGTTTCCCGAGCAGGCTGAGCAGGGCTGGCAGGAGCGTGAGCGCCGCGAGCAGACTCAGGAATACCACCAGCGCACCGGCGACACCCATCGACCGCAGCGCGGTGATGTCGAAGGTCAACAGCGCGAGGAGGCCGATCATCACGGTCGCGCCCGAGTACAGCACCGCTCGACCGGCCATCGTGACCGACCACGCCACCGCCTGCTCGACGGAGCCGCCAGTCGCGAGCTCTTCGCGAAAGCGGCTCACGATGAACAGCGAGTAGTCGATGCCCAGGCCGAGTCCGAGCATCGTGGCCAGGTTTAGCGAAAAGATCGACAGCTCCAGCACCTGGCTGAGCACCGCCATCAGCGCCAGAGTGATGGCGACCGCGGTGCCGCCGATCAAACCCGGCAGCACACCCGATACAACCGAGCCGAACACAAGGACCAGCGCGACCGCGGCCATCGGGATCGACAGCAGCTCGGCGCGGCGGAGGTCGCGCTCGGTGACGTCAAAGATGTCCTCGTAGAACACGGGCGCGCCCGTAAGGGTCAGCTGCAGGTCAGTTGGCTGCAGCGCGTGTTCGACTGCCGCGAGGTCATCGCGGCTGGCGAAGCCTTTGATGCTCACCGTGACGTACTCGACCTGGCCGTCGGGGCTGAGCTGCCTCGGGTTGTCGGCGCCGGTGACGACGCGGTCGACCGCTTGCAGGTCGCGGACGTTGTGGAGTGAGGCCTCGACGTGTTGTTGGAAGGTGGGGTCGGTGGCCTGGAGCTGACCGCTCGGATCGCGGTAGACCAGGAAGAGACTCGAGGGGCTGGCGCCGAAGCGGTCGATCAGCAGCTGGCCTGCGCGTGCTGCCTCCAGGTCGGGACTGGTGAAGCCGCCGGCAGTGAGCGAGCGGAAGACGCGCGGCGCGAGCGGCAGCGCGGCCAGCAAGGCCACCGCCCACAGCGCAATGACGAGGACTCGCCAGCGGTAGAGCGCGCAGCCGAGAGCGAACAACACGCATGCACACCGTAGCAGCGGCGGCCTGTCGCACCGTTCCCGCGCTCCGCTTGGCCGCGGGCCACAAAAGGAGAGTCGCTTACGAGAGGGCTCGCTTGATGGGGCCCGGCGGCACGTTCACTTTCAGCAACCTGAGCATGTTCGGAATCGAGCAGTTGATGCGAATGCGTGGCTCGTCCGAGGTAGCAGGACACCGGCGCGGGGTTAGCAGGTGCCGTCCGAGGTAGCCGGACACCGGGGCGTGGGGTCAGCAGGTGCGGTCCGATGTAGCAGGACACCAGGCGTGGGGCAAGCAGGTGCCGTCCGAGGTAGCAGGACCCGGGTTTGGGGTTAGCAGGTGCCGTCCGCGGTAGGAGGAGTCCGGGCGTGGGGTTAGTAGGTGCCCTCTGAGGTGGCAGGACCCAAGGGCGTGGGGTTAGCAGGTGCCCTCCGATGTGGCAGGTCCCCGGGGCGTGCGGTCAGAAGGTGCCATCCAAGGTAGCCGGACCCGGGGGTGATGGGTTCGTAGGTGGCCTCCGAGGTGGCAGGACCCCGGGGCGTGGGGTCAGCAGGTGCCGTCCGAGGTCGCGGGACCACCTGCGTGGGGGCTAGCAGGTGCCTGTGAGGTGAAAGACGGAGACGCCGAGGAAGCGCATTGGCTCACCCTGCGTCAGACCCTGTGCGTAGGTGGCGTTGTCGATGCCTGCTTCGGCTGACTGACGCGCCTCGTCGCTCGCGGGTGCGTACGCGGTGACCAGCCAGGCGCCGCGCTGCTGGCGCATGGTCTGACAGAGCTCCGCGCGGTCGTTCGTTTCCAGGATCGCGCTCGGCTGGGCAACGCGGTAGTAGTCGAAGGGCGCCGATGTAAAGGCGCCCAGATGGAGAACGATCTCGTCGGGCTGGCGCGCGGACTGGACGGCGGATGCCGCGCCGCGCAGATCCGCTCGGGCGTAGCCGGGGTCGGTATACAGGGGGCCCAACGCGGTGACGACCGGTAGCGCCGCGACCGTGGCGGCGACGATCGCGAGCGGCTTTGGCGCCGACGTGACCCCGCGGGCGATGAGAAAGCCGAAGGCGAGGCCGAGGGGGCTGATGTAGCGCACCGCGTACACCGGCGACACCAGGAGCGAGATGCCCAGCGCGAGCGCGAGCGGTACGACGCCGAAGAGCACAACGGTGCGCTGCCGTGCGCTGCGCACCGCCAGCCATGTGCCGAGGATCAGCAGCAACGCTTGCACTACGTATGCGATTCGTAGTGGGATCGCCAGCGTCGCCTCCGGCGGCGTGTGCGCCGCGAGCTCGCGGAAGGTCACCCAGGCGCTGCTGAGTCGCGGTGGCTCGATCCAGTAGTCAGCGCTGATGTTGTGAGTTTGCTGCGCGAGCACTGGCAGCCACGGCATAAAGGTTAGCCCGGCCGCGGCCAGGGCCCCAATCGCCGCCCAGCGGTTCTTGCTCAGCAGCGCCGCGAGACCCTGAGCCGCGAGAAGTAGCGCCGCGTAGTAGTGGGTGTACAGCATCGCTGCCGCGACAACGGCGTAGGCGAGCATGCTGCCGCGGCCTGGAGAAATCAGGACTCGGTCCAGCAGCCAGAGGCTGGTCGCAGTTAGCAACAACAGCAAGCCGTACATGCGCGCTTCTTGCGCCAGGTCGATCTGCAGCGCGCTGAGCGCGACGAACCCGCTGGTCAGGACTGCTTGCGTCGGCGACCCGATCCGCCGCGCCCACGCGTACGCGGGCACCACCGCCAGCGCACCCAGGACCGCCGCGGGCAATCGCAACCAGAACTCCCCGCCATCGATCCCTGGCCACAGGTGGTACAGGACGTAACTGAGCGGCGGGTGCACATCCTCTTTGATGGACTCGAGGAGCTGGGCCCAGGGGAGGTGGGCATCGAAGTAAGTGATCACCTCGTCGAACCACACCGATTTGCGGTCGAGTCTGAACAAGCGCACACCCAACGCCAGGAGCGTGAGAGCCACGGGCACGAGCCAATGGCCTCGCGCTACTTGCTGTGAGATCGAGGCCGCGGTGGTTGCGGCGTCGCGCGGCGGCTCGGTGGGGTCGGTTTGCTGCTGCGCGCGGGCAGTCCGCTGCACGGCTCCACGGTACACGGCGAC
>WNFZ01005025.1_pt1 | contig 12179 bp, 10 predicted proteins | sample 5400081 | NCBI WGS metagenome assembly WNFZ01 (sample SAMN13153365, study PRJNA577476) | soil metagenome | isolation source: 80 cm soil or saprolite under grassland replicate 1 | place: USA:California | collected 2016-06-15
GGCGGTGATCGTCGAGCGACAGGACACGGTCTGGAACATCGTCTACCCGTGGCACTGGTTCGCGTTCTTCATCTTCGGCGCGGCGGCGCTCGCCGAGCTGACGCGGCCGCCGTTCGACATGCCGGTGGCCGACTCCGAGCTGGTGTTCGGCCACCTGACCGAGTACACCGGGCTGCGCTTCGCGTTCTTCCTGCTGACCGAGTACGCCGGGATCGTGGTGCAGTCGGCGATCGCCGCGACGCTGTGGTTCGGCGGCTACAAGGGCTTCATCATCCCGTCGGGCCCCTGGTGGCTGCTAGTGAAAGTCCTTGCGCTCTCGTTCGTGGTGGTGTGGCTGCGCTCGACCTACCCACGGCTGCGCGAGGACCAGCTGCAGTCTTTCGCCTGGCTCCGCCTGGTGCCCGTGTCGCTCCTGCTCATCCTGGTCGTCGCTTTCGTGAAGGTGGGGTTCTAGACATGCCAGCGCTCAAGGGGACCGGGCTGATCAAGGGGCTCGGTGTCACCTTCAGGACGATGTCGCGAAGGGCCGCCACCGTGCAGTACCCGCACGTCAGACCCAACCTCCCCGCCCGCAGCCGTGGCGTGATCGCCCTGGTCGAGGAGAACTGCACCGTCTGCATGCTGTGCTCGCGCGAGTGCCCGGACTGGTGCATCTACATCGACTCGCACAAAGAGGTCTCCGCGCCCAAGGAAGGGGGGCGCGCCCGCACGCGCAACGTGCTCGACCGCTTCGCGATCGACTTCGCGCTGTGCATGTACTGCGGGATCTGCGTGGAGGTCTGCCCCTTCGACGCGCTCTTCTGGAGCCCAGAGTTCGAGTACGCCGAGTCCGACCACGAGGCGCTGACCCACGAGAAAGAGCGGCTGCGCGAGTGGGTCTACACCGTGCCGCCGCCCGACCCGCTGGAGGAGGGCGCGGTCGAGCCGGCCGAGCTCGCCGCCGCCCGCAAGGCACAGGAAGCCGCCGCCGCCAAGGCGGCCGCCGCCGCCGAGGCCGCCGCGCAGGCACAGGCGCAGGCAGCGGCTCCGGCGGCGGAGGCTCCGGCCGCCGCCGCCCCTTCCGCGGCGGCCCAGCCCGGGGCGCCCGCTGCCGCGGCGCAGGCGGAGCCAGCGCCGGCCGCCCCGGCGAGACCACCGGAGGTCCACGTCGAGCCCGGCATCGACCAGGAGACCTACGACCGGCTGATCGCCTCCGGCGAGCCGGAGCGGACGGCCCGGGCCAAAGCCAAGGCCGCCTACATGCGCAAGGCCAAGGCGGAGGCTCGCGCCAAGCTGGCCGCCGAGGGCGGTGGCCAGGCATGACCGGGCAGGAGATCGCCTTCCTGATCATGGCGGTCATCGGCGGGATCGGCGGCCTGCTGATGGTGACCAGCCGCAACGTCGTCCACGCCGCGCTGTACCTGGTGGTCGCGCTGGCCAGCGTGGCCGGGATCTACCTGCTGCTGGCCGCGCCCTTCGTGGCGTTCGTCCAGGTGATCATCTACGTCGGCGCGATCGTGGTGCTGCTGCTGTTCGGGATCATGCTCACCCGCGCGCCGGTGGGCCGGCACGTGCTGGACAACAGCGTCCGCGCGCGCATCGGGGCCCTGGTGATCGGGGGCGGCATGTTCGCGATGCTCACGGTGTTCCTGGTGCGCGCCTTCGGCGGGGAGCGCATCGTCAACCGCGCCGGCACCGTGACCGCCGCGCTGGGCACCTCGATCTTCAGGAACTTCGTGCTGCCCTTCGAGGCGGTGAGCGTGCTGCTGCTCGCCGCGCTTGTCGGTGCCATCGTCCTCGCCCGCCGCGACTAGGAGCGCCCCATGCGACTGCTCTACCCGCTGGTGTTCGCCGCCTTCCTGTTCAGCACCGGGGTCTACGGGGTGCTGGCGCGGCGCAACGCGGTGATGGTCCTGATGAGCATCGAGCTCATGCTCAACGCGGTGAACATCAACCTGATCGCGTTCAACGCGTACCTGCAGGACCGGATCCTCGCTGGCCAGGTGTTCGCGCTGTTCGTCATCGCCGTCGCCGCCGCCGAGGTGGGCATCGGGCTGGCGATCGTCCTGCTGATCTTCCGCAACCGCGAGACTGTCAACGTCGACGAGGTGGACCTGCTCAGATGGTGATCCTGGCGTGGCTCGTCCCCGCCCTGCCGCTGGCGGCATGGGCGGTCATCCTGCTCGTCGGCAAGCGCACGCCGGACGGGGGCGCCCCGATCGGCATCCTGGCCATCGGGGCCAGCTGGGTCATGGCCATCGTGGTCCTGGCCCATGTGGTCGGCGGCGGCGCGCCGCGGCACGCTGGCACCATCTGGGCGCCGCTGTCGGGCGACCTCGCCATCCCTGTCGGCATCACCCTCGACGGCCTGACCGCCGTGCTGCTGTTCGTGGTGACCACGATCTCGCTGCTGGTCCAGGTCTACTCGGTCTCCTACATGCGCGGCGACGAACGCTACACCTTCTTCTTCGCCAAGCTGTCGCTGTTCACCGCAGGCATGCTCATCGTGGTGCTGGCCGACAACCTGCTCATGCTGCTGGTCGGCTGGGAGATCATGGGCGTCTGCTCGTACTTCCTGATCGGCCACTACTGGGAGGACCACGCCAACTCCCGCGCCGCCATCAAGGCGTTCTTGACCACCAGGGTCGGCGACCTGGGTTTCATGGCCGGCATCTTCGTGCTCTTCTGGGCGGCCCGGAGCTTCGAGATCCCGCGGATCGTCCAGGCCGCCCACAGCGGCCAGCTCTCCAGCGGCATCATCACGCTCGGCGCGGTGCTGCTGTTCTGCGGCGCGATCGGCAAGTCGGGCCAGTTCCCGCTGCACACCTGGCTCCCCGATGCCATGGCCGGCCCGACGCCGGTGTCGGCCCTGATCCACGCGGCCACCATGGTCGCGGCGGGCGTGTTCCTGGTCGCCCGGATGTACCCGGTGTTCGCGGCGTCGCCGGCCGCCCTCAACGAGGTTGCGCTGATCGGCAGCCTGACCATGCTGATCGCCGCCCTGCTCGCGCTCGTCCAGGACGACATCAAGCGGGTGCTGGCCTACTCGACCGTTTCCCAGCTCGCCTACATGATGGCCGGGCTCGGCGTCGGCGGCTACAGCGCCGGCATCTTCCACCTGTTTACGCACGCCTTCTTCAAGGCCCTGCTGTTCCTGGCGGCCGGCGCGATCATCCACGCCATCCACACCAACAACCTGAGCGAGATGGGCGGCCTGCGGCGGCTCATGCCGTGGACCTTCGTCACCTTCACCATCGGCTCGCTGGCGCTGGCCGGCATCATCCCGCTCGCCGGGTTCTGGTCCAAGGACGAGATCCTGAACGAGGCCTGGAAGGTCGGCTTCGGCGGCGGGGTCGAGGGCGTGGTCACCTCGACCGGCGTCGCCCAGGTCGTGTTCGTGGTTGGCGTGCTGACCGCCTTCTTGACCGCTTTCTACGTGACCAGGATGCTGTGGCTGGCCTTCGGCGGCGCCTACCGCGGCCAGGGCCACCCGCACGAGGCCGACTGGATCATGGTGCTGCCGCTGGTGCTGCTTGCCACGGGCTCGGTGGTGGCCGGCGTGGTCGGCTCGCCGCTGGTGGGCGACAACAACATCGGCAAGTGGATCTCGACCTCGCTGCTGCCGAGCGAGGGCGCCGTCACGGTGAGCTGGGGCCTGGTGGGCGCCACCACGCTGGTAGCCCTGCTCGGGATCATGGCGGGCTCCGCGCTGTACCGGCGCGGCCTGCCGGAACGCGAGTACCTGTCCCGCCTCCCGGCCTTCTATGCGCTGCTCGAGCACAAGTTCTACCTCGACGACCTGTACGAGGGCGTCTTCGTCCGGGCGGTGACTGGCCAGATCGCGCCCGCCACCTACTGGTTCGACCAGCGCGTGATCGACGGGGTCGTCAACGGCTCGGCGCTGCTGACGCGCCGGCTCGCCCGCGGGCTGCGCTACGTCCAGAGCGGCCAGGCGCAGTGGTACGCGGCCGCGCTGTTCGTCGGCGTGGTCGGTATCGCGGTGGTGGTGACCCAGGTGATCGGCAGGTAGCAGCGGCCAACCCGGTGCCACCATGCCGGCGGCACCCGATCGAGGAGGAATGCTGAACCCGTGGAGTGGTTCGACAGCTCGGCCCTGAGCCTTGCGGTCTTCCTGCCGCTGGCCGGCGCGATCGCCATCACCCTGCTGCCGGCGCGGGCCAGCAGGGGCATCGCGCTCGCGCTCACGTTGCTGCCCCTGCTGGTCGGGGTCGGGATGCTCGCCCGCTTCGACTACGGGGCCGGCAAGGCTATGCAGTTCGAGGTCAAGCACTCCTGGATCGCGTCGGTTGGGGCCGGCTACCACCTCGGTGCCGACGGCATCGCCCTGCCGCTGCTGGTGCTCTCGCTGCTGCTGACCTTCTTGTGCGTGGTCTACTCGACGCGCATCCTGCCCGAGCCACACAACCCCAAGGCGTTCCTGTCCCTGCTGCTGGTGCTCGAGACCGGGATGAACGGCACCTTCGCCGCCCTGGACCTGATTTTGTTCTTCGTGTTCTGGGAGCTGGTCCTCATCCCGATGTACTTCCTGATCGCGGTGTGGGGTGGCCCGCGGCGCGACTACGCCTCGTTCAAGTTCATCCTCTACACGCTGATCGGCTCGGTGATCATGCTGCTGGGCTTCCTGGCGCTCTGGTTCAAGAGCGGCCCGGACGCCGCCGGCCGCACCTTCGACATGCTCACGCTGCAGAGCATGGGCGCCGCCCGCTTCGGCGGCACCTTCGGCACCATCGTCTTCGCCGCCATGGGCATCGGCTTTGCCGTCAAGGTGCCGATGTGGCCGCTGCACACCTGGCTTCCCGACGCGCACACCGAGGCGCCCACGGTCGGCTCGGTGCTGCTGGCGGGCATCCTGCTGAAGATGGGCACCTACGCGTTCGTGCGCATCGGCATCTCGATCCTGCCGGACGCCGCCCGGACCTGGGCACCCGTCATCGGGATCCTGGGCGCCATCGCCATCATCTACGGGTCGCTCTGCTGCCTGGCGCAACGTGACGTGAAGCGGCTGATCGCCTTCTCCTCGGTGGGGCACATGGGCTTCGTCATGCTCGGCATCGCCACGCTGACGCCGGTGGGGATCAACGCGGCGGTGTTCGGCATGGTCGCGCACGGCGTGATCACCGGGATGCTGTTCTTCCTGGCCGGCTCCATCCACGAGCGCTACCACACGCGCGACATCGTGGAGCTGGGCGGTGGCATGGCCAAGGCGATGCCAAGGCTCGCCGGCATCTTCACGCTCGCCTGCATCGCCTCGCTCGGCCTGCCCGGGCTGGCCGGCTTCTGGGGAGAGATCCTCGCCCTGCTGGCGGCCTGGAACCCGGCCGCCGGCCTGGACTTGGGGCTGTTCCGCACCCTGTCGGTCGTCGGGCTGATCGGCACCCTGCTGACCGCCGGCTACTTCCTGTGGCTGCTGCAGCGCATCAATCTGGGCAGGCTGCCCGACCGCTGGAGCGGCCGGCCGCTGACGGACGTGGCGGCGGTCGAGTACAGCGCCTGGACACCGCTGATCCTGCTGACCGTCGCGCTCGGCTTCCTGCCCCGGATGATCCTGGGCGTCACCAACCCCGCCGTCGTCGGCTGGTTCGCCGACCTGTTCAAATAGGTAGAGGAGCTCGCAAGTGCCGATCGACTTCCACGCGATCCTGCCGGAGATGCTGCTGGCCGGCACCGCGATCCTTGTGCTGGTCGTGGACCTGTTCCTCGACGACCGGATCAAGGTGGTGAGCAACTACCTGGCTCTGGCCGGCACGGTCGCCGCGGGGATCGCGCTGATCACCCTGGTGGGTCAGGGTGACCGCAGCACGTTCGGCGGGTCGTTCGTGGTCGACAACTATGCCTTGCTGTTCAAGGGGCTGTTCCTGGGGTCGCTGGTGCTCGTGCTGCTGATGAGCGGCCGCTACATCGCCCAAGGGACCGTCTACCAGGGCGAGTTCTACTTCCTGGTGCTCTCCAGCTTCGTCGGCATGCTGCTGATGCCCTCGTCGCGCGACCTGCTGATGCTGTTCCTGTCGCTCGAGATCGTCTCAGCCACCGGCTTCATCGTCGCCGGCTTCCGAAAAAGCGACGCCCGCTCCAACGAGGGCGCGCTCAAGTTCCTGCTCATCGGCGTGCTGTCCACGGCCGTGATGCTGTTCGGCATGAGCCTGGTGTACGGCTTCACCGGCACCCTGAACCTCGCCCGGATCGCCGCGCGCGTGCAGACGCTGGGCAACGAGCCGGCCGCGATCATGGCGGTGTTCCTGGTCGTCACCGGCTTCGCCTTCAAGGTCTCGGCGGCTCCCTTCCACTTCTGGGCACCGGACACCTACGAGGGCTCGCCGGTCCCGGTGGCGGCCTACCTGTCGGTGGCATCCAAGGCGGCGGGGTTCGCCGGCCTGCTACAGGTCACCTTCGTCGCCTTCCCCGCCTACTCGCGCTACTGGGCGCCGGCCTTCGCCGTGCTCGCCGCCTTCACCATGCTCATCGGCAACGTGATCGCGCTGGCCCAGACCAACATGGTGCGCCTGCTCGCCTACTCCTCGGTGGCGCAGGCAGGCTACATGCTGGTGCCGTTCGCGGTCGGCTCCTCCAGCGCCGACGCCCGCGGCGAGGCCTTCCAGGCGGTGCTGATCTACCTGCTCATCTACGCCTTCACCAACCTCGGCGCTTTCGCGGTGGTGACGCTGCTCAGCCAGCGGCAGCCGAGCAACCTCATCGCGGACTACGCCGGCCTCGGGCGGCGCTCGCCGGCGCTCGCCGCCGCCATGAGCATCTTCCTGCTGTCGTTGGCGGGCCTGCCGCCGCTGGCCGGCTGGTACGCCAAGTTCGTGGTGTTCCGCGCCGCCATCAACGGCAACCACGCCAGCCTGTTCGCGCTGGCGGTCTTCATGGGTGTGATGACGGTCGTGGCGTTGTTCTACTACGCGAGCATCGCGCGCAGCATGTGGGTCGGGACCCCGCCCGAGGGCGCCCCGGCCGCCGCCGCGGGCCGCGTGGCGCCCTCGCCGACCCTTGGCCTTGCGATCGGCCTGGCCAGCGCCGGCGTGGTCGTCCTGGGCGTGCTGCCCAACCTGCTGGTCCAGTACGCGCCCATGTCGACCCTGGTCGCCAGCAGGTGAGCTGATACACATCAAGGTGTAAACCCGCACCGGTGGGCAGAACAAACATCAGGATCGACGAAGAGCTCGTGCAGCGAGCAATGCGCCGGTATCGCCTGCCGACCAAGCGGGCAGCCGTGGACCTGGCCTTGCGACGACTCGTCGACGACTCCATGACCCGTGAAGAGGCGCTGGCCTACGCCGTGCCCCGCCTCAGGGGATCATGCCGGTGAACACGTGCGCCTGCAGGAACACCAGGACGCCGACCAGGCAGGCGAGCGCGATCGAGTGGAAGAACACGTAGCGCAGGATCGAGCCCTCCTCACCCTGCTGGCCGGTGGCGACGCCGCCGACCACGATGCTCTGCGCGTCGATCATCTTGCCCATCACCCCGCCCGAGCTGTTGGCCGCCGCGGCGAGCACCGGTGGCATGCCGATCTGCCCGGCTGTGATCTTCTGCAGGCTGCCGAAGAGCGCGTTCGAGGAGGTATCGCTGCCGGTCAGCGCGACCCCGAGCCAGCCGAGCAGCGGCGAGAAGAACGCGAACAGCTCGCCGGTCTTGGCGAAAGCCAGGCCCATGCTCGCGTCCAGGCCGCCGTAGCGCGTGGTGTAGCCGATCGCGAGCATCGCCGCGATCGTCAGCAGCGACCAGCGCACACGGTAGAGCGTGTGGGCGAAGGTGCGTGCCAGCGCGCCGGGGCCGAGGCCAAGCGCGAGCCCGGACACGATGCCGGTGAGCAGCAGCGCCGTTCCGGTCGCCGAGAGCGGGAAGAAGTCGTACAACGCCGGCTCGGTCTTCACCTTCGGCACGACCGGCGGGGTGCGCTCCACTTGCATGTGCAGCCCCGGCCACTTGACCTGGGTCCCGATGTGGAGCGTGCTGGACCAGTCGTTGAGCTGGCTCTTCACCGCCGGCACGCCCCACAGGAACACCAGCACGGCGAGCACGATCCATGGGAGCCAGGCGAGGAACGTGCTGGTGCGCACCCGTGTCTGGGTCGCCTGGCCGCTCGTGGCGGCGCCAGGGCCGGGGCTCAGCGTGCCCGGGCCGGTATCGGGCACGTCGGGTCCCGTGCGCCTGCGTGCGGCCTGCTCCTCCTCGGCCGACGGGTCGCCGTCGAAGCGGTATGTCTCGCGCGGCTGCCAGAAGCGCAGCAGCACCACCATGGAGAGGATCGAGGCGATCGACGCGAGGATGTCGACCAGCCACGGGCCGTGGTAGTTGGCGACCAGGAACTGCACGATCGCGAAGCTGAGCCCCGCGGTGAGGCAGGCCGGCCAGATCTCGCGCGTGCGGCGGAGGCCTACCATCGCAACGATTAGCCAGAACGGCACGATGATGGAGAAGAAGGGCAGCTGCCGGCCGACCATGGCTGACAGGTCCTTGAGCGGCAGGTTGGTGACACTCGCCAGCGTGACCAGTGGCGTGCCGATGGCGCCGAACGCGACGGGCGCGGTGTTGCCGATCAGCGACAGCCCGGCGGCGGGCAGCGGGCGGAAGCCCAGGCCGATCAGCATCGCCGCCGAGATCGCGATCGGCGTCCCGAACCCGGCCGCGCCCTCGATGAACGCGCCGAAGCTGAACGCGATCAGCAGCGCCTGGATGCGCCGGTCGCCCGCGAGCCCGGCGATGTTGTGCCGGACGATCTCGAACTTCCCCGTCCTGACGGTGATGTCGTAGACGAAGATCGCGCACAGCACGATCCACCCGATGGGGAACAGGCCGAACGCGGCACCGTTCAATGCGGCCGCTCCAGCCGTGCCCGCGGGCATCGAGTACACCACGATCGCGATGATCAGCGCGGTCAACAGCCCCGCCAGCGCCGCCCAGTGCGCCTTGACCTTGAAGATGCCGAGAAGACCAAGCAGCACGATCACTGGCAGCGCCGCCACCAGCGCGGACACGGCGAGGTTGTCCGCCACCGGCGTGTAGTGCTGGACGTAGGAGACGGCAGCGAGGATGTGCACGTAGCATCGCCTTCCTTGATCCGGTGTGGTCAGCAGACAAGCGATGCAACCTTTATGCCCCAGATCGGCTCACTAAACCACAATGCGCCGCATACGCGGGAGTTGCGTATTTGCCCGCTCGGTTCGGCGGTGGCCCGGACATCGCTCGCGCACGTGAACAGGCGCCGAAGCTACGCAAGAGGGCGTATTCGATGATCACGCATTCCTGGATGGACATCACTGGCCCAGACCGATAGACCGTGCTGTGCCGCCGCCGACTCGACCGGCTCGAGCAGGGAGACCACGATGCACTCACTGCACGCCCCGGCGGGTGCCCGCGCGCCGGCTGAACCTGGTGGCGCTCACGCTGCTACTGCTGGCGCCGCTGGTCGTGCTGACTGCGCAGCAGCCGGCACGCGCCTCGACACTGCCGAGCGGCTTCCGCGACTCGGTGGTGCTCAGCGGCTTGAGCAACCCGACCGCGGTCCAGTTCGCCGCTGACGGGCGGGTGCTCGTCGCCCAGAAGAACGGAGTCATCAAGGTCTTCCAGAGCCTGACCGACACCAGCCCGGTGACCTTTGCCGACCTGTCGGCCGAGGTGGACGACTACTGGGATCGGGGCCTGCTCGGCCTCGCGCTGGACCCGGCCTTCCCCAGCAGCCCTTACGTGTACGTGCTGTACACCTATGACGCGCCGATCGGCGGTACCGCGCCGACCTGGAACGACGCCTGCCCGACGCCTCCGGGCGCCACGACCGACGGATGCCTGGTGTCGGCACGGGTGTCGCGCCTTACGGCCAGCGGCAACACCATGACCGGGAGCGAGCAGGTGCTGGTCGAGGACTGGTGCCAGCAGTTCCCGAGCCACTCCATCGGCACCCTGCTGTTCGGCCGGGACGGAAAGCTGTATGTCAGCGGCGGCGACGGCGCCAGCTTCAACAATGTCGACTACGGCCAGTACGGCGCGACCTACAGCGGCGACAAGGCGAATCCGTGCGGTGCCCGCCCTCACCGGCGGGCACGGCGCTCAGCCCGCCCAACGCCGCGGGCGGCGCGCTGCGCAGCCAGAGCGTCCGCCGCTCGACCGGCCCGGCCACGCCAGCGGATCGGTGGCTGCGCCCTACTACGCCTACAACCACAGCGCCTGCGTGGTGAGCTACCCGGGCTGCCGGACGGGCAGCTCGTCCATCACCGGCCTGGCGTTCTACCAGGGCGGATCGTACCCGGCCACCTAGTCGGTGATCATGCACCACTGCTTCTCGCCGAGTGACTGCCACACCCATCTGATCCAGACCTTCGACGGGGTCAGCGACGGGTCGTTCCCGGCGCCCGACCACCAGTACCCCTGCTGGATCGAGGTCCAGATGACCGCCACGGACGCGGCCGGGCTCACGTCGACGGCCAGCGTGCGGCTCGACCCCAGGACGGTGGTGCTCACCTTCAAGACCAACCCGGGTGGTCTCAAATTGTCGAACCTGGGGTTCAACGAGTCGGCGCAGGCGACCCCGTTCAGTGTCACGGTCGTGGTCGGCTCCGCGAACTCGGTCTTCGCCCCCTCGCCGCAGACCTTCAACCGCTCGACCTACTACTTCTCGTCATGGTCGGACGGCTCGCTCAACGCGACCCGCACCATCACCGCTCCGGCCACGAGCACGACGTATACGGCGAGCTATCGCAAGCGCTGACGCGCGCGCCCGCCTGCCCGCCGGCCGTTGCGTCACGGCCGGCGGCGGCAATCGCAGCAAAATCGGTACCCGAAGGATAATCAGTCTTCTCCACCGTCCCCTGCTGGCACGGCTAGGATGCCGTGCATGCTCCACCGGTCGGGGAGAGGATGGCGCTGATGGAGTTCCGGCAAGTGGTCCGGCGCCGCAGGATGGTCCGGGCGTTCCAGGACCGTCCGATTGCCCCGGAGGTCGTCGACCGCATCCTGGAGGCTGGGCGGCGGGCGCCGTCCGCCGGGTTCGCCCAGGGCTACGCCTTTCTGGTCCTGGACACGCCGGAGCGGACGGCGGGCTTCTGGCGCGCCATCACCTCCGAAGACGCCGGCTGGCCGAACGAGGGGCTGCGCCGGGCCCCGCTGATCGTGGTGCCGATGGGGAGCAAGCAGGTCTACCTGGACCGGTACGCCGAGCCGGACAAGGGGTGGACTGACCGCGACGAGTCCCGCTGGCCCGTCCCGTACTGGACGGTCGACGCGTCGTTCGCCGCCATGCTGATGCTCCTCGCCGCCGTCGACGAGGGCCTGGCCGCACTGTTCTTCGGTATGCACCCGCCCGATCTGTCGGCCTTCTACACCGCTCACGGCGTGCCTGGAGAGTTCGAGGCCATCGGCGCCATCGCCGTGGGCTATCCGGCGCCGGACCCGATCGTGTCCTCGGCGCACACCAGGCCCCGCAAGCCGCTCGAGGAGATCGTCCACCGGGGACGGTGGTGATCAGGCCAGGTCTTAACGCGCTCTTGAATCGCGCTCAGTACCCTTGAGCTGTCCGATCGAGGGGAGTAGCTCGACTGCGGCCTCGTCAGCACGCCGCTTCAGGCGGCCGGGGCCAGTGGCCAACCTCCGGTGGCGGTAAGACCTCGAAAGGGCTGGCAGCGCCCGGCCATGCCGCGGTCCGGGCGCATTGGCAGGTCACCAGCGCCTACGGGCGCACATGAGGGAGTGAAGCCCAATGGGTAGCAGGAACTATCTGAAGACCACGCTCCTGCTCGCCTCGATGAGCGCGCTGGTGCTGCTCATCGGCGACCGGATCGGCGGGGGCCGGTACCTCCCGCTCGCACTGATCTTCGCGATCCTGATGAACGGCATCGCCTACTTCTTCTCCGACAAGATCGCGATCATGGCGGCGCGGGCCAAGCCGGTGACCGAGACGCAGTACCCGGAGCTCTACCGGATCGTCCGTGGGCTGGCGGATCGGGCGCAGATACCCATGCCCAGGCTGTACGTCTCGCCCAGCGACCAGCCGAACGCCTTCGCGACCGGCCGCAACCCCCAGCACGCCGCGGTCGCGGTGACCCAGGGCATCCTGCCGATCCTCACCTCGCGCGAGCTCGAGGGCGTGCTCGCCCATGAGCTCTCCCACGTCGTCAACCGCGACATCCTGATCTCGTCGGTGGCGGCAACGATGGGCGCGATCATCACCTTCCTGGCGCGCCTGG
>WNFZ01005029.1_pt1 | contig 12172 bp, 13 predicted proteins | sample 5400081 | NCBI WGS metagenome assembly WNFZ01 (sample SAMN13153365, study PRJNA577476) | soil metagenome | isolation source: 80 cm soil or saprolite under grassland replicate 1 | place: USA:California | collected 2016-06-15
CTATGTTTGAAGGACTGTTCCAACCTATGCACTTGCTGGTTATCTTCGGAATTGCCCTGCTCGTCTTCGGCCCCAAAAAGCTGCCCGAACTCGGCAAAGGAATCGGAGAGGGTATCCGCGGCTTCAAGGCAGCGATGAAATCTGAGGAGGCAAAGCCAACCACCGCAGTATCGATCGCCGCTAACAATCAGGGCCTTATTAAGGAGTAAATCGTGGCTTTTGGAACGGAAATCGTGTTCATGCTTGTGCTGGGATTGCTGTTGTTGGGTCCAAAGCGGCTGCCGACAATCCTCGGACATGTAGCGCGGGCCAAAGCGCAGTTTGAGAAGGCAACCCACAGCTTCAAGTCTCAATTGGAAGCGGAACTCGAATCCCAACATCGGAATGAGAAATCGGATTCTTCGCAGGTGGCGGGTAGCAACCAGTGAGCTATCCGCGGATCCTCGGAATTGGAACGGCGAATCCGCCGATTCGGCTTACACAAGAACAAAGCTTCCACGCTGCCGGGTACGAAAGCGAACGCATTCGGAAGATGTTTTTGAACAGCGACATTGAATACCGGCACTTTTATTTCGGAGACACTCTAAATCGCAAGGAAACCTCTGATCAACTGAATCAGCGCTACCTGTCCGGTGCCTTGAAAACCGGCTGTCGCGCGATCCTGAATTGTCTCGAGTCCGCCGGCACTAGCGTGCAGGATGTGGATTTCCTGGCGGTCTGCACGTGCACGGGTTACACGTGCCCAGATATCGGAAGCCGTCTTATAGCGCACATGGGCTTCAGAAAGAACGTGCGAAGGGCTTCCATGATCGGTCTTGGCTGTGCAGGCGCGATTCCCACCTTGCAGCGTGCGACAGATTTTGTTCGAGCAAACCCGGGCCGTCGGGCACTGATGCTGGCTGTCGAGATCTGCTCCGCTTGCTACTACGTCGATAACACACTCGAGACGGTTGTCGGCAATGCGATTTGCGCCGATGGCGCCGCTGCCTTCCTGCTCGGCGCAGAAGCGCAAACTGAAAACGGTCATCCACAGATCGTCGACTTTGAGACCTTCCTCGACACTGAGCAGATCGGAGAGGTCGGACTCCAACATCGGAATGGCAAGTTGCGAATCATTCTTGGAGCGTCGATCCAGCACCTTGCCGGTCCCATGATCGAAACGGCGCTCCAGCAGTTACTGCAGAGACATGGACTTTCCCGATCGGACATTCGCTTCTGGGTTGTTCATCCTGGCGGGCGCAAAGTAATTAACAACGTTCAAAATCACTTCAGCATGACCGACGACCAACTGCGCTTCTCCCGGATTGTGTTGCGAAACTACGGAAACATGTCGTCGCCCACGGTAATGTTTGTTCTGGATGAAGTAGTACGTAACGGCGACGCACGGCCAGGCGACTGGGGAGTGATGGTCGCGTTGGGCCCGGGAATGGCGGCAGAGGTCGCGCTGCTCAGATGGTAGCTAGAATGGCTTTCCTGCCGCTGCTCCGGGTTCTGCAAGGAGCAAGAAAGACCCGGTCCTGGGCGGAGTTGAAGCTGCTTCTCAGGGATCGATTCTTTCCCGCAAGAACCACCTGCGCGAATGGCGAGGATCCGCTTCCGCCCCTTCTATTCCAGATCGCGACTGCTTATTGGTTGTCGCAGGCGATCTATGTAGCCGCCAAACTCGGCATCGCTGACTTGCTGGAGGCTGGCCCGCTATCCTGCACCACACTGGCAGCCGCGACCCGATCAGACTCCCGCTCGCTGTACCGTCTGCTACGCGCTCTATCGAGCACTGGCCTCTTTTCGCAAGTCGACAAAGAGCGCTTTGCGCTTTCACGTCTTGCAGAGCCGCTACGGAGTGACATCCCTGGATCTCTCAGGGCCATAGTGGTCACGATCGGCGAAATCCACTACCAAGCGTGTGGAGAGCTTCTTCACAGTGTTCGAACGGGATCTACCGCTTTCAACCAAGTGTTTGGAACGAGCCTGTTCGAATACCTACAGCAAAACGCCGAGGCGTCTGACGCGTTCAATCGAGGCATGACAAACCTGTCATCGCTATTGGCTCAGGCCGTTCTGCTGGCTTACAATTTTTCGGGAATCAGTTCAATCGTAGACGTCGGAGGAGGTGAGGGAGAACTATTGCGCAGGATTCTGGAGTTGTATCCAGGGACGAAAGGCGTGGTTTTGGACTTGCCCAACTCCATTGGATCAGCAAATCACCTGAGTGACGGGGGGCGATGCTCGTATATCGTGGGGGATTTCTTTGAGTCGGTTCCAGAAGGAGCGGACGTCTACCTGCTGTGCGGTGTTGTCCACGATTGGGATGACCATCACGCCCTTAAGGTCCTTGCAAATTGTCGTAAAGCGATGATGAAGAATGGAAGAATGCTGATAATTGACATGATTGTCCCGGAGGCAAATTCCGCATCTTTTAGTAAGCTTCTTGATCTGAACATGATGGTGATGACGGGAGGGCGGGAGCGGACGAAGGCTGAGTTTTATGCTCTGCTCGATGGCGCTAATTACAGGATTACGAGAATCATTCGAACTATGGCCCCACAGAGCGTCATTGAAGCCATGCCAAAATAGTGTTCATCTTGCATTCTTGAATAGCGGACAGCAACCCGAGAATTATCTACACATCGCAGCCTCAAGTCTGATTCGCTCTCGAGTACCGGACAAATAAATCTGCGGCTCAAGTATGTTGGACTCGACGACGAGAACTCGAATATTAGCGCTCTGCTCATGAGCGAGAACAGGGCCTGGAGATTGCGAGTCGTCAAAATCCACGCACAGAAATACCACGAAAACATGGCTTCCGCGTTATGACTCGCACAAAGGCTCGCGTCTATTCTCGGGTCGCAGTGAGGGGTTGCAGAACCGAAACCTAATGGGCGAAGAGCCTTTCGACCGGTTTATGTCTTAAGGGCAATTGTTGTATTGCACAAGGGTGAGGACGCGAGGTCGAGTCCAAGTTGCGAATTGTTGACAGAGCAACGACAGAATTTTTACGAGCGCAGGATACTCGCGGTCATCCAATCAGTAGGGATCGGGCAAGGTTCTCGCCAAAGATAGAGTCATTTCGTCATTCAACGAAATGACGAATTGTATGGACAAGACTGATCTAGTTTCTGTGTTCAAGGCTCTGGCCAGTGACACTCGCCTTACGTCCTTGATTTGCGCAAAGACCCGCAGCGTAATTTCCCACTGCAGGTTGATGGCAATCTGGTCGAGGACGGCGTCTGTGTGGACTACATGCGGGAAAAGCTCGGGGTCAGCGCCTCGACTGCATCCCAGCATTTGAAAATTCTGGCCGATGCCGGTTTGATTCGGCCTCAGCGGATCAAACGTGGATATTCTTCAAGCGCCATGAGCCTCGCATTCGTCAGCTCGGGAAAGAAATAGCACTGCAACTCTGAAATGGATGAAGCCCTCCGGAAATCCGGCCAATAAATGTACATGAGCCAACTCGAATACCATCACGTCGATGTATTTGCGCCCAAACCTTTTTCGGGAAACAGCCTAACGGTCTTCCTGGATGCTGGTTCTCTTCATCCCAGCCAGATGTTGAGGATTACGCAGGAAATGCGCCATTTCGAGAGCATATTTCTGTCGCCTGCAGAAGGGCCAAACCGTTATCACGCTCAAGTGTTCGACTCAATTGGAGAACTGGACTTCGCCGGACACCCGCTGCTCGGCGCGGCTTGCGTTTTGCATTCTCGCTCTGACATGGGGGAGCGAGCGGCCTGGACTTTCATCCTCCGAGCGAAGACTGTCAAGGTAATAACAGACCGGGTCGGAACTACTTTTCGGGCATTAGTAGATCAGGGACGGCCTGAATTCTTGGGCGAAGTTCCTTCGAGCCGGCGGAAAGAATTCGCTGCCGCACTGAGTCTCGAGGCCGGCCAACTCAGCCGAAACCTCCCGTTAGAAGTGGTATCGACGGGCCTGCAATATTTGATAGTTCCGATAGAAAACGGTCTGGAGCAGGCTCGAATTGTGACGGCCGATTTCGATGCTCTACTGCGAACCGTCAGCGCGCAGTTCGCTTATGTCCTCGATGTTCGCGAACTGGAAGGCAGGCATTGGAACAATGACGGTGTGATGGAGGATGTGGCTACCGGAAGTGCCGCAGGAACGGTAGGCGCCTATCTGACCAGGCATGAGCGGATCCCAGCCGGCGACGAGTTCATCCTTCGCCAGGGCCGGTTCTTAGGCCGCCCGAGCGAGATGCGGGTGCGTAGCGAGGGCACACCGGGAAATGTAACGAGAGTGGAGGTTGGAGGCGATGTCGCCCTTGTAAGCCGAGGTGTTGTCGACGCGCTGCCGGAGATAGAAGCATGAGCCTCCCAATTGTTGACGCCTCCCGGATTCGGGCTCTGGTTGGGTTTGAAGATCTGATCGAACCAGTCTCGCGCGCCTTCCAAGACTTCAGCGCGGGTCTGGCACAGTCCGCGATGGTGACCATGTTTCCTGCTCCCGATCCCACTCTGGGTGACGTGTACGTCAAAACCGGTTGCATCCGGGGACACTCTCATTACCTCGTAAAGATATCCCCCTGGTTTGCGGTGAACCGGGATTTAGCACAGCCGCAAGGGGGCCTTTCTTGCGCTCTTCGATTCAGCGACCGGCCACACAGTCGCTATTTTGAATGATGAACATTACCTCTCTGACATCCGCACCGCAGCCGCTGGAGCTCTCGCAGCCCGGATGTTCGCGCCCGAATCCGTGCGCGTGGCTGGCATTCTCGGCACAGGCGTACAGGCGTACTGGCAAGCGCGGGCCCTATTCTTGGTTCGCAAGTTCGAAAGACTTCTGATCTGGGGTCGCAATCATGAAAAAACGCAGCGCCTGAAGCAGCAACTAGCGACAAGGCTTCCAAGCGTCGAGATCATAATTGCTGGAACCGCTAGAGAGGTGGTTGAAGCTGTGGAGGTTCTCGTCACAGTGACGGCGGCCCGAGAACCGATCGTCTACGGAGAGTGGCTGCGCCCCGGCCAGCATATTACCGCCGTGGGAGCCGACGACGAGACAAAGTGCGAACTGGACGCGTGCTGCTTGACGCGTGCTAATCGATTGATTGTGGATAGCCGAGAATCCGCAAAAGATTATGGCGAAGTTCATCGTTGGCTACAACATGGTGCACTACGGATCGAGGACATCCATGGCGAACTTGGCGAAGTGCTGGCGGGCACGGTGCCGGGGCGACGCTCAGCAGAAGAGATCACGATAGCCAAGTTCGTCGGGATTGGCGTGCAAGATTTAGCGGCTGCCGAAGTATCTATCGACAAGTTGAAGCAGTCAGTTCTTGATTCAAAAATCACAAATGTCTAGCTACCCTGGAACGACGCGGTACTCATCTTTGTCGCTGAAAGACGTCGTCTGTCTCTGCGCCGGACCTGGTGATGACGAGGCTTGGGAGGAGTTAGTCTCCCGGGTGGGAAGACCCATCACTCTTACTATTATGCGCACGGCCTCGCTCTGGGGCGAGCCTTCTCGCTCGCTGGTGGAGGATCTGGTCCAGGTAACCTACCTCAAACTCTGGGAAGGCGGCTGCCGTCTGCTATGCGACTTTGCTATCCAGCGTCCCGAAGCGATTTTGGGATATCTGAAGAAGACCGCCGCTAACGCCACTCACGACTATTTCAAGCATGGCCACAGCCAATCATCTGGCGGTGACGAACCGCATGTTTCCACGAACGATGCCGAGCCAGAGGCGGGGAAACAGGCTAATGGGAGCCAGGAAAAGATCGCTTTCGAAATCTTTTTGAATGAGATCGATGAACACCTGAAGCATTGCTTGAGCGGGCCCGACCAGGAGCGCGACCGCATGATTTTCTGGCTTTATTTCCGGCAAGGAATGAGCACCAAAGAAATTGCCTCTCTGCCCACCATCGGACTGGGCGCCAAAGGAGTCGGAAGTGTCATTGAACGCCTGAAGCATGGCATTCGGGAGCAGATCCTTGGCGCCTGTTCGCCTTCCGAGGCGGGCAAGCGGCTAGAGCAAATTTTCGTATCGAATCCCGGCGGGTAATCTCGCGGGGCTAGCTCCTGAATGAGGTGTGGGGATATAACCACTATCCTTGCACTCGCACGGTTGGCAAGGACCTCGCGCCCCCAATAACTTAGCCCTCGAAAAGCAAACTGTCCCGAGATCTCGTTAAGTCTGGTGAGGGCGATTGCGCTTTTCGCGGGCACTTCCCCGGACAATCTCAACAATTCGCAGGAGAATTTTATCGTGCACGCTCAAAGGCTTCGTGTAGTTTCCGCTCTTATGTCCTTCGTCGTGGCTTTATCAACCGCTTCTATGGCTCAAAGCCAAGGATTAACGAATCCCAACACACCCGCCGCAGCTCAAAGCAGGTTTCCGCATGGCAGAGTGATGGCCCCCGGCTCCAGCATTGCCCACGCGGGCGACCAAGGGGTTCGCGCACACACCCACTTGCAGGTTTTCGTACCCGAGCAGACGGTGGTGCCGTTCGCTGGACCTCCCTTTGCCGGTCTGGGTTTCGAGACCCCAGCGTCGCTCGCGTGTGTGTACTCGCTCGTGCCGAGGGCAAATTCATGTAATCCGAACCTGGTCTTCGCCAATCCCACCGGTGGATTTGGGGCGATCGCCTTGGTCGATGCGTTCCACTATCCGACGGCGTTGACGGATTTGCAGAGTTTCTCCACTCAGTTCGGCTTGAAGGCTCCCAATCTGACTGTGGTTTTCGCAAGTGGTGTGAAACCGGTGCAGGATCCCAGCGGCGGCTGGGAACTGGAAGCAGCGCTCGATCTGGAGTGGGCCCACGCCATGGCCCCTGACGCCAGACTGTTTCTGGTAGAGGCCCGGTCCAACAGCTTCAGTGATCTTCTGGCCGCCGAGAGGGTTGCCGGAAATCTGGTCGCGAGTGCCGGAGGCGGTGAAGTTTCTAACAGTTGGGGCAGTAACGAATTCTCCGGCGAAACTTCATTCGACTCTAATTTCACCACTGCCGGTGTAGTCTACTTCGCGTCGTCTGGAGACCAGCCGGGCGTAGAGTACCCGGCAGCATCTCCCAACGTCGTAGCTGCAGGCGGAACGACTACGGCCCGCAACCCGTTCACCGCAAATTTTTTGTCTGAGCGGGCCTGGGACCTGGCCGGCAGCGGTCTTAGCGCGTTTGAAGCACGCCCTGTCTATCAGGATGTCATCCAGTCGATCGTGGGAAGCCGGCGTGGAGTTCCAGACTTGTCGTTTGATTCCAATCCGGTTACCGGCGCCTGGGTGTTTGACAGCACGCCAGTGCAAGGCGCGGGCAGCGGGTGGTTCATCGTGGGAGGGACGAGTCTCGCTTCGCCCGCGCTGGCAGGAATTGTGAACGCAGCTGGAAACAGGCTCGGCTCCAGCCACGCGGAATTGAACCTCATCTACAACAATTTGGCGATCACCACGGACTTCAATGACATCAGCAGCGGCTTTTGCGGTCCTACCGCTGGATTCTCGGCCAAGTTAGGCTGGGACCTCTGCACAGGTATCGGCAGCGTCAAGAGCAAGATCGGCAAATAACCAGACGACGCCAGTTTTCCCAGTAGTAGAGCTGTACACGTTGAAAGGTTCTTGGGCAGGAAAGCCATCGGTCTAGATCGGAAGCAAGAATTATGTGGATGAGATTATGTGCCATGTGTAAGAAGCTGATGCTGAAGCCCCATCTGCGCCACTCGGTGCGCTGCCAGTGTGGCTGGGAGTGGTAGACCGGGTTCGAACAATTTTGCGTCTTTGCTTTCGCGGTTCAGGTCGGCTGCACCGCCGCAGGTTGGGTCCCCGGCCTCAAAAAACAACCGCGGCTTCGTAAACTGACAAGGTCCCGGTTAGCTGTGAAACTACTTAGAGAATAAAGCAACATTGCAACAGAGAGGATACGAGTCATGCACTGCGAAACCACGAGCTCCGGAATTACGATTCCAACCAGGAGCACAGCGTCACAAGGTGACTACCGGCACAGAAAACCAGGGCCGGGCCCGATCCTCTATGGCCTTCCCTGCGCGAATTGCAGGCTCTACTACACGGCCGAACTTGCGGTGTGTCCGATCTGCAGTTGCGGCGATCGTATTTCACCAGTAACCGGAATCGTCCATTCCGCGGCGAAGCTATAAGAGGTTTGCCCTCACACGTCCGAGGCCCTGGACCAACATTTCAATCACTTCTCTGGCATAGTAGTGATAGATTTCTTCGACTCCTAACGGTTGTCCTAGTGGAATACCAACAGAGCTGCAAGGTTCCTCTAAAGACTTTGCCCGAGATCTTTGGTTATGAGCGACGAAGAATCAATTCGGCCAGTAATGTTCCGGGATTCTTGCCAGCCTATACGCTTACAAGCTGATTCAGTTGCATAACGGAGTCCTGAAGAGGGTCAACGTCGTTCGTCCACTTGGAATTTGGACGCTAACCCCACAATTTCTCTGACGGGGGACCACTAACTGCCGACCTCACCCACGCGACAGCGTCCGCCACGTGGGCGGCTTCGTTCTGACGGGCCATCCTGAAGTCATCGGCCAGACGCATACATTCATGTTTACGTCGAATCGTCGAACAGGAACTGGCGACGGCACAAGAAGCGCGGATCTCACCCGGGTAGGCCAATGCGGTGCACAAGATTTTGGAAACGGGGATCGGAGCGCAGCGGGTCGAAGGCCGGTCGCAGGAGGACACCCGGATTAAATCGATCTTCGTAGCCCTTTTCCAGCCAATTCATGGCTTGGTCCTTATCTCCGAGAGATGCATAGACCATGGCAATCTCCGAAGTATTGGCATGACCGGGACCTGAGCGCGTCTTCAGTTCGCCGAGCAGTTTTACTGCTTCGCTCCTTTTGCCGGATGCGGCAAAGGCGCGAGCAAGGTTCGCGACGCACGTCGGGCTGCCCCCGGAAAGCTGGACTGCTTTTTGCAGTTCTGCGATCGCTTCGTCGTACATGTGTTTTCCGAGATACGCCTGGGCGAGTTGATTATGGGCGAGGGCAAAATTGGCATCCATTTCGATCGTCTTGCGGCTCTGACGTATGGCCTCATCATAGGAGTGCGCCAGGACGAGGAGCTCTGCCAAATCCGCATTGATGATGAGAGAGAGTGGATCCAACTCTTCCGCTCTTCTCATTTCGCCAATAGCTTCGTCATATCGACCTAGGAGACTCAGGTGCCAGGCATACCAATGGTGAGCCGTTGCGTAGCTTGGGCTCAGTTCAATGGCTCGCTGGAATTCTTTCCCACCAGCCTCTAAATTCCAGTCGAAACCGTCGAGGACGAATGCAAGTGAGTTGTGAGCTTCACCTTGCCCGCTGTCCAATTCCAGAGATTTGATCGCCGCCACCTTCGCTTTGGGGAGTGCCTCCTTAGGCGTCATGACTGCATACTGCCAATCTCCCAACAGAGCGTAGGTGTCGGCCAAGCCGGAGTACGCTTGGGCGTATTTCGGGTCTTCTTCGATTGCCTGGTTGAAATAAGCCAAGGCAGCCTTCAACCCATCTGCTGTTCGCTTGTTCCAAAAATACCGTCCCTTGAGATAGGCTTCGTAGGCTTCCGGATTTACCACCTTCGCGTTCTTCAGCACAGCCTGTTCCTTGGGAGTCAATTCGATTCGGATGTGCTCGGCAATGGCACGGGCCACTTTTTTCTGAAGTGCTAAGGTATCGTGCAGATCGCCTTCATAGCTCTCGGCCCACAAGTGCCTGTCAGCTGGCGTCTGGATCAGCTGAGCCGTGATTCGAACCTGCTCGCCGGACCGTAGCACCGTGCCCTCCACCACTGCGTCTACATTCAACTCCCGCGCGATCTCAGGAAGAGGCCTGCGCGCTCCTTTGTACACCATCACGGAGGTGCGGGAGATCACCCGTAAAGCGCTGATCTGTGCCAGATCCGTAATCAGCTCGTCGGTCATACCATCCGCGAAATAATCCTGCGAAGCATCGCCCGAGAGGTTGTCTAGCGGAAGCACCGCCAGGGAATGGATGCCCGCGGGCGGACGGCCACGCGAACGAAATAGCCAGACCGCGAGAATCGGCAAAATCAGGACGAGGACCAGAACGACGGTGATCCGACGCGTCGGCCACAGCCGGTGTTTGGGCGCAACGGTCAACCCGGCGGTTTGGAGCTCATGCCCAGGCTCCGTCCCAGGCAGATCTGGAGCCGCAGATTCTGGCTTTTTTGTTTGGGCGTCTGCATCGACGACCGACACGTCCGCAATGAAGCGATAGCCACGTTTTGGAAGAGTCTCGATATATCTCGGATTCTCAGCCGAGTCGCCTAACGCACTCCGGAGCTTCGCGATTGCGATGTTGACAGCTTGGTCGAAGTCACCAAAACTTTCGTCGGCCCAGACTCGGCCGCGGAGTTCCTCCCTAGTGATGACTTCCCCGGGACGCTCTAGCAGTATCTCCAGCAGTTTCATCGGCTGCTGCTGCACTCTGATTTTCACACCCGCTTTGCGCACTTCGCCCGACTGGAGAGAAACCTCATAGGTTCCGAAACGCACGACCGACGTGTGCCGCAGTGGTTCCATATCTGATTTGGGCTTCGCACGGAAGTCTAGCACCTCGCACAAATCCTAGTCACCGACCCGAGCCAGGATATGTGCAGAACAAACTCTTTATTGATCAATTACTTACCGGGCAGCCAGCCGGTTATGGAGAGAAGAGCCTCAGTAAATTGACGCCTCACCAGTTGGCGCGTGAGATTGGGCAAAGATCACAAGATCAAGGAGATTGTCATGGCAAAGGTGATTGAGTTTTACATACCGAAGAACTTCCGGAAATCGTTGAAGTGGGCTTCCCAGCTGCAATGCGGAAGGATCATCGAGTTTTGCTCGCAGGCAAAAAAATCGGCCTAGTTACGACCGGGTTTCGAACTGATTCGGGAGAAGGCAAATGATGCGTATTGGATTTGGCCCACAAGAAATGTTCCGATTCGGGATTTCATCAACACAGGACCATAAATCTTTGGCAGGGTTCGAAGAGTTGGCCATGCCCCTGTTCGATTCCCTCTACAACTTCGCGCGCTGGCTGACGCACAATTCGAACGACGCCGAGGATCTGGTACAAGAGACTTATTTAAAGGCTCTGCGCGGTTTCGCCTCGTTTAAGGGTGGTACTAACTTTCGGGCATGGATATTTCAAATCCTGAGGAACACGTTTCTAAGTTCGTGCTCAAAACTCGAGCGACGGATGACCGTTGCGATGGATTCGGAGGAGGATCTCCCTGCTTTACCCGCAACTCCCGCCAGTCCTGAGTCGCTGCTGATCGAGCGTTCCGGCAATGATGCTGTGCGGCGCGCAATCCAGCAACTGCCACTCATCTTTCGCGAAGTCATTTTGCTGTGCGATGTTGAAGATGCGTCTTACCGGGAGATCGCGGAAATATTGTCGATCCCGATAGGAACGGTTATGTCACGCCTGGCCAGAGCCCGGAAGGGGATTCGCGAGTCACTCTGTAAGACTTCCCCTGCACCACTATCGAGAGACTTGTCTGATCATATCGAAACGCACGAGATGGGTACTGGAGCTGCGGACGCCGCGCAAAGAGCACCGGCAATGAGAGAGGTGCGCTGCAGAAAAAGACAAGCTTCATCTTCTCAGTCGTAGGCTTACTTGTCGGGTCCCTCTCCTGCTGGTCGTACGCTGATGTATTTTTGGTTTAATGCAGCAACGGGTTATCCAGGTGCTGTGCCAGCGCGGGTTCAGCGGCGGATTAGTGTATTTAAACCCAACCGAACGATTCAATTTCTACTTGGACGTTGGCTTGGGCCGTTTTCATTGTCTTGCCAATCTCATCCTTGCGCCAGACAATTTGCGGCCTTTCCATTTGTCTTCTATCAAGTGTGCTTGTTCATCGCTGCGGGTGTTCGGACGCTGGCTATTTGGGCATCGTTTATCTGCTGTGCAGAAGATTTGGTGGCACCGGCCTTCATTACGTATTCCAATGCGACCTCAACTATTGCGGGGCGCCCACCTGTTTGACGAATGCTTGGAAGCGTTTATCAGTGCGCAATGCCGCAAAATGAGGGTTCTGCCCGACTGCGATTAAGTCCCCCACATCCGCCTCGCTGGCCTTTCCGAGCCAGTATAGTGCCTGGTCCTTTTGGCCCAGGCCGGAATAGACCACCGCCAGGTCTAGTGCGGCATGCGCGTGTCCCGGCCACAGCGTCTTTAGTTCACGGATCATTCTTACTGCGTT
>WNFZ01005034.1_pt1 | contig 12167 bp, 11 predicted proteins | sample 5400081 | NCBI WGS metagenome assembly WNFZ01 (sample SAMN13153365, study PRJNA577476) | soil metagenome | isolation source: 80 cm soil or saprolite under grassland replicate 1 | place: USA:California | collected 2016-06-15
AATGCCTCCGAGGTGACCGCGATCCGCACCGCGGCGGTCTCGGCGGTGGCGACGCGCGTCCTGGCTCGGGAGGATGCCGGCGACCTGGCCATCCTCGGCTCCAGCGTCCAGGCCCGGTCGCACCTCACGGCCCTGGCCCTGGTGCGCCGGATTCGCCGGGTCCGCGTGGCCAGCCTTCATTTCGAGCGGGCCCGTGCCTTCGCCGCGGAGCTGGGGGGCCGCCATGCCTTCCCGGTGGAGGCGGTGGCCACCCCAGAAGAGGCGGTGCGCGGGGCCGACCTCATGGTGACCGCCACCAGCGCGGCCGAGCCGGTGCTTCGGCGCGAATGGATCGGGCCGGGGACGCACCTCAACCTGGTCGGGGCGAGCCTCCCCGACCGACGCGAGGTCGACGGGGCCACCATGGCGGCGGCGCGGGTGTTCGTGGACCGCCGCGAGTCCGCCGAGAACGAGGCAGGCGACTACCGGCTGGCCGTCCGCGAGGGGGCGATCCCGACCGACCACATCCGCGCCGAGCTGGGCGAGGTCCTGATCGGCAAGGCCACGGGCCGATCGGAGCCGGACGAGATCACGCTGTTCAAGTCCCTGGGCCTGGCGGTCGAGGACCTGTGGTCGGCCGCCCACGTGTACGAGCGCGCCCGGGAGACCGGCACCGGCGCCTGGGTCGAGTTCTGAGGCGATTGACCCCTTGACCGCGCCGGGTTAGCCTAACCGACCATCACGTCTCCCGTCGGAACGGCGCGAACCGAGCCCCTTGGCGTTGAGGAGGAATCAATGAAGAGAGGGTCGCTGCTCCGAGAGACGTGGTGTCTCCTGACCTTGCTGGTCTTGGCGTGCCCGGCCCTGGCCCAGTCGACGGCGAGCCTCCGGGGCACCGTCTCCGACGAGCAGGGCGCTACCCTGGCCGGCGCAAAGATCCTGGTGAAGAACCAGGCCACGGGTGAGGAAAGGACTGCGCAGTCCGACCCCCGCGGCGAGTTCCAGGTGGCGTCGGTCCCGGTGGGCGTCTATCGCCTCGAGGTCCGGGCCGACGGCTTCCAGACCAAGGTGGTCAAGGACCTGCGCCTCGAGGTCGCCCAGACGATGGTCCAGAACGTCCGCCTGGCCATCGGGAGCTTGTCCGAGGAGCTGGCCGTCGTGGGCGAGGCCCCGGTGATCGAGAGCACGACTACCTCGGTCGGCCAGGTCATCAACCAGCGGACGGTCCAGGAGATCCCGCTCAACGGCCGCCACTTCGTGGACCTGGGCCTGCTGATCCCGGGCTCGGTGGCGCCCCAGCAGAACGGCTTCCTGACGGCGCCCCTGCGCGGCCAGGGCTCCTTCGCCTTCAACACCGCGGGCAACCGCGAGGACACCGTGAACTTCATGATCAACGGGGTCAACCTCAACGACCAGGTCCAGAACCAGATCACGTTCCAGCCGTCCATCAACACGGTGGCGGAGTTCAAGGTCGACAACTCCACCCTCAGCGCCGAGTACGGGCGCAGCTCGGGGGCGGTGGTCAACATCGCCACCCGCTCCGGCACCAACGACCTCCACGGGGAGGCGTTCGAGTTCCTGCGCCACCAGTCCCTCGACGCCCGGAACTTCTTCAACGCCGCGAGCCAGAAGCAGTCGCCCTTCAAGCGGAACCAGTTCGGGGCCAACCTGGGCGGCCCCCTCGCCAAGAACAAGGCGTTCTTCTTCGTGACCTACGAGGGCCTGCGGCAGCGCCAGCAGCTCGACTTCAACAGCGGCGTCCTGAGCGACGCCCAACGGGCCGCCGTCACCGACCCCGTGGTCAAGAACCTCCTGCCCCTGATCCCCACCGCCAACACGACGAGCGCCACCGGGGCTCCCCGTTTCGTCGGCACCGGCACCGCCCCCGTGGACATCGACCAGTGGACGGGCGACCTCAGCCATCAGGTCGGCCCGAGCGACCGCCTGCACGCCTACTATGCCTATCAGCGCGACAAGCGGGGCGAGCCGAACCTCCAGGGCAACACCATCCCCGGCTTCGGCGACACGCGCACCTCGAACCGCCAGATCGGCACCCTGAACTACACGCACATCTTCGGTTCCAACCTGGTGAACGAGGCCCGCTTCGGCTTCAACCGCATCCACATCACATTCGCGCCCAACGTCCAGAGCAACCCCGCCGATTTCGGGATCAAGAACGGGATCACCGAAGCCATCGTCCTCCCGCAGATCACGGTGCAGGGCGTGGGTCTCAACTTCGGGGGCCCCAACGGCTTCCCCCAGGGACGCATCGACACCACCTTCGTGCTCTCCGATACCGTCAGCTACTCGAGCGGCCGGCACTCCCTTAAGTTCGGGGGGGAGTACCGCCGGTTCCACAACGTGAACTTCGGGACCACCGGGGGTACGTTCACGTTCCCCAACCTGGCGGACTTCCAGGCGGGCCGGGCCAACGCGTTCACCGTCCAGCTCGGGAACAGCAACAACGACGTCACCCAGCAGGCCATCGGCCTCTTCGTGCAGGACAACTTCCGGGTCCGGTCCAACTTCACCCTGGAGTTGGGCTTCCGCTACGACCTGAACGTGTCTCCTACCGAGGCGGACGGCCTCTTCGTTTACTTCGACCCGGGCACGGTCTCCCTCTACAAGGTGGGGCAGGGCCCCCGTGACAAGATCTACGGCAACCGGAGCAACTACGAGCCGCGGGTGGGCTTCGTGTGGGACCCCTTCAAGGACGGCCGCACGTCCGTGCGGGCGGCCTACGCGCTCCTGAGCGACCAGCCGGTGACGAACCTGGTCACTCCGACCGCTTCGAACCCGCCGGTCGTGACCCCGTTGGTGTTCACGGGCACCATCCGCCTCGACAACGCCCTCACGGTCGCTCAGGCGGCCGGTCTCGCCCCCGCCAGCGTCGACGCCGGCTTCCGCAACCCCCTGATCCAGACCTGGAACCTCAACGTCCAGCGGGAGCTGTGGAAGAGCTTCAGCGCCATGGTCGGCTACTTCGGATCGAAAGGCGAGCATCTCCGCGTCTCGCGGAACCTGAACCAGTTCGTGGGAACGGCGCGGCCCTTCCCCCGTCTGTCGACGAGCAGCCCGATCCTCCCGAACTCGGCCCTGGGCAACATCACGGAGATCACGAGCCTCGGCTACTCCCGCTACAACGGGGTGTGGGTGACCCTGAGCCAGCGCTTCTCGCACGGGCTGCAGCTCAACGGCTCCTACACGTGGTCCCGGTCGAAGGACACGAACTCGCTGAACTCCCAGGGCGTCGTCGTCCAGGACAGCACCAACATCGGGGGAGACTTCGCGCTCTCCGACTACGACGCCCGGCACCGCTACGTGCTGAGCGCGATCTGGGATCTGCCCTTCAAGGGCAACCAGCTCGTGGAGGGTTGGCAGCTCTCGGTCATCACCCAGGGGCAGACCGGCAACCCGATCAACATCCTGACCAACCTCAACTTCACCGGCAACGCCAACATCCGGCCCGACCTCGTGGGGCAGATCGAGGTCTTCGGCCGCCCGGACCAGTGGTACTCGACGGCGGTGTGCAGTCCGGCGGTGGCGGGCTCCTGCACGGCGAGCTCGGTCTTCGCCCTGCCCGTGGGGCCCAACCACCTCGGCAACCTTCCGCGCAACGCGGTCACCGGGCCGGGCTTCTACAACACGGACCTTTCGATCATCAAGAAGACGAAGCTGGGAGGCACGACGGTGGAACTCCGGGCCGAAGCCTTCGACGTCTTCAACCACCCGAATTTCGGCTTCCCCCTGGCGGCGCGCACGGCCACCGTGGGCAGCACGAGCTTCGGGGTCATCCCGTCCACCCGGCTCCCCACCGGGGACTCGGGCTCGGCCCGCCAGTTGCAGTTCGCGCTGAAGATCCTGTTCTGATCTGAGCAAGGGGGGGCGACGCAGCCCCCCCGTCCTCACAACGTCCAGCCTTCGCGGTACTCCCGGAGCATGAGGGCGTCCGCCTCCGGGGCGTCGACGAAGCGGGCCCGGGCCGCGTCCCACTGCAGCTTCTTGTCCACGCGGAGCGCGATGGTGCCGATGAGGATGGTCTCGCTCATGGGATAGACGCTCTCGAAGCGGGCGTCCGAGGGCGAGGTCCCGCGGCAGGCCCGGACCCATTGTGAAAGCTCGTCGACCGGCCTGGGCAGCGTGGGGGCCGGCGGCTGGAACCGGGCCATGCGCGACTTCGGAATGAGCCGCGGGCTGCGGCCGTTGAACTCCGCCAGGATCTTCCCCCCGTCGCCCACAAAGAGCAGCCCCTCCTCGGGCATCGGCTCGCCGTCCTCCCCCAGCTCCTTCGGCTTCGGGGGACGCAGGCCGCCGTCGTACCAGTGGAGCGAGACGGGCGGCATCCCCTCGCGCGCCGGGAACTCCCAGTGGATGACCGAGGCCTGCGGGTAGGAGACGGTGTTCGCCTGCTTCTTCCACAGGAAGTCGTCGATCCGCCAGAACTGGCTCCGGCTGGCCTCGACGCTGAGCGGCGCCCCCAGCTTCAGGATCCGGAAGACCTGGAAGAAGCTGTAGTGCCCCATGTCCCCGAGGGCGCCGGTGCCGAAGTCGTACCACCCGCGGAAGACGGCGTGGGTGTAGGCCGGGTGGTAGGGACGATGCGGCACCGCCCCGAGCCAGAGGTCCCACTCCAGCCCCTCGGGCACGGGCGGCGTCTCCGCGGGCAGGCTGGTCATGCCCTGGGGCCAGAAGGGGCGCGTCGACCAGTTGTGCACCTCCCGCACGGGACCAATCGCTCCCGCCTGGATCCATTCGGTGAGGAGCGGCGTCGAGTCGAGGCTGGCGGCGCAGAACATCTGCGTGGCCACCCCGCTCTCCCGCGCCGCCTCCACCACCAGCCGGGCCTCGTGCAGCACGTTGGAGAGGGGCTTGTGGGTGATCACGTGCTTGCCCGCCTTCATGGCCAAAAGAGCGATCGTCGCGTGGTGGTGGTCGGGGGTCATGATGTAGACCGCGTCCAGGTCCTTCTCGCGGGCCAGCATCTCGCGGAAGTCGGCGTAGGCGCCGCAGCCGCCCCCGGACGACGCCCCGTAATGGCGGTCCACCATCTCGCGACCCGTCTCGCGGCCGCACGGGCAGGCCCGCGCTCCCTCGCCCCACGAGGAATCGCCGAGGAACGCGCGTATCTTGTCGCGCAGCTCGTGCCGCGACCACTCCACGTAGTCGTCGCTCCGGCGGTTCGGATCGCACACGGCGGCGATCCGCAGCTCGGGCCCCTTGAGGGCGGGCATGAGCTGCCGGAGGCCCTGGGTGCCCGACCCGACGTACCCGACGTTGATCCGGTCGCTCGGCGCCACGTACCCCCGCCCGCCGAGCACGTGTCGCGGGACCAGGGTGAGGGCGGCGGCGCTAGCGCCCCCCTCGAGGAAGGTCCGGCGACTCACCCGTCCCGTTCCGCCCATGACCCCTCCTCCCGCCCCTTCGGGCCCTCCGACGGGGAGATGCTACGCCCGAATCGCCCTGGCGCCCCTTATCCAGTTACGCTGTTTGGCCAAGCCCGGCCTCGCCCCGCGTGAGCGCCCGAAGATTCGTGCTATCAATGGCTTGCGCTGCCGGCCGCAGTCCTTATCGTGTTATCTTCTTAGTTGACTGAGTGTTATCCGGACTGAGGAGGGACGAGCGATGTGGGACAAGCTGCTCGGAGTAGCCTTCGCCCTACTTGCATGCGGTGGCGCGGCGCTGGGGGTGCTCCTTCTTCGGTGGCGCAGCCGCCACTTGTCGCCGGCGGTGGACCATGAGCAGGCAAGGATCCACCCTGGCATCAGCATGCACGCCATTCCCATCGAAGGCGGAATCGGCCTGGTCTTCGCGATTGGGTACGTCGTAATGTTCTGGTTTGGCGCGCCCGGGTACCGGCCCATCGTTCTCGGCGCGGCCGCCCTTGGGGGCCTTGTCGGAGTGCTCTTGATCTGGCTCCGTAGGCGCACGACGTCAGATCGTGTCGGCACATCTATGCTGCATCTCGATGGGCACACCGAAGCAGCCTCTGAGCAAGCCCGTGCGCTTGAACGAGGGCCGGATAACAACGCGTTGCAGCTGACGAGCGGGCCATGGCAGGCGGGGCCCGCTCGCAGCTGAACGCGGTGTTCGACGCCTCCGAGATGATGTAGGCGGAAACCTCACGATGACGAAAATGACTCCTTCATTAAACGTGATTCCGCTGCTCGCTATCGCCGCTGCATCCGGCTGCCGCGCCCCGACTCGCGACGACCCACGCCCGCAGCCGAAGTCGACAGCCGCCGCAACAGCCCAGACGATTCCTCCGCCGCTGGCCACAACCGGACCATCTTTGGAAGCGTCGTCGCCTCCGGCATGTGTTCGGGTCGGCGGCTCGATTCGGGAGCCTCGCAAGGTTCATCACAAACACGCCGAGCTCTCGGAGGCCACTCGCAGCGTGAGTACTCATGGTGGCGTCCTGATCTACGACGCTACAATTGATGAGCAGGGTCAGGTCCGTGACGTCCACCTCCTCAAGCCGGTCGACTCTGCTGCTCCGTGGCCCGAGATTGAGCGGGCGTGGCGCACTGCAATCGCGAAATGGAGGTACGAGCCGACATTGGTCAATGGGAAAGCCTCTCGCGTTTGCATGACGATGAGTGTGATCATCGACGTCCGATAAGGCACTGTCTGCCGGCGGAGGCGCGAGCGCGGCGTCGAACAAGGGGATGAAGCTGACGGGGCCCTGCTACCATCACGTACGGCCGGGGAGCCCCGCAGCTTATCCCCGGTGTTCGGCAGATCCAGGAGGCGCGATTGAGGCGTGGGGTTTTTCTCGACCTGAACGGCACTCTGGTGGCTCCCATTCTTGTCGAGCATCCTAGCGACCTGAGATTGATCGATGGTGTTGCCGGTTGCGTGGCTCAGCTCTGCCGTGCTGGATTTGTCTGCCCGGTCATCACGGTCCAGTCGAGAATTGAGAAGGGGCTGTTTACGGATCGGGAGTTCCGTGCATGGTTTGCCGGCTTTGCGAGGGACCTCGCAACCAAAGGCGCACTCGTCGTCGGTCCATACGTCTGTCCGCACCGGTTCCGGACGCCATGTTTGTGTAAGAAGCCGAGCACGCTCCTTTACGAGCAGGCTGCTGCGGACCACGATGTGGACCTCGCAGGATCGTACGTAATCGGTGATTCCGCTGGCGATGTCGAGGCTGCTGCCAGGTTTGGCGGACGCGGCTGCCTTCTATCGACCGAGGGGCCTGCGCCGAGCGCAGGGATGCCCAGCTCCTCGGCGACCTACCGTGCCCGAACGATGCCAGAGGTGGTTGAATGGATCCTGTCGCAGGAGGCTGCCGAACAACCGGATGCAGCTGACGGCGCCTCTCGGCGCCGCCCGGCGTAGGATGGAGGCGGCGCCTCGTGCGCATTCGCGCACCGGCGCCGCAGCTGATCCGAGTGTTCGGCGGACGCTTGAAGCCGTGAAGGGTGCAATGTGATGCAGCGGATGCCGACGGTGGGAGGGCTGACGATGCTCGCGGCCTCTCTCGCTTTCGCCCAAGACGGTTGGGAGCGTGAGCGCGTTGAACAAGAGCTGCGGCGACTCAATGAAGAAGCGGCGCAGATGCAGGTTCGAAATGACGTTGCCACCGCCCGTCGCCTTCTTGCCGATGACTATCTATTCCTCCAGGCTGATGGGCAGGTCAGCAACAAGGCTCAGAACATCGCCGTCATTCAGGATCCGATGTTTGTGTGCGAGTCCTTCGTCACGAAGGATGTTCAGATACGGCAGTATGGTGAGGTGGCGGTCATTACGGGCCGAGCGATGATGCGCGCCACGTACAAGGGGCGAGAGGTGGGCGGTGACTTCCTGTACACGGACGTATGGGTCAAGCGTCAGGGGCACTGGCAGACCGTCGTTTCCCAGGCCACGCGCATACCGCGGAGACCATGAACGCGCCGCCGAACAAGCGCTTGGAGCTGACGATGCGCGATCTTCCCGTTGGTGGGCCCGCCTTGGCGCGCCGACGGCGGGCCGTCTTCATCCAGTCGCGCTTCGCAGCTCAGGCGCGGTGTTCTACGGACCGTGAAGTGGAGCGGAGCGACGAGAATGGCCCAACTGGACGAGGGAAGGCCCAGCCAATGATTCGGCGGGTACTCCTCTGGGGCGACGTGGCCCTCTACTTCGCGCTGCTCGTGCTGGCGGTCTGGATTCGACCGCGCACGGCCGCCCTCGGAGTCGGAGTAATCCTTGCGAGCGTGGGGTTTCCCCTCTGGGCCTTGGCGCGCATCCAGCTTGGTTCGGCGTTCTCGTTTCAGGGCTGAGGCACGGCAGTTGGTCACGACAGGGCTGTATGCCCGGATCAGGCACCCCGTCTACGTATTCGGCACGCTAGCCGGGCTGGGTTCGCTGGTAGCCCTGCAGGTCTGGCCCATTCTGATCTTCGGGCTGGCGTTGACACCGATCACGATGCTCCGCAGTATCCGTGAGGACCGTGTGCTGAAGTCGGCATTTGGGGCAGAGTACGACCGCTACCAAGCACAGACGTGGTTCTGAAGCATGAGCGACGCGGCCGCAGAACAACGAGATGAACCTGACAAGGTCCGCGCTGGCCCGAAACCAATCCCGTGTACTACGTCCTCGGCGAAACCACTGCGGGTAGGTCTGTTCTGCGTCGTCATCGCGTTTCCGGAATGGAAGGGGTATTCTATTACCGCACGGGAGATGAGCGCGAGCGAAAGAGAGCGGTACGCGAACTGGAAGAAGGCATGAGGATTCCGAACACCGATTCGATCCAGGAGCTGGCTGAGTTCTGGGACGCCCACAGCGTTACGGACTTCGGCGACCAGGTGGAGGAAGTCAGCGAGCCCGTGTTCGCTCGGCAGTTGGGTCACGTAGTTCGCGTGCCTCTCACTGCTCAGGAACGCCTGGCGCTTCGTCGCATTGCGGCGTCTCGCGGAGTCGAAGAGGCTGCGCTCATCCGCGAGTGGGTGAAGGAGAAGCCTCACAGCTGATAGCGTCGTCCAACAACCGGATGACGCCGAGATGATCCGCGCTGTTCGGCGGGACCCAGAAGCTCGTAGATCCGGTATCATCGCTCAAATTCTGACGGGTTCTCATGCGCTGCGGTGGTTGCAATGAGGAGAATGCTCTCGTTGCCGAAACGTGCGCCTACTGCGGCAGATCCCTTCTTCGCCCTCCTCGTCGCAAGTGGCGCGAGTGGCTCATTAGCGGCGGGGTCGCACTCTACCTGTGGCTGATCTTCTATCTCGGCTTCAAGGCTCTCGATGCAGGGGAGCCTTGGCCAGATAGCCCTATCATGCTGGCCATCTACACCCTGCACCGCTATCTCGGTACGACGGTGTCGCTGATCCTGATCACAGCCGCGGTGCTCAACTGCTTTGTCCACGCATGGCGCGAGTGGCATCGGCGACTCTAGGCTCGCCCGGGCGTGATGAGTTACGGCCCCCCGACGTGCATGTGCACCCCTCGGAGGCTTTGCGGATCGCCATCAGCAGGCGGCCGAACAGGCGCACGAAGCTGACGCGATGGCTAGAATGGCGTGGTTTTCGCAGTTTATTCTTGGGCCTCTTGAGTGTAGCCGGTGAAGGCTCCGGGCGATGACGGAGTCCGCGCACAGTCAGCGCACTGAAGCAAGCAGTCTGTGAGGGCCGAAAAGATGGCGGCTATTGCGGTTGACCCAGATGGGAAATGGTCGTACCGGGTGGGCGGTATCTCCGCTCTCGTCTTGGGTGTGGCGTACATCGTCATCTTCCCGTTGTACGCGCACGTGGGAGCTCCGCCGAGTGGTGACGGCGAGGCGTGGCTTCAGTATCTCGCAGGGAAGACGACCGTGTGGTGGGCCATCCTTGGTCTCTCTGTCCTGACGGACTTCCTCTACGTTCCTGTCGCGTTATCCCTCTACCTCGCGTTGAAAGGGGTCCACAGGAATGCGATGCTGTTGGCAACAGCACTCGTGGGGTTGTTCGTTGTCCTGGATCTGGCGGTTACCTGGTCAGCCTTCGCCTCCCTCCTCACTCTCAGCGGGAACTATACGGCCGCCTCCAACGACGTCCAGCGCGCGGCCTACGTCGCGGCTGCACATGGTGCGTCCGCAGTGCTGACGTCCCGCCTGGAAGCTGTCTACGCCATCGTCGTCCTCTCGTCTGGGATTCTCATGATCGGTTTCGTCATGCTGAAGGGAGTATTCAGCAGGACCACGGCCTATCTGGGCGTGCTCACGGGTATCCTTGGGATCGTTTCCATAGCGGGCTTGAGCGTCACCATAATCATGAATGCCATTCTCGCCACCGTCTGGCTTCTTTTCGTAGGCTACAGACTTTATCGGCTCGCTCGGCAGTGATTCCGACCCATCGCAAGGGTTCTGCGGTCCAATCGGGTGGCGCAAGCGTTGAGAGTTCGCAGCGCAACAGGCTGAGAGAGGAGTCGCGGCGTGGCCTACGATGAAGGACTTGCTGAGCGTATCCGAGGGGTTCTGGATGAGCGCAAGGACGTGTCCGAGAGGCGCATGTTCGGGGGCCTTGCGTTTCTCGTGCGCGGGCACATGAGCGTGGGCATCGTGAAGGACCAGCTCATGGTCCGGGTGGGGCCCGAGGTCTATGACCGCCTTCTCGAGGAGCCGCATGCCCGTAAGATGGACTTTACCGGCAGGCCCATGAAAGGCTTCCTGTACGTCACGCCCCCTGGGCTGGAATCGGATGCGGATCTCGAGCGGTGGGTCGGTCGGGGGGTGGCGTTCGCGACGGCGCTTCCCGCGAAGGGGGCAAGCAGACAAGGCTCGAGCAAGCGGACGGTGCTGACGAGGCGGGCGCCACGTGGAGCCGGGCGAGGGAGGCGGGCATGAGGATCAGTGGTGTTGGACTGCGGGGAGGGCTCCTCGCAGGCCTGGCCGCCCTGGGTGTCGTGGGTCCTGCGGTGGCTTCGGCAGAGGCGATTCGTATCCTCTTCGTGGCCTCTCGCGACGCGGGCGTAGACGCCCAGGTCGAGCGGCTCGAGCGGGCGATCGAGGAAAGCGGGGGACCACTGGCCCTTGCCGAGAGCCTGAGCGACGCCCACGTCGTCGTCCAATTCATCGAGTATCGACGCTCGCGAGGGGAGAAGGGCGAGCCGCTGTTCCACTGGGTGGGACAGGCCAAGCTGCTGAAGCCGCCGGAAGAGATGACGGTCAGCGCGACCCCGCTTCCCGAACGGTTCGAGCTCCTCGTCATCGGCGAAGCCGGCAGGACACAGCAGGCCCTCAGGTCGCTCGAGCTGATGCTGAGCAGGACGCTGCGTCCCCGAGCCCGGGAGCCCGTGAAAGAGGCCATCTGAAACAGTGAACAAACGGCTTGTGGGGAGCGTTTAGCACGATATGACCACCTCCCAAACCGACGCCCTCAGTCCGCGTAAACCGCTCCGGCTGTGGCCCGGCGTGGCCGTCGTGATGCTGCAATTGGCGGGCAGGTTCGTCGTCCCCCTCTTCTTCCCGGATTTCATGATCTACGGGGTGCTGGGGGGAGTCGCCGGCGGGTTGCTTGTCGTCCTGTGGTGGCTGTTCCTCAGCCGGGCGGCCTGGTCCGAACGCCTGGGCGCCGTCGTCTTGATGGTCGCCGCGCTGTACGGGACGTCGCGCATCGTCGACAAGTCGATTGCCACGGGCGCGATGGGGATGTTGTTCCCCATCCTGGCGATCCCGGGCCTGGGCCCCGCCTTCGTCGCGTGGGCGGTGGCCACCCGTCGGCTGGCGGACGGGCCTCGGCGGGCGACGATGGTCGCGACCATCCTGCTCGCGTGCGGAGTCTGGGCGCTCGCCCGGACCGGTGGCTTTACCGCCGACTTCCACAACGACCTGGCCTGGCGGTGGGCGAAGACGCCCGAGGAGCGGCTCCTGGCCCAGGCCGGCGAGGAGCCGGCGGCGCCCCCGGCGGCTCCGCCGACGACGCTGGCTCCCCAGGAGAAGCTCGCGGCCCCCGCCGGCAAGCCGGCGGCCCTCCCGGCGGCTCCGGCAGCGGCGGTGACCCACAAGGAACCGGTCGCGGCTCCGGCCGGTGCCCCGCCGGCGGCACTCCCGGCGGCTCCGACGGGAGCGAGCGCGAGAGCCGACTGGCCCGGATTTCGTGGACCCAATCGCGACGGAACCGTCACCGGCGTGCAGATCAGGACCGACTGGTCCGCGTCGCCGCCGGTCGAGCTGTGGCGCCAGCCGATCGGACCGGGCTGGTCGTCCTTCGCGGTCCGCGGCGACCTCCTCTACA
>WNFZ01011311.1_pt1 | contig 12167 bp, 9 predicted proteins | sample 5400081 | NCBI WGS metagenome assembly WNFZ01 (sample SAMN13153365, study PRJNA577476) | soil metagenome | isolation source: 80 cm soil or saprolite under grassland replicate 1 | place: USA:California | collected 2016-06-15
GCTCTGGGCGCTCGACCCGGCGACGGGCGCGTTCGAGGTGCTGGCCGGGACCACCGCGGAGGCGTTGCGGGACGGGCCGGTGGCCGAGGCGGCGTTCGCCCAGCCGTCCGGGCTGGCCGCGGACGGCGACCGGCTGTGGGTGGCCGACTCGGAGACCTCCTCGCTGCGGTACGTCGAGGGGGGCGAGGTGCGCACCGCGGTCGGGCAGGGGCTGTTCGACTTCGGGCACGTGGACGGGCCGGCCGCGGAGGCGCTGTTCCAGCACCCGCTCGGGGTCACCGTGCTGCCGGACGGCTCGGTGGCCGTGTCCGACACGTACAACAACGCGATCCGCCGCTACGACCCGGCCACCGGCGAGGTGTCCACCCTGGCCACCGACGTGGCGGAGCCGTCGGCCGCGGTGGTGCTCGACGGCACGCTGGTCGTGGTCGAGTCGGCCGCGCACCGGCTGACCCGCCCGGTCGCGCCGGGGGTGTGGCGGCGGATCGAGGGCGAGCGGCGGCAGACGCAACGGCCGGCCGCCGAGATCGGGCCCGGCGAGGTGGTGCTCGACGTGGTGTACACCCCGCCGCCCGGGCAGAAGCTGGACGAGCGGTACGGCCCGGCGACCCGACTGCAGGTGAGCGCCTCCCCGCCGGCCCTGCTGCGAACGGGCGCCGGCGACGGCACCGACCTGCGCCGGCTGCTCGTCATCAACCCGGACGCCGGGAACGGCGTGCTGCACGTGACCGCACAGGCGGCGAGCTGCGACGAGGTCTCCGCGGGAGAACCGCACCCGGCCTGCCACCTGACCCGGCAGGACTGGGGCGTACCGGTACGGGTGGTGCCCGACGGCCCGGCCCGGCTCGCCCTGGTGCTGCGCGGCATGGACGACGGCGCCCATGGTTGACCTGAACACCGACGCCGGCGAGGGGTTCGGCGCCTGGACGCTCGGCGACGACGACGCGCTGCTCCGCGTGGTGACCAGCGCGAACGTCGCCTGCGGCTTCCACGCCGGCGACCCGGACATCATGCGCCGGATCTGCGCGCTCGCGGTGGAGTGGCAGGTCGCGGTGGGCGCGCAGGTGAGCTACCGGGACCTGGCCGGCTTCGGGCGGCGGTACATGGCGGTGCCCCGGGCGACACTCACCAACGACCTTCTGTACCAGATCGGCGCGCTGGACGGGATGTGCCGGGTGGCCGGTACCCGGGTCCGGTACGTCAAGGCGCACGGCGCCCTGTACAACGCCGCCGCGCACGACGGCGAGCACGCGGCGGCCATCGTGGACGCGGTGCGGCTGTACGACGCGGGGCTGCCGGTGCTGTGCGCACCGGGCAGCCAGACCTCGCGGCTGGCCACCGAGGCCGGGCTGCGGGTGGTTCACGAGGGGTTCGTCGACCGGGGGTACACCCCGGACGGTCGGCTGGTGCCGCGCTCGGATGCCGGGGCGCTGGTCACCGATCCGGATGTGGCCGCCGAGCGGGCGGTGCGGATGGCCGTCGAGCGGGTAGTGACCGCGGTGACGGGTGACGACGTGCCGATCCAGGTCGACTCGCTCTGCGTGCACGGGGACACGCCGGGTGCGGTGCGCATCGCCGCCGCCGTACGGTCGGCGCTGGAGGCCGCGCACCTGCCGGTCGCGCCATTCGCCTGAGCAAGCCCGAGGAAGTTCGCCTGAGCAAGCCCGAGGAAGAAGGACCGCGATGCAGAGCATCAACCCCGCCACCGGCGAGCTGATCGAGGAGTACGTGGAGCATACCGACGCCGAGGTCGACGCCGTCCTGAGTCGCGGCGCGCGCGCGTTCGACGGCTGGCGGCGTACCCCGGTCCGGGAGCGGGCCGCCGCGCTGGCCCGGGTGGCCGAGGTGCTGCGCCGGGACCGGGACCGGCACGCGGCGCTGATGACCACGGAGATGGGCAAGCCGCTGAGCCAGGCGCTGGCCGAGGTGGACAAGTGCGCCTGGGCCTGCGAGTACTACGCCGAGAACGCCGAACGGATGCTGGCGCCGGAGCGGGTGCAGACCGAGGCCGTGGACAGCTATGTGCAGTTCCTGCCGCTCGGTCCGGTGCTCGCGGTGATGCCCTGGAACTTCCCGTACTGGCAGCTCTTCCGGGCCGGCGCGGCGATCCTGGCGGCCGGCAACACCATCGTGCTCAAGCACGCCGAGAACGTCACCGGCTGCGCGCTGGCGCTGGAACGGCTGTTCGCCGAGGCCGGGCTGCCGGAGCACGTCGTGCAGACCGTGGTGCTGTCCGCCCGGCGGACCACACCGCTGGTCAACGACCCGCGGATCGTGGCCGCGACGCTGACCGGCAGCGAGCGGGCGGGTTCCGCGGTGGCCGCCGCCGCGGGTGAGTCGATCAAGAAGTGCGTGCTGGAACTGGGCGGCTCCGACCCGTTCATCGTGCTCGAGGACGCCGACGTGCCGGCCGCCGCCGAGTGGGCGGTCAGGTCCCGCTTCCAGAACGCCGGGCAGAGCTGCATCGCGGCCAAGCGGCTGATCGTGGCCGAGCCGGTGGCGGCGGAGTTCGAGGCGGAGTTGGTGCGCCGGGTGCAGGCCCTGGAGGTGGGCGAACCGACCAAGGACAGCACCGACGTCGGGCCGATGGCGCGGGCCGACCTGCGGGACGCGCTGACCCGGCAGGTGCGCCGGACCGTCTCGGCCGGCGCGGACGTCCTCGTCGGCTGGGACCCGCGCAGCGGCAAGCGGCCCGGTGCGGGGCCCGGCTTCTACTTCACCCCGACGGTGGTGCGGCTGTCCGGCGAGGTCACCGACACGGCGATGATGCGGGAGGAGACGTTCGGGCCGGCGGTCGCGCTGGTGCGGGTGCCGGACGAGGACGCCGCTATCGCGCTGGCCAACGACTCGCCGTACGGGCTCTCGTCGAACCTCTGGACCGGTGATCAGGACCGGGCCCGCCGACTGTCGACGCAGATCCAGGCCGGTGCCTGCTTCGTGAACGGGATGACCGCGTCCGACCCGCGGATGCCGTTCGGCGGGATCAAGCGCAGCGGGTACGGCCGGGAGTTGGCCGAGTTCGGTATCCGCGAGTTCGTCAACATCCAGGCGGTGTATATCGCCCGGTGAGCGACCTTGCCGGCGGACCGACCGGCACAGCAGCCACCCCAACCCGGGCGCAGAGCGTCGTCGGCCAGGAGTGCAGGTGAGCGAGCCTGCGAGCGAACCAACGACCACGGCGGCCACCCGAACGCGCGGCGCGCAGGCGAGGTGTGCACGTAGGCGGCTCACCGTCAGGATGGGCGCGTGTGGACCGACATCTTCATCCTCGGCGTGCCGTTCGGCGAGAAGCTCATCCGGCCGCTACTGGTGTACGGGTTTCTGGTGGTCGCGCTGCGGGTGGGCGGCAAGCGGGAGCTGGCGCAGCTCACCACGCTGGACTTCATCGTGCTGCTCGCGGTGACCAACGCCGTGCAGAACGGCATCATCGGCAACGACAACTCGGTGACCGGTGCGGTGGTCGGGGCGACGGTGCTGTTCGTCCTGAACGGTGCGCTGGCCTGGGTGCTGTACCGGCGGCTGCGGCTGCGCCGGCTGGTCCTGGGGCGCCCGACGGTGCTGGTGAGCGACGGAGCGGTCGACGAGCGGGCGCTGCGGCACGAGCGGCTGTCCGCGGACGACCTGCTCTGCACGGTGCAGGAGGCTGGCGCCGACTCCTTCGCCGAGGTGGCGTGCGCGACCCTGGAGCCGAACGGCAAGGTCGTCGTCCAGGTGAAGAAGCCGTCCGCGGTGGACCAGGGCCGTGCCGAACTGGCCGCCGACTACGCCGCGCTGCGCCAGCGGCTGGAGGAGTTGACCGACCTGGTGCGCCGCGCGGTGCCACGATCTGACCCATGACCGGTCCCGACCCGCTGGCCGAGGTGGCCCGGCTGCGTGACCCGGCGGGCCCGTGGCTGCACCTGCTGTGGGGTGCGCCCTCGGACGCCCGGCAGTTCGGCTGGCTGCTGGCCCGCGAGGGGCTGGTGGCGCGGGTGCTGCGCGGCCCGTGCGTGCGAACCACGTTCGGGCTGTACGACGAGGCCGCGGCGGCACTGCAGTTCCCAGGGGACCTCGTGGAGGACTGGCCGGCGTTCCGCAGCCTGCTCGGCGACCTGTCCTGGCTGCCCGGGCCGGGCGGTGTCGCGGGCGGCGGCGCGGCGGGCGGTGTCGCGGGCGGCGCGGCGGGCGGTGCCACCCGCGATGCCGTGGGCGGCGCGGCGGGCGGTGCCGCGCGCGGCGGCGCGGCGGGAGGCGCGGCGGGCGATGCCGCGGGCGGCGCCGTGGGCGGTCACGTGCTTGTGGTTACCCGGGCGTCGTTGCTGCTGGCCGCGGCGCCGCGTTCGGACCTGGCGTCGTTCGTGGCGGCGGTCGTGTCGGTGGCGACCGCGCGGGCCACCTCGTCGCGGCCCGACGGCCCGGCGCTGCACGTCGTGCTGGCCGACGACGCGGTCGGGCTGGCGACGCTGCGGGCCCGGCTGGTCGCCGTGCGGGCCGGGATGCGGGACGTTGTCGCCTGGCGCCCGGAGGAGCCGGCGGTGCCCCGCGGGGCTGGCGGGCGTACGGCGTTCCGCGCGGGACCGGCCGCTCCGGACGAGGTCGATGAGGCTGCGTCGGCCGCGGTGCCGGACGGGGTCCGGGAGCTGCGACGGGCTTGGGAGGAGTATCACGGGCCGGCCACCGACCCGGTGCGGACGTACGGGGCGGTGTTGGAACGGGCGGACCTGGCGGTGCCGGTGGCCGGGGCGTTGGCAGGAGCGGCCGCGGCGTTGGAGGAGGGCGCTTGCGTGGTTCTGCCGGTGCACGCTGACGCTGCGGCGCGCGGCGAGCGGGAGGCGGCCTTTGTGGCGGCCTCTGCCGTGGTGTGGCCGGCTCCCACGGTGCCCGCTCACCCGCCGCCAGACGAGGACCAGGCACCGGGGGAGTTGCATGCGCCGTCCGACCCCACCCCAGCCCCCGCCCTCCCTGGGGGGCGACCCCACGACCAGCCTGCCCCTTGTCAAGACCCGGATACAGCCCCTGGCGCAGATCTGGGGACAACGGAACCGCCTGTGGACGGCGAGTTGGCGCCAACGGCGAAGTCTGCTATCGAGCCGCGCAACGCCGAGCCGCGCAATGCCGAGCCGCGCAACGCCGAGCCGCGCAATCCCGAGCCGCGCGACGCCGAGCCGCGCGACGCCGACATGCAGTTGCCTTCCGACCCGCGGGCGCCCGCGGCTGGCCCGGCAGATCGCCGGCAACAACTCGGCGACGAACCGGGGGACGACCCGGCGACCCAGTTCGCGCTGATCGCCGCGGACCTGGAGTGGGATTTCGCGGCGGGCGCGGCGGAGCATGACCCGGTCGATGCCGCACTGGTCGAGCTGGCCCGGGACGGCGGGCTGTTCGAGGCGGTGTTCCGCACCTGGACCCGCGACCCGTCGGCCGGCTGGGTGCGGGTGCTGGTCGGGTACGCCGCCGGAGCGGCCGACACCGCCCGCACCGCGCTGGTCACCGCCGCGCAGGCCGCCGGGGCGCGCCGTACCTGCGTGGAGGTCGTCCCGCGGGCCGATGTCGGCGACGTGCACCGCTGGCTGGAGCGGCAGTGCGTCACCCTCTGGCGGGCCGAGCCGGAGACCCGCCCGGCCCGCCGCTCAGTCGAGACGCCGAAGCCGCCCGCGCCGCCCAGCTCCGACCTCGACCCGGACACGGCGTTCCGCAAGGCGCCGGACGAGCCGGACGACGCGGCGGAGCGGCTGATCGCCTGGGCTGCGGAGCGTCCCGGCGTGCTCGGCCTGGTACTCGCGCACACCGGCCCGCAGGATGCGCCCGAGGGGGTGTACGGCGTGGTGGTGGACGGGGACACCGAGCACGAGCCGGTACGCGCCGAGGCCCGCGCCGCACTCGGCGGCACCGACGGCCCGGTGCGGATCGAGTCGTTCGCACCCTCCCGCGGGCTGTCCCCGCTGTATCTGCGGCTGTACCGCGCCTCGACCCGACTGTGGACGCAACGGGCGGACAGGCCCGCCCGGCCGTCCGGCGGTCCGGCCGACACCGGCCCGATCATCGATCTGACGTTCGAGGAGACAGTGGAACGGATCGAGGTCGAGGAGGAGACGCTGGACGGTGGCTTCACGTTGGTGGCGCTGGCCCAGACCGAGTCGGTCACCGAACAGCCGCCGGCCGAGCCGGACGACTGCGACCGCGCCCTGGTCGGATGGGCCGCTGAGCATCCGAACCTGCTGGCCGCCATTCGTGGCGAGGTCACCGCGCAGGGTCAACCCACCCGCGTCTACCTGCTCGCCGCCGACCCGGACGCCGACGTTCCCGCGGTGCGCCGGGCCGCTGGCGCGATCATGGCGGCACACGGGCTCACCCGCGGTGGGGTCGAGGTGTTCTGCCCGCTGGAGCCGATCCCGCGCTTCTACCTGGACCTGTTCAAGCGCGGCGCCCAACTCTGGCGCAGCGAACGCAAGCTCACCCGCCCGGAGCCGCCGGCCGACCCGCCCGACCCGTCCGAGCCACCGCACCCGCCGGACCCGCTCAAGCCGGCCGACGGCGCGTCGCCGGACAAGCGCGGGGCCTAGCGCCCGCGCAGAGGTACGGAGATTCCCCGGCACCCGCGGTACCGGGGATCTCAGGGGAATGCCAGGTGCGGTTCGGCCGGGTCACCGTCTCGTCCCGCGGGGTCGGCGTGACGCTGGCCGCCGGGTTGGCGTACTGGTGGACCCGGCGGCGGTCGAGCCGCTGAGAACGTCTCCACCATGATCGAACGGCCCGGCCGGGGCCCCCGGCGCCCGGGCCGTTCCGCGTCTCGCCGGCTGCTGCTGGGTAGGCTGGCGGTGCGCACCCTCGCCGGTACGTGAGCCCCCGGGTCGCTCCCGGGGGCGGCCGGCGGGCGGTCGTTACCGGCGAGGTGATCACATGACTGAACCGTCGTTCGGGGCCCGGCTGCAACACCTACGGACCCGCCGCGGACTGTCCCGTGAAGTCTTCGGCGGACTCGTCGGCCGGTCCGGGGAGTGGGTCAAGGCGCTGGAACGCGGCCGGATCCTCATGCCGCGGCTGCCGATGCTGCTGCGCATCGCCGAAGTGCTCCGCGTGAACGATCTTGCAGACCTGACCGGAGACCAGCAGATGCCCGTGGAGTCGTTCAGCAAGGGCAGCCACGACCGGACCCCGATCGTCGCCGATGCGATGCTGACCCCGGCCCCGGCTGCGGACACCGAGCCTGACCTGTCCGCATTGGCCGGCCGCATCGACGACGCGTGGCGCCGGTGGGTGACTATGCCGGATCAGAAGTCATCCGTCGCCGGTGTACTGCCCGGTCTGCTCGCCGAGGCGCGCACCGCGGTCCGGGCACTGGACGGCACCGACCGTCGGCGGGCGCAGGCTGAGCTGGCACGCGTCTACTCCCTCGCTCAGTGCTTCCTCGCGTGGCAGCCGGCCGCCGAGCTGGTATGGCTGGCCGCGGACCGGGCCATGTCCGCCGCGCAGGACGCAGACGACCCGGCGGCCGTAGCCGCCGCAGCGTGGTACTACGGCGAGGTCTACCGATCGGCGGGGCAGGCCGAGCGAGCCCTGGCGGTGGCGCTGGACTCGGCGGCGCTGCTCGACCCGGCCGCCGGAACAGAGCAGCGGCTACGGCTCGACACCCGACTGTTCCGGCCGGGTGACGCGATCCGCCGCGCCGATCGGCTCGACCTGTCCGCGCTGCCAGGGCCAGGGAAACGGGCGATCCGACTACTCGATATCGCCGAGGCGCACCACCAGCGCGCCGAGCCCGTCGGCGTGGTCCACATGATCGGCCGCGCGCACCGCGAGTCGGCGGAGACGGTGCGGTACAACCTGTTCGCGCGGCAGGCTCTGGCGGAGTTGTCCGACCGGCGGTCCGCGGTCCGGCAGGACGCCCAGGAACTCGCCGGGCAGATCGGCCTCGTCAGGTAGGTCGGGTCCCTCTCCCGGGTACGGACCGTACCTGTTCGCTACCACCCCGATTCCTACCGTCCGTCGCATGACGTCACCGGCCGGTAGCGCGCAGGAACCGCGAGGATTCGCCGATCACCACGGTTCAGCTCAGCCGGTCGGTGCCGTCATTCCCTCCGCCGGGTCGTGCACTGGGCCGCTCAGCGGGGACGACGGGAGCTTGGCCGGGACCGGTCCCCCGGCCAAGTTCTCCCCGGTGGACGACCACCGCCCGGTCACCGCGGCCGACGTGGCGGACCGGATCGTCGCACTCCGCGCCGCAGGGCAGTCCCCGATCCTGATCGCGATGGCACTGCACGTCACCATCGGCGAGGTCCGCAGCGTTCTACGGGATGCAGAACGTCCACCGGGACGCCGCACCACGGCGGACTGATGCGCCCACACTGAACGTCCCGCCGCGTCCCCGCCTATGCACCGGCCCCCCGGTGCGGGACGTGAGCGGAAGCTCGCCGGACCACCCTGACCGGCCAGCACGGGCCCGGCCGGGGCGCGGATCCCCGGCCGGGACCCGTGGCGACTCAAGGCCGCCATCCCGGCCCGGTTCGCCGCATCCGCCACCTTCGCCGCCGCACCCGCGACGGTTCGACACCACTTACCGTTCGTCGGCGGCAACTCCACCGAACCGCTGCAGTTCGACAACGGCCGCTCCGGTCCGTTCCTCGGCCGGCCGAAGGTCGAATGGTCCACGATGGGCACCGGCGCCAGGGCCTAGAAGGACTCCTCCGGCAGGTCCATCAGCGACAGGTCGACGTTCTCGGCGACCACCCTGCGGGCGGACAGCTCAGGCAGCACCGTCTGGGCGAAGAACCGCGCCGCGCCCAGCTTGCCCTCGTAGAACGCCCTGTCGCGGCCGGCGGCGCCGGCGTCCAGCGCGGCCGTCGCCACCTCGGCCTGCCGCACCAGCAGCCAGCCGACCACCAGGTCGCCGAGGCTCATCAGCAGCCGGACGGTGTTCTGCCCGACCTTGTAGATGTTGCGGATGTCCTCCTGCGCCGAGGTGAGCTGGCCGATCATCGCCGCGAGCATGCCCTGCAGGTCGGACAGCGCCTGGCCCAGCAGCCGCCGTTCCTCCTTCAGCCGGCCGTTGTGCTCCTCGGAGTCCACCGTCGCCTGGATGTCATTGTTCAGCGCGGTCAGCGCCTGGCCCTTGTCCCGGACGATCTTGCGGAAGAACAGGTCCAGGCTCTGGATCGCCGTGGTCCCCTCGTACAGGGTGTCGATCTTGGCATCCCGGATGTACTGCTCGATCGGATAGTCCTGCAGGTACCCGGACCCGCCCAGCGTCTGCAGCGACTGGGCCAGCAACTCGTACGCCTTCTCCGACCCGAAGCCCTTCACGATCGGCAGCAGCAGGTCGTTGACCCGGTCGGCCATGTCGTCGTGCTCGCCCCGCGCCTCGGCCTCCACCACGGCGTCCTGGTACGTCGCGGTGTACAGGTACAGCGCGCGCAGGCCCTCGGCGTAGGCCTTCTGCAGCATCAGGCTGCGCCGCACGTCGGGGTGATGGGTGATCGTGACCCGCGGCGCGGTCTTGTCCGTCATCCGGGTCAGGTCCGCGGACTGCACCCGGTTCTTCGCGTACTCCAGCGCGTTCAGGTAACCCGTGGACAGGGTGGCGATCGCCTTGGTGCCCACCATCATCCGGGCGTACTCGATCACCTTGAACATCTGGGCGATGCCGTCGTGCACGTCCCCGACCAGCCATCCGACCGCCGGGTGCTTCTGGCCGAAGGTGATCTCGCAGGTGGTGGAGGCCTTCAGCCCCATCTTGTGCTCGACGTTCGTCACGTAGGCGCCGTTGCGCTCGCCCAGCGCTCCGGTCCGCGGGTCGAAACCGAACTTGGGCACGATGAACAGTGACAGGCCCTTGGTACCCGCGCCGCCGGCACCTTCGACGCCCACCGGGCGGGCCAGTACGTAGTGGATGATGTTGTCGGCCATGTCGTGGTCGGCCGAGGTGATGAACCGCTTCACGCCCTCGATGTGCCAGGTGCCGTCCGCCTGCGGGAACGCCTTGGTCCGGCCCTCGCCCACGTCGGAGCCGGCGTCCGGCTCGGTGAGCACCATGGTGGCGCCCCAGCCCTGCTCGACGAACAGCCTGGCCCACCGCTTCTGCGCCGCGGTGCCCAGGTCGTGCAGCACACCCGCGAACGACGGCCCGGCGGCGTACATGAACACGGCCGGGTTGGCGCCGAGCGCGAACTCGGCGAGCGCCCAGACCAGGCTGCGCGGGGCGCGCACGCCACCGAGGTCCTCGGGCAGCCCGAGGTGGTAGATACCGGCCTCCATCCACGCCGCCTGGGCGCGCTTGAACGGCTCGGGCACCGTGACGCTGCCGGTCCTCGGGTCGAACACCGGCGGGACGCGGTCGGCCTCCGCGAAGGAGTCGGCCAGCACGGTGGTGGCCAGCCGCTCGGTCTCCCGGAGGAAGCTGCGGGCGGTCTCCGTGTCGAGGTCGGCGAACGCGCCCTGTCCGAGCCTGTCGCCGACCTTGAAGACCTCGAAGAGGTTGAACTCCACGTCCCGCAGGTTGCTCTTGTAGTGGCCCATGCCCCGCTCCCGCCGTCGCACACTCTTATTACTCGCTGGTAACATCCGCCATTCTACCCACAGGTAACAACGGCGGCCGTGACAGATCCGTCACTTGAACAGCATTACGTCCTGTACATGAGCGCTGACTGAGCCGGACTCGGACGTCCGCCGCGATGCTGCCCGGAAGACAGGCCGAAGAGGCAGGCTCGGCGATTTATCCCTTTCGTGGGTTTTGCAGTAGTTGGTCGGTGTCGTACAGTTGGGCGCATGACCACCGCGGCCCGCAGCCTGGCCGATGTCGCCGCCGACGTTGCGACCGGCGCCGGCTCCGCGGTCGAGCTGCACGAGGCCTTCCTCGCCGCCACCGTCTACTGCGAGCGCGGCGAGCGCCTGGGCTTCCGCGCGCTGGGCGAGACCGGAGCCGGCGTCGTCCCGGTGTACTCCTCGGTCGAGCAGCTCGCCCTTGCGCGCGGCACGGTGGACTGGTTCGCAATGACGGGCGCGGACCTGTTCACCGAGCTGCCCGAAGGGTACGACCTGCTGCTCGACATGGGCGGTACGGCGCCGCTGCGGCTGCGCACCGACGCGGTACGGCGCCGGGTGGTCATCGAGGTACGGACGACGGGGGGACGGTCATGAGGGTGCAGGTCGACGTCGAGCTGCTGCGGGCCACCGCGGTGCCGCTGCGGCAGGCCGTCGCCGTGGTGGACGAACTCGCCGCGGTACGGGCCGAACTCGGCGAGTTGCCGCTCGGCGACGAGGCGCTGGCCAACTCGGTGGAGGGCTTCCTGGACGCCTGGCACGGCGGCCTGACCGCGGTCGGGCAGCGGGGGCAGGCGCTGGCCGGCATGCTCGAACTGGCCGCCGAGCACTACGGCGCGACCGACCACAAGGTACGCGGCCAGGCACGGGAGGCGGGGTCATGATCCAGCCGCAGCCCGGCATGTCACCGCGCGAGCTGGTTCCAGGCAGCCCCGACGAGGTCGAGCGGCTGGCCGCGCGGCTGGGCCGGTTCGCCCGCAACGCCGCGGAGGCCGCGCGGCGGCTGTCCGGGCTGGACAGCGATCACTGGTCCGGCGCCGCGGCGGAGCGGTTCCGCGCCGCGGTCAGCGAGGTGCCGGACCTGATGCACCAGGGCAGCGCCGCGTTCGACAGCGCCGTCCGGGAGCTGACCGCGTACGCGCGGACCCTGCGCGAGGGCCAGCGGGTCGCCGGCCGCGCCATCGATCTGGCCGACCAGGCCGCGCAGGCGACCACCGCGTGGCGGGACGCCGGCGGCCAGGGCGCCGACCCGGGCGAGGAGCTGCGACAGCAGTCCCGCCGGCTGGCCGACCAGGCTGCGGAGGACGTGCGGCGGGCGGCGCTGGCGGCGGCGCAGCGGCTCGGGCAGGTCGCCGCCCGGGCACCGGCCGCCGGGGCGGGGCTGCTGCCGGGCGCGCTGCCCGGCATCCGCGCCGGGGCCGCCGAGATCGGCGCGGTGGTCGAGCACCACCTCGACCAGCCGGAGGGGTACGTCGCGCCGCTGGACCAGGTGGTGTCCGAGGTCCAGTTCGGCGCCGACCACCACGCGGACTTCGCCGGCGGCGGCACCGACTGGGGCACCTGGTCCGCCGACGGCGCCGGGCGCTCGGTCGGTTCGGTCAGCACCGACACGGTGGCCGGCGCGGCGCTGCTGCTCGGCGGGTCCCGCCGCC
>WNFZ01005040.1_pt1 | contig 12165 bp, 9 predicted proteins | sample 5400081 | NCBI WGS metagenome assembly WNFZ01 (sample SAMN13153365, study PRJNA577476) | soil metagenome | isolation source: 80 cm soil or saprolite under grassland replicate 1 | place: USA:California | collected 2016-06-15
GTACGCATGAAGTTCGCAAGGGTGAAGCGGCTCTTGGGTGTACGGACAAACATCGGCCGTCCCTCTTCAAGGTGCGTGATGTGTTCGCCCGAAACATAATTGAAGGCAAGCAGTCCACCGCCATCTGCATCGCCCATGAGCGCTTTTTGGTAAAGCGTTTCATATAATTTGGATTCACTGATCTCCACGCCAAGCGCTTGGGTGAATTCATGGAAAAGATCGACCCATGCATTGAGATCGGATGTGCAGTTATTACTATGCACCATGGCGACCGGCTTGCCAGTGGGCGTGGTCACCATGTCGATCTCGGGATATAACCTCGACAAAGCCTTTTCCAACACGATCATGGCAAAAACAGATGTCCCCGCGGAGACATTGCCGGTTCGCACTGCAACGCTGTTGGTCGCAACCATGCCGGTGCCCGCGTCGCCCTCGGGCGGACAGAGCGGGATACCTGCTTGTAGCCCTCCGGTGGGATCGATCAGCCTTGCGCCCTCTTCTAATAGAACCCCCGCAGCCTCTCCTGCTACAAGGACTTTGGGCAGGATTTCCTGGAGTTTCCACGGGATGTTTCCCGCTGCGAGACGTTCGTTAAACTGCTCAAGCATGCGTTCATCGTAGTCAGTGGTCTTGCTATCGATGGGGAACATGCCCGAGGCTTCGCCCACGCCCAACACCTTTTGTCCCGTCAATTTCCAATGAACATAGCCTGCCAGCGTAGTCAGATGGCTGATATCCTTGATATGCGATTCCTTGTTTAATATCGCCTGATAAAGATGGGCGATGCTCCAACGCTGGGGAATGTTGAATCTGAACTGTTCCGTGAGTTGCTCTGATGCCTGCCCGGTGATGGTGTTTCGCCATGTACGAAACGGGACGAGTAGATTTCCATCCTTATCGAATGCCATATAACCGTGCATCATGGCGCTGAAGCCGATAGCGCCAATGGTCTTGAGCGGCGTGCCGTATTTCTCAAGAACCTCTTTGCTGAGATTCCGAAAGCTTTCCTGCAAGCCATTCCAAACATCTTCAAGACCGTATGTCCAAACGCCGTTTTCGTATCGGTTTTCCCATTCATGGCTGCCCGATACGATCGTCACATGATCCTCACCGATCAGCACTGCCTTGATGCGAGTCGATCCGAGTTCGATGCCAAGAGCGGTCTGTCCGCGCTCAATTTCCTTTTGGGTATCGTTTCGATCCATATTCATCTCCCATGATTTGAAGTCTTTCTTTCACACCTCGATGATTATTTTCAGACCTTCACGCTGCTGCGCCACTCGAAATGCTTCAACAGCCTGCTCCAGCGAAAAGTGATGCGTCACCAGCGAACGAACATCAACCAAACCTTTCGATACCAACTCAATCGCCCGCGGATAGGTATGCTTCATGCGCCGCACAAGTTTAATGGTCAGTCCTTTTCGGCGTGCGACCGAAGCACTGAACGATGTTCTGTCGCCATCCGGAATTCCTGCGAGTACAACTTTTCCACCTGTGGAAACGGCGGCGAATGATGTATCGACAGAATCCTGAGTCCCAGCCGCCTCGAACGCCACGTCGACTCCACGTCCTGCAGTCGCCGCGCCGATCTCTTCAAGCTCGCGCCCCTCTTCCGCCAAAAATGCATGGCTCGCCCCGAAAGCTTTGGCTGCTTGCACACGATGAGTCAGTTTATCGGTTGCAATAATATTGGTCGCGCCGGCAAGTTTTGCCATTTGGATGATGAGCAGACCAATTGGCCCACATCCGAACACACCCACCGTCATGCCTGCTTTGAGTTTCCCAAGGTCAACCGAATGGATGGCAACGCCCAAAGGTTCCAACATTGCGCCGTCATCATCCGAAAGTGAATCGGGAATCGGGAACAGACTTTTCTCACTCCATGCCATCCATTCGCGCAAAGCACCATCGGTATTACCATGACCTGCAAAAATAAGTGATGAACATAAATTGGGATTCCCACGGTCGCAAAATTCGCAATGTCCACAAGAAATCGCAGGATCAATGGCTACACGCTCGCCATCTTCAGTGATGCCTGCAAATTCATGCCCCAATATAAGCGGATGTTCGAGTTTTGCATCCCCAATCGAACCTTCCGAGAACCAATGCAAATCAGAGCCGCATACACCTACAGATTTCACGCGGATCAATTTTTCCCCCGCCCCCACCACGGGGACTTCTTCCTCGTGTATTTGTAAATCTCCCGTCCCATGCAAACGAACAGATTTCATTTCTTGTGTCCTATCGGTTTGACGATCGACTGTGGGCTGTAGACCATCGACAAACGCTCATGGTCGATCATTATCCTGGATACCAAATCTTTCGCGAGTCATCCTGTGCGCGTTCATAATCCCAAGCGGAATCGATCATTTTCGTTAAATCGTATTCAGGGCGCCAACCAAGAAGAAGTTTTGCTTTTGTATTGTCCAGCCATGTAGAGTGATAAGGTGTCTTGATTCCGATAGACGGCAATCCACGACTTGCGTTCAGAAATTTGCCGGCTTCGGCGTAATCTACAGGCTCATCCATGCAGATATTGAATAATTGCTGACGTGCTCGAGGATGTTCGATCACAAGCAACAATGCAGTGACCAGATCTTCCACGTGAACAAAGTTTCGTTTTACGGGATTCCCATCCGGATCCAACATGACCGGGATCGTTTCCGTCCGCACATATTCATCGGCTTGTTTAGCGCCAACCAGATCACGCCAGCGCGGTCCGCCAAAGACATCCTCACCGAATGAAAGCTGAGCCTTGAAATCATCCTTCTCCATAATCCAGGGCGCGCGCAGGCAGCAACCGTTGAGATCATATTGAATGTAATATTGCTCGAGCATCACTTCTTCGAGCACTTTTGACAGGGCATAACATCCGGGATAGGCCGAATGTTTTTGCGCCTCCGTAACCGGCGCGGAGCGTGGGTACACAAAATGCCCAATCGCTGCATCACCGCCTACTAGAATGAATTGCTGAAACGTGCTGCTCATGCGACAGGTTTCCAGCAACCAGAACATGCCCTTCACGGCTACATCCATGATCTGGTCAGGAGTCTCCTTGCAGGTTGCCAGATGTAAGACATGCGTTACGCCGTCCAGCGCTTTTTCCACAACATTCCGAGACTCGATAGAGCCGTGAATCGTTTGTATCCGCTCGTGAGGTTCAAGCTCACGGTTATGACACAAAGCTCGAACGGTGAATGAGTCAAATCTTGAATCTGACAATAAACGATTAATAAATACCCTGCCCACCTTGCCTGTTGCGCCAGTGACTAAAACAATCTTGGGCATTGAGATTCCTTACTTACCCGAATTAGCACTTTGTCCATTTCCCATTCGCGGCGCTTGACTCAATTACGCTATTGACAAACCGCACACCCAGCAGTCCATCCCATGAGTTTGGGAAATGTACAGCAAGTGGATCTGCTTCCTTACCTGCTCTGCGCGCGCTGATAGCTTCCGCCGCATCCGTGTAGATATTGGCAAACCCATCCGGGAATCCTTCAGGATGGCCAGCAACAAGACGCGTTGAGCGTGCGGATAAGGGTAGGGTTCCGGGTCCATTCGGCGTTCTATTTTGAGATGGACCATGAAGAGGTTTGAATGTCAGAGCCTGCGGGAATTCCTGCATCCATTCCAGGCTGCCCTGGCTGCCACTGACACGAATGCGGAGACAATTTTCCACGCCGGCCGCAGCTTGTGTAACCCAGAAACTTCCACGGGCGCCGTTATCAAATCGGAGCAGTGCTCCCGCAAAGTCATGAATGGAACGATGAGGAACAATGTTTCCTATTTCTGCGGAGACTTCGTCCACTTCCAAGCCGGTGATAAAGCGAGTCAGATTATGGGCGTGAGTCCCGATATCACCCATCACACGAGATGGACCACCGCGAACCGGATCGTACTTCCATGTCATCACATCGGGCATCGGTTTCGATTCATCTGCTTTTCCGCCTTGAACATATTCCACTTGAATCAAGCGAATCGTTCCCAGCTGTCCGTCCTGAACCATCGCCTTCGCCTGACGAACCATAGGGTAGCCGGTGTAGTTGTGAGTCAGACAAAATACTAGTCCAGTGTCCTGAACTTTTTTGTGTAAGGATTCAGCTTCTTCGAGCGTATTCGTCATAGGCTTGTCACAGATCACATCCATGCCATGCTCCAAGGCCGCGATGGAGTATTCAAAGTGACTGTCATTCGGCGTCATAATGGCAACCACATCGATGCCATCTTTTCGAGAAGCCTCAGCATCTAACATTTCCGGAACACTTGGATACAGCCGGTTGGGGTCCATCCCCAATTCCAAGCCAGCTTGTTTGGATTTGTCGCCGTCAGAGGAGAAAACGCCTGTGACGATTTCATATCGATCATCCAGCCGTGCAGCTTGTCGGTGCATCGCGCCAATGAACGATCCCGGTCCGCCGCCGATGACAGCCAAACGAAGCTTTCGTCCAAGCGTGGATATTACTGGATTCATGGTCATATTATTACTCCTGTGCCAGATAATCTCTGATCGCCTGGACAACCAGTTTGTGATCTTCCTCCTGCGGGAGTCCAGAAACCGTGACCGTGCCGATCATGCCAGTATCCTTTACAAGAATAGGAAAACAACCGCCATGAGGAGCATACTCACTTTCAGAAACCAAATATGCTTCTTCAATGCGTTTGCTTTTGCTCTTTAGCAGTTGTCCCATATAAAACGAGCTATGTCCAAACCTGTACACCAAGCGGATTTTTCGTTTCACCCACTCGTCATTATCAGCGGATGTCCCGCGCAAGCTGGCATGAAAAAGCTGATGATTGCCCCGTGTGATATCGATCGTTACAGGAAGGTCTTCTTTCGTAGCTCGTTCCACGAGATGATATCCAATCTGCCATGCAATGGCTTCATTAAAGCTCGTGAACTGAAGGTCCTGTTCCTCTTGAAGCAGCTGCTTCAATATGTCATCCATGTAAGCATCCTATAACAATATTGAAAGTTGCCATGCCATTGAAGCCCGGTACTCCCAATATTTAAATTAACTTTCTCTGCACCAATTTGTTCGTTCTGAGTGGTTAGTGTTATACGCTCTTATTCTTGTTATAGACATCAAATAGAACCGCGATCAGCAACACAATACCCTTGACAACCTTCTGCCAATCGATCCCGAGTCCAACGATAGACATGCCATTGTTCAATACGCCGATCATAAAAGCGCCAACCACTGCGCCGATGACGGTACCGATGCCGCCGCTCGCCGAGGCACCACCGATGAAACAAGCAGCAATCACATCCAATTCCATACCGTCCCCGGCATTAGGCGTGGCACTATTTAAACGGGCCGCCACAATCAAACCCGCCAGAGCAGCAAGAACGCCCATATTGATGAACGTATAAAATAACAAACGCGGGGTATTGACACCCGAGAGCCTGGCCGCTTTTTCATTGCCACCCATCGCATAAATACGGCGACCCACGACCGACTGACTGGTGATAAAAGCATAACCTGTAATCAATACAAAAAGCAGTACGAGTACATTTGGAAGGCCCTTGTAGGAAGCCATCAAATAACACAAGCCCATAACAGCTGCAGTAATGATAATATTTTTGATGACAAAAAGATAAAAGGGTGTTACTTCAAAGCCATATTTTTGCTGATTTTTCCTGGCACGCATATCCAGAACTATTAATACGGCCGAAAGTATTACTCCGATCACGATGGTGGTCAGATGAAAGCCGGGGTAATTAAAAATGTCGGGAATAAACCCGGAACTTATTTTTTGAAACCCAACGGGAAAGGGTCCGATCGACTCACCCTGAAGCAGCACAAACGTTAACCCTCGAAAGATCAACATGCCTGCCAAAGTAACAATGAAGGCTGGAATCTTTAGAAACGCAACCCAATAGCCTTGAAACGCTCCAATCGCTGCACCGACCAGCAGGGAAATGACAACGGTCACGCCCCAAGGGATATGAAGTTTGACCATCAGTACGGACGCAAGTGCGCCAACCACGGCGACAACTGAGCCCACGGATAGGTCAATCCAGCCAGAAACAATAATTAACAACATCCCCAGCGCCATGGTGATCACGTAGCTGTTCTGAAGGACAAGGTTGGTTATATTCACTGGCTTGAACAGGATGCCACCTGTTTGAAACTGGAAGAACACCATGACCGCGATCAGTGCGATCAACATGCCATATTCGCGGATGTTGTTTCGGAAAAGGTCTGACAGCGTTTTCAAGGCGCCGTTGCTACTTGTTACCTCATTAACGGTTGCTGGAGTTTTCACTGTGTTACCTCTTGTTCTGTTTGTTCTGTCATAATGTGTGTCATGACGATTTCCTGGGATGCTTCGCTGGCAGGCATTTCGCCGACAATTTTGCCATCGCGCATCACATAAATCCGATCACAGACCCCCAAAATCTCAGGCAATTCTGATGAGATCAAGATGATACCTTTGCCTTCACTGGCCAGGCGGTTAATAATGGTGTAAATCTCATATTTCGCACCCACGTCGATGCCGCGTGTGGGTTCGTCGAGGATCAGAATTTCCGGGTTTGCAAATAACCATTTGCTAAGGACCACTTTTTGTTGATTGCCACCTGAAAGATTCACAGCCAGCTGTCGAATACTCGAACACTTAATATTAAGCTTATCCCGATATTCACGGGTGACGGTCAATTCTTTCGGTTCATTAATCACTCCACCATCTGAAATTGCTTCCAGATTCGCCAGGGTGATATTACTTTTGATTTCCTGGATCAAAACCAATCCATAGGCTTTACGGTCTTCCGTTGCGTACGCGATTCCATTGGAAATGGCTTTATCGATGGTGCTAATATCCACTTCCTTGCCATTCCTATAAGCCGTACCGCTGATCCGCACCCCATACGCGCGGCCAAAAATACTCATCGCCAGTTCCGTTCTTCCGGCCCCCATTAGCCCTGCAAGTCCGACAACCTCGCCTTTGCGGACTTTAATATTTACATTATTACTAACTTTGCGATCCTCATGGATCGGATGATAGACATTCCAATCACTCACTTCAAAAATAGTTTCCCCGACTTTCGAATCGCGAGGCGGGAAGCGGTGTTTCAGATCGCGCCCCACCATGCCTCGAATAATTCGATCTTCCGTAATCCTGCCATTCCGACGGTCTAGCGTTTCAATCGTAGCGCCATCACGAATGATCGTAATGGAATCAGCTACCTTATTGACCTCGCTTAATTTATGAGAGATCAAAATGGAGGAAATCCCATGCGCCTTGAATTGGAGCAAGAGTTGGAGCAGTTTTTCGCTGTCACTTTCATTGAGGGAGGCAGTGGGTTCATCCAAAATAAGAAGCTTGACTCTTTTCGCTAACGCCTTGGCAATTTCAACCAGCTGCTGTTTACCCACACCCATGTTTGTAATCAACGTATTCGGCGACTCATGCAACCCCACTCGATCTAACAATTCCTTGGTTTTGAAAATAGCTTCATTCCAATCGATCACACCGTTTTTGGCACGTTCGTTACCGAGGAACAGGTTTTCAGTAATGGAAAGAAAAGGAACAAGCGCAAGCTCCTGATGGATAATGACCAAGCCAACTTCTTCAGACTGGTGAATATTTTGAAATCGACATTCCTGGCCTTGAAAATAGATTTCCCCTTCATACGAACCATACGGATAGACACCGCTCAACACATTCATCAGAGTCGATTTCCCCGCTCCGTTTTCTCCCACCAGAGCATGGATCTCGCCTTGTTTGACGGCAAAGCTTACATTATCAAGTGCCTTAACACCAGGGAACGTCTTTGTAATGTTGCGCATTTCCAAGATGACATCAGACATGTTCTTCTCGTCCTTAATAAAATTTTCGTGCGATTTTACTTCAAGACCTTGCCAATTAAGTCCGGGGTGTGTGAGAGTATTCAAGTCTCACACACCCCGGATAAAACTTCTTACTGAAGATCTTCGGCTTTGATATAGCCGCTATCTACTAATTCTTTCTGGTAGTTGTTAATATCGATGCTAATTGGGGTGAGCAAATAGGAAGGAACGACTTTGACGCCGTTGTTGTAGGTTGTAGTGTCATTTACATCAACGGTCTGACCCTTCAGAGCCTGATCAACCATCTTCGCAGTCTGTGCCGCCAATTGGCGGGTGTCTTTGAAGACAGTGTAGCGCTGTTCACCAGCAATGATCGACTTGACGGAAGCAACTTCTGCATCCTGACCAGTCACAACTGGGCAAGGCAGGGTTGCAGTGCAGTAACCAACACCCTTCAAGGAGGAGAGGATACCAATGCTGAGTCCATCATAGGGAGATAGTACGCCATCGACATGCTTGTCAGTGTAGTACGCGCTCAAAAGGTTGTCCATGCGAGCCTGGGCAGTTGCAGCAAGCCAGCGCAAGGTACCAACCTTGTCCATGCCCATTTGTCCACTTTGGATGACAATGTCGCCACTATCAATGTAGGGCTGGATAACAGACATGGCGCCGTTATAGAAGTAGCCAGCGTTCGTGTCATCGGGGGAGCCGCCGAACAGTTCGACATTGAAGGGGCCTTTTTTGCCGTCTTTCAGGCCGAGACCTGTTACAAGCTGGGTGCCTTGAATAACGCCTACGCCAAAGTTATCGAAGGTAGCATAATAATCAACGTTGGGGGTCTTGGTGATGAGACGATCATAGGAAATTACAAGGACGCCTGCATCATGAGCCTTCTGGAGAACATCGGACATGGTTGATCCATCAATGGCAGCGATGACGAGAACTTTCGCGCCCTTGGTGACCATGTTTTCGATCTGAGCTAGCTGGTTGTTGATGTCATTATCCGCAAATTGCAGATCGGTAGCATAGCCCAGTTCTTCGAAGGATTTGACCATGCTGTTGCCATCGGAAATCCAGCGGGTGGAGGTCTTGGTCGGCATGGATATACCAACCAATTTTTTCTCTGCAGCAGCGGGTGCAGCGCCACCGCAAGCCGTTAGGATGAGGCTGGCAAGCATTACAACAGCCAGTAAGTTATAAAGCAACTTCTTAGACATTTACTTCTCCTTGATGAATAGTTCGAATGTTGTGTTAGCGTGCTGATTTGGCAAGAGCAAAGTGACTATCATAGAACGATAAGCCTGCCTTACCTGGGAGTACACAGAATAGACGTTCGCTTATACGCGAGTACTTCCATCGTACTCAAATTTGTTCGCTTGTGTTTTATCACCTCCTTCCGGGATACGTAATGAGCTTTGTCGCACAACCAGTGCTGGTGGCAAAATAATAGACTTGGGAGTCACCGGATCCAGTCCTTGCCAGTCTGATTCAATAATCTTGATTACTTCTGTGACAGCTACTCTTGCGACATTATCTTGATCCTGTTGGACCGTTGTTAGAGCTGGAGAGAAAAAAGCGGATTCGGCAATATTATCGAACCCGACGATTCCAACATCTTCAGGGATTCGTATCTTTTTTTCCGCAAAAAATTGCATGACGCCAAGAGCCATTTGATCATTGCCAACAAAAATAGCATCCATGTCCGGGTATTGATCAAATAGTTTTTCTATAGCCAAGGCACCGCTAGCAGATGACCAATTCCCCTCTGCATAATGATGATCATTCGCATCCAGTCCAGTCTCCTTCAAGACATCTCGCCAAGCAGCCATTCGTTGGCGCGCTTCCCACCAATCCAACGGACCGGAAATATGACCTATCCTCCGATATCGCTGTTCAAGCAAATGCGACATTGCCATCCGCCCGCCAAGATAATTGTCTATCGAAACAATAGAGAGATTATCCTGGGACGCCATTGTGAGATAGATAAGAGGAACATCAACGTCAGCTGGCGGGTTGTTAACCCATTTTCTATTTTCACCAACTTCTGGAACAGCCCAAATAATCCCATCTACATGAAGGGAAAGAAATGCCTGAAAAATGGGCGTAATATCTTCCTTATCATAGCTGGGAAGTTCTTTTAGGAGGATAGAATATCCGACCTCTTCTGCAGCCGAGGTGATACCGCTCAGTGTCCGAGAAGGACCGATATGTTTGAGTCCCGCTGTAACTACACCCAATGTATAACTACGCTGGCTGATTAAACTACGCGCCAGCGCACTAGGCCGGTAGCTTAATACTTTTATTACTTCCTGGACCCTTCTTCGGGTCTCTGGGGAAACATCTGGTCTTTCATTAATAACGCGAGAAACTGTCTGTGTGGATACCCTCGCCACAGAAGCTACTTCTTTGATTGTCGCACGCATGTTTTTTGGACGCATAGAGCAATGTTATCGTTCCCGTTATCGATAACGGGAACGATAACATTTTACAGAGCATGTCTTATAAAGTCAAGGGTTATGTTTCGAATTTTGGATTGGGCGATGCAAATCCATCTTCCTCACTGATGGTCTATGCTCTTTTTGTACTGAGATAGGCTTCCAAATGACTTAGCATAGGAGATGCATCCCAACCACCAAGCGCAGTTGTGGAACGGCTACCACAAAAATTTCCACAGCGCAGGCAATCTTCCAAAGAGTAGCCATGCAGGAGTCCATATAAAAATCCGCAGTCAAAATTATCGCCGGCACCTGTGGTGTCCACCACGTTCGTTGGAATTCCTGGCATGTGCACCACTTTCTCTTCGCTACGGATGATCGCTCCGTCGGCACCCAATTTGATTACAACTGTGGGAGTAAATTCCGTCAAACGCTGCAGAGCAGACTCGACGCTTTTCTCGCCCGTGAGTTGTAGAGATTCCTTCTGATTGAGGGCAAGGATATCCACAGACCGTATGGCTTCCACCACCTTCAGATCTGCTAGACTAGCATCACCCGCAACCTGACCTTCCATGAATATCAGCGAACCCTGCGCATGTGAGGCATCCACGATCTCCGCAAAATCAGAACCATTATGAAAAGACATCAGCAAGAGACACCGAGCGGGATTCTGGCGCACCAAGGCGGCCAAATTATTGCGAGGTAACGGATCCATATAGCTGAGAAAGGCGCGTTCGTGCGCAAAAGAGTAGGCAACGGTAACGGCCTGCAACGATTTTTCATGCAGCCGAAACAGACGCGGACTTACATTCTGCCTTCTCGCCTCCTCCAACACATAGCGGCTGAAGAAATCATTCCCAAAATCACAAGCCCAATCCACTTGCAATCCCAAACGGGTCAGCGCGACCGCCGGGATGAAGCCTGCCCCCGGTATGACCTTACATCCGTTGCTAAAAACCTCATCACCCAACCGGGGAATCTCAGGCAAGCCCGTAAAGACCAGGTCACAGAAATATGCGCTTGGCAACAGAACATCGATCATCTTTATCACTGCGGATGGAATTTAAGGGTTAACGCCATTGGCCTACATACTGCCGGTGCGCTGAAAGATATTCATCCACCAGGACCGTAGCGCGGGAATAAGACATCACCAGCGGATGAAGCATAAGTGCCATTACAGCTTTTTCCCGTGAGCGTTCTAAAATGGCCTCCACAGCCAGGTTTTCGTAATATTTCACAGACCGCATGAGCAATTCTTGGTGTTCGGGAATTTGACCGATTGGCAAAGGTCGAACCCCATTTGCATCCACCACACAACTTACTTCGACCACATCGCCGGGGGGCATGCAAGAGATTGCACCTTCATTGGGCAAGTTCAGCGCTGTATAAACCGGTTCAGTGCCCTCCAGGCCCTGGATGATGTCGAGCGCGACCCCAGCATAGCCTTCGCCCCCTTCTGCATCGAACTGCCTAGGCGCGGTGTCATCACTCCTCTGATCTGCCTGCTGCATAGTAGGCGCATCGGGGCGCGCGTAGTGCATATAGGTCGCTCCCCTCCGGTCGTTGTAACTCTGATAGACAGATAACGCCCTCGCAGGATTTTGCGTAACATCCAGATCGGTTAATTGTTCCAGCAAGCGTTGGTTCAATTCCAGGATCTCCTCGCCGCGCGTTTTTCCATCACTGAGAATTTGCTCGATCGCTTTTTCAGAATAGTAATAATAGTAAAGATATTCATTCAACCACATTCCAAACTGACCGATCAACTCAGGCTGAAAAACTTTCAGCGAAGAGGACGCCAGAAAATCAGCATCGCTAACAAGAGGGAGTAGGACTTCCTCGTTATTATGCAGAATACTACGTGTCCACGACAAATGGTTCAACCCAAATACCTGTGGACGTAACAGGCGATGATTGAGTTTCAGCCAGCTCGCTAC
>WNFZ01005727.1_pt1 | contig 12164 bp, 9 predicted proteins | sample 5400081 | NCBI WGS metagenome assembly WNFZ01 (sample SAMN13153365, study PRJNA577476) | soil metagenome | isolation source: 80 cm soil or saprolite under grassland replicate 1 | place: USA:California | collected 2016-06-15
CAGGCCAGCAGGACGCGAAGCTCGCTGGCGTAGTACACGCCAAGCGCGCAGCCCAGCAGGGAGAGGGTGACCAGGCCGTGCCAGACGCCGACGACGATCCCGGCCGCGCAGCCCAGCGTCATCAGCAGATAGCAGGCGAACGCCAGCAGGGCGACGCCACGGCGCCGCACGGCGCCGCCACGCCCAAGCTCAGACGCCGACCGCATGCCGCACCTCGACGTCGACCTCGACCTCGACTGCGGCCAGGTTGGTCGTGGGGGACGCCGGCCCGACTTCTTGCAGCCGGCCTGCCGACGTCCCCGCAACCCCTTCACGTGCCGTGGCGGTCTTGGACTGACTGACGCGCCTTCCGAGCCGGATCGCGCGGGCGAGCAACTCGTCGACCGCAACCGGATCAAGGCGGACCAGCGCCGAGAGCAGACTGTGCGCGCCGACCAGGGACCCGAGGATCTCGTGCTGCTCGTCCTCGGTGGCTGCGCTGCGCATCACCATCAGCGCCGCGTCGTCCAGACGGGCCAGCGCAGCCTCCAGCAAGGTCCGCTCCCTCACGCGGCCACCTCCACACGGTCAGGCTCACGGCGCACTCGGCGCTGGCGGCAGGCGAGCCGGTCCGCGCAACTCCATGTCCGCGCCCTGGCGGGCGACACCAGTGGGTGGGCCGGCTGAAGGCTGCGGTTACCGAGCCGGCCACAGGCAAGGCAGCGGCGGACCCCGAAGCGCAGCCGCGCCCATGTCAGCAGTGGATGGGCGGGCAGCGGGGCGGCCGGTACGCAGCTCCCAACGAGGACGCCCAACCTCGGAGGCGCCGTGAACACGCCTGGCGTCCTCGCCGTACCGGCCTGCCCCGCTGCACGCCCATCCGGCCCGAGCTGCTGGGACCAGTCGCGCCGCAACTCGGCGACCGTCCCGGCCCAGCCTGGCACCTGCTCACCGCTGGTCCGGGTCGCCTGGATGGCCAGCTCGTCAGGTGCTTGGCCGCCTGCTCGGCGTCACCAGCCCGCAACGCGGCAGCAAGCCCATCGGCCACGACCACCGCCAGCCGCGAGGCACGCAATTGCTCCAGTAGGGACCGCCCGGTCATCGGCGGCCCATCAGGCACTGCGGGTGGGGACGGCGGGGCGGCCGGCAATCCCATCCCCGCGAGCATGTCCCCGAGGAACGCACCGTGCGTCCCTTCCACGCCCGTGGATTGGATGGCTCCGGCCTGCCCCGCAGTCCCCACCTGCCCGTTGGCCCAGGGCAGCCCCGCGGCCCAGTCGTACAGCAGCTCGGCGGCGGTCCCGACCCACTCGGGTGTCGTGGTCCGACCGCTAATCCAGACGGCTCGCCCAGCCAGCTCGGTCGCCCACGCGGCGAACGCCGCCGCCACCTTCGGATCGACATCGACCGAGGCCAGCACGTGACCGCTGCTCGGATCGTTCTCGGTCATGCGCAGTCACCCCTTCGGCAGCCCGCCGAAGCACCAAAGTGGGCTGCCGGTACTTCGTCGAGCTGGTTGCACGCTGGCGGCACTGCGGAGAACAGACGCAGAGGACCGGCGTTGCCGTCCAGGACGGTCGCCTCTCCCCCGACAAGCTGTCGAAGCACCTGTCCAGCCATGACGTAGCGGTCCACCAGCCCCTCTGCATAGGCGCTCTTTCAATATATTTCAGGAAGAATCTGAAAGAGTCAAGACCTCCGCACTGAGCACCTGAGTCTTGCCTCGCTTCGGCGAGCAGGACGGATGAAGTATTCTTGACTGCTGTAAGCGTCTGATAGAACCTGAAAGTGACTGAATACCTCGGCCAAGGAGGTCGCCCACATGGCCAAGCTCACCACAGTCGTCGAGCAGTCCCGCAACGGCGGATGCCCAGCCGTCCACGCCGTCGACGGCGACATCACGCTCAGCACTGGGGAGACGATCTCCTCAGGGATGGTCCTGCTGCAGGGCTACCAACTCGACGACCCCGCCACCGTGGCCCAGATCACCTTCGACCCCGGTGAGGGCGTCCTCGCGGTCCAGGAGTCGCTGCTCCTCGCCTACGCTGACAAGATTCGGGCACGATGAACCCAGAGGAGTTCGACGCCGTCTTCGATGCGTTCCGCGCGACCGCGTTCCGCTTGGAGACGCTGCCTCGGTACTCCGACGAGCAAGAGGACGCCGAGCTCGCGCTCTTCCTGGCGGGCAAGCCGCTGCCCGAGCGCTCGACGCGGACCGATCCATGGCTGAAGCGAGTAGCCGACACCACTGCCGCCGGCAAACGCTGGCAGCGCGTTCACGTCGTAGGCCATCCGCTCACCGACTACCTCCGATTCGAGCTGGTCGGCTACGAAGACAACGTCGCGGCCGGCGAGGACGTTCGCCTCGCTGATCAAGACGCGCATCCGGAGCTAACCCAACTCCGGCGCGAGTTCTGGCTGTTCGACGCGGAGACTCCCCAGGCGTTCGCTATGCTGCTGCACTACAACGCCGCCGCACAGCTCATCGACTTCGAGACAACCGACGATCCACTGATCATCGAGCGGTGCCGGCGGGAGCGCGACTTGGCCCTCGCCTTCTCCGTGCCGCTCTACGACTTCACCGCCGCGCTGGAGGCATGAATGGATGTTGAGGCTCGGGTAATGGCGTGATGACAAGTCGAACTCCCGGTCGACCCGCCATTACCCGGCGTCAACGTCTCGGAGCCAGACTCAAGGTCCTGCGCGAACTCGCCGGGCTGCGGAACGAGGACCTCGCCGAAGCACTCAACCTCAGCCCGGCGACCGTCTCCCGCATGGAGAGCGGCGACCGCATCGTCACACTGGCAGAGATTGCCACGTGGGTACGCGCGACTGGCGCATCAGCAGCGATCCGCGAGGAACTGACGGCGCTCGCCGAGGCTGCACGAACTCAGATCACCCCGTGGCGGTCCCGGCTCCACCAAGGCATCGACGAGGCGCAACAGGAAACTGCTGAACTGGAGGCCAGTGCAGGCACGATCCTCTACTACGACCACGCGGTGGTCTGTGGTCTTCTGCAGGTTCGGGAGTACGCCCGCCTCGTCTTCGAGATGGCCGACGTGGGTACGGGAGACATCGCCGGCAAGGTGGAGGGCCGGATGCGTCGCCAGGGTGTCCTGCTTGACCAGTCGAAGCAGTTCACGATCCTCATGACTGAGGCCGCTCTGCGCTGGCGGCCAGGGTCGGTCGAGTTGCAGGTCCATCAGCTCCAGCGGATCACCGCCATGATGCACCTGCCCAACGTCAGCATCGGCATTCTGCCGTTGCGCGGCCAGGCGCACGTGATCTACCCAGAGGGGTTCCAGGTCTACGCAGACCGAGCTGACGATGCCGACACGTTGGTACTCGTCGAGATGGTCCCAGAAGAGGTCGCGATCAGTGAACCGGACAGCGTGGCCCTGTACCTGCGGGAGTTCGACCGCCTCCGCTCAGTCGCCATCTTCGGCGACGAAGCCCGTGCCCTACTCGACCGGATGGCCGAGGAGATGGATCAGCCTGGCGGGGCGAGGGATCGTTAGCCGGTCGCCTGGAAGGCTGCGCGAGACTGCTACGCAGTTCGCGCTCGCGCCGCCCACTAGAAATGGTAAGAGGCCGGTTGACGTCGAGCTGCCTTCCTGCCGAGGGCAGCTTGGACAAGCGCTGCGACCCGGGCAAGGACTACTGGGTCGGTGATGCGAGGCGGCAACCCTTGCGCCGCCCGCGAGCGCTCTATCAGGCGTTTGATGTCCTTGTCGACCGCCACATCGATCGTCGGCGTTCGGCTCTGGGCCGTCTGGCCTGTTGGCTCAGGCAACGGCTCTCGGTCCCTTGCTCGCTCCGCTCTCCTGGAGTCTGTGGCCTCCAGCGCCCCGGCCTGGTCGAGCCGACCCGCCCGCCCCGCCAGTTGGCGGGGTGCGTCGTAGACGCTCTGCTCAGGCACCGGCGATCAGCTCCTCGCGTGCTGGCTGCTCGCCCATCAGTTGACGCCGGGGAGCTATACGGGAGGCTCACTGAACGCCTGTGTGAGGTGGAGTCGACGCCGCAGTAAGCTGCGCGTCCCGCCGCTGACCTCTTTCGGCTTGATCCCACCGTCTGCAGTGCTCCTGTGTGCCCGTCTCCCGGTGAAGCTGGCCATCTCGATGTGCTTCGTTCGCCTCGCTTAGCGTCGTTTTACCTTCGTTTTCCTTAAGGTAGCCGTCAATAGGCTCGGAAGCGTCGGATGAGCGAGGGCATGATGTCGACCCGGGCCGCATTGTCGACATCGCGGTCAGCGTGGCCGAGGACCAGCGGCATCGAGCGGCTGACCAGCATCTGTGAGCAGGGCAGCAAGCATGCTGTCAGCTCCTGTCGGTGCTCTGGACAGGAGCAGGCGATGCGTCATTGGCAAGACCAGGCCCGGCTTCGGTTACGCTGACCCGCCACGGCCCGAAGGTGGGACCGACCCCGCAGTGGCCGCCGTGCCGTGGTTACTCCCCGAAGAGCCGCGCCAGTGCTTTCTGATTCCTGCGGAATATTTCATCGCAGCGGAATCACGGCGAAGGTCGCGGCCGGGCGGCGGGCTGTCGCCCCACCCGAGGGCGGCGTGTGGGCACGGCCCGCGGCGGCGTCGGCCGGGTCAAGGGCGGCCGAAGGCCGGTCCGAAGGACCGCGAAGCGCCCTTGACGCGGACGGCGCCGCCGCGGTATCGGCCGCCTGGCGGCGGCGTCGGCCGGTCCGCGGACGGGTGCAGGGTCCCGGCCGCGGCGCCCAAGGCGAGGCCGTTCCCGCCCTGTGAGCTGTCCCGGCGAAGCCGGACAGCGTACCGCGTCTGTCGATCGGGTCTTCGTTTTTGCTTGGGTTGCTGGTGCTTGTTGCTGTCGGTGGTGCTGGTGGCTTGGGTTCGTTGGTCTCTTCTTCCTGTCTTGCTGGTGCTGCTGATTCTTGCTCCTCGTTGGTGCTGGTACTGCTGAGGTGGGCTGGCCTGTCAGCTTCGCGGTGAGTGCCAGGAGGTTTGCTGGGCGAAGCCTCGGCCGTGGCCGGTTGCCGGGGCCGAGCGGTGGTGATGGTGATGTCCAGGCGCAGTCGAGAAGCCTTCGCGCTCGCCAAGAACCTGTGGACCTACTGGGACCTCGGGCCGGGCGCGGTCGAGGTGCGGTGGACCGACGGCTGGTTCCGGGGCGGCTACCGGCAGGGCTGGGAGATCGCCTGGGACGACGGCCCCACCGTTGAGCGGATGCACCTCGCCGCCCGCCAGGTCCCGGCCGGCCCGGCCATCGGCGAGCTACTGCACAGCGACTTGGTGCGGTATGAGCGCTCGCTGACGCTGACGGCCTGGGCGGTGAGCCTGGTCCGCCACGTGCGCGACAGCGGCCAGGTCCCGCAGCTTGCCGACCTGCGCGCCGAGGAGGCGTGGCGAGAGACCCTGGAGTGCACCGAGTTTCCGCAGCGCGCCCGAACGTCAGAGGAGCAGGCGCTTGCCGGGGTGCTGCTGCGCCGAGCGCTGCGCGACTACCGCGAGGGCCTGGCTACTGCCGAGCGGGCCTGGCAGCAGGATCGCCGGACGGTGCCGGCGCCGCCCATGCCCGAGGTGCTGTTGGGCCGCGCGCTGGTCACCTTCGGGCTCGACGCCCTGGTGGCGCTTGAGCAGGCCGGCAATGTCGTCGAGCTGCCCCACCACGGCCTGGACCGTGGCGACGGGCTGGGCTTGCCATAGTCGGGGGACGGTCGAGGGTGTTCACGCCACGCAAATTCGACCCGGTCGCGGTGGGCGGGCCAGGTCGGCTGTGGGGTTACCTGCAAGGCGGCCACGAGTACGCCGACTACTACCTCGCCCGCGACGGCACCCCCACCAAGGCGGCAGTGGAGCTGCACGGCAAGCTGTTCGCCCGCCTCGGCCTCACCCACCTCGATCGGCAGGCGTTCGACCGGCTGGCGGCCGGCTGCCATCCGCTGACGGGCCAGCGGTTGATCAAGACTTCCCACGCGCCGCGCCGCGACCGCACCACGGGCGAGCTGGTGACGCGGGGCGGGGCGCACGTGCCCGGCATCGACTGCAACCTCTCACCGCCGAAGTCCGTCTCCGCCGTGCTGCCGGTCACCTCCGCCGCCGACCGCGCAGACCTCGAGGCCGCGCACCTGGCCGCAGTGCGCGTGACGGTCAGGGAGCTGGAGCGGCGGGTGGCCGCCTGCCGGCCCACCATCGACGGCGAGCAGATCCACACGCCCGGCGAGCTTGCCATGGCCACCTTCATCCACCACACCAGCCGGCCAAGCCCCGAGGTCGCCAGCGAAGCCAACCGCCCGCCCGATCCACAGCTGCACTCGCACGTGTTCGTGTTCAACCTGGCCTGGTGCGAACCCACACCCGGCAGTGGGCGGTTCCTGGCGATCGACTCGCGGCCGATCTTCCAGTTCGGCGCCACCGCCGAGGCGATCTACTCCTGTGAGCTGGCCGCCCAGCTCCAACACCTCGGCTACCGGCTCGACTGGCACCAGACACGCAAGGCCAGAGTGTGGGAGCTGGCCGGGGTCGACCAGCGGGTGCTGGACCTGTTCTCCAGCCGCCACCGCCACATCGACCACCTCGCTGCCAGATTCCAGGCCGACAAGGGCCGCCCGCCGACCAAGCTGGAACGCCGCCGCCTCGCCCAGCACGGCCGGCTGGCCAAGACGCCAGGGTGCCGGGCGCCGCACTGGCCTGCCTACCGCCAGGTCCTCGACCGACACCGCCTGGCGCCACCGTGTCCTGAGCGCATGCTGATGCACGCCGCTGCACCGCTTGGCGAGCGGGAGGCAACGGTGCGGGCACGGCTGCTCGGCCCGGACGGGCTCACCCACCAGGACGCGACCTTCGACGAGACCACGGTCACCAAGCTGGTCTTCGAGGCTGCCACGGGACTGCTCACCGCCGACGAAGCCTCCGGGTTCCTGGAGCGGTTCCTCACTGGACCGGACCTCGCTCCGGTGGTAGTCAACGGCCAACCGCGGCTGACGACCGCGGCGCTGTTGGCCCAGGAGCACGCGATCGTCCAGGCGGCCAAGGCCAAGGCCAGCAGCGTTGTGCCGGCGCCCACTCGGGCGATGGTCGAGCGGGTCGCGGCCGATGTCGCCCGCCAGGCCGGCTACGAGCTGTCCGCCGAGCAGCACCAGGTGGTGGCGCGCCTGTGCGCACCGGTCGGGTGGGCGTCGCTTGAGGGCTGGGCCGGCACCGGCAAGACCACCGCCGTGCGCACCGTGGTCGGCGCCTACCAGCGCAACTGCCAGGCGGCCGTGGTGGTGAGCACCGCCGCCGACACCGCCCAGCGCACAGCCCGCGAGCTCGACCTTGACCAGGGCTACACCGTCGAGGCGTTCTGCCTGGCCGTCGAGCAGGGCCGGCTGCGGGCGGACGCCCGGATGGTGGTGATCGTGGAGGAGGCGTGCATGGTCGACACCCACCGCATGCACCGGCTCCTGCAAGCGGCAGGGCCGGCGATCATCCGCACCCTTGGAGATCCCGAGCAGGCGCAGGCGGTCGGCGCGGCCGGCTGGCACGCCCAGGTCGACAAGGCCATGGGTGGGCACGCCGAGCTGACCACCGTGGTCCGCCAGAAGAACCCCGCCGACCGGGAGGTATGCCGGCTGCTCCGCCAGGGCAACGCGCCTGCGGCGCTGGCCAACCTCAACGCCCGCGGCCGGGTGCATCTGTCCCCGCACGCCTCCTCAGCGGTCAAGGAGGTCGTGTACGCCTGGGACCGCCACCGTCACCAGCGTGGCCTGGACGGGGTGAAGATCGTCACCGACACCTCCAACGCGACCATCGACACCCTCAACAGCCTGTGCCAGGCCCGGCGCCGGCGGGCCGGAGAGCTGTCATGGCCGAGCACTGAGCTGGTCGACCGCCAAGCCGGCCGCCGCGAACAGCTGTACACCGGCGACCGGGTGCGGTTCATCCGCCCCTACCGGGGCGAGGACGGTGAGCGGGTCGCCAATGGCACCGCCGGAACCATCGCCCACGTAGACCTTGGCGTTCGGCGCGTCACCATCGGCTGTGACGACGGCCGCCAGGTGCCAGTGGACTTGGCGGGGCGGGAGTGGGCGCAGCCATTGCGGCTGGGCTATGCGGGGCATGCGCTGCGGCTGCAGGGCGGCCAGGCACAGGTCGTGCTCGTGTTGCCGGGGAGCTGGCAGACCTCGCGGCAGTCGGCCTACTCGATGGCGACCCGCTACGTGGAGGAGCTGCACGTCTTCGTCGACCGCGACAGCCAATGCACCGGCGAATACGCACAGCAGGAGCCGCTGGCGGCGCTGGCGCAGCGCTGGACGCGCGACGCGCACAAGCTCGCGGCGTCCGCGCAACTCCTGGACGTGGAGGCCGACGGGGAGCGCGCCCGGGTGGGGGACGGGGTGTGTCGGGATGGTGTGATGTCGCACCACGGATGGGAGTCGCCCGCGGCTTCACAGCCCGATGATCGCGCGGACATCGAGGACGACCGTGCGTACCTCCCGATGCGCACACCAGAAGAGACTGTGCGCCTGCGCGCACTGGCCCGGGAGCTCGCTGCACTGGGGACTCCTGCGTGGCTGCAGCAACCGGCCCAAGAGCGCGGGCTTGGCGACGACTTAGGGCTGGATCTGTAGGTGGTGAGGCGATGAGCCAGCGCGGCTCGTTAGCCTTGCCACCGGCCGAGCCACGACCCGATTTTGAGTTTTCCGCGTTACGGTGACGGGGCATTGAGTGGCCCTACCTGCGGCTTCGCTGCACGATCGGCGTCACCTCAACGGTGAACTCAATAGAAGCTGCGCCACCAGCCGGCTGGCGTCTGCAGCGCACCGACACGCCAGCCGCTCCCGCCGCGAGCGGAACAGACCCGCGTTCAAACGCGTGCGCAACTGGCGCGTCGGGATGCAAGTCCGAATCAGCCCCCTCAAGCGCTCGTTCGGGCTGCGCCGCACCTGCCTGCGCCGGCTGAGCGGTGCCGGAACTGGGCAGGGCCTGGCATCTTCGCCTACAACCTGCACCAAATGACCGTGGTGACCAGATGAACCAGCCCCGGCCGGGCAGCGATGCACCTCCCCCGAAGCCTGCACTGCCGACCCAGCTGAGCAGGACTTTTATCAGCAAATAGCGCTAGGCTCTCAATCCACCCAGGCGATGCCGACGACCGTGTACCTTGCGCGTCTTATGGCGTTATGCTTATAACTTGTGGCGCCTCGGCTATGTACCTCGCAGGGGTCGATGCAGAAGGCTCAGCACTTGTCAACATCACCATTGGGGGTCGACGTTCGTGGCGGCAACGCTAGGTAAGGACGAGCTTGGGGCGATCTGTGCGTAACCCCCTCCCAGGCTCCTCTACTCCGCGGATCATTGACAACCGCTACATCCTCGATGATGACTGGCGTCAAGGAGGAATGGCGCGTGTCTTCCGAGCCTTTGATCGCCAAACACACGAGACGGTGGCCGTCAAGGTGCTCACTCTTCAACTCACTCCAGACGAGCGGGTTCTCAATCTTGCGTTCGATCGAGAATGGCGATCCCTTGCCCGTCTTTCGCATCTGAACATTGTCAAATTTCTAGATGGGGGCCGTGATCCGCAAGTCGGTGAGCCGTATTTCGTTCTTGAGTGGGTCGAACGCGATTTACCAAAAGCGCTTGCCGAAGCGCCGTGCGCTAACTGGAAGGAGTTCGTAGAGCTGTATGCGTTGCCGATCCTTGAGGGTCTCGCGCATGCCCATGAGCATCAGGTTCTCCATCGAGACATCAAGCCAAGTAACATACTCGTTACTCCAAGTAGAGTCCCCAAAATCTCTGACTTCGGCATCGCCAAGCTTACAACCGACATCCAACCAGGGTTGACCCTTGCTCAACACGGCACGAAGCCCTACCAGCCGGCGCGTGGCGAGTTCACGTTCTCTCGCGATGTGTATGCCTTTGGCGTCCTCGTCCTCATGTCCCTGACAGGCATCGACCCGTTCTCAAGTGACTATGCCACTGACCGTTATGCAGCGATTGCTGACGCGCTCGACGTCGTTCAGGTACCAGATGAGGTGCGCGACTTTCTAGCCACCTGCGTGAGTGATGAGCCTGACGACCGTCCGGCAGACGCCGCTGTGGCACTCACGACGCTGCGAAGTATCCACGAGGCATTGTCGCCTCAGCGGCCCAAGGGCCCCGTATTCTACCTACAACTGACGAACAGAGCGCGCGTTGATATCCAAGAGCAGCTTGATCTCAATGATGCCCGGCAGGTGGAACGAGCGATCGAGGAAGACCTCCTGGAGGGCTGTGCCATCGCCCCGGTGGTGCGGGACGGTGTCGTCCGAGAAGGTCGCCTGGATCTTCTCGGTGCCGAGCTCAAACTCAACCTGGTGGTCGATGAGGCGACCGCAGATCGATTCGTTGTCATCGGAGCACACTCACTGCCAAGCTCGCTCCTTGAAAAGCTGCGAGACCGAGCGTACAGCGGGCCGATGTCTTTCCGAGTCGGCGAGCCGCAGGATCGCGCGGCTGCCCAGAGCGCGATCTTGGAACTCCGGGTTGCTGCGGCAGAGCATACAAATGAGTTGCGGCTCAAGGAGCGAGCGGACGAGGAGCGGCGCGTCCTTTGGACCTGGAAAGCAACGCTGCGAGCGAAGGAGCAACTCGAACGTGAACGCGAGGCGCCCATCAGGTACGACGACATATCCATCGAGGGTCATCGGGTCACTTTCTCGCTCGAGGGCCTACCACCTGACGACATCACGGACGAAGGACGGCACCGCCAGGTCGAATTCCTCGATGGCGGGTTCCTCGGTGGCGACATCTACGACGTCCGAGGAACCGAGATCGACATGGCAGTCCGCTATGGCGATCCCTCTCGACTCGCAAGGCGTGGGACTCTGAAGGTCGACACGTGGGCGTCGCGCTCATCGATTATGAGGCAGTCCACGGCGCTCGATGCGGTCATCTACGACCGAACCGTTAGACGGGACCTGCCGCGCCTTCTCATGAAACCGGAGACGGCGGCCGCACCGCAGGCAGTACACGACGTCGAGTTCGTGCTGCCAGGTCTTGACGAGGCGAAGAAGGAGGCCGTCCGAAGGGCTCTCGGAGCCGCGGACATGCTCGCGGTCGAGGGTCCTCCCGGCACTGGCAAGACGACGTTCATCGCTGAACTCATTCTCCAGGTACTGCGCCGTCAGCCGGACGCGCGCGTTCTTGTCACCTCGCAGACGCACGCTGCCCTCGACAACGTCCTTGAGCGGCTTGCCGTTCTTGACCGAGCGCTACGCCTGGTACGCATTGGGCGCGCCGGGGATCCGCGCATATCTCCGAAGGTCTCAGAATATCTTATCGAAGCGGCGGTCGCGAGTTGGCGTAAGGAGGTAGTGAGCCGCGGACAGCGATATCTGCGTTCGTGGGCGAAGGAGCGACGAATTTCTGAGCGCGAGGTAGAGATCGCTACTCTCTATGAGGAGGCGGCCGCGTTCGCTGCCGCCATCAACGCACATACGATTGAGCAGCATCGTATCGAGCGAGAACTTTCTGACCTCCCGCGCGAGCGTGATGCGTCCGAGACTAGAGAAAGGGGTGCGACGCTTCAACAGAGAATAGAAGCAACCTCTGCGGAGATCGAATCGCTAAAGATTGATCAGGGGACCGTCATTCGTCGCCTCCTAGCGATAAAGGCGATCACGCCGCGCGAACTCGACGGATTAACCGCAGATGATCTGAAGACCAAGGCATATGAAGCGGTAGACCGCGAGCATCCTGCCTTTGCCGAGTGCCGGACCCTGATAAGGCTCCTCGCCGATTGGCATTCCCGTTTCGGTCGAGGTGGTGAGTTCTATGGGGCAGCCCTCATTCGCTCTCAAGTGGTAGCTGCGACCTGCCTTGGACTCCATACTTTCAAAGGGACGGACGTGGTTGAGTTCGACCTCTGCATCGTCGATGAGGCGTCGAAGGCGACCGCGACCGAAGCGCTCGTTCCAATGGTGCAGGCGAAGCGATGGGTCCTCGTCGGAGACCCCAAGCAGCTCCCTCCATTCGTCGAGGATACGCTACTACGGCCGGAAGTCCTCAGAGAGCATGAGCTGAGCGAGAACGATATCCGGCAGACACTCCTGAACCGCCTCCTGCAACGCCTCCCGGACGACTGCACTACGTTCCTTTCGAGGCAGCATCGGATGGTTCCAGAGATCGGCAACCTCATCAGCCACTGCTTTTACGAACGAAAGCTTGATAGCGCGCCCCGAACGCGACCACAGTG
>WNFZ01014331.1_pt1 | contig 12161 bp, 9 predicted proteins | sample 5400081 | NCBI WGS metagenome assembly WNFZ01 (sample SAMN13153365, study PRJNA577476) | soil metagenome | isolation source: 80 cm soil or saprolite under grassland replicate 1 | place: USA:California | collected 2016-06-15
CCCCTGCCGCTCCAGCGTAAGGTGGAGATCCTGATCGCCATCGCCGAAGGCCTCCACTTCGCTCATGAAGCGCACGTCATCCATCGCGACATCAAGCCCGCAAACATCCGGATCCTGGAGAACGGCACGATCAAGATCATGGACTTCGGCATCGCCAAATCGCTCCAGTCGGAGTCGAGCCTGACGCAGACGGGAATCACGCTGGGGACCCCGGCGTACCTCGCGCCCGAGAAGATACGGGGAGAGACGCTGGACCGGCGCACGGACATCTTCGCCGTCGGCGTGCTCGCGTATGAGCTCCTGGCGTATCAGAAGCCGTTTCGCGGAGAGCACCTTTCTACGATCCTCTACAGGATCTTGAACGAGGCTCCGGAGCCCATCCAATCGGTCGCGCCCGACGTCCCTCCGGCGTTGGCGGCGATCGTCAACCGGGCAATGGAGAAGAACGTCGAGAACCGCTACCCCTCGATGGAGGCGATGCGTCAGGACCTGATCTCGGTCTACCGCAAGATCGTCGGAGGCAGTGGCGGCTTCTCCACGGCCCAGGCTACCGCGCAGGGGGCCGGCGGTCACCCGGTGCCTTTCGATCCGGATGAAACGATCAAGACCCCGAGCAAGGGAATGGCGACATCGGCCAACATCACGCCGCCGTCCGGCGCTCTGGCGCGGGTCCCGGCCCAGGACGAACAGACCGTGACTTCCGTTGCCACGCCCACGCCCGGCCGCCTGCCGGAGGGGCTGGAGCTCGTCAACTTCCGAGATCCTTCCCAGCAAACGGGGGAGCCGAAGGGAACGGAGGCGGCTCCCGCGGCGGCGGCGGCTCCGGGAAAAGGAGTCTGGATCGGCGCCGGTCTCGCAGCCGCCGTCATCATCGGCGCGGGCCTGGTCATTCTGATGCGGAGTCATCCGGCCGCAGCGCCGCCGCGGCCGCGGGAAGTTCCGCCTCCGGTCGCCACCGCTCCCATCGTGTTCCCCGCTCCCCAGGCGGGCAAGGACACGGTCAAGGAGTCCCGCAGCGGCAAGACCGCGGCAAAGCAAGCCGTGCCGCCTCCCGCTCTCCCGCCGCAGGAGGAGGAGCGGCCCGTGAAGAAGGTCGAACCGGCCAAACCCCGCTCCTTCAAGGTCCAGTTCAGCTCCATCCCGCTCGCGACTCTGTTCGTCGACGGCAAACGGATCGGCCCTTCCATCCCCGCTCAGGTGGTCGAGCTGCCCCAGGGGAAACACACCCTGCGATTCGAGAGCCCGGACCTTCCCGCCTACGAGAAGCAATTCACGGTCGGAGCCGAGGGTTCTCCTCCGATCGCGTACCGTTTCCCCGTGGGAGTCGTCGTCATCAATTCGCCGGCCTGGGCGGGAGCCAACGTGCTGATCGACTCGAAATTCAAAGGGATCTTGATCGGCGAGAAGAGTTTCCGCGTCCCCGTCGGCTCACATCACGTCACGCTCTCGCGCGAAGGCGTCAATGCGTACACGGGCGAGGTGACCGTGTCGGACGGTGAAAAGAAAACCTTCTCGCCTCCCGCGCCCACGTCCAGGCAGGAAGGCTCTTGACCGCGCGGTCGGCTGCCGCGTTTCTCCTCCTCTTCGGGACTCTGGCCCTCGCGCAGGAGCCGAGCAGGCTCGAAACCGAGGCCAAGCGAGCGTTCGATTCCGGCCGCTTCCAGGAGGCCGGCGGCAAGTACGCGAAGGCGGCGGATGCGCCGGACCTCTCGGCGGATCGCAAGTCCGACCTTTACTTCCAGAGCGCCTGGGCCTATTTCATCGGGGGAAACTCCAAGACAGCCCGGGAGAGTCTGAAAGCCGCCTTCACGGCCCGGCCAAGCATGGAGATCGCCGCCGACTTCTACAGTCCGGATTTCGTGCGCCTCGCTCAGGCCGTTCGCGCCGAAGTGGCCGGCCCCTCCGTTCCGCCGGCCGACATCGGCGAGTTGAAGCGCATGGCGCGGGAGAAGCTCGCCGACGGCAAGGCGGAAGAGGCGCTCTACGACCTGAAGAGAGCCGAGAAATCAAACGACCCGCAGGTCCACCGCCTGCTGGCCGAGGTCTACGACAAGCTCGGCCGCGGCAATGACGCGGACGCGGAGCAGCGCAAGGCTTCGGATCTGGAGCGTAATGTCGTCACGGCGACCCCACTGCCGGGAGCCGCTCCGTCCGCACCTGCGGGAGCCGCCACAGTCGCCGGTGTCAGCGTCGCGCCTCTGCTCGAATCCTCCGAGACGGCGTTGAAGCGCGGCGACTTCCGCAATGCGCAGGTCATCGCCAGCCGCGCTCTCGACGTGGATCCGAAGAATTCCGAGGCCCATCGCCTCATCGCCGATGCCTCCTTCGCGCTCGGCAAGGAGGCCGACGCGGAGCGCGAGTACGCGGCGGCCATCGTGCTCGACACAAGCAACGCGCGGGCGGAGCTGGGGCTGGCCCAACTGGCCGAGATGCAGAGGAAGTGGAACACCGCTGCCAGCCACTACCGCCGCGCCCTGGAGTTGAACGCGAAGAGCGTGACGGCCGCGCTGGGACTGGGTCGGACAATGGAGGATCTCAACGAGAAGACCGCGGCCCGCATTGCCTTCGGCCGTGCCGTCGAGACCGATCCGACCGACCCGGTCGCCCGCAACGACTTCGGAGTTTTTCTCGCCCGCGCCGACGAGACCGATCAGGCGATCGTGCAGCTCTCCGAGGCCGTCCGCCTGGCTCCTCAGAACGCGGTCTTCCACGACAATCTCGGGCGGGCCTATTGGAAGAAGGGAATGCCCTCGGAGGCGGAGCGGGAGCTCGTTGAGGCTTCGCGCCTCTCGCCGAGCGACGAAGCGGTCTGGATCGTCCTCGGGCACTTGCGCGTCGATCAGAAGCGCTATGAGGAGGCGGCATCCGCCTACCGGGCGGCCTGGGATCTCGACCCGGCAAGCGAGGAGGCCGCCAGCGGACTCGGCGCGGCACTCATCGAAGCCGGCAAGCCCGCGCAAGCCGAAGCGGTCCTGGTCCAGGCTCTCGAGGTCAGTCCCAAGGGATCTTCACTCTGGAACAACCTGGGTGTGGCGCGGACGCGCCGGGGTGATTTCGCGGGCGCCGTGGACGCGTTTGGAAAAGCCATCGGTCTCGACGGCAACTTCGAAGCCGCCCGGTCAAACCTCGCCCGGGCCGAACAGCTCGCCGCGGTTGAGCGGGCAGCGTCGTAGTCCGTAGTCCCTAACGCAAGCAACTCGAGCCGGCCCTGGCGTTCTATCGAGGCGCATGTCTTGCCAACACGGATCGGCCGGCAACTACTGGCGGGAGCTACTCCCTGCGGGAGTCCCCTACCAGCAGGCGGATTTCGAGTTCATTTCCCAGCGGCCAAAAAGGAAATCGGGGCGCCCGCGCGCCCCGATGAGAATCCCGCAAGCGGGAGCGTCACATCTTGTGCTTCATCTTCATTTCGCCGACGTGGACCTTGGTTGCCCACATCTTGCCGTCCTTCTCCGCTCCCGCCCAGTGGACGATCGCGCCCTCTTTCATCTCGTCGCCCGAGACCTTCGTTGTATCATTCCAGTAAACCGTCGCCTCTTTGCCCGCGCTGTCCTTGACCGTCATCATCTTGCCGGCCATGTCCACCTTCGTGATAGTCCCTTCGTTCATGGGCTTCTTGTCGCCCATCTTCTCGTCGCCGGCCAGGGTCACGACAGCGCACAGGACCGCCACCACCGATAACGCCAGAATCTTCTTCTTCATGTCTCCTCCTCTTTCCGGACGGGGAGCACAATTGCGCCTCGCCGGATTGTTGAACGTCTTCAAAGCCCGCGCCATTTGCGACCTCCCCGATGTCCCCGATTGGAAACTCGGTTGCCGCGGCTTCCGACGGAGAGCTTCAGCCGGAAGACCGACCGCGGTCGAGACACAGAAACCTCGAAAACCCTATCACGGGTAGGCCCGAATTGACGGATCGGACAGGGCCCAACATAATGCCGCCGGCCGTTTTCAGAGGACGGCCAGAAGCTTGCCGAATACCTTAAAAATCCTCCTCGTGGGGAAGGCGCGGGATCCGATGGACCCGCGCATCTTCCATCACGTCACGCTCGTGGCCTTTCTCGCCTGGGTCGGCCTCGGCGCCGACGGCCTCTCCTCCTCGGCCTACGGACCCGAGGCCGCGTTCAAGGCGCTCGGCCAACACGCGTATCTCGCGGTCATTCTGGCTGTGATGACGGCCGGGACAGTGATGCTCATCTCGCTCGCCTACAGCAAGATGATCGAGCTCTTCCCGGGAGGCGGCGGCGGGTATCTCGTCGCGACCAAGCTCCTCGGCCCCCGCTTCGGCGTCGTGTCGGGCAACGCCCTCATCGTGGACTACATCCTGACGATCTCGATCTCGGTGGCCTCCGGCGTGGATCAGATCTTCAGCATCCTGCCGGAGCGCCTGCACGTCTACGGGTTCTCAACGAAAGTCGTGGTGCTCGCGGTCCTGATCCTTCTGAACCTGCGAGGGGTCAAGGAGAGCGTCACGGTCCTCGTCCCGATCTTTCTCGCCTTCGTCGCTATGCACTTCCTGATGATCGTCGTGGCGCTCGTCGGGCACCTCTCCGAGCTGCCGTACGTCTTCACCGGCGCCGTCCGGGAAGCCCAGGGGACAGCCTCAACGATCGGGTTCCTCCCGATGCTCTTCATCATCCTGAGGGCCTATTCGCTCGGCGGAGGGACCTACACCGGCATCGAGGCCGTCTCCAACGGCGTGCCGATCCTGAGAGAGCCCAAGGTCCAGAACGCCAAGAAGACAATGCTCTACATGGCCGTCTCGCTGGCCTTCACGGCGTCCGGGATCATCCTCGGGTATCTTGTGACGGGCTCCCGGCCGCATCCCACGAAGGTCATGAACGCGGTCCTCGCGGAAAATGCCTTCGGGGCGTGGACGATCGGCGGATTCACCATCGGGCACACGCTCGTGATTCTGACCCTCGTCTCGGCGGGCTGTCTCCTCTTCGTCGCGGCACAGGCAGGCTTCCTCGACGGCCCGAGGATCCTGGCCAACATGGCGACGGACTCGTGGGCGCCTCACCGGTTCGCCCAGCTTTCCGACCGTCTGGTGACCAACAACGGGATCTGGTTGATGGGAATCGCGGCATTCGTGACGCTCGGCTACACGCGGGGATCCGTGGACCGGCTCGTCGTCATGTACGCCATCAACGTCTTCCTGACGTTCAGCCTGACAATGCTCGGCATGTCGCGGCACTGGATCCAGGTGCGCAGAAGCGATCCGTTCTGGAAGCGGCATCTCCTGCTCCACGGCACGGGGCTCGTGCTCTGCGTGTCGATTCTCGCCGTCACGATCTACGAAAAGTTCGAGGAGGGCGCCTGGCTGACCGTGGTCGTGACCTCTTCCTTCGTCGCCGTCTCCTTCCTCGTCAAGCGGCATTACCTGAGGGTGCGTGAGCAGCTGCGGCGCCTCGACGAAACTCTTCTCAATATCCCCCTCCGCCCGCACGAGCCGCCCCCGAGCCAGATTCCGCGCGACGAGCCGGTGGCCGTGATGCTCGTGAGCAGTTTCTCTGGGCTCGGGATCCACACGGTGCTCGCCGTCCAGAACCTCTTCCCGCACCAGTACAAGAACTACCTTTTCGTATCCGTCGGCGTCATCGACTCTTCCCACTTCAAAGGGGCCGCGGAGATCGAGGCCTTGAAGGAACAGACCGTCTCCGACCTGCAGAAGTACGTGGACTTCGCGCACCGGCTCGGCTTCCGCGCCGAGATGCGCTACGCGATCGGCCGCGAGGCCGTCGAGCAGGTCATCACGCTCTGCGAGGAGATCCGAAAGGAGTTCCCGCGGGCGATCTTCTATCTGGGCCAGCTCGTCTTCGAGAACGACCGCTTCTACTACCGTATCCTGCACAACGAGACCGCTTTTGCGATCCAGCGGCGGCTGCAATTCGCAGGCTTGCAGGCCATCGTCCTGCCCATCCGGGTCCTGGAATCCCGCCAGAGGTTGAAAAAGGTCTCCTGATGACCGGCGAACCGCCGCGCCGCCGCGAAACCGTTTCGTTCATCCTCTGTCTGATCCTCTACGGCGGTCTGCTGTTGCGTTTCAACTCTTTCACCGCGGGAGGGGCGGACAGTTCCGGTTACCTGAATGCGGCCCGGCTTACCTGCCGGGGGGCTGGGGGAATCGGGACTGTCAGAGACATCGGTCTCTGGCGGCTCGATTAAGAAGGATCCTGTGCGAGTTCGTCCGCTCGCAGTCCGAGACCCGGCGGAGGTTAACTGACTCTCCGAAGTCTTCGTGGAGACTCCAGGACCCGAATCGGCAAGACGATCGCCTGCAAGCCCTCGAACTGTAGACGACGTTGGATAGCAAAGGCCGTGTCGTTGTGAAGGAGGCGGTAGTAGAAGCGGTCGTTCTCGAAGATGATCTGACCCAGATAAAAGATCGAGCGCGGGAACTCCTCGCGGATACCCTGGCAGACCCCGACGACCTGCTCGACCGCCTCCGTGCCGATCGCGAAACGGGAGTCGGATCGAAACCCTAGCCGGCGCGCGAAGGCGACATATTTGCCGAGGTCGGAGATCGTCTGCTTCTTGAGCTCCTCGATCTCGCTCGCGCCCTTGAAGCTCGCCGAATCAATGACTCCGACCTGGACGAAGAGCCGTTGACGAGGAGGACGGCGACCGCCTCTTCCCGCGGAATTCGCTCATGGCTCTGTTCGTGAGGCCGGACGGGAATGTTCAAGAGAGTCTCGTCCAGGCGCTGGAGCTGCTCGCGCACTCCCTGGTAGTGCCGTTTGACAAGAAACGCGAGCGCAATGAAGCAGGATGTGACCACGACGGTGAGCCATCCCCCTTCGAAGAACTTCTCGATGACGCTGACGATCAGAATCGAGAGGCACATCGTCAGGCCGGTGCCGTGGATCGCGAGATTGCGGCGCCAGTTCTTGTGGGCCGGGTCGCGGCGGGTCTTGATCCAGTACCGCGACATGCCGAGCTCGGTCAACGAGAACGTGAGAAACACGTTGATCGAGTACATCAGGATGAGCAGGTCGCTCTGCCCGCGGGAATAGAGAAGGACCGCGATCGCGCCGGCGCCCATCAGCCAGATCCCGTTCTTTGTCACGAGGCGGTCGGAAAGCTGCGCGAACCGGTGCGGGACCCAGGAGTCCACCGCCATGTTGGCGAGGATGCGGGGTCCGTCGATGAAACCCGTCTGCGCGGCCACGAAGAGGAGCGCCCCCTCCGAGACCATCGTGACGATGACGAGATAGAAACCCGCCGGAAAGGTTCCGATCCTCCACGGTCCGAAGAGCTGGCCGGCGAGCACCGCGTTCAAGGTCTTTCCCGCGACCGGCCGGGCGTGGATGAGCAGGTAGCAGAACAGAATGCCTCCGGCCGTGAATGCCAGCGAGAGGGCCATATAGAGCATCGTCTTCTTGGCGTTGTGAACGCGGGGCTCGCGCAGACTCTGCACGCCGTTGGAGACCGCCTCGATCCCCGTGTACGTCCCGCCTCCCAAAGAATAGGCGCGCAGGAGGATGAAGATTGTCGGGAGGAAACCGATCGTCGCGGTGGTCTTCTTCGCCTCGGTCACCGCGCCCCGGAGCACGGCCGGCAGACCCGTGAAGTGCGCGACGAGGCCGTAAGAGATCAGAACGAAGTGCGTAAGCACGAAGACGAGAAAGATCGGGAGCAGGAACGTCACCGACTCCTTGACTCCGCGGAGATTCAAGACGACCAGGAAGAGCAGGACGAAGACCTCCATCTCGAGCTTGACGTGCGCCATGCTCGGCGGAAGGAAACTGAAGACCGCGTCACAGCCGGTCGCGACCGAGACGGTGATGGTCAGGATGTAGTCCACGATCAGCGCACAACCGGAGACCACGCCCAGACGGGGCCCGAGGAGCTTCGTCGCGACGAGATAGCCACCGCCCCCTCCCGGGAAATGCTCGATCAGCAGGCTGTAGGCGAACGAGATGATGAAAACCGTCCCGGCCACCGCCAGGGTCAGGAAGACCGCGAGATAGGTGTGGCTGCCGAGCGCCCTGAAGATCGCCTCGGGTCCGTAGGCGGAAGAGGACAGACCGTCGGCCCCCAATCCCACCCAGGCGAGAAAAGCGATGAGAGAGACGTGATGAAAGATCCGCGGATCCATCGGGTCGCGGGGCTTTCCAACCAGGAGTGTCTTTAGGGTGTTCGGCAACTTTCAGCCGTCTACGGCGTGAAGCCCATCTCGAGCAGAAGTCCACCGCTCTTGGCATTGCCGTTCTTGAATGTGTACGACGCGTAGAGGACCCATTGTCCTTCCGTGATGATCAGGCCAGGGGTCACATAGCCCAGGCCGCTACCGCCCGTGTACCAGTCGGCGGCGAGTGCGAGGTTGGACACGATCTGTTGCTCGAGAGCGAAGAGGCCTCCCGTTTCGACGCCCGATCCCGCATAGTGGGAGGTCGCCAGCCAGCCTCCGGCGGTCATTCGCATCCCCATGGGCAACCTCATGGCAGCGTGCGCGTAGCCGAGGACGGCCGGCGTGTTGTCGCCTGGTCCGCCGCTGCGGAAAAGCGCGAGCATGCCTGTGGTCAAAGAGATGGAATCGGAGCGATGTGGCTGCCACTTGACGTTGGGAACCGTGACGATGGCCGACCGTCCGCGCGGTGCGAACCCGCCGAGGTTCATGCCGACCTCGACGTTGTTCCCGGCCCCATAGACGGCTCGAATCTCTCCGCTCGAGAAGCGGGGCTCGATCGGCCGCCAGAACCAGTCCGTTTCTAAGTAAAGCTTGCCGCGGTCGAGGATGTCTGCCGTGGGGACATTGAAGACGGTCTGTTGACCCGACATGGCGACGGAAGAGAGAAGGCCGATGCCGGCCAGGCCGACCGCACGGAGAGCGTTGCGGCGACCTTTGAAAGAACGGGGTGGGCGAGCCGCCCGGCAAGAACGGGCCGGGAGTCGGGGACCGCGCGGAGGCTTGTCGAAGAGAAGTGCATCGACGTTCCAGAGCACGAGCGCGCGGCGGACGAAGCCGACCAGGGCAAGAAAGCCAGCCACCACGGGCAGGACTGGCGGCAATCCGGGCGAGCCGGCGAGTCCACCGAGAACTATGCCCGCGACGAGACAGGCGAGGCCGGCTCCCGAATGCCGAAGGGCCACGCGAGAGTTGGCCGTCCGCTCTCTCTGCTCCAGGCTCTCCATGGCCCAAGGCTGATCCTGGACCCATGAAGAAGTCCGGAAGAATGCCGGAAGGATTTCGAAAGACGGGTCTACGAGTCCGGACTGAATCGATAGCCGACCCACGGCTCGGTCAGGATCCAGCGCGGCCGGTTCGGGTCGTCCTCCAGCTTGCGGCGCAGGCTTCCCATGTGCACGCGCAGCGTGTCGTTGGTCACGCCCTCGCTCGACCGCCACACGGCGGAAAGCAGTTGCCGGTGCGTCCAGACTCCGCCGGGCCTTTCGAGCAGCTTGAGAAGGAGAGCGTACTCGGTCGGGGTCAGGTGGATCGCGCGGCCGGCTTTCCGAATGGTCCGCGTCTCGCGGTCAACCGCGATGTCTCCCCACTCCGAGAGTTCCAGGCCCGCCTGCGAGTCCCGGCGGCGCAGGAGGGCGCGGACGCGCGCCAGCAACTCGGCGAGGCCGAAGGGTTTCGTCACGTAGTCATCCGCGCCGGCGTCGAGCAGCCGCACCTTATCCCGCTCTTCCTGGCGGACGGTCAGAACGAGGGCCGGTATTTCGGTCGTCTCCCGGATCTTGAGCACCAGATCGAGTCCGTCGAGCCGCGGCATGTTCAGGTCCGTGATGACCAGGTCGAAGTCTTCCTCCCCGAGCAGCGCGAGAGCCTCCTGCCCGTCGGATGCGGTCTCCACTTCGAGGCCTTCTCTTTTCAGGGCATCCTGGATGACCTTTCGGATTCCGGCTTCGTCGTCGACCACCAGGACTCGGCTCATCCCGTCCCCCGGGGGAGCCGAATCTCGAAGATCGTTCCCCCTCCGGGGGCTCCGCCCAGCCGGAGCGTTCCGCCGTTCATCTCGACCAGACTCCGGGCAATCGAAAGGCCGAGCCCCGTGCCCTGGACACCGGCGGAGGAAGGCAATCGCACGAACCGCTCGAAGACCCGTTCGCGCTCTTCCGCCGGGATCCCGGCGCCGTTGTCCGTCACCCGCAGGAAAGCCCAGCCGTCCTCCTGGTCCACAGCGACGCGGATCTGACTGCCCGGAGGCGAGTAGCGGGCGGCATTCTCGAGGCCGTGGCCCAGCGCCTCGGTCAGCTGTCCCGGATCGACCTGGACCGCCACGTCGGCGCCCGGCGCGTCGATCAGCAGGGGATGCCGGGCAAGAGCGTCCCGGAACCGCGAGACGGACGCTTCCACGATCTCCCCGCACCCGACGACCTCCCGGCGCGGCCGCGCGGCGCCCGAGTCGAGTCGAACGACTTCCATCAGCTCGCCGATGCGGCGAGTCAGTCTCTGCAACTGCTCGAGCGCCAGGCGCGACGTCTCCGACGAACCCGCCTCGGCCACCCAGTTCTCGATCGCCGCGCGCGCGGTCGCGATCGGCGTTTTCAGGTCGTGCGCGAGCGCGGCGAGGAGCGTCGACTTGATCCGCTCGCTCGTTTTCGTCTCTTCCGCGGCGCGCGCCAGCCGCAGGAACCGCTCGCGTTCGAGCGCGAGCCCGAGCAGGACCGCGCATCCCTCCGCCATTCGCTCGCTCGACTCCACGCCGCGCGCGACCAGGACTCCCGTGCGCTGAACGCCCACCGGGATCGAAATATAGAGATCGGTCCCGCCCAGTTCCGACTGGAACGCGGCGGAACTGCCCTGACGGTAGACGCGCTCCGCGATTTCCTCTTTGACGCCGGCCTGCGTCGTGGATGCGGCCCTCGACAACTTCCGATCCTCGTCGGCCAGGAGAATAGCGACCTGCTTGGCGCCCAAGGCGTCACGCAGGCGATCGGCAGCCACGTCGAGCAGGGACTCCTGATTGGTGTCGGAGAGGAAGGCCTGGGACAGCCGGGTGAGGGCGACCAGGTCGGCGCGCTCGGCCTCGACTAAGCGGAGACGGCGTCGGGCCAGATCGGAGAGCCGCCCGATCAGCAGGCCCGACAGCAAGAAGACGAAGAGGGCGACGACGTTGCGCGGATCTTCCACTGTGAACGTGTGGACCGGAGGAATGAAGAAGAAGTTGAAACCCAGCGTCGCCAGAACCGCGGCCAGCGCGCCCGGTCCGCTTTCCCAGATCCAGGCTGCGAGGAAGACGCTCAAGAGGAGAAGCAGTGCAACCGAAGAGTCGGCGAGCCCGGGAAAGAGCTTCAGGATCCCGATGGTCGCCAGCACGAGGAGAACCGCGGCCGGATAACCGACCCGTCGCGCGCGCAGCGGCTCTAGCACGCAGGGATTGTAGTGAGATTCCCGGTTCCCGGTTCCAGGCCGGCCTTACTCTCCTGAGACTTGAAACGCGAAACCGGACACCGCCGGCTCGCGCGGCACGGGCTTTGCTCCCACCTGCCTTCTGGAGGGACCATGAAGAATTTCCGGATTTTCTGTCTCGCGGCAGGCCTCCTGGGCCTCGTCGGTGCCGGCGGCTGCAGCGACAACTCGGACACGACCACGGGGAACCTGTCGGTCGTGCGCCTGACCGTGGACGCTCCCGACACGGCAAAGTCGGGGACGAACTTCGGCGTCGAGGTGCGCGCCTTGAACGTCGGCATCGCCGGCATTCACGACGGGCACGTGACGGTCACGCTGCCGTCTCCCCTGACGGTGATCTCGGTGCAGGCCCCCAGCGACACCTCGGCCACCTTCTCCAACGGGGCCTCGGGCGGAACCGTGGACTGGAACCTGGCGACGCTCGACTCCAACAGCCAGTCCAAGCTCGAGATCACGACGATGGGCCTGCTCTCGCCCTCCGAGGCGACGAAGAAGCTGACGGTCGTCGCGACGATGACCGCCGATGGTATTAAGCCGGGAGACGCGGTCGCGCAGGACGACGTGACGCTGACTCCGTAGTTTCAGGTTTCAAGCTTCAAGTTTCATGAGGAACCCGGGCTTCGCCTCCTGAAACCTGGAACCTGAAACTTGAAACTTACTCGGGTTTCAGCGCTCGGGTCATGAGACGCTCGACGGCCTCCCTCGCGGGGACACCCTCATAGAGCACACCCAATACGGCCTGCGCGATCGGAGCCTCGACGCCCGCGGCGGCGGCGATCTTCGGCATCGCCAGGCAGGT
>WNFZ01011584.1_pt1 | contig 12156 bp, 9 predicted proteins | sample 5400081 | NCBI WGS metagenome assembly WNFZ01 (sample SAMN13153365, study PRJNA577476) | soil metagenome | isolation source: 80 cm soil or saprolite under grassland replicate 1 | place: USA:California | collected 2016-06-15
ATGGCTGAACGAATAATCGCGAGACACCTGGATTCCCAATATTGAAACCGTTGCCTCGATTCCCGAACGAAGGTCTGCCATCATTGCCGCGAGGGGTATTGCCATTTGGTTTATTCCCATCTGGACGAAATACAAGCGGATTTCCTCCTTGCGGAGCTTGACCTGGATTTTGCGGAAATGCTGAGTTCGGCGCGCCGTTCCCTCGCCGCCCAAACATTCCCAGCAGACGATTCACGCCGTTGTAGCCAACAATGAGATTCAATTCCGAGTTGTCAGAACTGCTGCCCACATACGGACGTTGAGCCGCGGGAGTCAGATCCACGGCAACTGCCCACGAGAGAGAAATTGTCAGAAGAAGTATGGTGGCAAGCAGAAGTTTCCCTGCTTTGTGCCAGATCCCTTCCGAGGATCCCAAGAAATACAAGGCATAGAACGCAGGTAAAGGCAAGTACGCTTGTAGCATCTTGATGTTGAAACCAATCCCAACCAACGCGGCGCCTAATAATAAATAGCGAAGTTTGCTTGTCTCTGTTGCTTTGATAAATGCCCATGTTGCTAGTAGCAGAGTCAGAATCAGTGTGCTGTCAATTGTATTGTTTCGATCTGTCGCAACAGCAATGGGAGTGATTGCGAGTGTAAGCCCCGCCAGCAATCCGGGTATTACTCCGAACGATCGGCGAACGAGATGATAGAGCACGGCGACGGACATTGTGCCTGCCAGGAGCTCTGGCAAGAGAACGCTGAATCCATTTACTCCTAAGAAATAGGCGGACATGGCTTGGAGCCATAAACCTAGCGGTGGCTTGTCAATGCTAACTGAACCACCCGGCTCCGCTGCCACAAAGAAGAAGTTGTGCCACGATTGGAGCATGCTCTTGACCCCCGCAGTGTAGTAATGGTTTACATAGCCCAGCGAATCCAAATTGGAAAACCGCAGCCATGCCGCGAGGGCAACGATGGTTGCAATCCCGACAAATTCCCATATCCTTTCGCGCGAAGTTTGCAAGACAAGTTTATCTCTGCTATGTAGTGTTGGCTTTTCTTGAACCAGTGAACTCATTTATTTCATCTCTTGATAATTTGCAACAACCCTGCGAAGGACGTTCTGCCAGGACGTGAACCTTCGCAAGGTTCCTATTTATTCGTATCTAAGCGCTTCGATCGGGTCGAGTTGTGCGGCTTTGTTCGCCGGATAAAAACCGAAGAATGCACCGACGGTTGCCGCGGAGCCGAATGCAAGCAGAATGGAACTTGGAACGATCACTGTGCGCAAGTCACTCAAAGAGCCAAAGAGAAGTGCACCGCCGATTCCGACTCCCATGCCGATCAAGCCTCCGACAATGCTTAAGAGCAGAACCTCCGCAAGGAATTGCATGCGGATATCATCCGGTGTTGCGCCAATTGCCTGACGGATGCCAATCTCACGAGTTCGTTCGGTCACGCTGACCAGCATGATGTTCATAATGCCAATACCACCAACGATGAGTGAAACACCTGCAACCCACGCCAATAAGGAGCGGAATGCAGCAGTCGTCGATTCACGTGTACTGATAATGTCTTGTTGTGAGGTCACAGTGAAGTCAAGTGAGTCGAGAGTCACATCATGTCGTTTTGCAAGCAGGATTTCGATCTGTGTGGTTACATCATCCAGGTTCGCGCCGTCTTGCACTTCTACATACAGTAAGCGGACTCGATCGCCTATGGAGTGAACTTCTGAAAGACAACCGTAATCGGAGTGTAGAGACGCGAGTCGTAATCCACATCACCGACTGTCCCTTTTTTTGCCATCACGCCAATCACAGTCAGCTTGGTCGTCCCAGCCGTGACCACCTGCCCGATAGGATTCGTGTTCCCAAATAATTCTGTGGCAAGAGTTGACCCAAGCACCGCGACCTTTTGTTTACGGGTTACATCCGTTTCATTGAAATACCGTCCTTGTGCTACTGTCATATCTCGCACAGACGGGAAGTCTGCGGTGCTACCATGAATAACAACATCTTCCAGAGTCACACCATTGACTTTGACCGTTTGCGAGGATTGTTGTTCCACGATTACGGCTTTGACGCCGGGGACACCGTCTGCGATGGCTGCCGCGTCATCGAAGACCAGGCCTCCCGAACTTCCGCTGCTGGGAGGTCCGCCACGTGCAAAGCTGGACTGGACGAAGAGCAGATTTGAGCCGAGGCTGGTGATCTGTTCCTGAATGGTAGCTTCCGTCCCGGCGCTGATCGACACCATGATGATGACCGCCGATACGCCGATGATGATTCCCAACATCGTCAGGAATGATCGAACTTTATTTTTAAGGATCGCTTCCCATGCAATTCGAAGAACTTCACTAAGTTTCATGCTGCTCTCTCTTCCTGCACCAATGGCTTGTGACCATTGTGTTGTATCTGATCGATTTTGCCATCTGCGAGATGAATCACGCGTTGCGTGTATTCCGCGGTAAGGGGATCATGCGTCACCATGACGATGGTGACTCCTTGATGATGCAAGTTAGCCAGGAGATTCAAAATCTCGCGTCCGGAGCGACTATCAAGATTGCCGGTCGGTTCATCCGCGATGATGAGCACAGGATCATTGATCAGCGCGCGGGCGATGGCGACGCGTTGTTGCTGTCCACCAGAGAGCTCCTGGGGCTGATGGTGGATGCGATCTGATAGACCGACCAATTCCAACATCTTGAGCGCCTTCTGCTCACCTTCTTCATTGTTCGATTTACGATTACGGTCATAGAGCAAGGGCATCATGACATTCCGAAGAGCGTCTGTTCGTGGCAGAAGGTTGTAGGCTTGAAAGATGAACCCTAATTTTTCGTTACGGACGATCGCTAATTCCTTTTTGCTCATGTCGCTGATATCCTGTCCATCGAGGATGTATTGTCCGGATGATGGGCGTGAGAGGCAGCCCAAGATGTGCATCAGCGTGCTTTTGCCGGAACCCGAGGGTCCCATAATGGCAACGAATTCACCTGCTTTGATTTGCAGACTAACGCCATTCAAAGCTGCCACCGTAGCATCGCCCATCCCGTAGACCTTGGTCAGATCAATGGTCTCAATAATTGTTTTTTCGTTCATTATTGCGTCTCCACGATTCCGGTCGTTATAACATCGCCAACATTAATTCCGGATTTGATCTCCGCATAGGTAATATCCTGCAAGCCCACATCCACAACTCGAAGTCGGGGTGAACCATTCTGCATGACAAAGGCGGTATATCGTCCATCTTCGAGTTTATGTAATGACTCTACTGGCACGAGTACAGCATTCTCCGCTTTTCCGCTAATGACATCCACCGCTGCAGAGGTTCCGCTTGGTAGCGCGTGGTCCACTGTGTCGTTCAATTTGACAGTTACATGAACCAAAGATGAATTGGACGATGTATCGAGCTCCGGGTATACCAGGGTGACTTTACCTGTAAATGTATTATCGGGCAGGATATCAAACACGACTTGCGCTTCATAGCCAACCTGTACCGCAGACCAATCCTCCGCATCAAAATATGTATCAATAGTATAGGGTTGGCTCAAATCTGCAACCGTGATGATGGACGAAGCGCTGACATAATCACCAACGCTCGCTGTAAGATCAGTCACCGTTCCGCTGATGGGAGAGATGAGTTGCGTTGCCTTCAATTTTTCCTCGGCCGTTTGCAGCGCGGTCTGCGCTTCCACGAATGAGGTCAGGCTGCTTCCGGGCACATCTTGTGGCAGGGCTTTGCCATTGAGCAGATCCAGGTAGGCTTGCGCTTCCTTCTGTTTTTCGATAGCCAGTTGGTACGTGGCGCGCGCTCCGGCGATTTCCGCATCGGAGGGTGGCACCACTTCCGTATGTGTGTCACCAGTCTCGTCATCGGTGACCGTGTAAGTGAAATATGCGGGAGCATAGATATTGGTGTAAGTCAATTGCGCCGCTTGCAGATTTGTCTGCGCCCGCGTCAGGGCCGCTGTCGCGTCATCAATCTTCTTCTTTTGATCAGCGGTCGGGTTCGACCCACCATCTGCTTGTGCTGCCTGGAGCGCTTCTTCGGCTGCAGATACTTTGCCTTCCCAATAAAGGACATCCGGGCTGATTAGGTGCTTAAGCTCCTCATAGGCGTTCGTTACATCCACCTGTGCATCGGCAACCGATTGTTCTGCGGCGGCAATCGCGGCAGGTGTGCTAAGATCCGCGAGATTGCGCTTAGCTTGCTCATAGGCTGCCTGGGCATCTGCATCATTAATCTTGCCGATGACTTGACCCGCTTTCACGATATCACCGATATTGACATTCAATTCCTGAATTTGTCCACTCGTGCCAAACCCAAAGCTGGTTGTGTTGGAAGGGGCTAGTGTTCCGGTCCCATTGGCAGTCAGAACGATACTTCCACGAAACGCAGTTGCCGTTTGAAGTGGCTTTTCCTGCGTAGTTGCTGCGCTGGCTTGTGTAGAGCGGACATAATAGAACGCCGCGCCACCAGCGACCGCGAGAATGACAATCCCGATCAGTAGCCAGCGGATTTTTCCAGATAACATTTTCTTCATAGCATGATCCTTTTGCTCATTGATGATTCCTTCTGTGACCTTACTTTGTCTCGACCACGCCGGTTGTCACAAGGTCGCCGGCATTGACTCCGGAAATGATTTCCGCTTTTGTTAGATCCTGCAAACCTACTTGCACCACGCGTAACCGTAACGTTCCGTTTTTCATCACAAATAGGGTGTATTTCCCGCCTTCAATTTCATGTAATGCTTCGACAGGTACGAGCACAGCTTTTTTTGCGCGCCCGCCAACCACATCGACTGACGCGGCGGAACCGGCAGGAAGTTCATATGGTACCTTGTCATTCAAGATGGCCGTGATGTGAATCAAGGCTGAATTTGATGATGTCGTATCTCGGGTTGGATAAACCGTCGTAACGACTCCAGTAAATGTTTGATCGGGGATAATGTCGAAAGTTGCCTGGATTTCATATCCCACTTTTATCTGCCCCCAATCCTTTGCGTCCAGATATGCATCGAGGGAATAGGGTTGGTCAAGGTTGGAGATGGTAACAACCGCACTTCCACTGACCAGATCGCCGACGTTTATATCCAGGGCGGTCACTGTTCCATTCAGAGGAGCGATCAACTTTGTCGCCTTCAAGTTGTATTCCGCTGTTTCGAGCGCGTGTTTGGTTTGAATATAAGTGACCAGGCTCGAACCAGTTGCTCCTTCAGGGATTTCTGCGCCGTTCAAGACATCGAGATACGTCTGCGCTTCTGCGATGGATGCTTTGGCAAGCTCGTAATCTGCGCGTGCCATGCCAATCTCACCTTCCGTGGGTGGGTAGATTACGATGGTTTTTTCTCCACTGTCTGTATCCACAACTTTGATTACTTCCGTCCTTGTTTGGCCGTGAAACGACATTGTGCGATATTGTGTAAATGTCTTTGGCACATACGACTCTTCATAGTTGACCTGAAAATACTTCAGCGAATCCTGCGCGTATTTCAAGGCTGATTCTGCTTCCGTCACTTTTTGTTTTGCTGCATCAGATGTATCGGTCTGGTAAGCAGTTTGTGCATCGGTAAGTGTTTGCTCGCGCTCGGCAACCTTTTCCTCCCAGTATAGAACCTCAGGACTGATCAAGTATTCGAGAGCTGTTTTGGCGCTTACAAAATCGGATTGGGCGGCCGCCAGGGTTTGCTTTGCAGTAGCAATCGCCGCCGCAGAGGTCAACTTATTCATTGCTTCCTGCGCTTCGGCAACCTGTATCTTTACACTCGTATCATCCAGTTGCGCCAGTACCTGGCCAACTTTCACCTGGTCTCCAACCTTGACATCAATCTCACTCACCTGTCCATTGCTGTTAAAGGCGAGACTGGATTCCGCCGCAGGAATCACCGTCCCTGTGCCGTTGGCATATAGGGCTAAGTCACCAATTGTCGCCTTGGTTGTTTGAAGTGGAGCCTCTTCCGTCGCGGTCGTTTTGGAAGCTACAAAACGCGTGTAGCCAAGATATCCGCCGCCAATCAATCCTGCTAGGATAAGGACCGCCGCCACAATCCGGATGGTTTTATTTGAGAATAGGTTTAATTTCTTCGTTTTCATAAACATCATCCGTTATGGATTGACCGTTGTTGCATCGGTCAGCACTACATCGCCACGTTCTAAGCCAGACTTCACTTCGGCATAGAGAATATCCTGCAAGCCGATCTCAACTTCCTGTTGCACAAGTTGACCGTTCTCCATCAGGTAGACAATATATTTTCCAGATTCCATTTCTTTCAATGCAGATATGGGCACGAGTACCGCGTCGAGCGCTTCACCACCGGTCACATCCACGCTGGCCGTTGCACCCACGGGTAAATCTTTACTGATAGATCGATCCAGTTGAACGAGAATATGAACCATGGATGTGCCAGATGAATCATCCAGCTTGGGATAGACCTGAATAATTTTTCCAGAATAATTATTGTTCGGGAGTAAATCGAAAGTGACTGTTGCGGCGAATCCAAGTTTTGCCTTGTCCCAATCTGTTTCATCAAGGCTGGCATCGATCGTATAGGGTTGATTCAGGTTGGAAATCGTGATCACCGAAGAAGTTCCCACGCTTTGACCAGCACTCAAATTGATTGATGTGATCGTCCCGTTGATTGGGGCGGTCAACTCTGCGGCATCCAGATTCGCTTTGGCTGAATCCAGGGCGAGTTTCGCCTCTGTAATGGATGTCACGCTGCTCGAAGGTACAGCATCCGTTGTTTTGACGCCATTCAAGATATCCAAATAATTTTGTGCATCCGATAGATTTGCCTGCGCCAATTCATAGGCGGCTTGTGCTACGGCGATCTCTGTATCTGTAGGAGCAAAAAGCTGTCTGCGAATCGTAGTGCCTTTGTCATTTCGAACAGGATAGATGAACATTTGAAGCACATATCGGCCTGTGTAATTATTCTGTGCCTGGGCAAGCAAGCCTTCTGCTTTCGTCAGAGCTGCTTCTGCATCCGCAACTTTTTGTTGGTTCTCGGCACTAGCATTTTTCTCCAGATTTGATTTCGCAATTTGCAAATCCTGCTGAGCGCTTGCCTCTCGATCTTCTGCCATCAATAAATCAGGACCAATCAGCCCCTGCAGGGTGTCCTTTGCAGAGGCAAATGCTGCTTTCGTCTCCTGCTGTGCTTGCGCGGCGGAAGCAATTTCAGTAGGGGAACTTAGAGCTGCGATGGTCGCTTCGGCTTGTGTATATTTCAATTCAAGAGTTTTGCTATCCAATCGAGCTAACACTTGTCCTGCTTTTACCTGTTCCCCAAGGCTCGCAAGAACTTCACTGACTTGTCCACTATTCTTGAACCCAAATGAAACATCCTCCTGGGGAATGAGCGTACCAATTCCGGTTCCAGATAAGATGATATTTCCCGTACCAATCGTAGATGTTTCCACTGCTTTCGTTTCATTCCCTGATTGTTCACTACGGAAGTAATAAAACCCTCCACCCAAAACAATGATCAAGGCGATCAACGACAAAATCGTCCATTTATTTGTTATGCGTTTCAATGCGTTTCTTCTCACAGTGATCCTTCCAGACTATTTCGTCACCACAACATCACCCGCTTCGAGTCCAGATTTGACCTCAGCGTAGGTATCGTTTTGCAAACCGATCTCAATCTCGCGTTCTACCTGCTGTCCATTTTGGAGGACAGTCACAGCGGATTTGTTCTGCTCGTTCTTGTGGATTGCTCCCACGGGGACAAGCAGCACACCAGTAGCTTCGCCTCCGACTACGTCCACAGTTGCTGCTGTTCCTGTTGGTAGATCCTGGCTGATGCTTTTTTCCAGTTGCACGACGAGATGCACCAGCGATGCCTCAAATGACGGATTCAATTCCGGATAGACCAAGGTTACTGTGCCTGAGTAGGTTTGTTCAGGAAGCAAGTCAAAGGTAACATTCACTTTGTTGCCCACTTGAGCCATGCTCCAATCGGCTTCATCCAGATAGGTATCCACGGTGTAAGGCTGACTCAATTGAGAGATGGTGATCACAGATGAAGTTCCTGCCTGTTCGCCAACGCGCAAATCAAGCGCGGTAACTGTCCCGCTAATCGGTGCGATCAACTGTGTGTTATCCAAAGCAGATTTGGCATCCTCGACGGCAAGCTGTGCTTCATACAGCGTAGTGATTTTCGCGCCCACCGCATCATCCGGAATGACACCGCTGTTTAGGATGTCGAGATAAGCCTGTCCTTGTGAAATTGTTCCTTTTGCTTGGGCATAGTTATTGCGAGCCGCGGCTAGATCTGCTGTGGAGGCTCCCTCGGTTTCCGGAACTTCCTCGCCTGTGATGGGATCAGTCGTCATCACCAAGACTTGTTTCGGGTGCCGTCTACTACCAACGTTTTCATATACGCCAAATTTCTCAAGCAGATATACGTTCTGATAGTAGGTCCAAGCTTGATTCAGCTTGTCATTAAGGTAATCAACCGCCTGTTGCGCTTTAAGCACGGCTTGATTTGCCGCGTCGGATGGGGTGGCCTTTGCTGCCGCCTGTGCTTCCGTTAGTTTCTGCTGAGCGGTTGCAAGGTTATCTTCAGCCTCTACAACATCAGGGCTGATCAAGTAGGCGAGCCAATCTCTGGCAGATGCTTCCGTGTCCTGCGCAGTGGCAATTTCCTGTTGGATCGTGGCAATGGATGCCGCCGAATAAAGCTCTCGTAAGTTCTGCTGTGCCTCTTCATATTTCATCTGAAGCAGGGTGGTATCCAGTTGCGCAAGGACTTGTCCTGCTTCGACTTGGTCGCCGACCTTTACATACACATCTGTGACCTGTCCGCTGGCGGCAAAACCGAAGCTGGCATCCGAGTTTGCGATCAAAGTCCCAGAACCACTGGCAGAAACGACAAGATCCCCGCGCCGAACGAGCGCGGTTTGTGCTTGTGATCCGCTCCAAGTGGATGATTTAGAGAAGACCTTCGCGTAATAAGCGTAGCCTCCTGCAAGTGCAAGGATGGCAACCACTACAATAATCCAGATTGTTCTCCCTTTTTTGGTTGGGAGCAAACTACCTTGTTGGACTGTCAATGGAGAACCCTTTCCATCACGATTTGTAATTTTTTTCACCTACAGTATAGTAAATGCATATCAGGAAAACGTCATGAAATTATGAAGACATTGTGTGGGCGGGATGGTCTTCACCGTAACTGTAACCAATCTGAGTCTAGTTTTTTGATTCGAATCCGACTCAGACCTTGATTATCGAGGATTTTTATCTTACAATTATGATTACATTTGATACTGGGCAAGAGATCATTCGGTGAGGAGAAAAGTATGGATGAGAAGCACATTCAGCAAGTACTTAAGATAGAAAAAAAAGCGCAGGAAATTCATGACACGGCGCTGAAAGAGGCTCAGCAGTTGCCTTTGGTAGCTGAGCAGGAGTCTCAGGCGTTGATTGAGAAAGCCAAGGCGGAAGCACAGGAAAAAGCGCGCGAAATGGTATCTAAAGTACAAGCGGATGACGATAGTGCCCGTATTTTGTCAGAGGCTGAGGAAAAGAATCGGCAGTTCGAAGCGCTTGCGATGAGCAACTTTGACCGGGCTGTGACGTATGTGCTTGAACGTGTAATTGGTAGGGCTTAATTTATGGCCGGTGGTGTCGCAGACTATGCGGCGATCAGCGCGCGCGTGAGGGCGATGTCTGCTGATTTGCTCACACCGCAAGATATGGTTCGGTTGAGCGAAGCGCCAGATTTTATATCCTTGTTTAACTTACTCAAAAACACCGCGTATGGACCCTATCTTGAAGGGCTCAAAGATAAAGAGATCAACCCGCGGCGTGTAATCATCCAGATCAAAAGAAAATTAGCGGCTGCATTTAATAGCGTCATTCAAATGTCGCCCGTTCAGACGCGTCCCTTGGTGAAGCAGTTATATCGCTATTATGAGATCGGCAATCTGAAAGCCGTTTTACGTAGCATCGTGACCGTTTCCACGTGGAATACGGAGATGGGGCTTTGGGATAGAGTCCGTGATGTGCTTTTTCCTCTAGGTTCAGCCTCCGTGCTGCCCGCGCAAGCGATGGTTGAATCGGGCAGTGTGGCTTCGGCGGTGGATTTATTACATGGAACGCCATACGAAGAAGTGCTTTCGTTCGCGATGAAACGATACTCATCAGAGCAGAACCTCTTCCCACTAGAGGTGGCATTGGATTTGAACTTCTGGCGTCGATTGTGGTCAGAAACGCAAAAACTGACCGGGCAGGACCGACAGCATAGTGTGCGAATTATCGGCTCACTCCTGGACATGAATAACCTCATGTGGGCGATACGCTATCGTGTTTATCATAAACTCTCGGAAGAGGAAGTCATTAACTATACGTTACCTTTTGGGTATCGAGTTAAGGATGCAGATATTCGGGCAATTGCTGCCGGTGCTGATATTGCCTCCATCATCAACCGTATTTTCCCTGGGATTCCCGAGGTCAATGCTCTCCTTGAGAATCCGCAAACGGGTTTGCCACGACTGGAAGTTTTGCTCAAACGCCGGATTATGGAAGAATGCTTAGCCGCCTTTGTCGGAAGTCCATTCCACATTGGGTTGCCACTGGCTTTTTTGGTGTTGCATGATTTCGAAGTGCAAGATTTGATTGTTCTCATCGAAGCAAAGTCTTCCGAAATGCCCGAGGAGGAATATCGTCCGTTTTTGTTGAAAACAAATTTGCTGACCGAGCATTAATTGTAAGAGTAATTGCTATGTGCTTGGCCGCTTAAGCATATAAGATTTAGCGGAACGACTGATAATCTTGTTTACTTGGAGATGATATGTTTTTTCCTGAAGCAATGACTGAAGTTGAATTGATCGTCCCATCTAAAGACCTTTTGGCCGTGACAAAAGTATTAGGCAATCACGGGGTTTTTCATCAGATTGACAGCACCTATTTGGGCTTGGAAAACTTAGGACCGAACACCTGGCAGGAAAGAGCCGCTAATTATTCGACACTGGAACGTCGTATCCAAGTGATTATGCAGAACTTGAATCTAAGTGAGGAATATTCTGGAAATTCCAATGTTGATTCAATTTCTGATTTGGAGCCGATGCAGGCTGCAGTAGATCGCATTGAGGGGGAGGTTAAGGGGACCAGCGATCAACTGGCTGCTGAAAAGAAAACCCTCGAGCAGTTTGAAAGTCAGCTCAATCAACTGGAACCCATTGCGGGTACAAATGTTGATGTCGGTGCACTTCGTAAATCCAATTACTTACATTCTGTGTTAGGGATCCTTCCTGCAGAGAATGTGAGCAGATTAGAAACAAGTTTATCCAGAGTCCCTCATACGTTCTTTACGTTGCGTGAAGATCCCAAAAGACCTGTGGTTTGGGTGTTGGGTCCACGCAGTAGCTCCGATGTCATTGATCGGGCGGTGAAAAGCGCGTATCTGAATCCTCTAACCCTGCCCGAAGAATTCGAAGGCACTCCTGCACAGATCAACGAATCGATTCGCAAAGGGATTGAGACTTCAAAACAGAAAATCTCAGAATTAACTGCCACTCTGGCAAAATTGGCTGATATTCACAGGGCGGAACTGCAGAAATTATTTTGGGATGTTCATGTAAGCCGAATGATTGCAGATGCGATTGCCCGGTATGGCCAGCTTCGTCACACCTATGTAGTTGTAGGATGGGTTCCAAGCGCCAAGTTTGATACCTTAACGCATCAGCTAAAACAAACCTCGAAGGAAATCCTGATCGAGGCGACTCCTATCGAACCTGCAGGACATCATCCAAATGTCCCGGTTGCCATGCGAAACTCTGGTTTCCTCGGCTGGTTTGAATTATTAGTGAATACCTATGCGCGGCCTCGCTATGAGGAACTTGATCCTACCTTTCTGATAGCAGTGACATTTCCTTTGCTTTATGGCGTGATGTTTGGCGACGTGGGTCATGGACTTGTGCTGGCCGCTTTTGGCTGGCTTTTGAAGAGCAAAGTAGTGCCTGCTCTGCGCAGTATGGCAAGTCTGGGAGGTATCCTGATCGCCAGCGGATTATCGGGCACCATCTTTGGGTTCCTCTTTGGTAGTATTTTCGGGTTTGAAGATATTCTGCCTGAAAGTCCCATTTTCGGGCGTTTCTTTTGGATGCATCCAATTAAGAATATCCTCACAACACTTATTATTGCTGTAGGAACGGGAATCGTATTGCTTAC
>WNFZ01005050.1_pt1 | contig 12155 bp, 8 predicted proteins | sample 5400081 | NCBI WGS metagenome assembly WNFZ01 (sample SAMN13153365, study PRJNA577476) | soil metagenome | isolation source: 80 cm soil or saprolite under grassland replicate 1 | place: USA:California | collected 2016-06-15
GAATCCGCGCGTGCAGATTCAATTTGCCCTGAGCCTCGGCGAAGCTCGCGACCCGCGCGCCTTTGCGATGCTCGCGCGCTTCGCCCGCGGGCGGCTCGGCGTGCGCTGGATGGACGTCGCTCTGTTGTCCTCGCTGCATGGGCGCGGCCGGGAAATGCTCGGGGCACTGCTGCGCGATCCGGGCGGCTCCGCGCCGTTCCTTCCGGCGCTCGCCCAAGCCATCGCCGCGCGGCGGGATGAATCCGAACTGGCCGGCACCCTCGGCCTCATCTCCCCCGCCAAGCCGGACACGCAGGCCGCTCTGCTCAATGCGCTCAGCAAGGGCCGCAAGAATGCTCCACGCCAGCCGCTCGGTGACAAATCCGCACGGGCGGCGCTGGCGAGTCTCGCCGCGAGTCCCGTCGCCGAAGTCCGCACCGCGGCGCGGGCGCTGGAGGACAGCTTCAGCGCGACCCTGGCCGACGATGAATCGTTGCTCCCGGCCGGCCAGTTACCGGCCATCGAGCGGATCAGCGAGGAGAGGTTCGGCAAATTCGTCGCGGCCCTGGCGGGACCGCGTGACTTGAAACACGGCCACGAGATTTTTCTGCAAGCGTGCGCGACGTGTCATCGGCTGGGCAACGAAGGCAGCGAGGTGGGACCGGACCTGATCGGTCAGCTTGGCCTGGGGGAAGAATCGTTGTTGAAAGACATCCTCATGCCCAACGAACGCGTCCGGCCCGGCTACGAAACGACTCTCGTGCAGACGCGTGATGGCGGGGCGGTGATCGGGCTGTTGAAAAGCGATGACGCGACCAGTCTCACCTTGAGGCAGGCCGGCGCCGTCGACCAGGTGCTGCTGCGCAAAGACGTGACGGGCGTGCGCCGACTGGGGACATCGTTGATGCCCTCCTTCGCGGAAGGGCTCAAGCCGGCCGACGTGGCCGATGTGCTCGCCTGGCTGCGCAGTAATCTGTGAACCGGCCTGCCGCAGCCCGCAGAACCTCGGAAGGCCGAGGGCAGCGATTCGTCCTCCGCGAGGCCGGGCAGGCCTGCCTTGCTGGGCGTCCCGAAGTTGGGAATTTTCGAAGAATCGTTCACTCGAGACTTGTTCGACGGCCAGGAAGGCGACCCGCGCCGCGCTCTGTGTCAGCGCGCGCCGGGCTTCGCGAGGACTGGCTCACTGTGCTCCTGTCGGCTGTGAGCGCGTGTATTGACCGGAGAGGACGACCTCTTCGCTGGCGCCCAGGAGGAGAGCGGAGTTTCGCAATGCACCCAGGAGGTTAGTTTGCGGATCGAGCGTCGCCACGCGCGCGATGGTCACGGTGCCGGAGACACGCCAGTCCCAATCGCCGGAAGCGTGCAGGCTCTGGAACGTGCCCGTGGTCTGAGTGACCTGGATGAGCGCGTCGGGCCCGGAATGCACGGACTGGCCGAAGGCGATGGTGATGGTGGAGTCGGTGATCGTAGCGTGGGCGGCATTGAGGTCGGCCACGAAGGTACCGCTCATCGCGCCGGCAATTCGCCCCGACACCTGCTCAGGGTTGTCCTCATCGTAGGCGGTCAGAGTGAGGGTCCCTTGAAATGGGAGGAACAGGAGGAGGTTGGGGTCAACAACGGGGGTGCCGCTGGTCACCGTTTCCTGGCGACCAGTGACATATTCGTTCAGGAACCCGATGTTCGGGCTGGCCTGGCAATCGTACCACGACCAGGCAGGCAGGCCCCATTGCTGGCTCCAAACGGCACCGCCCGCGGTGAGTTGGAGGGCGGTGGCAGGAGCGTACTCACAGAACGACTTGACTTGATCGGCTGCCGCCTTGCTTGTGAGACTGGCGACGGCTACGAGCACGACTGCGCTTTGCGCGGCGAAGCGCCAAAGGATTCTGCGAACGATTTGAGTGCTGAATGTTGTGTTCATTTCAATAGTGTTTGTTGCTTTGAATTGATCGAGTTGATCTTTCCACCCCTGTTCACGGATGCTGAGGGCCGAACCTTTCAGGGGAGCGGAAAAAGTTCGGGCTCTCGAGTTCCGGTCGTTGATCTGTCGTTTTGAAAGGACAGCCGCTTGCATCCCGTGTACAAGAATGACGATGCGAAATGCCCGGCAGGAACTGTCCTCAGCTTCCGATTCGGAGAGAGGTGTCCCGAAAGAACCGCTATGCTTACCTTTCAGATTGAAGCTGGCCCAGGAACCGGGCGATGAGGCGGGGGTGGGAAGTTTAGGGAACGACTGAAAACTGCAAAATAACAAGGCGGAGGAAAGGAATTTATGCCTAGCAATTATCAACGAATAAGATCCGCGCGGCAGGCCCAGGGCCCGGTCGCCTTCAGAGATGACTCCACCGGCTTCACTGGCTGGAGGGTCAAATTGGAAACAGGGCGTGCCGTCCCCACCCCGGCGGTCGCTCGTGGTCGCGTCTTCGTGGGCGGCGGGTTCGGCAGCTACGACTTTTACGCTTTCGACGCACCCACCGGGGCGCAGGTGTGGCATCTCGGAACGGCGGACGACGGTCCTACCGCGGCCGTGTCGGCTGAGGGCCTGGTCATCTTCAACACCGAGAGTTGCACTCTGGAGGTCGTCGAAGCCGGCAGCGGCCAGCTCGTCTGGGGAAAGTGGCTTGGCGATCCTCTCCTGGCCCAGCCCGCGGTGATGAACGGACGCGTCTTCATGGTTTACCCGAAGGACGGACAGCATTGGCTTGGCGCCTTCACCCTCAAGGAAGGCCGGCCCCTCTGGGAAACCTGACTCGACCACGACGTCATTACCGCCCCGGTCGTCGCCGAAGGTAAAGTCTATCTCTCCACCTTCGACGGCACGGTCTGGTGCATCGAAGCGGACACCGGCCGGCTCAATTGGAGCCAGCGAATGCAGGCCACTTCTGCGCCCTGGGTCTATCAGGGCGATGTCTATGTGGCCCACCGCGAGGACTCGCGGGGCGGCGCCCGCGAGCCCGGCGACCCCACCCGCACGCACCAGGCTGATGCGACCGCCGGGAACACCGAGGTTCCTAGGGAACGGACCAGCCGCGTTGACGCGCAAGCCGGCTCGCTCAAAGCCAGTTATTCGCTCAAAATGGCGTTTTATCTTTCCAGTCGCTCAGGAGCCGCCCGCAAGACTGCGCACTATCACATGATGGACAGCGCCGTCGGCTTCGGCACAGCACCTGGCAGCGCCAAACTCGGTGTCGCCAACAATCTCGTTGGCGAAGAGTTGGTCAGCCGGACTTGGCGCTTTCAGGGTTCTCGGCCCGTGGTGGTGAACGGAATCCTTTATGACACAACCGGCGATCGCCTCGAGGCCAGCGATGCCCGCACCGGTAAGATTTTGTGGTCATGGCAGGACGCCAAGGCGATCGACGGTGAACGACCGTTTTCGCGTGACGGCCGCGTCGTTGGAACGCACGGCGCGAAAACCTGCGTTCCTTTCGCCCACGGGAAAAGTGGAAGTGACCGGCAAGGTCGTCCAGTTCATCCGGCCCGGACTCATCGAGGAATACAGCGTGAGCATGGACGGAGTGCGGCAGGATTTTGTGATCGAACAAAATCCTCCCGGCGAAGGAGCATTGCAGGTCGAACTGGTGGTGACTGGGGCGAAGGGCGAGCCGACCGCTTACGGTGCGCAACTGGTGCTGGAAAAATCCGGGCGCAAGATCGCTTACTCGCGGTTGCGCGTTACGGATGCCAACGCCAAAGAATTGCCTGCACGCATTGAGATGGCATCAAATTCCACGCTCCGCACTCCGCACTCCGCAACTGTTATGGCCGTGGAGGTGGATGACGCGCAGGCGGTATATCCCATTCGCATTGACCCAACATTCAGCGATGCCAATTGGATTAGCATGGGGGGCATTCCCGGCGCGAACGGCCGGGTTAGCGCGGCGGCGGCGGACGGCTCCGGCAACCTCTACATCGGCGGCGAATTCACGCTAGCGGGAGATGTGTTCGCCACCAATATCGCGAAATGGAACGGGAGCAGGTGGAGCGCGCTCGGCTCGGGGGTGGACAACTCTGTGTCTGCGCTGGCGGTGTTGGGCCCTGATCTAGATGTGGGAGGCCCGTTCACGGCCGCAGGGGGCAAAGTATCAGCCTGTCTGGCCATGGCCCGCATTGGCAGTATCGCCAAGTCGGTGGCAGCCGCCAACTCCAGTGCTTCCGTCCAGTTCTCCGGCGTAACCGGCTACCAATACGACGTGCAGCGCACGACGAACCTCAACCCGCCGATCACTTGGACCATTATCACCACCAATCCGCTTTCCCCCGTGCCGGACGGGTCATTCACTTTCACCGACAGCAACGCGCCCTCCGGCACGGCCTATTACCGCGCCGTGGAACGTTAAGCCCTTCACAGTTTTCACGTTCCAACGGAGCGCGGATTTGCGCGGACCAACTTGGACGCTTGTTAGGGCTTCTGCGTTGAGAGCCAGGCTTCGAAATGGGTGGTGCCGAGGCGCGGGTTTTCGCCCGGGACGAGGCTGCGCAGATTCAACGGCGTGCCGAAATAATGGGCCTTATCGTCGGTGATGACCGTGCGCGGGTCGCGATTGGCTTTCAAAAATTTCCGGACAAGTTCGTCGAGCGGGATGGCTTCGGGGCCGGCCAGTTCAACCATGCGGTTCAACGGATCCGCGACTGCGATGCCGGCCAGGGCCGCGGCCACATCATCAGAAACGACGGGTTGCAGGAGGGCGGAGGGCAGCCGGACGGTCTGTCCGTCGGTCGCCGAATTAGCGATGCTGCCCACGAACTCAAAAAACTGGGTCGCGCGGACGATCGTGTAGGGAACCGGGGAGGCTTGAATCAATTTTTCCTGCGCCACCTTCGCGCGAAGATAGCCGCTACCAGGAAGCCGGTCACTGCCGACGACCGAAAGCGCGATGTGATGACCGACGCCCGCGACGACTTCCGCGGCGAGGAGATTGCGGGTTGAAGTCTCGAAGAATTCCAACACGGCCTTGTCCTCGAACGAAGGAGAATTCGTGACATCAACGACGACCTGCGCGCCGACCAGCGCTGCCGCTAGTCCCTCCCCAGTGACCGAATTGATGCCGCGCGAGGGAGACGCGGTCACGACTTCGTGGCCTTTTTGACGCAGAGTGTTGACGAGTTTAGTGCCGATCAGTCCGGTGCCGCCGAAGATGACGATTTTCATAGCTTTGTTTTTGGTTTCAGAGGTTTGGTTTTTCATAACGTGAGCATCATTGTCTCGATATGCCTTTCCGTGTAGCCGCTGAATGCCTATAACGGTCATGCAGCATTTGCATGAGAGCCTTTGAAGACCTGACGCTGCTCCGCGCGTTTGTTTGCATCGTGGAGTGCGGCAGCATTTCCGCCGGCGCGCGGCGCGCGAAGATTTCGCAGCCTACCTTGAGCCGGCAGTTGCGGACGTTGGAGGAACTGTGCGGCACGGCATTGCTGCGGCGGGACACGCATCGGATGAGCGTAACAGAAACGGGACAGCGGTTGCTCGCCGATGCCAAAGCCATCCTGGCTCACGCGGAAGAGGCGGACCGCCGGTTGCATGAGGATCACACGACGTTGAGCGGTCATCTGCGTTTGTTTGCGACGGTGGATTTGGGGCAATGGATCGTGACGCCGCTCGTCAGCCAATTCTTGCAAAAGAACTGCAAGGTCACTGCGACGCTCGCGCTGAACAATCGTCCGCTGCAAATGATTCAGGAAGGTTGCGATGTCGGAATCCTGCCGGGCAAAATCACTGACGAGAGCGTCATCGCCCGGCCGGCGGGCGTGATTTCTTTGCATCTGGTGGCTTCGCCCGCGCTAGTCAAAAGCCGGCGTCCGGTGAAGGAGCTGGCCGATCTCAAATCGTGGCTATGGGTTTCGCTTTCGGGCTCGCAATTCTGGAGCGCCAAAGAGATCACGCTCTTCGGTCGCGATGGAGTCGAGCAGACGCTGCGCATCTCGCCCGTGTTGATTTCCGAGGGCGTTACGAGCGTCCGCGAAGCGGTGCGGGACGGATTGGGCGTCGCTTTGTTGCCGGATTGGTTGATCCAGAAGGAACTCGCCGCCGGAGATTTGGTGCAGCTGTTGCCGAAATGGAAAGCCAAGGACTTGCCGATTCACGTCGTCTATGCCGGACAACGAGTCCTGCCCACCCGCGTGAGCGCGTTCATTGACTTTGCCGTGCGCTATCTGACGTCAGTCCAAAAGCCAGATAAGCGCGATGGCGGCAGTTGAGCACAGCGAACGATCGAAACGATGATGAGTGGAAAAGACGCGGTAATGCCTCTGGCATGCAGTTCGCCGCCTTTCGCTAATGCCGCTCGCTTCGCCAAGAGAGAGGAGGAAGCACTCGCATCCACACTACGTCCCCACAGGCCCCGCGGCATAGATCTGCGATCACTCGATTCCAATGAAGAATTTTCGTGAAAATATTTGACGTAACTTTCTTCGTGGTGTAAACCTCTCCTGCATTCGATGAAAACTTGCATGAACATATCAGTCACGATTTGGCCGAAGACGACAGTCGCGTTAGCGACACGTCATAGCCACTCGAATTGTGCGTTCGGCCTTAGCCTGTCCAGGGCATATCAGGGTCAAGAACCCACCTTGGATAGACCGGAGGTAAGCAGGTAATCGAAGTCCATAGAATTTCCAAACCCTGCTTACCGCGTGTGAGCAGGGTTTTTTGTTGTCTATGAGCGATCAAATCAACGAAACGAAAGGATCGAAGCTGTGAGTCGAGAAAAACGGACATCGGAATGATGTCAACGGGCGCGAAACTGAATTGGGCGAGAAAGAGCGGTCAAGCTCAACCGATGTGGTTTGTCCACGCATCGCCGAAACGAGCGCCAGGACGTTTAGATCCGATTTTACAATTGAAGGGCTTTGCAGGAGGTGTGCCCCTAAACACCGAAACAGCCGCCGTGAAACCGCGGGTTGGGATCGAGTCGATCGCCAAGGGGTGTTTGTTCTATCAAAAATTCATGCCGGGGTCGTGGCAGACAAGGAATGCACCTGCCCTGCAAGCAGGTTGATGTGGGAGCGTTACCAGCACTTCCCACCATTTTGGACTCGTCGCTCAATTAGCGGAGCAACCCGTTGTCTGCGGGAAGGCTCCAACTCCCTTCGAGTCCGCCAATTTTCGTATCTTACCGCGGGCCACAGGTTCAAGGTGTGTGGGTCCCGCAATCCCCATGAAACAAAGTCCCCGGTGTGCCCCCAGCACACCGGGGCGACCAGCGCGTGGTGTAGCAGCAACATGCCCGGCTTGGGACCGGGTGACCGCAGGTGCAAATCCTGCCGCGCTGACCAATCCCAAATGCTGTCGTGGCCGAACACATGAGGCGCCCGCCTTCTAAGCGGAACGATGCAGGTGGAAGTCCTGCCGGCAGCGCCATTGCCAGGTGGTGTCAAAGTAGCACGGCGGCCTGTTAAGCCGCTTGTCTTGGTGCGAGTCCAAGTCTGGCAGCCAATTCCAGGGTGTAATGTCAGCAGCCGACGGGCGTTAGCACGCGGCCACCACCTCGGAAGGAGGAGGACGCAGGTGCGACTCCTGCCACTCTGACCATTTCTGGAAGGCAGGCAGATACAAGCTGGCTGCGCCTGTCTCGAAAACAGGATCGGCTCAAACCCGAGGTCGGAGCATTACCGACGCCTTCCTCCATGTTGGCCGTGTGCCAACACTTAACCGCAACCTCCAAAGAAAGGAAATCCTATGCGACCTGGGATCCGTTACCAAAGCCAGTTGCTCTATCGCAAGAGCTACAAACCAAGTCGTGTCATTCGAATCCGACCGACACCGAAGCTGAACTTCGTGTTCCGCCCGACGCGCGGTGGTGACGAACGGAAACCTCACTGAGAAGGTTTTTTGGCGAGAACCTCAGGAGCGATCTTGCGAAGCGCGTTACCGCGCGGGACGACCATTTCCCCGAGTAGCTGAGACAGATTAGCGCCTCGTTGAAGCCGAGGAGACGTTGGCGCGATACCAACCTCGGGGACCAGTTGATGGCCCCACGCAAGTAGTCCGTGAATGCAAAGCAGCTCGCGCAGCCGGCCTTTCAAGTCGGGCCTAATCGGTGCAAGTCCGATCACGGATGCCATTCTTGTCCGCGTGGCTCAGTTAGATCAGAGCGCCACCGTGCGAAGGTGGAGGTCGCAGGTGCGATTCCTGCCGTGGACGCCATTTTCAAAACAGGACATTCGCGATGAACTGATCAATGTGCGCAGGCAGCTTCCGATGCTTGCGAACCGCAACAACCAACTCCCTGGTGAACCGTGTTGGGAGCGAAACTCGTAGCAACTTCTGCTTCTGGTTGTATAGAGCCATAGCGCGGATGGGCACAAAACTGATCCCCAACCTGCATCGACTGCGACATGTGTCGCAGCACCGCGCCTGACTTCTTCAGACGCGATGACGAAATCGGCATGACAATTGTCTATCGCCAACCCGCCACGGCAGAAGAACACGCGTTGGCAGAGGAGGCCAAACAGGGATGTCCGACTGAATCCATTGGGAACGACGGGTTAATGGAGCCAAAGACTGGTTCCTAGCCAGCGCAAATCCGGCCGTGGGCACTGGTGGCCGTGCGCAAGCACCGCGTGTAGCCCAATGCAGAGGCGTTCCGCTCAAGACGGAAAGGTTGCAGGTGCAAGTCCTGCCACGCGGACCAGCCTTCGCTCTCGATCTTCGGCCCGGCGAGCCACTTTGGAATGTCAACCAGACGAGCGAGCTGGGCCTGGGTGCTACCGAGTGCGTGCCTCCGGGCAAGTGGTGCAAGTCCACGGCATTCCGCCATTCATACGAGTGATTTGCCGAAACACACGCTCGTGTCCGGGGACGAGAGGTACTCGCCGAAGAGCGGGATGCGCACGTATCCCGTCGCTTCGTACAACTTTACCGCAGGTTTAAGACGCGTTCCCGTTTCCAGCACGAGCTTCGTGCTGCCGAGTAGTCGCGCCTCGCGCTCAAGTGCTTCGACGATCCGGCGTCCGATGCCTCGGCCCCGGAGGGACGGCACCACGTACATCCGTTTAAGTTCAGCCGTCGTCTCGTCCAAGGTGCTGAAGCCGGAGGAAGGCAGCCTCGACCACGTGGTCCCGCGTTCGCGCGGCGGCAAGGACGCGTGGGAAAACCTGGTGTGGTCGAGCAAGGCCGTGAACGCGAAGAAGGGCAACCGCCTGCCTTAGATACAAACCTTGAGGGCCGGCCAAGAGGCGGACTACGATCTCCTGCTGGATTAAGGAGAACGACGACGAGGACGAACCGCGGCCAAACGCCTCACCCAGCGACCACTGGGTGACAATTCGGTGACAACTCCGAGGCGTCTCAGGTAGGTCTAGACCCACCAACAATTGCGGCACTCACCTATCTGGTCTACTGCCCTCACCTACCTTGTCAAAATTAGCGAGAGAGAGGTAGGGTGTGCGTATCAGCAAGAGTCGGGTAGTACGCGCGCGGGGGGGGCAATCAAGCAAGTGATCGGAACCACATGAAAACTGCAAACGAAACCACACCCACGACAACTCTGACGCCTGTCGAGACAAGTCAGAAGAGGCGCGAACATCGCCGGCCGCAGCTGACACCGGATTCTCCTTGGGAGAATCCGGCCCCAATCGAGCGCCCGGCGTTTCTCCGCTACTCCGCAAAAGGAGGAGGGAAACATCTCGATCCGATCCCGGCGTCGCGTCTCACCAGGCGTTTGGAACTGCTCCGAAATACCCTGCGACCCACGCCACATGTGCAGTTGGCAACGAAGGGAATGGATCTGTTTGCCAAACTCGAGTATGTCAACCCGGTCGGAAGCATCAAGGACCGCGCCGCCTACTGGATCCTCAGGCGGGCGGCCGAGCGAGGTGAGATCTGCGAGGAGACAACCGTGATCGAGTCCTCCTCCGGGAACTTCGCCTCTGCTCTCGCAGCCTTCACTCACCTGGTCGGCCTGCGGTTCATCCCGGTGATCGACCCCAATATCTCTGGCGTCTACGAGTCGTTCCTCCGGCGCATCTGTCCCACGGTGGTGAAGGTCGAGGAGCGTGACGACACCGGCGGGTTCCTCAAGACCCGCCTGCAGAAGGTGAAGGAACTATGTGCCACCGTTCCGAACGCCTACTGGACGAACCAGTATGGAAATCTGGACGCCATGGAGGCGCACTACGAGCTCACGGCGGCTGAGATCTGCGCCGATTTCGACTCGCTTGATTACGTGTTCATCGGCGTCAGCACGGCGGGAACGATCGCCGGAGTGTCTCGTCGGCTCAAAGAGCATTATCCCAACATTCGGGTCATCGCCGTCGATACCGAAGGCTCCGCCATCTTCGGTGGGACACCGCGCAAACGACATATTCCGGGCATTGGATCGAGCATCGTCCCGCCGTTGTTGTCCTACGCCGACATCGACGACGTTGTCTTGATATCCGAGCGCGAGACCGTTGCAGCATGCCGGGAACTTCTCACGAGGCACGGACTGTTCGTGGGCGGGTCCAGCGGCACAGCGTTCGCGGCGGTTAAGCGGTATGCGGCGAAGATGCCGGCGTACAAGCACCCCGCCGTGCTGTTCCTATGCGCGGACCGCGGCACGCCCTACCTCGACACGGTCTTCAATCCCAGGTGGACGGCCAAGCTTGAGTATAGCGAAGCGGCGTAGCCATGCACTTCGAGCTATCGATCGTCAACGGCAAGACCATTTCCGACATCATCCGCACACATCGGGATGAATGCATCGAGATCGTCCGGGACGCATATCTCGCGCACGCCCGCGGACAGACCGTCAACCCTGATAGCTGCTTCCTGCGGTTCCCTGGGAAGCCAGATTGCCGGATCATCGCGCTTCCGGCCTACCTCGGAAACGGCTTCGCCGTGGCCGGGCTGAAGTGGATCGCCAGTTATCCTGCCAACATCCAGCGAGGGTTTCCGCGTGCCTCGGCGGTACTCGTCCTGAATAGCTACGACACGGGGTATCCCTTTGCCATCCTCGAGAGCTCGATCATCTCGGCTGCGCGGACCGCCGCGTCGGCCGCGCTCGCCGCGTACTGGCTGAACGGGCAATCGCGCCGCGCGCATTCGTTGGGCATCGTCGGCACCGGGTTCATCGCCCGCTACGTCTACGACTTCCTGGTCGACACGGGATGGGAGATCGACGAAGTGCGGCTATACGACACGTCGCCGCAGGAGAGTGAGAAGTTCCGAGACACGGCCTGCCACGCCGAGCACCACCGCACCGTCACGATTGTCCCCGACGTGGCACAACTTGTGAGGGGCTGTGATCTGATCCTGTTCACGACCGTTGCTTCCAGGCCCCACATCGACGATGTCACGCTCTTCGAGCACAACCCGCTGGTGCTGCATATTTCCCTTCGCGATCTCGCACCCGAGATACTTCTGAGGTCGCAGAACGTGGTGGACGACGTTGAGCACGTCATGAAGGCCAACACCTCCCCCCATCTGGCGGAGCAGAAGACGGGAAATCGAAGCTTTGTGACGGGTTCTCTTGCCGACATCATGATCGGACGACGGTCAGTAAATCGTAGCCGTCCGATCATTTTCTCGCCTTTCGGGATGGGGATACTCGACCTGGCGGTCGGCAAGTGGGTGTACGAGCAGGCCGTCGCCAGCGGCCAAGAGCTGCGCTTATCCGACTTCTTCTATGAGACCGAGCGATGAGCACTTGGCGCAGGGCTCACTCTGTGCTAGGACAATGGCTGAATCCATGTTGATCGAGAATCGGAGCAACACCGCGACGATCGGCGTCGAAAGCATCTTCGCCGAGGTGCTCGCGGGCGTCCTGCGCGTCGACCGCGTGTCAGTCGATAGCCACTTCTTCGAGGAGCTCGGCGCGGACTCGCTGGTCATGGCCCATTTTTGCGCGCGAGTGAGGAAGCGAGGGGACCTGCCATCGGTCTCGATGCAGGACGTTTACCAGCATCCGACGATCAGAAGTCTGGCTGCGGCGCTCGCAGAGGTGACGCCGATGGCCGCCAAGCCGCCGGTCTCCGCGGGCGTCGAGGCGCCGACGCCGACCAGCGCGGCGGAGTACATGCTCTGTGGGGCGCTTCAGGCCCTGTTCTTCCTGGCGTACTCCTATGTGGCCGTGCTCGGCATCGCGGCGGGCTACGCGTGGGTCACGGCCGTCGCAGGCCCCATCGAGATCTACCTGCGATTAGTCCTGCCGAGCAGCGCGGCTTTCCTAGGGGTCTGCGCCGTTCCGATCGCCGCCAAG